>FLOH01000165.1_pt1 | contig 185147 bp, 167 predicted proteins | sample 756751 | NCBI WGS metagenome assembly FLOH01 (sample SAMEA4026879, study PRJEB14308) | marine metagenome | biome: coastal water; material: water | depth 74 m | reverse complement strand
GCTCTTTCGGTGTTCGTGCCAGTTATCAGCAGGCAGAGGCCAAAGGCCGTGCCTATCGTTCGTCTGGGGTGCCAGCCATCGTTGTTAATGGCAAATATCGCATTGAAGGATCTATGGCCGGTAGCAGCGCTGAGATGCTGAAAATTGCCGACTATTTGGTTGCGAAAGAACGCAGCCTGATGACTAACGTACCCGCCCTAAAGCAACCCGCAAGTTGATGAGTTTGTTGACGCTGAATGAGATTCAGGTTGAGGATGAGATCGTACTTGGCTGCTCGGCAGACGAGATTCTCTCTCGATTGCCCCGGCGCTTAAGCCATCAGATTCTTTCCTGGGTTGATACAACACCCGATGCACCTGCTGTACGGGAAGGGCGGCGGGAATTGACCTATGGTCAGCTCGGTGCCAGCGTCGCTGAAGCCAAAGGCCTGCTTGCGCAGGCGGGCGTTCGCCCCGGTGATCGGGTGATGCTGGTGGCAGAAAATGGTATCGCCTTATTATGTCTGTTTGTGGCGCTCAGCGAGCTTGATGGTATCGCTGCCGTGATTAATGCTCGGCTATCGGATCGCGAGATTGATCTGATCGCCGCTGACTGCGACCCGCGTTTGATTATTACAACGTCGCCCGCAGCTGATGTGCATGGCGCGCGCCTTGGCGCGACGCTGCTAGTCACGACCTTTGGCGATTTAGGCTGCACAGCGCCTCGGGAAAGTGAGCCTGAAGAGGTAAGCGAAGACCCTGCGCAGCAAGTCCTCGCCATGATCTACACCACCGGAACGACGGGAACACCGAAAGGTGTCATGCTGACCCATCAAAATCTTTCGTTCATTGCTTTTATTTCAGGTCGGCTTCGCGGTATCCAGCAGGGCGACAGGATTTATTGTGTCTTGCCGATGTCCCATGTGTTTGGCCTGTCCGCGGTCAGCAGTTCAGTATTGTTCAGTGGCGGCTGCGTACACCTGGTACCCCGATTTTCTGCAGCTGAAGCGTTACGAGCGATGGAAGAAGATCAGATAGTAGGGTTTCTTGGTGTACCAACCATGTATGCCATGATGTTGGAGATACTGGCGCAGCGTCAGGCATGGCAGCCTGGTCAGCTGCGATTCATGTTCTCTGGGGGGGCGCCTCTGGATCCCAGTTTGAAAGCGCGAATTGAGTCAATTTTCGGTATGCCTTTGCATAATGGCTATGGGCTCACGGAGAGCGGGCCCACCATCAGTCAGACTCGTTTATATGCGCCGCTGGCAAATTGTTCTGTGGGTTATAGTTTGCCGGGTGTCGAGATCAAGTTGCTGGGACAAGAGGGTCAAGCCGTCGCTGCAGGTGAAATCGGTGAACTGTGGGTCAAGGGTCCGAACATTATGAAAGGTTACTTTCGGAAACCGGAATTAACCGCTGAGGTTGTTAAGGATGGCTGGTTCAACACGGCAGATTTGGTCTTTCAAGACCCATCAGGCGCCATTAATATTGCTGGCAGAACGAAAGAGCTGATTATTCGCTCGGGATTTAACGTTTATCCGCCTGAGGTTGAGGCAGTGCTTGCCGGTCATCCGACGGTGAGCGTGTGCGCGGTTTTAGGCCGTAAGATCGAGGGTGATGAAGAGATCGTCGCCTATGTTCAGCCGGTCGAGGGACAAGTGGTTGATGTCGAAGACCTGCTTAAGTACGCCCGCGGTTATCTGACAGGTTATAAGGTGCCGGGGAGGGTGGTGGTTCGAGCGCAATTGCCAACGGCGCCATCGGGCAAAATACTCAAGCATCAGCTTGCTCAGGAATTAGCTGACCAATAGGCCAGGTGTGGATTCAGGCAATAGTATCTTTTGCGTCATCCACTCGGCGTTTGAGTTCTTTGCCGGGTTTGAAGTGGGGAACGTACTTGCCCGGTTTGTTGATGCCGACTTCTCCGGTTTTTGGGTTGCGCACTGACCGAGGCTTGCGGTAATGGTTTGAGAAAGTACCAAAACCACGAATTTCAATGCGCTCGCCGTAAGCCAACGACTCAGACATAGTATCAATAATCGTTTGAACGGCCAGATCGACATCGCGGCTAGTCAGTTGATCCAGCTTGTCGCACATTCGTTTGATGAGTTCAGATTTATTCATATTGATGGTGCAGGACGGATTGTCGAGGCTCGATAAGTTTCACAAGTTCTATATATTACAAGTTATGCCTCTAATATCAATACTTTATATCTCAAGTCTGAAGTAAATAATTATAAGCATGATGTATCACAATGATCATAGACGAATATAATGAAGGCGCTGTTATCGAGGTAATTCAAAGGATTATCTTCTCGCCGCATTGAATCGATTGGAATATTCGCCTAGAATTCGCCATGGCGAAATCCAATCGGTTTTTCGGCTTCGATGATAGAGGTCGATGCAGTTGTAACCTAGTGTTGTTGTCCGCAACCTCCGCACTCGCCTGCCCAATCATCCTGAGAACAACCAGAACGGCCTGCTATGGCGCAGGCCGTGTTTCGCATATTTTGGAGTACTAAATGGCGAAAATCCTAGACGATATTTCCCGTACCTTTTCCGAGTATTTATTGATTCCGCGGCTGACACGCAAGGGTCAGAGAGCTGACTTAGTGGATCTGAGGACGCCGCTGGCCGCGCTTGGCAAATCGTCTGATAAGCGATTTCATATTAATGTGCCTGTTGTGTCAGCCTGTATGCAAGCAGTGTCCGGCACGAGCCTGTCTATCGCGTTGGCACGCCAGGGTGGCTTAAGTTTCATTTTCTGTTCGCAGGCGATTGACACGCAGGCCGAAATGGTTCGCCAGGTCAAGGCCCATAAGGCCGGATTCGTCCAAAGCGATTCCAATGCGACCGCTTCTATGACGCTGGAAGAGGTGATGACGTTGATGGCAAGCACAGGTCATTCCACAGTGCCCGTAACTCACGATGGCAGCGCGACCGGCAAGCTGGAAGGTATCATCACCGACAAGGATTTTTGGGTCTACGAAGACGATCTGAGCCACACTGTTGGCGAGCATATGACGCCGTTTAAAGACGTGATTCATGGCGAGGAAGGTATCAGCCTGCGCGAGGCGAATGAGCTGCTACATCGGCACAAAAAGGACTGTTTGCCCGTGGTCGACACGCAGGGTCATCTCAGTGCGCTGGTCTTCAAAAAAGATTATGAAGATCATCGTCGCCACCCCAATGAATTACTGGACGCCTCCAAACGTCTATGTGTTGGTGCAGCCATCAACACCCATGATTTCAGGGAGCGAGTCCCAGCCTTGCTCGCTGCCGGTGCAGACGCCTTGTGTTTCGATTCATCTGACGGATTTACCGAGTACCAGATGGAAGGCATTCAATGGATTCGTGACAATTATGGTGATGACGTCGTCATTGGTGGCGGCAATGTGGTTTCTGCTGAAGGCTTTGATTACTTGGTACAAGGGCCGGGGGTAGATTTCATCAAGGTTGGTATTGGTGGAGGCTCCATCTGTATTACCCGTGAGCAAAAAGGCGTAGGTCGTGGCCAAGCTTCCGCGTTACTTGAAGTGTCAGAGCGCCGTGATGCCTACTTTAAGGAAACCGGGCGGTATATCCCGATTTGTTCCGATGGTGGTTTGGGCAATGATACGCAAATAGTCGTCGCGCTGGCGATGGGGGCTGATTTTGTGATGATGGGACGCTATTTTGCGACCACCGAAGAGAGTCCAACACCAAAGACCTCAATCAACGGCCAAGTCTACAAGCCCTATTGGGGTGAAGGTACCTTGCGAGCGCAGAACTGGCAGCGTTACAGCGAAGGCATGAGCACGCGTAAAATGGTGTTCGAAGAAGGCGTGGATGCTTTTGTGCCGCTAGCGGGTCCTTTGGCTGAAGTGCTAGAAACGACCCTGTTCAAGCTGCGCAGTACCATGGTGAATGTGGGCGCAGAAAACCTCGAACAATTTCGTGAACAGGCCATCCTGACGTTAGTCTCAGAGCAATCTGTCGTTGAGGGGGGTACGTCGAGCGTCTTTCAGTTTAACCGCAGCCGTGAGATTGATGATGGCCGCTGGGGAAATTCAAACTAGGACCCGTGTGCCGTTTTTTTTTTAGTGGGCGGTCATGTATAATCGCCGCTGTTGTTAACCTCGATCTAGGAAGCCATCGTTGTGAAAATTGAAAAAGCCTTTTTGGCCATCGCCTTGCTAGCCGCGATGTTAGTGCAGACCGTAAGTGCCAGCACGATTGAAGATGAGATTACCGCGCGGATCAAGAAGGCTGGTAGTGTTTGCCTTCAAGGCGATGACTGCGGTCAGGCGACAGCAGGTATCGCCACCGCCGCCAATGCCACTGGTGGCGCTGACGCGATCTATAAGGCCAGCTGTTCTACTTGTCACAGCATCGGTGTTGCCGGCGCGCCAAAATTAGGCAATAAAGATGACTGGGCGCCCCGTATTAGCAAAGGTATGGACGCCCTGTACGCGAGTATATTTAATGGTATTGCTCCGGGTATGCCGGCGCGAGGCTTGTGCTTCACCTGTTCCGACGACGATCTCAAAGCCGTCGTCGATCTCATGGTGGAACAGTCTAAATAGTTCTGCTTCGATCGAGCTGGCGAAACGCCAGGGCCTCGGTCAGATGGTGGGTCGCCAGATTGGCGGCGCCCGCCATGTCAGCGATAGTACGGGCGATTTTCAATACTTTAAAATAGCCTCGTGCCGAAAGTCCCAGTTTTTCCATCGCTCTGTCCATCAGCTTGCCGTCAGCCTCGGATAGCTTGCAGTCTCGAGATACCTCCGCGCTGCTGAGGTAGGCATTGGGCTTACCCGCGCGCTCAAACATTAATTTTCTTGCCGACAGCACCTGCGCTGTGGCTACTTCATGGGCCATAATGTCGGGCGAATAGTCGGGGTCGGATAGCAGTCCGCGCTCCAGGCTTGGCACAGACACATGCAGGTCAATTCGATCCAATAGTGGACCAGAAACCCGGTTTCGATAAGCGGTAATGCGTTCCTGACTGCAATTACAGGGTTGCCGAATATCGCCAAAGTAGCCGCAGGGGCAAGCGTTCATCGCGGCGACTAGTTGAAATCTGGCGGGATAACAAACTTGGTATTGGGCTCGGCTTATCATGATATGGCCAGATTCCAGAGGCTCGCGCAGTACCTCAAGGACTCGGCGGGAAAATTCAGGCAGCTCATCAAGAAACAAGATGCCATTGTGCGCCAGGGAAATTTCTCCTGGGCGAGGTGGGCTGCTACCCCCCACCAAGGCAATTGACGAAGTCGTATGATGGGGCGACCTAAAGGGTCTTTGACCCCACGTTAGAGGATCAAATGTGTAATTTGACACCGAGTGAACCGCTGCTACCTCTAAGGCTTCCTGGGTCGATAATGGTGGTAGCAGGCTACGCAGACGATTCGCCAACATGGTTTTACCGGTGCCTGGCGGCCCAATAAACATCAAGTTGTGACTGCCAGCCGCGGCGATCACGAGCCCGCGTTTGGCGACAAGCTGACCGCGGACATCGGCGATGCCGGCATCCTCTTGCGCCTCGGAAGTTATGGGTATTGTCTCTGGGCGAGGTAGAATAGCGGAGCCTTTAAGGTGAGCGATGACTTCTAGAAGATTGTTGGCCACTCTGACGTTGGTAGGGCCTGCTAGGTTTGCTTCGGAACCATTCAGTGTTGGTACGATCAATTCTCGATTTGCAGCGGCGGACTGTATAGCGGCAGGCAGGACCCCATTGACGGGGCGTAGTTGACCGTCCAGTGCGAGTTCCCCAAGCCACTCGCACTGTTGCAGCGCATTTTGGGGCAGGTCGCCGTTGGCGGCGAGAATTGAAACCGCGATAGCGAGATCATAACGCCCACCTTGTTTGGGTAAATCCGCTGGCGCGAGATTAACAGTAACCCGTCGACTGGGTGTTTTTAGTCCGACATTAGCGATGGCTGATTTAACTCGGTCCTTTGCCTCCTTAACCGTGGTGGCGGGCATACCAACAATCTGAATTTGTGGAAGCCCTTGAGAAATATCGGCCTCGACGGTTATCAGCGGCGCTTCTATGCCAATTTGGGCTCGGGAGTAAGTAATAGCGAAGGTCATGGGTCAAGTCAGCCAAAAGAGCGCAGTATTGACGCAAGTGTACGGGGAGTGCCGGCAACCGCTTGTGCGACAGGGCAGCGAATTGGCGTGCGATTTTTGCGAGAACTTATCGGTTGCTGTGCGCCCTAACAGCGCATTAGCGGTTATCGTTAGGACCTAGAGCGCACTATTATGGTGCGATTGTGGCTTGGTCTGGCAGTCGCTGAAACCTATATCTATATGAAATATATGGATTTTAGTAGCTTGGCACGGTCGATGCTTTAATGAATCATAGAGGTCTAGCGCTAGGGTGTGAAGCCTGGGATCTGCTTAATCGTTGCCGGCGCTGTTACCACTAAGGCGCGTCTTAGCCAGGACAGCATTGAGACCGAAAAGAGCTGAAAATGGCGCTTGGGCTAACAGCTGATCTAGTGGGTCAGACACCTCGCTTGGGTAACGATGTGATTAGGCGTAGCCAAGAGTTTATAATTTCGATACATTTGCCGCACAACAAAAACAGAGGCAACTCTGTTCAAGGAGAACTTATATGAAGTTAGTCACTGCAATCATCAAACCGTTTAAGCTGGACGACGTGCGAGAAGCTCTATCGGAGATCTCCGTACAGGGTATGACGGTCACCGAGGTCAAAGGCTTTGGTCGTCAAAAAGGCCATACTGAACTCTATCGTGGCGCAGAGTATGTCGTTGATTTTCTGCCGAAGGTGAAAATCGAAGTGGCGATCGCAGATGAAAGCTTAGATGCTGTTATTGAAGCGATCACGGGCGCCGCCAATACAGGTAAAGTCGGCGACGGAAAAATTTTCGTTAGCACCTTAGACGACGTCATTCGCATCAGAACCGGTGAAACCGGGGGTGAAGCGGTCTGACGCGGCAGTCATATCGTCTAGCCTGAGCGTAACTCGTCTTCTGCAATGTAAATTGGGTTTCCCAGATCTCAGTGCCAAGCAGGCGCGTTAGCTTCGGCGCTGAGGGTTATGCGTGCTATTCTGAATGATCATTGTATCTCTAGTACAATCCTCTTCTATAATTCCGCTTTAGTCTCTGGATAGTGAATCTATCATGAAGTATCAAAGTACTAGGGGTGGCGTTTCTGGCATCAGTTTTAAGGACGCGGTTCTTATGGGGCTGGCCGATGATGGCGGCCTGTTGGTTCCCGAGTCTATTCCTGATGTGAGTGCGGAGCTCGATGCCTGGCGAGGCTACAGCTATTCGCAGTTAGCCCTGGAAGTCATGAGCCGGTTTATCGACGATATTCCCCGGCCCGCCTTGCAACAGATTATTGAGCGCAGCTACGACACCTTCTCGGTGCCGTCAGTGACCCCGATCGTGCCGCTGGGTGAAGATTATGTGCTCGAACTGTTCCATGGTCCGACCTTGGCCTTTAAGGATATCGCTCTGCAATTTTTGGGCAACGTGTTCGAGTACATACTTGATGAGCGCGGTCATAGCGTGAATATCTTGGGTGCGACCAGTGGTGATACGGGTAGTGCCGCGATTGCCGGGGTCCGCGGCAAGAGTAATATCAATATTTACATTATGTTTCCGGAGGGCAAGACCAGCCCATTACAGGAACTGCAGATGACGTCAATTTTGGACGACAATGTCCATAATATTGGCATTCATGGCAGCTTCGATGATTGCCAGGCACTCATGAAGGGTATTTTCTCTGACTTGGACTTCAAAACGAAACATAATCTGGCTGCAGTGAACTCAGTCAATTGGACCCGCGTTCTGGCGCAAGTGGTCTACTATTTTTCTGCTTGGTATCAAATAGGCTGTCCTGCGCGATTTGATGTGAGCGTACCAACAGGAAACTTTGGGAATATTTTTGCTGGGTACATCGCCCGTGAAATGGGCCTGCCGATTCGTCATCTTATTCTTGCAACTAACGCCAACGATATACTGTGCCGGTTTTTCAACACGGGACGTTATGAACGTCGAGAGGTGAACTTTACCCATAGCCCAGCCATGGATATCCAAATATCTAGTAATTTTGAACGTTATCTGTTTTATAAGTTGGACGGCGACGTAGAGCAGGTTAAAGAGTTTATGGCCAGTTTTGCCGCCACTGGGTCGGCTGAGCTGCCAGTAAAACATCAGCCGATTGATACTGTCATCAAAGCTGGCGCAGCGAGCAATGAAGCAACACTGGCGACCATCGAGCAGGTCTATCGCACTCAAGATTACTTGCTAGACCCGCATACGGCGGTGGGCTTGTCAGTGATGCAGGCGTTTCGTGAGGATGATGTGCCACTCGTCTTGCTGGCGACGGCTCATCCTGCAAAATTCGAAGACTCGATACGAGAGGCGCTGCCAGAAGTTCACGCGGTTCACCCAACCCTTGAGGCGTTGCGGGAATTGCCCACTTGCAAGACGATACTTGAGCTGACAGAGGACAGCATTAAGGCGTTTATTGTCCGTGGCGGTAGAGAATAGACTAAGCCTCACCAGTTAGGCGTCCCCAACTAGGCGTTCCCAACTAGGTACGGTCGTGCAAACGTGCGACAGCAGCAGGTAAGTCGCGGATATTCTCGATGGTTTCATCGGGCCTGGTTTCACCTGGCCCCGGACGTTCTGAGTTCTTTACCCAGATGGTATGCAGGCCGATGCGCTTGGCGCCGTCGATGTCGAGTTGCGGGTCATCACCCACATAAATCATTTCGTGTGGCGCTGCGCCGGTATGTTCGAGAGCCGCATTAAACAATTGCGGCGCAGGTTTAGGCGCTCCCACTTGTTCTGCTGAAAATGCAAAGTCAAACAGGTGGTTCAAGCCTAATCGTTTGATGTCTGCATTGCCGTTAGTCAAGGCGCCCAGTATATAGCGGCTCGCTAGATCCTGGATGGCGATGTGAGCGCCGTCGAACATTTCTATATCGTTTCGGGCGGCTAAAAATATTTCCATAGCGTCATTCGATAGTTCAAATGCGCGGCCCTGTTCTATCTGACTTAGTCTCAATGCCTGTTCGATGATTCTGCGCCGCAGTTCGGTAATCTTTTTGCCGAGTTCTGGTTCCTGCCTGACGAGCTCGTGGCGTAATTCACGCATGCTGGCAACGTCATACAGTAGGTTTGGAACTTCTAGGCTAAGCCACTCATCCAGACGTCTCTCGGCGCGAATAATAACTGGCTTAACAGCCCAGAGCGTATCATCCAAATCAAATGCGATAACCTTTATCATGCTTTGTTGGATCCCGGTATGGCGGTTTTTTTGTGGGCTCGTGGATGAGCCTTGTCGTAGACTTCCGCAAGATGCTGAAAATTGAGGTGGGTATAAATTTGAGTCGTAGAAATATCAGCATGCCCCAATAACTCTTGAACAGCGCGTAAGTCGCCGCTCGACTCGAGCATGTGGCTGGCAAAAGAGTGTCTGAGCATATGGGGGTGAACGTTGCCGGGGAGGCTCTGTTGGCGAGTCCAGTGACGAATCCTCGCCTGGACGTTCCGTGCGCTGATACGGTTGCCACGTTCGCTGATGAACAATGCGCAGGGGTCTTCGCTGGTTCGTTTCACCGGTAATGGCTGCCGTCCGGCCTGCCAGGTCTTCAGGGCGCTCAACGCGATGGACCCCACCGGTAATAACCGCTGTTTGTTGCCTTTACCCGTGACTTTGATAGAGCCTTCATCCCAGCTGATGTCATTTATGTTAGCGTTCACCAATTCGGCGAGTCGTAACCCCGACGAGTAGAATAGTTCAAGCATTGCCCGATCTCGGCGCGCATACCAGTCGTTGGCTGCCACATTCAGCAGCTGGGCAACCTGGTCAGTGTCAAGCGTGTTAGGTAATTTTCGAGCGGTTTTGGGTGCGCTGACGTCGAGTGCCGGGTTGTGTTTACTCAAGGCTTCCCTGACCAGATAATGATAAAACGTTCGTGTGCTGGATAGTCGGCGTTGCAGACTCGTGCCGGAGAGCCCGCGGCGATGACTTTGCGCGATAAACTGACGAATATGATGGGTCTGTAATTCGTGCCAAGCCTCAATGGCATTTTCGAGACAATAGGCGTTGAGTTGCAACAGGTCGCGTTGATAGCCAGACACCGTATGGAGCGAGAGTCCCCGCTCGTTGATTAAGTGTTGGAGAAATTGATCGATCTGGGTTTTCAACTTGAGGTTAGCCTGGCTCAACATAAAAGCCCTAGTGGGGTGTCAAATGAGACGGAAGTTGGCGGGCCAGCACATCGGCTATAAAACCGATAAATAGCGTCCCCATACCTGCTTGAAAGTAATTGGGGTCGATACTTCCGATGGCCAGCAGCGCAATCTGTTCGCCCCCTCCAGCTGTCTTTGAGGGGGCTTTGACTGACATAACAGCCGCCGATTGGACTTTCTCACTGGCTTGGCGAAACAGGAAGTCCCGTTCTGATGAACGTAAAACACCTAGGGTAGGCTTTTTGCTTTTGATCAGTGCCCCCACGTGTTCCCGTGCGTCCGACTCGGGTAAGGAATAGGTAAAGTGATTGATTTGCATCGCCTTGTCGTCGAACACGATCAGGCTGTAGGCTTGGCATTTGAAGTCGCGTTTGAAGCTGAGCTCCAGGGCGGCATAAAATGCAGGCGTATCTTTTGCCTCCAGTAATGCCAGAACCAAACGCTGACACTTGGCAAAAATATCATTATTGGTTGTCCCGGCGTCGATGAGCGCATCGAGCTGCTTGCGGATGTCGCGATTGCGTTCGCGCAGAAGACTGACCTGGCGTTCGACCAGGGATACGTCGCCGCCGTGAATATGAGGCAGTTGCAGGTTGCGCAGCAGCTCGTCACGGTCGATGAAGAAGTCTCGGTGTGATGCCAAATATTCCGCGATATGGTTTGGGTCTAAGGCAGGTGCTTGTTGCAACAATGACTTGGGAGTTGGCATAGTCTTCACTTCTGAGATTGGTTATATTTGTAAGCGCCCCTCAAAAACACGGGCAACGGGTCCAGTCATTATCACAGGGTGGTCGTCACCCGCCCAGCTAATCTTTAAGCTACCGCCCGGCAGTATGACCTCTATTTGTGCATCGAGTAAACCTTGTAGTCTACCAGCGACCATTGCTGCACAAGCACCTGTGCCGCAAGCTCGGGTTTCACCGACGCCTCGCTCGAAGACTCGCAACTTAATTTGGCCGCGATTGATCACCTGCATGAAGCCAACGTTGACCCTCGCCGGAAACCGTTCGTGATGCTCGATCAGTGGGCCCAATTGGGCAACGGCAGCGGTCTCGACATCATCAACCAGCAGCACGGCGTGTGGATTGCCCATGCTGATCGCCGCTAACTTCACGGTGGTTGTCGTGCAGCCCAGAGGTGGCGTGATATTCAGGTCATAGACGATGCTGGGCTGTTCAGCCAGGAATGGTATTTGGTCTGGTTGCAGAATCGGCGGGCCCATATTCACGCTGATGTCGCCGTCTCGTTCAAGCTGACATTCAATGTTGCCTGTATTGGTTTCGAGCTTGATGTTGGCTTTTGTGGTCAAGCCGCGGTCTCGAACAAAGCGCAAGAAACACCGTGCGCCGTTACCGCATTGTTCTGCTTCTGAGCCGTCAGCGTTAAAAATTCGATACTTGAAATCCATCGTCGGATCATCTGGCGGCTCGACAATCAGCAGCTGGTCGAAGCCGATACCGGTACGTCGATCTGCCATATATCGAATCTGGTCATCACGAATTTGAAAATTCTGTGTAATGAGGTCCAGCAGCATGAAATCATTGCCGAGGCCGTGCATTTTGGTGAATCTAAGTAACATGATGGCAAGCAGTGCTCTGTGCGGTGGATGATAAAAAATGCTTAATCAGATTGTACCCATCATAGGACCAAACAATGTTCCAGTCTGAGTTGGTCGTCAATGGTTTCTCGTTGGCGTACACATTGTGTGGTCTCACCGCTAACAATGACTTCCGCCGCTCGATTCCGGCTATTGTAATTAGAGCTCATCGCGAAACCATAGGCGCCGACTGAATGGATGGCGAGCAGGTCACCGGCCTCTATAGCAAGGGACCGGTTTTTGCCTAGAAAGTCGCCGGTCTCGCAAATCGGGCCCACCACTTCAAAGCGTTGTTTGGCACTATTGCGAACTTCCACTTCAGTGATGCGTTGCCATGACTGGTATAAGGCGGGCCGAATAAGATCGTTCATACCTGCGTCGACAATCGCGAAATGCTTATCCTCATTCGTTTTGATATTGACCACGCGCGTCAGCAGAATGCCAGCGTTGGCCGTCAGGTAGCGGCCTGGCTCGAACACTAAGGTCTGGGGTCGGTGTCCCATGCCTTGCAGAATAGCGCCGGCATATTCGAGTATGTCCACGGGGGTCTCATCCTCATAACAGACGCCCAGGCCGCCACCCAAATCGATGTGCGCCAAGTTGATGCCAGCAATTGCCAGATCATCAACCAATGACAGCACGCGGCTCATGGCGTCCATAAACGGCGCGAGCTCAGTAATCTGTGAGCCGATATGGCAATCAATGCCTTTGGTCTCGATATGACTGAGGTCGCGAGCACGTTGATAAAGACCTGGTGCATCTTCCATCGAGACACCAAATTTATTTTCACGAAGGCCGGTGGAGATATAGGGGTGTGTTCCCGCATCGACGTCCGGGTTGACCCGAACCGAGATCGGCGCGATCAGATCCATGCTGTGCGCTAGCCCTTGAATCTGATCCAGCTCCATTGAAGATTCAATATTGAAACAGGCAATGCCTGCCGTAAGAGCCTTGCGAATTTCCCAGTCTTGTTTGCCAACGCCAGAGAAGACGACTTTCCCAGGGTCGCCACCGGCGCGCAGGACGCGCTCTAGCTCTCCGCCAGAGACGATGTCAAAACCTGCGCCCAGTCGTGCCAGCAGGCTGAGTACGCCTAGATTGGCGTTCGCTTTGACGGCATAGCAGATCATCACGGGATGGTTCTCAAACGCCTGGCAAAAAGCTTTATACGCCGCCGTGATAGTGCCCTGAGAATAGACGTACAGGGGGGTGTCGAACTGCTCGGCGAGGGATTTGGCCGGAACATTCTCGATGAACAATTCGTTATTTTGGTAGTGGATGAGTGTCATGAGTGATCTTTGCTGCTCTGATGCGGATGGCCAGGTTCGACCGCCTGTTCGTCGGGGGTGGTGGGCTGGGGCAGAAATAGAGGGCCTTTCTGGCCACAGGCTGACAGTAGACCTGAAAATAGAAATGTCAGCAGTGCGAGTCGTATCATCGGTAGGCCCCGAATTGGGCTGACCGAGGTCAGCAAGCGTAAAGTCTTTGCAGTATACGTGAGTGACCTTGTCCAGCAAAGAGCATCGCTTGGTTTGCTCTCAAGGCTTATACTGCCTGCTGCAGGCCGCAAACAATGCTGTCGCGAAATACGGCCCAAGAGGTCCAGGCCGAGCCTTTTACATTAATAAACAACGGTGATAATTTTGCTGGAGAGTGAATACAACGACCTGATTGACGACATCTATCACCGTATCGAGGATCAGGTTGATGAATTGACCCAAGATCTGGATGTGGATTTTTCAGGCTCGGTCTTAACCATCACGTTTCCCAATAGTTCTCAGGTGATCCTGAGCCGTCAGGTCGCCACGCATGAAATATGGGTGGCGGCCAAGTCCGGTGGGTTTCATCTCCATCTTACTGAGGGGCAATGGGTCTGTGGCACAACCGCGGAGAACCTACCAACTCTGCTAAGTCGGACATTCACTGAGCAACTGGGTGAATCAGTGACCTTACTGGTCTAAAGCATCGAGTCGCGCTGTTGCTCGCTGGATAGCCGACTCGACCTGGCTCGGTGCGGTGCCACCAATATGATTACGTGCCCTGATCGAGCCTTCAAGGGTCAAGACGGCATAAACGTCATCGCTTATCAGGCTAGATTCAGCCTGCATGGTTGCCAGTGAAAGTTCCGCTAGGTCGACTGATTGACTAATCGCGACACCGACTAATTTGCCGACGACATCGTGGGCATCTCGAAAGGGCAGGCCTTTTTTTACCAGATAATCCGCAAGATCGGTCGCTGTGGCGTAACCGCGCATGGCCGCGGCCCGCATGTTTTCACGTTTCGGTATCATGGCAGGAATCATATCGGCGAAGGCTGTCAAACAGTCTCGAAGCGTGTTGACCGTATCAAATAAGGGTTCCTTATCTTCTTGGTTATCTTTGTTGTATGCCAAGGGCTGACCCTTCATTAAGGTCAGTAGCGTCATGAGGCTGCCATAGACTCGCCCGGTTTTACCGCGGACTAGTTCGGGGACGTCGGGGTTTTTCTTCTGGGGCATGATTGAGGAACCGGTGCAGAACCGATCAGGCAGGTCGACGAAATCAAATTGCGGTGAAGCCCACAGCACAATTTCTTCAGACCAGCGTGACAGGTGCATCATCATGATACTGGCGCACGCGCTGAACTCGATAGCAAAGTCGCGATCACTGACCGCATCTAGCGAATTTTCTGAGACGCCATCAAAATCCAGTAATTTGGCGGTCAGTAGACGATCAATCGGATAGCTGGTACCGGCAAGCGCAGCTGCGCCCAGGGGCAATATATTGACTCTCGCGCGGCAGTCTTGAAAGCGTGCGAAATCACGTTCGGTCATCGCGTACCAGGCCATCAAATGATGGCCGAAGGTGATCGGTTGAGCGACCTGCAGGTGCGTCAGACCCGGTAAAATCGTGGCCGTTTCCTGACTGGCCAGCGCCAGAATACCTCGCTGTAGGCGAATCACCAGGCGGCTGATCATGTCGATTTGGTCGCGAAGGTAGAGCCGGATATCGGTGGCAACCTGATCGTTTCTGGAGCGGCCGGTGTGCAGTTTTTTACCGACACTGCCAATACGGTTGGTCAGTGCGCTCTCAATGTTCATGTGGACATCTTCCAAGGCGACGGACCAGTTGAATGTCCCCTGATGAATCTCCGTTTGTATCGATTCGAGGCCCCCAATAATAGCGGTCAGTTCTATCTCGCTGAGAACGCCAACCTGGCACAACATGGTTGCGTGGGCAATGGAGCCTCTTATATCCTGGTCGGCCATGATCTGGTCAAACCCAACTGACGCTGTAAATTGCTCAACGAAGGCGTCCGTTGCCTCGGTAAACCGGCCATCCCAGAGTTTTTTGCCCGTTGGATTATCGTTTGTCATCTGCCAACCTATTTTGTATGAATTCGCGATTTCGGAGTGTGATTATAGCAGCAAGCTTAAAGGGCTATACTAGTTGGGCAAAATTAATTGGAGGACGCTTTATTTGAACGTTCAAGATGAAGTAGAGGAAGATTTTTTTCTGCCCGACCTCTGTCAGGCTCAGAGCATTTTGTTTCTTGTTCTAGTCGCCGAACTACTGGTGTTGGTCCTGGTTCTTGCCAGCTCCTCATTACTCAACTTCAGCTGGTCGAAGATGGGTGTGACTTCCCTCTTTGTGCAATGGGTGGTGCTGACATCGGCGACCGTGTTATGTAACTTCAGACCCTTGCTGATGCGCATGTCTATTTTCTATGCGACATTGAGCGGTTACGGCATTATCTTGTCTCTGACCCTGGGTTTTAGCATTCTGGGAGAGTGGATCACCATGTTGCCGGATGTGCCCTGGGATCTGGAGCAGACCGGCAATGTCAGTCGTAACCTGATCGTCGCCGCCGTGATGACGAGTATCGCGTTTCGATATTTCTTCCTGCAGCACCAGCTTCGGCGCCAAGAGCAGGCTGAGTTGAATTCCCGTATTCAGGCGCTTCAATCCAGAATTCGACCACATTTTTTGTTTAACAGCATGAATATTATCGCGAGCCTGATTAGCGTTGACCCGGATACTGCGGAAGAGGTGGTCGAGGACCTGTCGGTGCTGTTTCGAGCCAGTCTGAATCAGAGCAGCGATCAACCGGTGCTACTTGCCGAAGAATTAGCCCTGTGTCAAAAATATGTGCATATCGAGTCGTTGCGATTGGATGAGCGCCTGCGGGTTAATTGGCATATCAATGTCGATCCACAGACCGTCAAAATACCACTGTTGACACTTCAACCATTGCTGGAAAACGCGATTTATCATGGTATTCAGCCCCTGCCGGAAGGCGGCATCGTCGAGGTGGTGATCGACAGATATGACAACAAGTTGGTGGCGAGTATATCCAATCCATTATCGGATGCTATTCAGACGCCCTTGCAGGGTAATCGTATGGCGCTAGACAATATCCGGCGGCGACTGGAGGCGATCTATGGGGCCGGCGCATCGATTGTCAGTCGCAAGGACGAGGGGAGCTTTAATACCACCATCAGCTATCCTCTGGCTGATGACGGAGATCGTCGAAATCGGCTTAGGCGAGAATGAGTTTATGATGTTAGACTAGTGTCAAGTGGCGATAGGCGTATAAAGTCATTATTGTGAACGGTTTCACATTAATGAGCATAAGAGGACTGGTACTGTGCCAGTCCGCCGATCACATAGCTATATTGTCCAATGAAGTGAGTAACTTGCGGTAGGTAGGAGTCCCTTGTCGATAAAACGAGGAGCGCCAAAATTACAATCTGAATGCGAGGTTTCTCCACCATGAAAGTATTAATAGTTGACGATGAAAAGTTAGCGCGAGAACGGTTGATCAGGATGGTCAATACGCTGGATCAATACGATGTAGTGGGGGAAGCCGCATCCGGTGACGAGGCCGTCAGGCGAACCCTGGAATTTGAGCCTGACATCGTGCTAATGGATATTCGCATGCCGGGTACTGATGGGATGGCTGCAGCCCATAAGATCGCGGCGATGCCCGCGCCCCCCGCGGTGGTCTTCTGTACGGCATTTAGTGAACACGCGATCGAGGCGATCGAGGCAAATGCGGCTGGTTATTTACTGAAACCGGTTCGTCGAGAAGCCTTGGTAGAGGTGCTGAAGAAAGTCGGTCGATTCAATAAAGTTCAGGAGCGCGCAGTTTCCGGCGAAGACGAGTCGATGAAACAGCGAGTACGAACCCATATCAGTGCAAGAACCCGGCGCGGTATTGAGTTAATCCCCTTATCTGAAATCCGATTTTTTCAAGCAGATCACAAATATGTCACGGTGCGCCATGAGTCCGGCGAAGTGTTGATTGACGACAGTTTGCGTGATTTGGAGGATGAATTCGGTGATCGGGTCGTTAGAATTCACCGTAACGCGCTGGTGATGACCGATCATCTTGAAGGGCTTGATCGGAACCCTCAAGGTCATTATCAAGTGCGGATGCGTGGAGTTGAAGATAAACTCGATGTTAGCCGTCGGCATGTCTCGGGTCTCAGACGTTTAGTTCAGTCGTTATAGTCTTTGTCCAGCCTGCAGCGGGCTCAGTGCGATGGCTGGATTTTAAGGGCTGATTGGAAGTTTAGGTCTTGAGGCTTAGCGATCTTCTTTCGATCGGGGCAGATAGAGATACAAAAGGCGGCTATAATGTCGCTTTTTTTGTGCGCGATAGTTGTGTGTTAATCAGGCTCAGGCAAACTGCTATGAACCGAGACATGCGCAGGCGACAACGACAGGACCTGGACAGTGGATAGGATTCGAATAGCAACAAGAGAAAGCGCCCTCGCGATGTGGCAGGCGAACTTTGTTAAATCCGCGTTGGAGCGGGCACACCCAGGTCTCAGGGTAGACATCCTCGGTATGACTACCGAGGGCGATCGGAATAAGGAGTCGCCCTTAAGCCAGATGGGTGGCAAAGGGGTCTTCGTTAAAGAGCTGGAAGTGGCGCTATTGGAAAATCGTGCCGACATTGCTGTTCACTCAATGAAGGATGTACCTTCCGTTCTACCGCCAGGTCTTGAGCTGGCGGCCATGTGCGAGCGCGATGATCCGCGAGATGCGCTGGTGACTAACGAATTTGATTCCCTCGCCTCCCTGCCTGCGGGAGCGCGAATCGGCTCCTCAAGTTTGCGGCGGCGCTTGCAACTTCAGCAGGCTCGGCCTGATTTGGTGTACCTGGAGCTGCGCGGCAATGTCGACACCCGTTTGCGAAAGCTCGATCAAGGTGATTTTGAGGGCATTATCCTGGCGACTGCTGGATTGAAGCGCCTGGGTCTGGCAGACCGGATCACCGCCAGCATTGACCCAGGCATTAGTCTGCCCTCTGCGGGTCAAGGTGCCGTGGGTATTGAGTGTCGCGAAGATGCCGTTGCAGTTAAGAAGCTGCTGGCAGCGATCAATCATCTGGACACGCAATATTCCGTGACCTGCGAACGCATGATATCTGCTGGCCTGGGGGCAAGTTGTAGCCTACCCATTGCGGCTTTTGCACAGATTATTAAGGGTCGTATCGAACTTGCCAGTTATGTGAGCGATATGGCAGGCCAGACAGTCCTGCGAGCCAGTCGCTCTGGGCCACGAGAGAGTGGCCTGGAGCTGGCGCGTCAAGTCACTGCTGAGCTGATATCTGGTGGTGCCTTGCGGTTGATCAATCCACCGTCATGAGGACGCCGCCCGTAGGTCGTCGAGACGGGGTCTTGCTGACACGATCCTCGGATCAAAACCGACGCCTGCTGGATGTTCTTGAGTCTCGTGGCGCCGCTGCCTTGCCCGTTCTGCAGCGCCCATTGCTTGATATCCTCGCGCTTGATCCCAGGCCTGAGGATCGACAACCCATTCTGCATCTCGACCAGTATGATCATGTCATTTTAATCAGCCAAAACGCTGTGATCCATGGTGTTGCCCTGCTGGCTGATTACTGGCCCCAGTGGCCCGCTGGTTTGCACTGGTACGGCGTTGGTGCGGCAACGGGAACCTTGCTCAATAGCCTGGGCATCAGATGTACCGTCCCGCAGGACTATTCTTCTGAAGGGCTACTTGCGCTGCCGGAACTAAGGGTTGTCAAGGCACAGAAAGTCTTGATTATCAGAGGTGCTGGTGGTGGCCGGGAATGGCTTCGCGACGAGCTGCTGGCAAGAGGCGCGCAGGTCGACTATCTGGAGGTATACCAGCGCCAGTGGCGAGAATACCCCCAAGGTTTGTTGACGCTCGATGAGGCGTCGAGCATTTTGATTGTTCTGGTTTACAGTCGCGAGAGCCTGGAGCGCTTGGTGGCACTCATGCCGGGGTCTCTGGCGGACAGCTGTCTCATTGTACCGTCTGAGCGTATACAAACGCTGGCAAAGGGTATGGGTTTTGGTAAAGTCAGTGTGGTCAGGCCTGATGATGAAGCAATGGTGACTGAAATACTCAGGCTATGGAATGCGACGGCTGCGAGTTCTTTACCGCAAAAATAGGCATCTCGACTACAAATGGAATGGGCGTGACAGGATAGCCAAACCAGAAAAGCCGGATCCTAATGCGAGCAAACTGGATAGACCAGGCAATGAGGCCTTTACCCGACTGGAACACAAGGACATGAGTGAATCCATAACAAAACCCAAGCAAACCCCAGCGACCGAACCGGACCATGACGGCTCAAGGTCATCGGGTGGTTTCTCGGGCGTTCTCGGCGTTCTGCTGGCCCTGATCGCTATCGGTATGGCGAGCTATCCTATTTATCAAATGCTGCAGCCGCGGCCAGCGCCTATTATCGATCAGTCCGTGCAACAATTGACCCGAGATCAGAATGACCAGCGACAGCAATTTGAAAAGCTGGAACAAGAGATGCAAAGCCTGACGTCGAGCATGCAGGACCTGCAAAGTGATGCTGCGGTGGTTGCAGAAAATGCGATCAAGGTGCAGGGGCAATTGCGCGAAGAACTGTTGTCGATGGTAGGCACGACCAGCCAAGACTGGTTAATAGCTGAAGTTGAGTATCTGTTACGTCTGGCCAACCAGCGGGTGCTGATGGAACGTGATCCTCAGGGCGCGATTGCGTTGCTTCGCGCCGCCGATGACATCGTGCGGGATGCCCGGGGTACGACCGGGTTTGAGTTACGAGAAGCCATTGCCTTCGATCTCGGTCAATTGGACGCTGTCGCCCGCTTGGATGTCGATGGCATCTATCTGCAACTGTCGGTTCTGGCTCGCCAGGTGGCTCAGCTGCGACAGAAAAAACGTCATTTCGAAGTGTCAGCGCCGACGCCTGCATTACCCACATTAACGACGCTGACCTGGACGGAGCGATTCTGGCTGAGGGTCGAAGGTGCTGGTCGACGTCTAGCGACGTTGGTGGATTACCGGCGAGGAGCGACGGAAGTCACGCCGATATTACCGCCGAAGGAAGAGTACTACTTGCGCCAGAATCTGGTGCTGAAATTTCAGCTAGCTGAGTTGGCGCTACTTCGTGGTGATCAGGCTATTTACAGTAACGCGCTGGCCGAGGCGGGCCAGTGGATCACACAGTATTTTGATCTCAACCAGCCGCAGACTCAGGCGGTTCAAACCGGCATTGAAAAATTACGCCACATCGATATTGCCGGCCAGATGCCCGACATTTCAGGGTCCTTGCAGGCAGCGAGAGAGCTGATGGCCAAATTCAGCCAGCAGCCCAGTCGACTGCCGAGTCGACATAATAATGTGATTAGATCACCGCAGTTGCAGATCGATCCAATGGGTGCCGCACAATGAAACGGACGCTGGTCGTTTTATTGGTGTTGATTGTAGCGGCGGGTTGGCTGGGCACCTTGATCGCTGAAGATCCGGGCTATGTGTTGATCACCTATGGCGACCACACCGTGCAAACCGGGCTTTGGGTCTTTTTGGCGTTGTTATTGACGTTAGTGACTTCGGGCTACTATGTGATTGGCGGTATAAAATGGCTGCTGGGTACCGGTAGCATTTTGCAACGCTGGCGTGCCGGCTTGAAGCACACCAAATCAATCCAGTTAACGGATAAGGGCATGGTCTTTTTGCAGCAAGGTGCCTGGGAACGAGCAGAAAAATTTCTCGTGGCCGGCGCAATCCATAGTCCAACGCCGAGTCAGAACTACATCAGCGCCGCGAAAGCAGCAGATGCCCAAAACCATATTGAAAATCGCGAGCGCTACTTTCGTCTTGCGCTGGAAGTCAGTCCAAAGGCAGAGGGTGCGGTTGCACTCGCCCGCGCCGAGACAAACCTTGCCCGTGGTGAGTGGCGTAAGACGCTCGTCAACCTGGAGCAGGCGGGTCAAAATAAAATCACGCTTGGCCTACGCAAGCAGGCCTTATTGCAACTTCGAGACTGGCAGGGTCTGGCTGATGTCATGCCAGAATTACGTAAACATGCTGATGATGAAGCAAGTCAGTTAATGTTTGAAAAACAAGTAGCGCGGCAGCGCTTGGCGTCTCCGAATAATACGGATGAAAGCCTGGAGATTATCTACAACAGATTGCCAGAGGTGCTTCGCCGCGATCCGGAAATCGTTCTGGACTATTGCCAGTATGTTCGAGACGACAAGCAAACCGAAGCAGTGATCAGGTCTACGATTAAGCATCATTGGGATGATCAATTGGCGGTAATGTACGGTCAGTCGGCCAAGGCCATGCTAACGAAGCGGATTAAAACAGCGGAAGGCTGGCAAAAAAATCATCCTGATAACTGGGCGCTTAATGCTTGTCTGGGTCAGCTTTATGAAGGTAATGGCGAGAAAGATCGGGCTAAAGTCGCCTATAACAAGAGTCTGCAAATGCAGCCGTCGGTTCTGGCACATGAGCGTCTAGCGAAGTTGTTGGCCTTCGACGGTGAGTATGCGAAAAGCAGTGACCATCTGCGCCAGGCGCTAAAAATTACGCAATCGAGCCATCAGCCCAGTCATCACCGTCAAAAATAAACGCAAGACAGGTAGGTTTGTTTATTATTGGTGATGGGCTTAGCTAGGCGCTCCCAACTCGGCGTCCCCAACTAGGCGTCCCCAACTCGGCGTCCCCAACTCGGCGTCCCCAACTACTTTTTGGTTCTTGGCGCGTAGGAGAAAACATCAGAAAACATGTCGTCAGCAGACATGCCGTGTTGGATAAAACGATCATAAGTCGCATAGACCATTCCCGGGCTGCCGGAAACGTAGACGATGGCATCGTCTAGACGACTAAAATCCTGCACGACTGCATCAGGAAGAAGCCCCGTCCTACCTGACCACTCAGGCGACTGATCAGGTTCACTGACCACGGGTACAAACGTAAAATGCTTAAATTCACGTTCCCAGCTCAAGCATAATTCCGTCAGATACAAATCTGCTGCCGAGAGCACGCCCCAATAAAGCCATATGGGTTGCTCGGGCTTTCTCGGTAATAAAAACTCGATAATGCTTTTCATTTGCGTGATGCCGGTACTCGCACCGATCAGGATCAGGTTTTTACCGACGGGCGCGTCAACGAAGCAGTCACCCTTGGGTATTTCAATCTCCACAGAAGCGGCGAGATCAAGCAGCTTTTCGATTGCCACAGAGTCATCTGAGCCGGGCGTCGGCCTGATATGAAGTTCGATCGTATCCTTAATGTCCGGTGAGCTGGCGATTGAAAATGGACAATGCTTGCCTGATAAAATGATATCGAGATACTGGCCGGCTTTGAAACTGATCGTTTCGCCAACAGGAATTTCCAGAACAACACGCCGAGTGTTGGCGTTATATCTGTCGATACTGCGTATTTTACAGCTCAGGCGTTTCAATTGCTTTCGAGTGTCCAGAGGTTCGCTTAACTACGTTTCATTGATGCGAAAAATTCTTCATTGCTCTTGGATTTTTTCATGCGCTCCAACATAAATTCGATGGCGGCAACATCGTCCATTTCGTGAAGAATTTTGCGTAAGATCCAAGCTTTTTGTAACTCTTCTTCGCTCATCAGCAGGTCTTCTCTTCGAGTACCTGAACGTCGAATATTGATGGCTGGGTAGACGCGTTTTTCCGCTATCTTCCGTTCCAGATGAAGCTCCATGTTACCGGTACCTTTGAACTCCTCATAGATAACTTCGTCCATCTTAGAGCCAGTATCAATCAGACATGTCGCGATAATAGTGAGTGAGCCGCCCTCTTCGATATTTCGTGCGGCACCAAAAAAGCGCTTTGGCCGCTCCAATGCGTGCGCATCAATACCACCCGTCAAAATCTTACCCGATGCGGGTATGACCGTATTGTAGGCGCGAGCCAAACGAGTGATCGAATCTAGCAGAATCACCACGTCGGTCTTGTGTTCCACCAGCCGTTTTGCTTTTTCAATAACCATCTCACTCACCTGCACATGTCGTGAAGGTGGCTCATCAAACGTGCTCGCAACAACTTCGCCGCGAACCGAGCGTTGCATTTCAGTCACTTCTTCTGGTCGTTCGTCGATCAATAGAACGATCAGATGGCACTCTGGGTTGTTGCGTACGATGGCTTGGGCGATATTCTGCAGTATGAGCGTCTTACCGGCTTTTGGTGGTGATACGATCAAGCCACGCTGGCCCTTACCGATGGGCGAGGTCAGGTCAATAATTCGCGACGTCAGGTCTTCAGTGCTGCCATTGCCAGCCTCGAGCCTAAGGGGTTTGTCGGGGAAGAGGGGGGTTAAATTCTCAAACAAAATTTTATTTTTTGATTCGGCTGGATCGGTGAAATTGATCTGGTCGACCTTCAGCAGCGCGAAATAACGCTCACTATCTTTGGGTGGTCGGATCTTGCCAGAAACGCTGTCGCCGGTACGCAGGTTGAAGCGTCTAATCTGGCTCGGCGACACATAAATATCGTCAGGGCCAGCCAGGTAGGAACTGTCTGCTGATCGAAGAAAACCGAAGCCATCTTGCAAAATCTCCAGTGTCCCATCGCCGTAAATGGCCTCGCCACCCTTTGCGTGTTTTCTCAAAATGTTTGCAATGATTTCTTGCTTGCGAGAGCGGCCAAGATTTTCCATGCCCATTTCCTGGGCAATTTCGAGCAACTCTGGGATAGGTTTGGCTTTGAGGTCGGTAAGGTTCATAGGTTCACTTGTTAGGTTGGTCTGATTGTCTGGGAGTGCAAAAAGGGACTGCAATTAAGGTCTTTATGTCGCGTCTGATGATTGAAATTGCAACTAAGCTTTGCCCAATTGGGCCAGGGAGTTCACATATTTTGGATTGTTTAACTAGAAGAGGGCGAGCTTAGCGCGGAATACTGATGATCTATCGCGTTCCCCACGCGTGATCCAAAATAATTAGTGTGCCAAAATTGTCGCTTTTCCCGACTATTGTCAACCATTTTTTCAAATTATCGGATTGGACTGTCGCGGATCATACCTTGGCGTAACCCTAGAACTGCTTCGAGTGCCGGTGATCAGGCACTCGAATGTAACGATTATATGTCAGCCTGTGCTCTGATCAGATATTGCTGTCTAAAAATGCAGTTAGCTGTGACTTCGATAATGCGCCAACTTTAGTCGCCTCCACTGCGCCATTTTTGAACAGCATCAAGGTTGGAATACCGCGAATGCCGTATTTCGGTGGCGTATCCTCGTTGCTATCAATGTCCAACTTACAGACTCGTATCTTACCGGCATATTCGGCAGCGATCTCTTCTAGAACCGGCGCAATGACTTTGCAAGGTCCACACCATTCAGCCCAGTAGTCGACTAGGACAGGCACATCAGATTTTAGAACTTCGGATTCAAATGTATCATCTGTAACATGACTGATCTCGGACATTTTGTAGAGCTCCCAATAGAAACGAGTGGCGTTGGAACAGGATTAAAGACGCGTATCCTAATCTGAGTCTGATATTTTCACAACCAAAAACCGCCCCGCGATGCTGCCCAGCATAGATCCAAGACATCACTGTTTAATCCGAGACAAGCACCTAGGCTCGGTGCATAAGCAACTCTGGAAGGCGATGGAGCTTAGTTTTTATCGACGGTTTTTATCGACGGTTTTTATCGACGATTTTATGCGCGGCTTTTGAGTAACGTTGCGGCCCTGATAGCGAAATAGGTCAAAATAGCATCTGCACCAGCTCTTTTCATACCCAGTAAGGATTCTAAAATTACGCGTTCGTCCAGCCAGCCATTTTGAATAGCCGCCATGTGCATGGCATATTCGCCACTGACCTGATAGACCATGGTCGGCACACCAAAGGTGTCTTTAACTCGACGGACAACATCCAAGTACGGCATGCCTGGCTTGATCATCACCATATCGGCGCCCTCGGCAAGGTCCAGTGCCACTTCCTGCAGGGCTTCGTCGAGATTCGCAGGATCCATCTGATAGCTGTATTTGTCGCCACCGGCGAGATTGAGGGCCGAGCCAACCGCGTCACGAAAAGGCCCGTAGTAGGCAGACGCATATTTTGCTGAGTAGGCGAGAATTCGCGTGTTGACATGTCCGGACTGCTCCAGCGCCTTGCGGATGGCGCTGATTCGACCATCCATCATGTCCGAGGGTGCGATGACGTCTGCGCCCGCATCCGCGTGGGACAGCGCTTGTTTGACCAGGGTATCTACCGTGACGTCATTGAGTACATAGCCTTGGTCGTCAAGGATGCCGTCTTGACCGTGAACGGTGAAGGGGTCGAGGGCAACATCAGTCATGACCCCAAGATTAGGCACGGCTTCCTTGATGGCTCTAACCGCGCGCTGAGCGAGGCCGTTGGGATTGAATGACTCCTCCCCCCAGTCTGATTTTTTATCGGTCCCGACGACTGGGAACAAGGCGATCATGGGAATGCCAAGTTGGTCCACCTGGCGTGCTTCTGCCACGAGCAGGTCAATGGTTTTGCGTTCGACGCCGGGCATGCTGGCCACAGGCTCGGTTGTTTGTTCGCCTTCGATGACGAAGACGGGATAAATCAGGTCATCGCTGCTGAGCTGATTTTCACGCATCAGGCGCCTGGAAAAGTCATCACGGCGCATGCGGCGCATTCGAGTTGCTGGAAACTGTCGGCTCATGGTCTTATCGGATTGCTGATGAATTAAGACGGCTATTATAGCGCTGATGTGCTTAAGGTACGAGCACCCCGATGCCGCCTTGTGCTGGATTGACAAGGAGCCAGCAGCCGGCGTTTAATCAAGCGCTCTGCTGACCAGTTCTGACCGCGAGACTCGACCAACTCTCATTAATGGGGAAGTCTGCAGATGCTTTCCGTCGCGCTCTTGCGAGGCTCGAAGTTTGATTTGAATCGACAATCTACCTGTCGATCATTAGCGGCAGCAAAAACGGGCTGCAACAAAAACAGGAGACGGGCATGGCTAGGCTAACCTATAGCAAGACTGAAATAGAGACGGAGCATGACTATGCAATGCCTCATGTTGAGTGCGGCCTGAAACTCCATGGTGGGTTTTCCGAGGACGGTCTTTATCTGTCGCCGCGAACTCGATTTCGCTGGCCAGCAATCAATGCTTGGTTAGCCAGTCTGCAGGACAGCAATATACCCATCGTCGAGGCGACCACCGCCTTGTTGGTGGAGCCAAATTATCCCACCATCGATCAACAAGTTTGGCTGCTACAGCAAGGCGTCGAGCAACCACTGTGGGATTCATTGACCGTCACGGGTTTGATTGAGGGTCGAGGCCGGGCGCTGGCAGACCTTAATCCGCCAGACTTTGCACTGATCATCAAGGAAGATATCAGCCAAACAGCGTTGGGTCATCTTGGTAAAGGCTTGCTGACAACCCACGGCTGGGATGAGGGTGGCAATCCACAGACCGAAGCGGGTGGCCACGATGTGATGTGGTACGCCACTCGTGATCTGATTTTTGGCAAGAACAAGTTCCCTGTGCCAGTGGCGCCGGCCAGTATTGGTCGCGAAAAATCCACCCGTGAAATGCCGCAGATCGGTGCCGAATATGAAGGCGTTATTGCCTTCTTGATGAACTTATTGATGATTGAAGTCAGAGCCGAGCGGGCCTTTGATTTTTATGAACGGGTGATTGATCATCCGGATGTATTTCAGGATAAGCGCCAGGAGGCGCAACACGCAGTCGCCTTGATCAATCGGATTAGGCAAGATGAGTCGGTCCATGTGGCTTGGCTGAAGGCGGCAATTTCAGAGTTTCGCAACTTGACCATTAAAACCTTGGAAGGTACTGAAGTGCCTGGTGCAGAAATCCTCGATCCCGTGTGGGAGAAAATGGTGCATTGGCACGCTGTGGAAATGCATCAGGCTAACCGCGAAAATAATCGCGCTGAGCTCAGAGCCAAAATTCTGGCGGCCCCGAATGGTTTAAGTATTTTGACGGCGTTTGCGCTGTTGGATGATACGTTCGGGTCGTGACCCGGCATAGAGTCAATACAAGGGATTTAAGCCAGGCTCTCTAACAGTTCATGATGGTCTAGCCATTCCTCCTCGAGTTGTTCTATCTCTCCTTCGAGCTCAAGCTTTTCTCGAAGTAGATTTTGTAAATTCGAATCGTTTGCCTGTTGGTAAAGTTCAGTGTCCGTCAGTGCGTCGTCCGTTGCTTTCAGCTTGATGTGCAACCGTGCCAGTCGCTCGTCCAGGGTCTTGATCCTAGTTCTGAGCTGGCGAAGCTGTTTGCCCGTATTTTGATTGTTTGGCGTCGCCGATTTTTTTGTGCTGACCTCTCCAGGCGCTACCCCACCAGTCGTCTTTGGCGCCAGGACGCGCTTTCGATAGTCTTCCAGATCACCCTTGAAGATAGTGATTTTACCGTCTTCGACGAGCAGAAAATTATCAACGGTATTGGCCAGCAGATGCCGGTCGTGGGAGATTAGTAATAGTGCGCCTTCGAATGATTGCAGCGCCACCGTTAAAGCGTGGCGCATATCGATGTCCAAATGGTTGGTGGGCTCGTCCATTAGCAGTAGGTTGGGTCGGCTGAAAGCGACTAAGGCCAAGGCCAGTCGAGCTTTTTCGCCGCCCGAAAAAATTTTGACGGGCTCAAGGACCTTATCTCCATGGAAATCAAAGCCACCCAGGTAATTGCGAATTTGCTGCTCGCCAAGGACCTTGTCGCTGCGACGGATATGTTGCAGAGCCGATTCATCCAAGATCAGGTCATCAACTTGATGTTGGGAAAAATAACCAATCTTCAGATTCATGCCTTCCTGCCGCTCGCCGCGAAGCAGCGGTAATTCGCCTTGCAGGGTTTTAATCAGCGTGGTTTTCCCCGCACCATTGTGCCCCAGCAAACCCAGGCGGTCACCGGGGTGCAGGCTTAGACGAATATGCGTCAAAATAGGGCTGGCGTAGCCGATATCGGCATCGACTAAAGAGAGTAGCGGATCTGAAAATTTATCGGCCGTAGGAATCTCGAAATGGAATGGCGAATCGATGTGTGCCGGTGCAATGAGTTCGAGGCGGCCCAGGGCTTTCAGCCGGCTTTGTGCCTGCCGCGCCTTCGTGGCCTGAGCTCGAAAGCGCCTGACAAAGTCCTGCATGTGTTTAACTTCACGTTGCTGTTTTTCATAGTTGCTTTGTTGTTCAGCAAGTCGCGCCGCCTTGAGAATTTCAAATTGTGAATAGTTACCGCTGAACAGTTCGATCGTTTGATGGTGAAGGTAAGCAATGCTGTCCACCGTTTCATCGAGAAATTCGCGGTCGTGAGAGATCAGCAGTAATGAGCCCCGATAGGCCTTGATCCAGTTTGACAGCCAGACGATCGCATCGAGATCGAGATGGTTTGTTGGTTCATCCAGAAGTAACAGATCTGAAGGTGTCATCAATGCTTGCGCCAGGTTAAGACGTATTCTCCAGCCGCCAGAAAAGGCGCTCAAAGGACGTTCGAAATCTGTTGCCTGAAAGCCAAGGCCGAGCATTAGCTGCTCGGCGCGCGATTTCGCCGTGTAGCCATCGAGACTGTCGAGTTTTTCGTGTAATCGGGCGATCGCGCCGTAGTCACCGCTCACTTCAACCTGTTGGATGGCGGCGAGGGTTTGATTGAGTTCTTTGTCACCGGCCAGGACGTATTCCAGGGCAATTTCGCTGCTGGCCTGTGCTTCTTGTTCTAGGTGCGCGATGCGTGTCTCTGGTGGATATTCGAGGGTGCCTTCGTCGATCTCCAGCTCACCTAAAATCAACTTAAACAGGCTGGTTTTTCCCGCACCGTTGGCCCCGACAAAGCCGACCTTGCGGCCTTGATGAATCGTAAAAGAGGCGCCGGAAAATAAAAGCTCCGTACCCCGGCGCAAGGCGAGATTATTCAGGGATAACATTCAATGGCTACTCAATGCAGACCGCACAGTATAGCACCGACGGCGGCGGCTGATGTCTACTACTCGTCGCAATGACGCAAGCGTTATGTTTGCGGGCGAAGAATCTGCCAGGCGCCCACCGCCAACAAGCCAGCAAAGGCCAGTAGCGTCCAGCCTGGAATGCTGACCCCGAATAAGGACCAGACAATTTCTGCGCAACTTCCGTCGCCACTCAAAACAATACTCAGGACATCCGTCAAGGGGAAAACGTCTAATAAATAGTCGAGACTTGGGCCGCAGGCAGGTACCTCGTCAGCGGGTAGACTTTGTAACCAAAGCTGTCGACTCGACAGGAAACCTCCGCCAAGGGCTGCAACGATCACTCCGCCGCCATAAATTTGGATGCCTGTTTTTGCCGGCCCGTGCAAGGCGGCTATGAGCGCTATCAAGCCGATTGCGATGACCATGACTCGCTGCATAATACATAAGGGGCAGGGCTCTAGGGCCATGACGTGCTCCATATACAGCGCTACAGCCATTAACAACGCGCAGAGGGCAAACAGGCCCAGATAGATTATACGGGACGAAGGATACTTTATTGATGACATGGGGTTAGAGGCTGTGTTCATGGCGTTCAGATCATTTTTGGCGGGTGGAATGAATCAGCAGTATGTAATAAACCTGCCGTAAAGGCTTTAAATTATTCTTCTGTCCAGTGCGCACCAGGCTATGATTTTTCAGCGCTTCACTGATAGCTGACATGCTGCATAGCGGTAGCTTCGAGTGGCAGATAGAGACGGCTGTGGTTCATGGTTGCTCGATTAAGGGGTTTGACTGTTGCCATTGGATCGAGAATGCCAAAACTTCCGGAAAAAACTCTAAAAAGTCTGACTCTAGCGCATCGTAATGAGTCACGAACTCCTCGAACCCATCGTACAAGGGGTTGGTTCGTGTGATGCGTTTTGACAGGCTGAGTAATGCGGAATCGACAAATTCCCGACGTGAGTACTTTTCAAGGCGGCGATGCTGTTGCATGTCTTTGATCAAGCGGGTTGCTCGCTCAGGCAGCGTAGACTCGTTGGCGAGAACGATCCTATAAATCTCCGTGCTGAATTTCTGCAGGCTCAACGGGGAAAAATGCTGCCAGTGGCGGGCGAGAAAATGATCAAAAACAATATCGGTGATGACGGGAGCGAAACGTCGCAGTCTGGGGCCGAATCGCGCCTGAGACTGCTTCACGATCGAATGCTGATCAGTGAATGCGTCGATAGACCGATGCAAGCGAATACCGCGGTCAATGTTGGCATCGTACTCAGAAGGTAATCGGCCTTTAACAAAGTCACCAAGAAATCCACCAACGATGAGCGCGTGTTCTGCCCCGGCTAGTTGGAAATGAGCGAGATGGTTCACAGGCTCTGGTAAGTCTTCAACATAGCCTCGAGATAGGCATCGAAATTCGGACCGGGAGTCGCTTCAATTTTAGCTTGCTCCCGTCGTGACGTTTCAGACAGCGCCTGGAAGTAAGCGAGCTCTGTCTGACTCAAGGCTTGTCGCTTAAATTCCGCTTTATGCGCTTGCGACTGGTTCATCGCGAAGCGAAAGAATGGCATGGGTTCAGCGCGCATGTCTTCGATGATTCGAGCGCTTGGAATTTTCCCGCTGTCCGCGAGCTTAGCTTGTTGAGCACCGACGCTAGTGGCGTAGACATCGACGCCGTTGGTTTTGTCGAGCCACTGCGCGACGTGCATGAGGTCTGCCAGTACGGTTTGACCCCAGGCTTTAATCGATTGTTGTTGGCCCAAATTGTCGATAATAGTCGACGTGTCTTGGCCGTTGTGAACGACGGCGCGTAGGTTGTTGGTGACACTGGCACAAAGCGCCGGATCATGTTCGGGGCTGGCGATTAATAAGCAGTACAATAAAAACACATCAAGAAAATGGATCTCGGTTTCGTCAATGCCCAGCGGCAGATAGGGATTAACATCCAAGAGTCTAACCTCAATGTATTCAACGCCCTCATCCTTTAAGGTTGCGAGAAAGTTGGCGCCCTTGGGGGGTACACACTTAGCTCGTATGGTTGTGTAAAACTCGGCTTCTGATTGCAAAATATTACCGCTGACCTGTAAATATTGCTGGTCATGTTTCACGCCGAGCCTTTGATAAATTTCGTGCGGCGTACAGATGGCTTTAGCCAGAGTGCCGATATAATTGTCTAGTGAGTTGTAGCAAACGTCGAGCATGCCCGCTTGGGTTTCGCTCTGGTAGCCTAGGTCGCCATTGCGTAAGGAGGTGGCGTTCTCCAGAAACAGGCTGTCAGCGTCAAAATCTTGAAGGCTGTGTTTACGCCCCTTAACAAAGCTTTTGCAGGCTGCTGGGGACGCGCCGAAAAGATAAATAGGCAGCCAAGACAGTCGTCTAAAATTACGCATCAGGTCAAAGTATCTTTGAGACCGATAGTGCTTGTCGTTAGTTTGTTTTTCGAGATGAGATAGATGCTGCCACAGTGATGGGTCTACTGAGAAATTGTAGTGGATCGCACAGATCGTTTGCATCGCGCGGCCGTAACGATTGCTCAAACCCTGCCGGTAGGTGGTCTTCAGGCGCCCGATATTCGACGGTCCATATTGAGCCAGGGGGATGCTCTGTTCTTCGCCAAGGACGCAAGGCATGCTGGCGGACCAGAGCGTTTCATCGCCCAGGCCGGAATAGACATAGCGATGCACATCGTTGAGCATGGCCAAGGCGGCATCTGCTGTTTTTGCGACTGGTGTGATGAGCTCTACCTGAGACTCTGAAAAGTCTGTCGTAATGGTCGGGTGGGTCAGTTTCGAGCCAAGAAATGTTGGGTGCGGGGTCTGCGCGAGTTTGCCCGCGGCATCGACCCTAAGTGCCTCGCGTTCGATGCCGCGGTTGAACTCCAGTGGGCCGTCGGCATAAGCCTTGCTGAGGAAGGTCAACGAGTCTGTCAAAAGATGGGTCATTGGTTCTAATGTGCTCTTAAAGGTGTCGCGTGGCCGAGTGGGCCAGCATTAATAATTCTGGTGTCGACAGCGTATTGCTGAAAATTCGCGACGAATTGCTCTGCAAGTGCGCCTGCCGCCTGATCATAGGTTGATGCGTCAGGCCAGGACATGCGGGGATCTAGCAGGGCAGCATCGATACCCTCAAGTCGAGTTGGTATTGTCAGATTCAGTGGCTGCAGAGCGTTGGTCTCGGCTTCAAGAATTTCGCCGCTGTGTATCGCTTTGATGATTCGACGGGTTAGGGCCAGGCTGATGCGTTGACCGCCATTTGCGGCAGAGCCACCGTACCAGCCCGTATTTACCAGATAAACCTGAGTGTCATGTTCGTCGAGGCGCTGCATAAATAGGTCAGCATACAGTGGTGCTGGTCTGGGCAAAAAGGGTGCGCTGAAACAAGCGGAGAACACGGTTTCTATTGTGCCGTCGGCATTGTCCGCGTGGGCGTTGAGGCGGGTCGAATAGCCAGTCAAAAAATGATAAGCGGCGGCTTCTCGAGAGAGTCGAGCAACCGCGGGCAGCACCCCATTCAAGTCGCGGCTTAGAAAAATAATAGTCTTGGGTTCCGACGCAGTGATCGATTTGAAAACCTGGGCAATATGGTTGAGCGGGTAGCAGGCCCGACTATTATCGGTCAGGCGTATGTCACTATAGTTGGGAAGTCTGGTCTGCGGGTCAATTGCGACGTTCTCGACCAGGGCGCCAAAGCGAATAGCTTGAAAAATTTCAGGGTCTCTGGGTTCGCTAATGTTGAGGCACTTGGCATAGCACCCAGCTTCCATGTTGAATACGGTGCCCTCACCCCAGCCATGTTCGTCATCACCAATCAGTAATCGTTCGGGGTCCGCTGACAGCGTCGTTTTGCCCGCCCCGGACGCGCCCAAAAACAAGCAGACTGCACCTTCTGCATCAGCGTTGGCAGCGCAGTGCAGGGGCAGGACGTCTTTTTCCGGGAGTAAGAAGTTTTGGACGACGAAGATGGCTTTTTTGATTTCTCCCGCATAGTGCAAACCAGCCAGTAGGACCTTGCGACGGGCAAAATTAATGATGACCACGCCTTCACTGCGGGTGCCATCGCGTTGGGGATCACAGTCGAAGTTGGCGGCGTGGAGGATTGACCAGACCTCTTTGCTTTTTGGATTAAAGGCGTCCGGGCGAATAAATAGCGTTTGCCCAACCAGATTATGCCAAGCGGTTTCGGTTTTCAGATAAATCGGCAGGTAATACTCGAGATCCTGACCGACGTGCAGTTCGCTGGTGTAGGTGTCGCGCTCGGCCAAGTAGTTACTAACCCGGGACCAGAGCTCGTCGAATTGGCGGCTGGGAAATGGCTGATTGATCTCGCCCCAGTCGATCGTGTCACTGGTGCTGGGTTCATTGACGATAAAACGGTCGAGCGGGTATCGCTCTGTCCGCATGCCGGTTTCGACGGCCAGGGCGCCAGAGCTCGTCAGCTGACCTTCCTGGGTTAGCAGAGCTCGTTCGATCAGTGCGGCGGGCGATAGGTCCTGATGCTCGTTCGCAAGGATGTCAGTGGGTGCAGACATGGATGGTCTCGACTCCCGGTCGCCAGGCATTGCCCTGGCCAGTTGAGCGTGTGTTCAATGTGGTATATATCCTAAAAGTCAGATTCCCTGTCAGGGCTCAGAGTATGCCAAATTCAAGCCCGCTGATATACGGACTTTAATCCGCGTTGTTTTCTCGAAACTGGTGGATCAAACGCCGGTCTTTCTTAGTCGGCCGACCGGCAGCGGGGTTAATTGCGCCGGCGGCTTGACGCTGGCTCTGGGCTAGCTCGCGTTTCGTGATGCTCTCAGGCGTTTCTTCATACAGGCTGGCGGCGCTGCTGGCATCCCGGCGTTGCTCTGAAAGGCCCATTACAACGACGGTTTTCTCATCCCAGCCCTGGCGTATCACCAATATCTGGCCCAGTTGAAGCTCCTTGCTAGGCTTTACTCGGTGACCGTCTAAGTGGACTTTGCCACCGTCAATCGCATCTTTAGCCTTGGCGCGGGTCTTGAAAAACCGTGCGGCCCACAACCATTTATCAACCCTGACGCCACCCATCTTTCGATCCTGTTTTTATCAAGACGTATTCATCCCATAAATGGCTGTCTTAGCATGCCGTGTCCGCGTTACCATCGATCCGTAACCGGTACTCATACTAACATTGGAAAGCGTGGCTATGCAGGATGTTCTAGAAGGTGTTATCACGATCGCTCGAGAGGCAGGTGCTGCGATCATGGATGTTTATAGTCGGGACGATTTCGGTATCGAAAGCAAATCGGATGACTCGCCTCTGACGGCTGCTGATCTGGCGGCAAATGCGGTTATCCTCGCTGGACTAAAACGCTTGGCGCCTGATATTCCGGTACTGTCAGAAGAGTCGGACGAGGTGCCTTTTAGCGAGCGTCAGCAATGGCTGCGCTATTTCCTGGTGGATCCGCTCGATGGCACAAAGGAATTTATTAATCGTAATGGTGAGTTTACCGTCAATATCGCCTTGATTGACCACGGCGTACCAGTCCTTGGTGTGGTTTATGTGCCGGTATTGGATGTGCTTTACGCGGGTTTATCTGGGCCGAAAGCCGGCGACGGTGCGAGTCTGGCGTTTGTTGAGCGAGACGATCGGCGCCAGAATATCGCTGTGCGCAAAATGGCGCCTCGTATTACGGCGGCAGAATCGGTGGTCGTTGTTGCCAGCCGTCGACATTCCAGTCCGGCAATGGAGCATTGCATGGCCACGCTGACATCTCGTTTTCCCACGCTTGAGACGCTCAATATGGGCAGTTCGCTGAAACTTTGCTTGATTGCCGAAGGCCAGGCTGATTTGTATCCGCGACTGGCGCCCACCTCAGAATGGGACACGGCGGCAGCGCATGCAGTGGTTATCGCCGCGGGTGGAGAAGTGGTGGACGACGAGTTTGTGCCGCTGCGGTATAACACGAAGGCTGGATTGTTGAATCCCTATTTCTATGTGCTTGGTGATGTGGCGTTTGATTGGCGGGCCTGTTTAATCTGAGCGATGCTGCTTGGTTTTGATCCCAGGGTCTTAGTTGCCCATTTTTCTAGAGTAGGAGTTTAGTCGATGGTCGACCTGATTGCTGATAAGACCAAGATTCCGGTGCCCGTACCGACGCCTGAGACCGCCCATTTTTGGCAGGGTACCCAGGTTGGCGAATTGCGCCTGCAACGCTGCGACGACTGCCAGCATGTGTATTTCCCGCCGCGACCCTTCTGTCCGGCCTGTGCCTGTCGGTCGGTGTCGGTATTTGCTGCCAGCGGTGTGGCAAGCCTCTACAGCTATGTGATTAATCATCGGCCGCACCCCGGGTTTAACGGTCCCTATGCCATCGCGGTCGTGACGCTCGCGGAAGGCCCGAGGATGATGGCCAATATTGTCAATACGCCGCAAACGCCTGAAGCGTTGCAGCTCGACATGCCTTTGCAGGTGACCTTTGAGACGCTGACTGAAGAAGTCACGCTACCTTACTTCGAACCAATGGGGGATCAATAGATGGAATCAGGATCCATAGCAATTGTTGGTGCAGCTGAAACCACTGAGCTGGGCAAAATACCCCATGTCAGCCAAATCCAGTTGCATGCTGATGCGGCCTTGAATGCCCTTAAAGATGCCGGCCTGAAGCTTTCGGATATAGACGGGATTGCCACAGCTGGCGAGTCGCCGACTAATCTGGCTCACTATATGGGCATCGTGCCTACCTGGGTTGATGGCACTTCCGTCGGTGGCTGCTCCTTCATGCTCCATGTGCGACATGCGGCGGCGGCAATCAACGAGGGTTTGTGTAATACCGTACTCATTACCCATGGCGAGAGCGGTCGATCTAATGTGGGGCGCGGTGGGTTTCGAGGTGGCGGTGGCGGGGCCAGTCTGGCGGGACAGTTTGAGGCGCCGTATGGGCTCATGGGGCCGCCGTCCATATTCACGATCCCGTTCCTGCGCTATATGAAGGAAACAGGCACAACCCTTGAGCAATTAGCCATGGTCGCTGTGGTTCAACGGGAGTGGGCCGGTTTGAATCCTCGGGCTTCCTACCGCGATCCATTGACCGTTGAGCAGGTCATGAACGATCGTATGATTGCTTATCCGTTTACCAAGCTTGAGTGTTGTCTGGTGACTGACGGTGGCGGCGCGCTGATCTTGACCCGCGCAGACAGAGCGGCTGATTTTCCGCACAAACCGGTATACATCTTGGGCACAGGTGAAAGTGTTGAAACGCCGATGATCAGTCAAATGGCCGACTTCACGAGTTCCCGTGCTTTTCGCACAGCGGGTAAAAAGGCATTCGCAGAGGCCGGCATCAAACATGCTGACGTGGATCATTTGATGATCTATGACGCTTTTGCGCATCTACCCTTCTACGGGCTCGAGGACTTGGGTTTTTGTGCGCCGGGAGAAGCGGGCCCGTTTATTGAGGCGCGTAATACCGCGATAGGTGGCATTCTGCCCATGAACACCAATGGTGGTGGGTTGAGCTATATGCACTCAGGCATGTACGGCATGTATGCACTTCAGGAGAGTGTTAGGCAACTACGCGGGGTTGCACCAGCGCAAGTTATTGACGCAAAAGTATCGGTATGCCACGGCGTCGGCGGCATGTTTGCGGCGAGCGGCACGATTATTATGGGGAACGAGTCGAACTAGTTAATCTGTGCCTGGCCTGAATCAGAGCTGTGGCGCGAATAACGAAGGCTGTGGCGCGAATAACAAGGCTGTGGCGCGAATAACAAGGCTGTGGCGCGAATAAAGAAGAAGGCGGGTGGTCGTGTGCGGCGGGCTGATATTACATGGGTCCGCTAAGCTCGCTAACCACCTAAGCTCGCTAACCACCTAAGCTCGATAACCTAAGCTAGATAACCTAAGCTAGCTAATCTAAGCTCGCTAACCTAAGCGGGCAATTAATGAGCGAATTGGTCTCAGCTAGCCGGGCGATACAAGCGCTGTGTCGCGCTGAAATCAGCGCGGTAAAAACTGTATGTGTGTACAGCCTGGCTAGCGAGGTGAATCAATATACAGCAATTAGTTTGGAATAAAAGCAGTGAACAATGGAAGTTTCTCCCCTTAGGATGTCTGCGTTTCGAGAACATGCTCTTAACCCCATGAAAATCCTTTCAATTATTAAAAGCTAGTCGGTCTAGCGTCGCTCATAGTCTTGATTGAGGTCGAGTTAACAACGCAAGGAGTCCTTGCCCGCGAGGTATCTAGCTCCAAGGTTTGGCATTGGTCAATTATGCGAAATAACAATAGACATCGGTTAATTAGGTGCCGATAATGCCTTAGGCCATATTTCCGCTCGTGCCTACGGGCGTTAATGGGGCGCGCAAATGTCTGCTAAACCAAGGATTGTTGCTGATACTTACCATTACACAAAATCCGAAATTCGGTTTTATCTGGGGATTGATGTCGATGTCGGCGCTGCCCGCTAGGATTTTTGTGAAAAAGATGAAGTTAGCCTTTAAATTCAGAAGTTTGTCACCATATCATGGGTCTTAAGAAAATCGAGTCCGATAGTTGAGGTCGGCGTAGTTGCACTGGTCGGGAACGCCGACCATGAGTTAGTGACAGCGGATCATGAGTTTGATGGCGAGAACTCGAATAGATAAGTTAAACATATGAAAACCAGACAATTTGGTTCCGATACAGTCTTTTCATGCGGTGATACGCATTATTACACGGAGTCCTAGCCCTATGACTAGCAATGCACGCGAAGGCGATTTCGATTCGATTCTTGAAGACGATACTCTTGAGGACGCCACCCAAAACTTCGATGATGTTTTGTCTCAGTCGCGCTCAATGATCGAAGGTTCAGAGTCAGAAGACGATGATGAAGCCACAGACCCGTCGAAGATCAAAGTACTTATCACTAAAGGCAAGGATCAGGGTTATCTGACCTATGATCAACTAACTGAAGTCCTACCTGCCAGCATCATTGAATCTGATGAATTTGAAAACATCGTGCAGATGTTTGATGAGATGGATATCACGGTTTACGAACAGGCACCGGAAAACGATAGCCTCTCTGACCGAAGCGGCGAGGAAGTGAATACCGACTCCAATATTATCGGCTCCATGGAGTCAGTGGTCGGCAAGACCATGGATCCGGTCCGTATGTACATGCGTGAAATGGGCACGGTACCGTTGCTGACCCGTGAAGGCGAAATTGTTATTGCCAAGCGAATTGAAGAAGGTTTGCGGGAAACCATGGCGATATTAGCTCGGTATCCAGGTAACGTTGCCAGAATCCTGGCCGTTTATGACCAAGTTATTGCGGATGAGGCTGACCTGGCGACTGTTCTTAGCGGTTTTCTTGATCCGGAAGATATTATTCCCGACATGTCCCTGGTCGCCGAGGCAAAATCCAGTGGTAATTATGAGGCGAGTGAACACGAAGAGAAGAAGGGCCTTGACCTGGAATTGACTCATCGACGCTTCGCCGGCATTCGTAAAGCGCTGACCAAGTACGAGAAAGTGCTCGCCAAAGAAGGCCAAGGCGTCAAGACGAAGAAAGCTATGGATGATCTTGCCGAGTGCTTCTGTGTACTGAAGCTGGTGCCGGCATTGATGGATCCGCTGTTGGACGGTGTACGCGCAGAAATGCAAAAAATTCGCGATCAAGAAAAGCTGGTTCGAGAGTTGTGTGTTACCAAGGCGGGTATGCCGCGAGAATTGTTTATTAGTCTTTATGTGAATCATGAAAATGATATTGATTGGCTTGATCAGCAAATCAACGCGGCAGAGCCTTGGTCTGATTCGCTGGTAAGGTATCGCGTATCGGTGCGTCACGCGCTCAAAACAGTCAAGCGGATCTCCGATCGAACCGGGCTAGAAATTTCCGAGATCAAGGATATCAACCGACGTCTATTCATGACCGTCGGTAAAACACGGGCCGCAAAGAAAGATATGATCGAGGCGAACCTGCGTTTGGTGATCTCGATTGCGAAAAAATATACCAATCGTGGCCTGCATTTCCTCGATTTGATTCAGGAAGGCAATATCGGCCTGATGAAGGCGGTTGATAAGTTTGAATATCGGCGCGGCTTCAAGTTTTCAACCTACGCGACTTGGTGGATTCGACAAGCGATCACGCGCTCAATTTCCGACCTGGCGCGCACCATTCGAGTGCCAGTGCACATGATGGAAACAGTCAATAAGCTCAATCGTCTGACGCGCCAACTCATCCAAGAGCTTGGACGGGCGCCGACCATTGAAGAGCTTGCGATCAAGATGGAGCTGCCAGAAGACAAAGTACTCAAGGCGCTGGATGTCGCCAAACAGCCGATTTCTCTGGAAACCCCAGTGGGTGACGATGACGATTCAACCATGTGGAATCTGGTCAGCGATACGTCTGCTGAGTCGCCATTGGATCATGCGACGGATGAAGGTTTGAAGGAGACGACGACGAATGTCCTGACGGCATTAACCGATCGTGAGGCTAAAGTGCTGCGAATGAGATTCGGTATTGATATGAATACTGACCACACCCTCGAAGAGGTCGGTCGTCAGTTTTCAGTGACTCGAGAGCGAATTCGGCAAATCGAAGCGAAGGCTCTGCGCAAGCTAAGACATCCTGCGCGATCCGAGCAGTTACGTAGCTTTATTGACGCCAACTAAACAAGGGCTGCGCTAAGTAGCCTGCGACCCTTTTAAAACGCACCGATGGGTGCGTTTTTTTTTGCACTCATGCTGTCACTTTGGACTCATGGCGGACTCTATTTTTTCGCGCAGAGCGCTCGTGACCTTGGTGTTGGGGTCATTCCAGGCGTGATGACGTTGCTCATACTCTGCCAGAGTGGTCAAAGCTGCAGCATAGTGTTGCTGCGTGAGTTGAAAGTTGGCTAGCGCAAATAATGGAAACGCGCGCTCCTGAATACGCTGGCTTGCGGTTTGGTAAAGCGCTTGAGCCTGTTCGACCTGTTCCTCTTTGTTCAATAAACTCGCCCTGGCGAGCATTGCCCAATCGGGGTTCAGTGCTTCGAGTCGAGGCAGTTCGGCTTTGGCTTTGTCTAGGTCACCGCCCACGAAGCCTGGTGCTGTGATATAGAAACTGATAACAGCGTAGAGGCCCTCAACATGCTTTGGGTTAAGCTCGACGACGGTCAGCCAGGACGTCAAGGCATCCTTGGCCGTACGCGCCTTGCGAAACAAGCTCGCCTCGCTGACTCGCGCGATGTTTGTCGATCCCATCAAGTAATGCCCTTCTATGTGCTCAGGCTGGTCTTTCAGAAGAGTCTCAAGAGTGACGTGGGCGGCAGCGAAGTCGCCGGCATGGTATTGACTGCGCCCTAGATTGTAGAGCACCGTCGGGTTCTTCGGTTGCGCCTTGGCGAGGACTTGAAGCTGGCGCAGGGCATCGTCGTATTGGGCGTTATCGAAGGCTTGCAGTGCCACCGCTAAGTCGTCGGTTTTAGCGCCAGCGCTCCACAGGATAAGCAGCGTCGCGAAAATGGCCAAAGAGCGAGCGGTTAAGGATCTTCGTGAGTTCATTTGGCGGGCCTTCATGTGGCTCCCTCCATTGCATTGCAGGCTGGGTTCGATGAGAGATTGGTTGGACTGATGCCATGTTACGTGGGGAATAGACATTCAGATGAGTGCCGGTGGATATCAGACTGAATTCTATCGTGATTTCGTGTACTATAGGCGGTCAATCCTAACCATGAAAGGTTTCCTATGGCTGGCAAGCCTAAGACCGCACCGGCAAAGAAGAAGCAACCAGCGGCATCAGAAACATCTCTGTCCATCGCTGAGCAAACGGAGGCTTTCGTTAAGTCCGGCGGTATGATCAATGAAATCAAGTCTGGTGTCAGTGGCCAGCAGAGCGTTGCTGGACCCAAGCATATTTCTCTCGGGAACAAACCAAGAGCCACTTAGGCTCTGGGTATTGAGTTTGACCAGTAAACAAAAAAGGACAGCCTAGGCTGTCCTTTTTTGTTTACATGTTCTATTTGCTTGCTTTAAGCGTTGCCCACGGCGCCAAAGGCACCGTGGGCTAAGACTTAGAACTGGTTCATGGTGTTATCTTTACCGCCAGCCAGCAATGCGTTGTCGCCTGAAAAGTATTCCTTATGGTCGTCACCAATGTTGGAGCCAGCCAGATCCTGGTGCTTGACTGACGCCATATCGCGGCGAATTTCCTGACGTTGAATATCTCTTACATAGGCGAGCATTCCTAGATCACCGAAGTAACCTTCGCTGAGAATGTCCGTGCCCAATGCAGTTTCGTGATAAGTCGGCAGAGTGATCAGGTGGTGGAAAATACCGGCTTCACGTGCCGAGTCTTTTTGGAAGTTCTGCACGAGTGCGTCAGCGGTTACGGCGAGCTCTGTGGTATCAAGTTCAGCCGCCATCAGTCCCCGTGGTGTCACGGCAGGATCTGGGTAAGCCGCTAGATCTTTGCCCGCTGCTTTCCATTCGCCATAGACCTGCTCACGAAATGCCAGAGTCCAGTTAAATGAGGGTGAGTTGTTGTAGACCAGCTTGGCATTGGGTACATGCTTGCGAATCTCATCGACCATTTTTGCAATCTGCGCGACGTTTGGCTTCTCGGTTTCGATCCAAAGCAGATCGGCGCCGTGGTTGAGGCTGGTGACACAATCAAGAACAACGCGATCAAAACCCGTGCCTTCACGGAACGAGTAGAGCCCATTATCGAGACGAATAGGCTTTACTAACTTGCCATTCTGGTGGATCGCAATATCATTTTCCTTCAGTTCGCTGAGATCGTTGATCGCGTTGGTTTCAAGGAATGAGTTGTACTGGCTAGCCAGGTCGCCAGCTTCCTTCGAGACTGGGATTTTTTGCGTCAAGCTCGCGCCGAGTGAGTCGGTTCGAGCAACGATAATGCCGTTCTCAACGCCAAGCTCAAGAAACGCATAGCGAATCGCATTGATTTTGGAGAGAAAATCTTCGTGCGGGACGGTGACTTTACCGGCCTGGTGTCCGCACTGCTTAGCATCAGACACTTGGTTTTCTACCTGGATGGCGCAAGCCCCAGCTTCGATCATTTTTTTGGCGAGCAGGTAGGTGGCTTCTTCATTGCCAAAACCGGCATCGATGTCGGCGATAATCGGCACGACGTGGGTTTGAAAATTGTCGATTTGATGAATGATGCTTTCGACATCACCGCCATTGGCCCGAGCTTCGTCCAGGGCGATAAAAATGTGTCGTAACTCGCGCGCGTCAGCCTGCTTGAGGAACGTATAAATTTCTTCGATCAAAGCTGGTACTGATGTCTTTTCGTGCATGCTCTGGTCTGGCAAGGGTCCGAACTGTGAGCGTAATGCCGCAACCATCCAACCACTCAGGTAGATGTAGCTTTTATCCATGGTACCGCGGTGCTTCTTGACTGACATCGCCAATTGCTGGGCTGTGAAGCCGTGCCAGCAGCCCAGTGACTGCGTGTATTGTGAGGAGTCCAGATCATAATCTGCCATATCTTTGCGCATAATGTCTGCTGTATAACGAGCAATATCTAAGCCGGTTTTAAAGCGGTTCTGTAAGTCCATGCGAGTTGCGAATTCTGGATTAATGCCATTCCAGGTTGGCTGGGCATTGCGGAGTTTTGCGAATGCCTCGATGTTCTGCAGATAATTAGACATGGGGGTTCCTCGTTGAGAAATAAAAGACTAGCGCGTTAAGAGCGCGGTAATGTAACAGCGGATGACAAAGAAGTTAATGGAATATTTGGATACTAATACATTCCCAAAATTCACCAGTTAGGCCGCGCCTGCCGCCGTGTTTCGCAGACCGGTCAAGCACACGATAGGTTAGCTGTGAAGCCGCCGAACCAACTGTTCGACGTGCTGCAAACGGCGCTGCAAATGACGATTTTGATCAAGTAATTCGAGTATTAAGGCCACGCCTTGCAGGTCAAGTTCGAGATCCTGTTGTAGACGCCGTGCCTTGATACAGCGCAAGACCTGCTCGCTGTCGAACTGGTCACTGGCCAGTGTCTCAATGATGCCAATATTGACCAGTTCGTGAATGTCCTCTTGTGCCAATCGAGTGGCTTGACAAAACTCCGTCATGGTTAAAATGTCGACGCTCATTATTTTGCCCTAGTCCTGGGGTTAAAATCTGAGAAGCTGGCGGCGAGTGTTTCGAAGGCGGCACGCTCAGCATCAGTAGATGCCTTGGGGTTCACCAGTTTCAAGACCACGATTTGATCGCCAGTCTTTGCCAGGCCTTTGCCTTTCAGGCGCAGGCGACTGCCATTGTGACTATTGGCGGGTATCCGCAATTTAACGCGACTGCCCAGGGTTGGAACCTCGACACTGTCACCGAGCGCCGCTTCCCAGGGTGACACAGGTAGCACCAGCACAATGTCTTGGCCGTCGACTTCAAATTGAGGGTGGGGTGCATACTCGATCTGCAGATAAAGATCGCCGGCATCACCCTTGCCAGAGCCGGGTTCGCCCTGACCGCGCAAACGAAGCTCTTTGCCGCTACCGATGCCTGCTGGAATCTTGACGTTAATGGTTTTTTCGCCCCGTTGGGTTTGCAGGCGTATCTGTTTTTCGCCGCCGTTGTGGGCCTCTTCGAGACTGATCTTGATAGCGTAGTGCAAATCCCTGCCTGGTTGACGAAAGCCCTGATTGCCCGAAAACCCACCTTTATCGAAGCCTTGGCGGCCAAAGATTGAGCTGAGAATATCCTCGAACCGCGGGTCACCACCAAAGTCGTGCTGATCAAATCGAAAACCTTGATCAGCGCCTTGTCGTCCCTGGCTGTTCACATAGGTTCTCAACTCGTCGTATTCAGCACGCTTGGCTGAGTCCTTGAGCATTTCATACGCCTCGCTGACAGCCTGGAAGTGCGCCTGGGCGTCATCCTCGGTGCTGACATCGGGATGGTACTTGCGAGCGAGCTTCTTGAAGGCGCGCTTGATCTCTTCTTGAGTCGCCGTAGGCTCAATGCCGAGCACTGCGTAATAGTCGGTAAATTCCACAATAATACTGTCTTATTTTGAGTGAGCGTCACGATTCCCGGCGTAGCTTGACTGCAGATCAAAATTCTACAGAAAAGCGGCTAGAGACCGAGGCAAGGTGTCGCCTTGCCTATGACGAGATATCCGGATTATCAGGGGTGTCAGCTGATATTCAAGGGGTGATGAGAAGCCGATTGCGCTAAATCAAGAAAGGGTTAGATCAGGTACGCTTCTTCAGCGGGCGAAAGCCCTCATCGGGTGCTTTAGTAGGCGCTTTAGTGGGCGCGCTATCGCCGGTGGTTGGTCTGGGAGGCGCGGCTTTACGTTTCAAGTGCTTTTGTTTCGCCGGTTTAGCGGCGGCTTTTTTGGCGCTCGCGGCCACTTTCTTCTTGGTTGCTTTTTTGATGCCAGTGGCCTTGCCAGACTTTTTGAGTTTCTTCGGTCCTCGGTAAGCCGCTTCCAAGCCCTTCACCTGGCGTGGTTCAAAGCGAATTTTAAGGTAGCGCTCGATGCTCGACATTTGGTTGAACTCCATGGCGCTCACCAACGTGATCGCTTTACCCGCTTGGCCAGCCCTTCCGGTTCGACCGACGCGATGGACATGGTCGTCGCCGGAATGAGCGACCGTATAATTAATGACGAGTTCGACATCCTGAATATCCAGCCCGCGGGCAGCGACATCCGTGGCCACCAGAATCGTAATTTTGCCATCACGGAAACGGCTCATGACTTGCTTACGAATACTTTGGGCGATTTCACCGTGAATGTAGCCGATTTTTAAACCCTGGTTTTGTAGCGTGCTTCCCAGTTGTTGGCACTGCTCTCGAGTGTTACAGAAGACGAATACTCGACTCGCCCCTTCTTCCTTCACCAATGCGGTGATTAGGCGCTCTTTGTGCTTGGCGTCATCGGCAAGCACAATTTGTTGTTGGATCTGGCTATGCGCCTGACGGTGGGTGTCAGTGACGATAGACTCGGGTCGAGTCAGAATGGCTTTGATATGGCTGAAGCCTTGATGGCTCAAGGTCGCCGAAAACAACAGGTTCTGGCGGTTCGGATTACAAGCCGCGGCGATCGTGTTCATGTCTTCGGTGAAGCCCATGTCCAGCATTCGGTCAGCCTCATCCAATATCAGCACTTCGAGGTCCTTAAAGTCCAGGCTACCCTTCTCGAGATGCTCCACCAGTCTGCCAGGGGTGGCGATCATCACCTCGGGGTTCTTGCGAATCGAGGCGATCTGATGCTTGAAGGCTTCGCCGCCAATGATGAGCCCACATTTTATGGGTGTGAACGCCGCGAGTTTTTCAAACATCTTTTGAGTTTGTAGCGCCAGTTCACGGGTGGGTAGCAGGATCAGCGCTCGAGTCCCAGATTTTGGCGCCTGAGTCGCGAGCAATTTATCCAGCAGGGGCAATACGAAAGCCGCGGTCTTGCCACTGCCGGTCTTGGCGGAAACCATCAGGTCTTTGCCTGTTAACGCTACAGGTATGGCCTGCGCCTGGACCTCAGTCGCCTCCGTAAAGCCAAGTTTTTCGAGGGCTTTGAAGAGCTTTGGATTGAGCGGTAAATCAGTCAGTAAGGACACGGATGCCTGCTTAGGTCAAATGGATGGGCTAGCGACGGAGACGATACCAAGTCGCGAGTATTTGAACCAGCTTCTTTCGCGGTAATTGCCGCTAGCGCTGCACTTTTGGGGATCGCATAAACAATGCGGGCAAGATTGAGACGAAAAAAATGACCGCTATCGCCAAAAACCCTTCGCGAAAGGACATGACCATCGCCTGGCCGTAGATGGCGCTGGAAAGATAGCCGAAGGACAGATCAAATTGCATCAGAAAGCCAAGACGCTCGCCGAAGACACTGTCTTGGATCTGTTGCAGCAGGGCTAGTGTGGCTGGCTGTGACGATTGGGTCGCGGTGTAAGCGTGGCTGTATTCAGCGGTTCGCTGAGCCAGGAAGATGGATAACAGGTTGACGCCAAATGCGCCGCCCAATTGGCGTAGAAAATTGATAGCGCCGGAGCCCTGGCTCAAGAGTTCCAGTGGTAAGCTCGCCAGAGAGGCGGCATTTAGTGATGGAAAGATCAGTGCCAGCCCTATCCGACCTATGACGGCCCAGAGCATCAGCTGGGCATAAGCGGTATTAAAATCAACCAGACGCATCAGCCAGCTCGAGATCGCGAATAGTAAGAGCCCGGCGATAATGACATAACGTGGCTCAATACGATCACTCAGAGCACCGGCGAAGGGAAACAGCGCGGCCATCGCCAGGCCCGCAGGTAACATCAACAGGCCGGAATTGGTTGGTGTAATGTGCTGCAAGGTCTGCAGGAACAGAGGTACTAGATAGGTCGAACCATACAGGCCAATACCGAGTATAAACGTGACAACCGAGGCGGCGAGAAAACGCCCGTGGGTGAACAGACTCAAATTCAGCAATGGGTGAGCAACCCGGTTCTCCCACCAGACAAACAGTGTCATGGAGAGTACGGCGGTACCCATGAGACCGACGATAGCGTCTGACTCCCAGCCATCACGCTCACCATTGGTGAGGCCGGTTAAGAGGCTGACGAGAAAAATCGAAGCCAGGATGACGCCGACCCAGTCCAATGGTGGGATAGCCGAGTCTGCGTCGCGCTCGGGCATAAACATGATCGCCATGGGAATGCTGACCATGGTGAATGGCACCGCGAGGTAAAACACGTAACGCCAATCATAATTGTCGATCAGCAAGCCGCCGAGGGTTGGACCCAGCGCGGGCGCAAGGACCACGCCGATGCCAAAGATGCCCATCGCCAGGCCACGTTGTTTGGCGGGAAATATCTGGTAGTTGATGACCATGGACAATGGGCTCAAGACACCGGCCGCTGCCCCCTGTATGACGCGCGAGGCGATCAATAGCTCGGAATTTTGAGCGATGCCGCCGAGAACCGAGCCAGCTAGAAACACCAACATCGAAAAGACGTAAGTCGTACGCATACCAAACGCCGCTGTGCCCCAGGCTGCCAGAAGCATGGTGACGGTACCCGCAGCCAAAAATCCGGTGGACAGCCATTGGGCTTGGTCTTGGCCGATGCCAAAGGCGCCCATGACCTCGGGAATCGCGACATTGATGATGGTGCCCGTTAAGAGCGTCGCAAAGGAGCCGATCATCGCGGTAGCCACCGCAAACCAGGTGTAGGCAGGTCCGTAGCGCTCGAACATGACGAGCACTGAAGGTGATGCCTGTACACCTATAGGGACTCGAGAGCTCATATCAAGCTAGTTGGCTCTAATCTTCAACTCGACCATCATGCCGGGCTTCAGTAGGCCTCGCGGATCGTCGATGGTGATCTTAACTTCCAGACGCTGGGTGATTTTGGTGAAGTTACCGCTCGGATTGGGGCTGGGTAGCAGTGCGAACTGGCTGGTCGCGGACTGGCCGATTCGGGCAACGCGGCCATGGAAGCTCTCATCGGGCCAGGCGTCGACCAAGATCTGAACTGGGCTGTCTACCTGCAAGTAACGGATTTCGGTTTCTTTGACGTTGGCCTTGATCCAAACATCCAGCGGGTCGTGCAACATGATGATCCGTTGGCCAGGGTAGACATACTCTCCGGGATTGACGAAGGTCTCGTCGATAACGCCTTGGATTGGGCTTGCGACGCTGTGATCCTCAAGAGACGTCAGTAGCTGCTGCTTCTCGACTGCAAGTTGGTTCTGGCGGCTTGTGATGATCATTAGCTCGCTCTCAATCACTTGCAGTTCGGCGCGCGCGGCTTCGGCCTTGACGACTTGGGCGCTGGCGGCATCGACTTCCGCCTGGCGACGCAGATACAGCTGATTGGTCGTTAGTAGGCCCAGATCACGCTGTTCCCAGATTTCGTCCGCAATTAATTTGTCCAGGCGCAGACTGTTGGCGCGGTTCAAGTCATGCTGGGCCTGCTCGACCAGAGCGGCAGCTTCTGCCAGTGCTGCTTTGGTTGCCGCCAGGTGGTACTTTTGGGCATCGATCTCGGATTCGACTTGCCGCTCTGTCAGGATCAGCTGGTTCTGCTGGCGGCCAAATTCCGCTTGCAGGGTTGCCAGATTGGCCGCAATCGCTTTGATGCGGAGCTGAATTTCCCGATCGTCAATGGTGGCTAATATCTGTCCCGCTTGAATAGTTTGGCCTTCAAGGACGGAAATATCGATAATCCGACCGGGAATGCGACTGCTGATACTGATCATGTGGGATGCCACGCGGGCGTCATTCACGTACACAGAGTCTGCTCGTTGTAAAAACCACCAAGCTAACCAAAGTGAGCTAAAGATCAGAATCAGCATCGCGCTGACATTGGTTGTCGACCAGATTGCCGGTCGAGTTGATTGTTCAGTCGCTGACAGGGCGACACTGGTATCCTTCGAAGACTTGGGCTGGGTCATGATTGTGTGCCTCGATCTGCGGCGTCGAGTATCTTGTCGAGCACGGTGATGCAAGTCTGGATTTCGGTATCGCTGATATTTTCAAGCAGTTGGTCACGTACCTGGGCGGCACTGAGGTGTAGTTCGGCTAATAGTGCGGTGGCTTGAGGCGTTAAGTGCACCGTCTTGCCTCGTCGGTCGTTGACTGCGGGTTTACGTACCAGTAGGTCTTTGGCTTCCAGGGTATCAAGGAGTCGAACCAGGCCCGGACTTTCAATACCCATCACCCTGGCGAGGTCCTTCTGCAATACGCCGTCTCCGGTTTGTTCCAGATAAAACAGTGTTCGCCAAGTCGCATCGGTGATCCCGAGGGGCTTGAATTGGTCATCCATGGCAAAGCGATATCGATTTCGAGCTAGAAACAGGCGTGTGATAAAGGCGACCCGGCGCTCTTCTGCGGCATTGATCATAGTCGTTCGCAAGCAATCTAATTGTTAGCTAACTATATGCTTGCAATCGAATAAGCGCAATCTTGGCGGCAGGTTCACTGATTCTTGCCGCCGAGAATGCGGGGTGACGGTCTAGCGAGGATGCAGGCGAACCGGTAGCTTGGTGTAGCCCTTGACGAAGGTGGAATAGGTTCTCTCGGGCGTCCCCGTCACTTCGACGGTATGAAACCGCTTGAGAATCTCCTCCCAGACGATGCGTAATTGCATCTCGGCCAGACGATTGCCCATGCAACGGTGGATCCCAAAACCAAATGACAGATGATGGCGGGCATTGGGTCGGTCGATAATGAAGTTGTCAGGTTGGTCAATGACGCTGCCGTCACGGTTGCCAGAGACATACCACATCAATAGTTTGTCCCCTGTTTTGATATTTTTGCCGTTTAATGGGGTATCGACCAGTGCCGTTCTGCGCATATAGGCCAGCGGCGTCTGCCAGCGGATAATCTCAGGGATCATCTTCGGAATCAGGTCGGGATTGTCCCGTAATTTTTGATATTGATCAGGGTGCTGGTTCAGGGCCAAGACGCCGCCGCTGATAGAATTGCGAGTCGTATCATTGCCACCGACGATCAAGAGTATCAGGTTGCCGAGAAACTCCATCGGCGCCATATCCCGGGTATCTTTACCGTGGGCAAGCATTGAGATCAGGTCGCCCCTGGGGGCCTCGTTGACTCGTTCGTTCCACAAGCGGGTAAAATAAGCCAGGCACTCGAGTAACTCGGTGCGCCGCTGTTCAGCAGAGATGCCGTTGCCAGGCCCGGCTGTCGCCACATCTGACCAGCGAGTCAGTAGACGTCGGTCTTCAAAAGGGAAATCGAACAAGGTGGCTAACATCTGAGTAGTGAGCTCGATGGAGACGGCATCAACCCAGTCGAACTCTTCATCGATGGGGAGTGAGTCCAGAATGGCCCCGGCCCGCTCGCGAATAGTTGATTCCAAATTGGCCAGATTTGATGGCGCCACCACTGGTGCCACCGTGGCCCGTTGCACGTCGTGCTTTGGCGGGTCCATGGCGATGAAGTTACTGGTCTGAAAGTTTTCTCGTTCTTTCGAGCGACTGTTGGGTAGTCCGAGCGTAATGCCGGCTTCTGAAGAGAACAGCTCATGGTGCTTATCCACATACATGATGTCTTCAAACCGTGTCACCGACCAGACTCGGCCAAATTCTTCATCTTCATTGAGGTGCACCGGATCTTCAGCGCGAAGCCGAGCGAAGTAGTCCCAGTGGGCATCTTGCTGGAAGAGGGCTGGATCAACCACCGTGAGATCGGCCAAGGGGATTGAGTAGGGGTCGGGAATAGTGACCGGGGTATTGGCTCGGGCTTCGCTCATGGAATTGCCTCAATCAAGTTGTTGATCGATTGTATGCATTATGACCGTGGGGTGAAAGCACTGAAAAACCAAGGCCATTGAATGGCTTGTCGTCTTATGTTGTCTGATCGCTCAATGGGGGCAAACGACAGGCAAAAAAAAGGCCGGATAACCGGCCTTTTTTAACTGCAAGATACCAACAGCCGGGCTGCTTACGCCTTGGCTGCCTTACGCTCCAGTGTTTCTTTAACCACTTCATCAGCGACATTTTTGGGTGCCGCGCTGTAGTGGCTGAATTCCATGGAAAATTGGCCGCGGCCAGAGGTCATGGTTCGCAGATCACCGATGTAACCGAACATTTCGGACAGCGGTGCCTGGGCCTTGACTCGCGTACCTGTGGCGCCCGCTTCCTGACCCTGGATCATGCCGCGACGTCGGTTCAGATCGCCGATAACATCGCCAACGTGAGCGTCAGGCGTGAAGACATCAATTTTCATGATGGGCTCCATGATCTGAGGGCCCGCTTTCGGCATGGTTTGACGGTACGCGGCTCGAGACGCAATTTCAAAGGCGATCGCAGAGGAGTCAACGGCATGGAAGCCGCCATCGACTAAGGATACCTTGACGTCGAGACACGGGAAGCCGGCCAATGGGCCCTCTTCCAGGCTGACTTTGAAGCCTTTTTCAACTGCTGGCCAAAACTCACGGGGAACGTTACCGCCAGTGACCTTGGATTCAAACTGGAAGCCAGTGCCCACTTCGGCGGGTTCAACAATGTAGTCAATCTTAGCGAACTGACCCGAACCACCGGTTTGCTTCTTGTGGGTGTAAGAATCTTCGATGCGCTTGGTGATCGACTCACGATAGGCCACCAGGGGCTTGCCGACGATAACGTCAACACCGTGGGTACGACGCAAAATGTCGACTTTAATGTCCAAGTGCAGCTCACCCATGCCTTTGAGGATGACCTCGCCAGATTCGATATCGGTTTCCACTCTGAAAGAGGGGTCTTCCTGAATCATTTTTGACAATGCCATGCCCATTTTCTCGGCAGCAGTCTTGTCCTTTGGCGATACCGCAATGTAAATCACGGGTTCCGGGAAAACCATGGGCTCCAGGGTTGCCGGAAACTTAGGATCGCACAGGGTGTGCCCAGTCTGGGTGTTTTTCATGCCGATCAAGGCGACGATATCCCCTGCTGTTGCCGAGTCGATCTCGATACGCTCGTTGGCATGCATCTCGACCAGTCGACCAATACGCTCAGTCTTACCCGTAAAGGTGTTCAGAACGGTGTCGCCCTTCTTGAGCTTGCCGGAGTAAATTCGAGTAAAAGTCAGAGCGCCGAAGCGGTCGTCCATGATTTTGAAGGCCAGGGCGCGCAGCGGCTTGTCTGGGTCGACAATCGCGAATGTCCCTGTTTCAACGCCTTCCAAATCAACCTCTGGCTGCGGGGTCACTTCTGTTGGGTTTGGCAGGTAATCGATAACCCCATCCAGCATCATCTGGATACACTTGTTCTTAAACGCCGAACCACAGAACGTCGGGAAAAACTCCAGCGCGATGGTACCCTTGCGGACGCAGCGCTTGAGCTCATCGATAGTGGGTTCCTGACCTTCCTCAAGGTAGGCCATCATGATGTCTTCGTCTTGTTCAACAGCTGTCTCGATCAGCTTTTCGCGGTATTCAGCTGCGAGTTCCAGCATGTTCTCTGGAATGTCGGTAATCACATAGCCTGTGGGGTCGCCGGAATCATCCCAGATGTGGGCTTTCATGGTGACAAGATCAACTGCACCGACGAAGTTCTCTTCCTCACCGATTGGCAATACCATAACTAACGGCTTGGCTGCCAGAACGTCTTCGACCTGCTTGATCACGCGGTAGAAGTCTGCGCCGAGTCGGTCCAGCTTGTTAACGAAAATGATTCGAGCCACTTCTGATTCGTTCGCGTATCGCCAGTTAGTCTCGGATTGGGGTTCAACACCACCGGATCCACAGAACACACCAACGCCGCCATCCAGCACCTTCAAGGAGCGGTAGACTTCAATGGTGAAGTCCACGTGTCCAGGTGTGTCAATGATGTTCAGACGATGCTCTTTCCAGAAAGCCGTGGTCGCAGCTGACTGGATAGTAATGCCACGCTCCTGTTCCTGCTCCATAAAGTCGGTGGTCGCTGCGCCGTCATGGACCTCGCCGATCTTGTGAATCTTGCCGGTCAGTTTCAAAATACGTTCGGTGGTGGTGGTTTTACCAGCATCTACGTGGGCGAAAATGCCGATATTCCGATAGCGGCTCAGGTCAGTCATGGCTCTATGCTCTGTGTAAAAGGATCAAAAAGTGCTTGTGAAAAGGCGCGCCATCTTATAGTGCCACCGCTTCAATATCCAGTGCTGTTTTAGGCGTGCCTCAGATAAGTCCAAATGATTGGCTATTGTAGGCCGGTGTGGCGCGAAAATGCTGGGCTCTACGGTTTTCTAAGCGCTATGATCGGCGCGGGTTGTGTTCGGTATTAGACGGCGCAAAATTACTGATTTTGGTCTTTGACTAAGATTTATATCATCTATATCGTAGGCGCTTTGCAGTGCCGGATTACGCCCGAAAATACTCCCTCGGCGGATTTTAGGCCGCTGGGAGATAGCTATGAAGTTTCGCTTTCCTATTGTCATCATTGATGAAGACTTTCGATCTGAAAATAATTCAGGTCTCGGTATCCGTGCCTTGGCCGATGCCATCGAAAAAGAGCAAATGGAGGTCCTGGGCGTCACCAGTTACGGTGATCTGTCGCAATTTGCGCAACAGCAATCGCGCGCATCGGCGTTTATTCTGTCCATCGATGACGAAGAGTTCGGCTCCGGCTCCGCGGAGGAGACCGATGGCGCGCTGTTACAGTTGCGGGCCTTCGTCAAAGAAATCAGACATAAAAACGCCAATATCCCTATCTATTTATATGGCGAACCCCGAACGTCAAGGCATATCCCGAATGATATCCTGCGCGAGTTGCACGGATTTATTCATATGTTCGAGGACACGCCAGAGTTTGTGGCCCGGCATATTATCCGCGAGGCTAAAACCTATCTCGATGGTTTGTCACCGCCGTTTTTCAGGGCATTGGTCCACTATGCGCAGGACGGCTCCTATTCATGGCACTGCCCCGGCCACTCTGGCGGTGTGGCCTTTCTGAAGTCGCCCATTGGGCAGATGTTCCATCAGTTTTTCGGCGAAAACCTGCTGCGCGCGGATGTCTGCAATTCAGTGGAAGAGCTGGGTCAACTGCTGGATCATACAGGTCCCGTAGCAGCCTCAGAGCGTAATGCGGCACGCATCTATAGCGCGGATCACTGTTACTTCGTAACCAATGGCACCTCCACATCGAACAAGATGGTCTGGCATTCCATCGTTGCCCAGGATGATATCGTCGTCGTCGATCGGAACTGTCATAAGTCCATATTGCACTCGATTATCATGTGCGGTGCGATTCCCGTATTTTTGATGCCGACCCGTAACCACCTGGGAATCATCGGGCCGATTCCGCTCGAGGAGTTCACCACCGAGAGCATTGCTCGAAAAATTGAGGCGAACCCCTTTGCCAGAGATGCGGCGAATAAGAAGCCGCGGATTTTGACGCTCACCCAGTCAACCTATGATGGCATTATTTATAATGTCGAGACGATCAAGGAGCTCCTTGACGGTAAAATCGACACGCTACATTTTGACGAAGCCTGGTTGCCCCACGCCACTTTCCATGGTTTCTATAAAGATATGCATGCTATTGACAAGGATCAGCCGCGGGCCAAGGAGTCGATTATCTTTTCGACGCAGTCGACCCATAAACTGCTGGCTGGATTGTCCCAAGCCTCGCAGATACTGGTGCGAGAATCAGAGACCGTCAAACTGGACAGGGACGCCTTTAATGAGGCCTACCTGATGCACACCTCTACTTCGCCGCAGTATTCCATCATCGCGTCTATCGATGTGGCGGCGGCCATGATGGAAGCGCCTGGTGGCACTGCGCTGGTAGAAGAGTCGATTTTGGAAGCGTTGGACTTTCGCCGAGCGATGAAAAAAGTCGATGCAGAGTTTGGCCAAGACTGGTGGTTCCAGGTCTGGGGCCCCGATCATTTCGCCGAAGAAGGTATTGGTGACCGGGATGACTGGATCCTGCGCGCCGAGGACGAGTGGCATGGTTTTGGCAAAGTCGCGTCGGGCTTTAATATGCTTGACCCGATCAAGGCCACGATCGTTAACCCCGGCCTATCATTGCAGGGTGAATTTAGCGAAACGGGCATTCCCGCGTCCATCGTCACCAAATATCTGGCGGAGAATGGCGTTATCATTGAAAAATGTGGGCTCTATTCGTTTTTCATTATGTTTACTATCGGCATCACCAAGGGACGATGGAATACCCTGCTGACGGCCTTGCAGCAGTTTAAAGATGACTACGACAAGAACCAGCCCATGTGGCGCATCATGCCTGAATTCGCTCAGGCTCACCCGCGGTATGAGGGCATTGGCCTGAAGGACCTATGCCAGCAGATCCATGACTATTATAAGGCTTACGATGTTGCACGACTGACGACCGAGATGTATCTGTCCGATATGTTGCCAGCGATGAAGCCCTCAGACGCTTACGCCAAGATGGCCCATCGGCAGATCGAACATGTGCCGCTTGATGAGCTGGAAGGGCGAATTACCTCCATCTTGTTGACGCCCTACCCACCTGGCATTCCTTTGTTGATACCCGGTGAACGGTTTAACAAAACGATCGTTGATTACCTGCGATTTGCTCGGGACTTTAATGAGAAATTTCCGGGATTCGAGACCGATGTCCATGGTTTGGTGAAGCGCGAAGTGGATGGTCGAATGGATTATTATGTTTATTGCGTCAAACAGGACCAGTAAATAACCGGCGCGAATCTTATATGTCCATCTTCAAACGGGATCAGGTCAGTATTTACTATGAGGTTGTCGGCGACCGAGGCGCTTGGATTGTGCTCACGCCCGGTGGTCGGGGTGGCCTCGAAGATCTGCGCTATCTGGCTGATGAGTTGGCAGGCAAGGGCTATCGAGTTCTGCTTCATGATCGGCGCAATTGTGGCCAGTCAGATGTTTTTGTCGATGGCGAGTTGAGTGAGCAAGAGGTCTGGGTCGATGACGTTCACGGGTTACTCCAGCATCTTGATGCGCTGCCGGTTATTGCTGGCGGCGGTTCTGCGGGCTGTCGTTTGTCGTTGCTGCTGGCCCATCAATATCCTGGCTCGGTCCGTGGTCTCCTGCTTTGGTGGGTGACTGGCGGGCGTCATGCGGCAGAGCACCTGGGTCAGGAGTATTACGGCCAATTTATCGACATCGCGGCCAGCCAGGGTCTAGCGGGAGTCTGTGAGACAGATTTTTTTAGCCAGCGGATTATCGACCATCCGGCGAATCGAGAAATTCTGATGTCTATGCCGACGGACCACTTTATTGCGGTCATGTCGCGTTGGCGAGACTACTTTCTGCAGGGTGCTGAGCTGCCTGTTATTGGACTCAGCGCCGAACAATTGCAGGCGATCGGTGTCCCGACCCTCATAGTGCCAGGTTCCGATGCCATCCATCCGCGGGCCAATGCGGTGCTGCTCGATCAGCTGTTACCTGACAGTCAACTGCAATATCCTTTTGAAAAAGCCGATCTCGCTGCCCTCAAACAGCAATCGTCAGCTGCTATCCTGCAAGCGTTCAGGCAGCGCCTGGTGGCTCATTGCACGACATTTCTCGCCCAAAAAGGCCTGTAGCCGAGCTGGCACGCTGTTTGTTTGATGCACGTGCGAGTCATTGCCCTCGAATATGGCTCAAAATAGCCCGGTTAAGTCGGGGAAGGCTATGCTTGACCGTCGCGGTACCGAAGAAAAAATGATCTTGATAATCTGCGGTGTTTCAGCGGCGACACTGCTGCCGTTTGCTATCTTGCGGTTGTTGCTGGGTGATTACTTGATTGGTTTACTCGACAGTGTCGGCTTGATAGCCGCGGCTAGCTTGGCGATGTATGTTTATCGGGTTCGCGAAGTTGAGCTTGCGGGCAGAATCCTTTCGTTGCTGGCGATCAGCGGCATGGTGTTCCATATCTATATCAAAGGCACGTCAGAGATCTATTTTCTCTACCCCCTAATGGTGTCGACGTATTTTATTGTCAAGCCAAGTTACGCCCTCACGCTGAGCCTCCTGGCGCTCGCCTTACTAGTGCCTGTGACCTGGGTACAGCTTGACGGCTTGGCGTTTGCCAAAGTGTATCTGTCCATCTTCGGTTGCGTACTGTTCACCTACGCCTTTGCGAGCCAGCGTAACCAGCAGCGTGACCAGTTATTGCAGTACTCCACCAAAGATAGCCTCACGGGAGCCGGTAATCGCAGGGCCATGGACAAGCAACTGATTGAGGCGATACAGCGTTTCGAGCGTTCTGATCAACCCATGTCGCTGATTATTTTGGATCTGGATGAATTTAAGAATATTAACGATACCGCGGGCCATGCGGTAGGTGATCAGCTCTTGAAGCGGGTGACTGATATCGTGCTGGCGCGCATCAGAGTCACAGACAAGCTATTTCGCTACGGTGGGGATGAGTTTGTAGTGGTGGCAGACCCGGCAGACCTGGCCACCGCAGCGCGATTGGCGGAAGACTTGCGTGCCTTGGTCGAGGCTGATCGAGGCATCACGGGTTGGCAATTGTCAATCTCGCTAGGTGTCGCCGAATATGTGCGTGGCGAGCCCCAGGAGAGTTGGTTGAAGCGAGCAGATGAGGCATTGTTCGCGTCGAAACGGCAGGGCCGCAATCAAGTGGTTGCGAGCGAGGCGCCAGCCGACAAGCCTACCAAATGATGGCAAAGCAGTGTATTTTGCGTGCTGAATGATAACGAATAACCTTTGGAGATTGACCTGATGACAGCACAAGTACCTGATACCGGCCTGCAATTGCGTTCTTTGGTAAAACCAAGCGGCGAGCTGCAGCTATCCCTTGAGTCAGTGGCGGTGACAGCACCTGGCGAGAATGAAGTCGTGGTACGGGTTGAAGCCTCACCCATCAACCCTTCTGACCTAGGTTTGTTATTTGGCGGCGCTGACATGTCTACCGCCGTGGCCGGCGGCACAACCGATCTGCCGGTCATTACCGCGACAATACCTGAAGTTATGCTCCGCGCTATGGGTGGCAGAATGGGTGAGTCCTTACCGGTTGGTAATGAAGGCGGCGGAGTCGTTGTGCAGGCGGGATCGTCCGCAGCTGCGCAGGCGCTGTTGGGCAAGACCGTCGGTGTTCTGGGCGGCGCCATGTACTCTCAGTATCGCACTTTGAACGTCAACCAGTGTCTGGCCTTGCCAGACGGCACAACCCCCGCAGAAGGCGCCTCATGCTTCGTCAACCCACTCACAGCGCTGGGTATGGTTGAAACCATGCGTTTGGAAGGCCATACAGCCCTGGTCCATACAGCGGCGGCGTCCAATCTGGGACAGATGCTGCAAAAAATCTGCCTCAATGAAGGGGTTAAGCTCGTCAATGTGGTACGTAACCAGGCGCAGGTGGATATCCTCAAGGGAATTGGTGCCGAGTATGTCTGTAACTCAAGCTTGCCGTCATTTATGGATGATTTGACCGATGCGCTGGTCGCCACCGGTGCGACTATCGCCTTTGATGCAACCGGTGGTGGCAGCCTTGCGAGCCAGATTCTGACTTGCATGGAAGTGGCAGCCAACAAGACTGCTAAGGAATTTAGTCGTTATGGATCGACAGTGTTTAAACAGGTCTATATTTACGGTGGCCTTGAACGTTCCACGACAACCTTGAGCCGCAACTTTGGCATGTCATGGGCGCTCGGCGGTTGGCTCTTGACGCCATTTTTAATCAAGATCGGTGCCGAGGCAGCCGAGAAGCTGCGTCAGAAAGTCGCCGCAGAGATCAAAACCACTTTCGCCAGTAAGTACACGAAAACGGTCTCACTGCGCGAAGCCGTGAGCATCGATGCGATCAAGGTTTACGGTCTGCAGGCGACGGGTGAGAAGTATCTGATCAATCCGAACCTGTAACGATTCAGTCGGCGGGCTCATCCTGATTTGATGTCAGGATGACCTTGCCGGCTACCTTTCGGTCCACCAGCAGTTGATAAGCCTCGACGATATCTTCCATGGGTAAACGGTGGGAGATAAACGGTTTGATGCGGCCGCTGGCCAGCCAGCCCATGAGTGTGGCTGAATTTTTCTCTGCCAGCGCTGGCTTGTGGCGCTGCAGTCCGCCGATGGTATAGCCGATCACACTGGCGTCTTTCACCAGTAGATGATTAGTCTTCGCCAGCGCCGGCCGACCACTGGTAAACCCCACGATCAGTATTCTGCCAAAGGGTGCGATGCAACGCATGGATTGGTCGAAGACATCGCCACCGACCGGGTCGTAAATCACATCGGCCCCCAATCCGTCGGTCAGCTGTTTAACCTCCTCTCGAAAGTCCTGGGTACTATCGATCACATGATCGGCCCCCAAAGCCGTGACCACCCCGCGTTTCTCATCCGAACTGGCGGTACCGATGACTCGGGCGCCGAATAGCTTGCCCAGATCCACGGCTGCCAGGCCAACACCGCCAGCGGCACCATGTACCAACAGAGTTTCTCCGGGCTGCAAATTTGCTAGCTGCAAGCCGTAGTAAGCGGTCACATAGTTGTTTCTAAACGCCGCCGCAGCTTCCAAGTCGACCTGCGCCGGTAGCATAATCACGCGCTTTGCTGAGACGTTAACTTGCTCGACACAGCCACCGGGTGTCAGCACCCGGTCGCCGATACGCAGATGCGCAACATCACTGCCCACCTCAATGACGGTGCCGGCGCCTTCGCCGCCCACCGTAAAGGGTAAGCCGGAAGATTCCTGATAATCGCCCTTGATGCGCACCAGATCACTGAAAGAAATACCCCGCGCCTGGATGCTGACCTTCACCTCATCGGCGGCGACGGGACCCGGCACCGGGACTTCTTTGACCTTTAGATCAGTGTGACTGCCAAACTGCTCGCATTGGACGATCTTCATGGTTTGTTTAGCGGTGTGCGTCATGTTGGCCTCTCGTGCATGTGAGTGCGACTTAATGTTGTCACCCCTGAAGATGGAGTGAGCTGGTATGGCATAGAATAATCCGTCCGTCGGTCAAGCCTGGGTTTGAACGCCGGGGTTATTGCTCAAGCCCTTAGCGAAGCCGGTATCAAGGGCGCCTTGGCGCCTTCAGCGCCTGTAGGTTCTTGACCAGTTCTGCGCCGGCAGTCCGAGGGCTGACGGCCTTGTCAATTTTTTGGACGATGCCTTGGCGATCGATATAGAAGGTCCAGCGCCGGGCCAGGCCGCCGGGAGACAGGGCCCCAAAGGCTTGGCTCATCTGCTTGTCAGCGTCAGACAAGATTGGGAAGCTGGCGCCATTCTTTTCAGCAAAGGCTTTATTGTCCTCAAGGCTGTCAACACTCGCCATAAAGTAGGCGACATCAAACTGGCGTATTTCCTGGTCACTGTCACGCAGCGCCTTGCATTCGAGAGTTCAGCCACCGGTAAAGGCCTTTGGAAAGAACGCGATGACGACGAATTGCTTGTCCCTGAAGTCGGTAAGCGAGTAGTAGTGACCATCGCTGCCCGCTAGACGAAAGTCCGGTGCGGGATCGCCGACCTGTAATTCTGCCGCATTTGCTGAGGCCGCGGCGATAAGCCAGGCGGCGAGTAGCCTTTGATAAAATCTCATCGTTGTTCTCCTTGTGAGCGATTGCTAATTGCTGGCTTGCTGTCTAACTGCGCGCTATTGCGTTGAGTCATCCGAGTTGTCGATGGGTATGACTTATGGGCTACTAGGACGCTGTGCAGATCTAGTCATGCGCCTATGCGCAGGTAGGCTTGCCTAGCACTACTGTGGCCGGTCACTGGCGAGCAAAGACTGGCAATTGCTCCTCTGCGTCGAGTCCTTGCTTTGCTGGCTACAAAGACTGCGCAAGCGGGCGTCAAAGTTTCCAAGTAGGTCCGCATCTGCAGCTATTTGCCAGTCGTGCAGATCCGTGTTGAGGCGTCGCAGAATCCGAAAATTACGTCCCGCAAAGATGTCGTGAATGCTGCCGTCAGCATCCTGGTGTGGGGTCAATTCGTTTATTAGCGCCAGCGCTGTCTGACTGACTTCATCTTGCCTTTGGGGTGCGAGGCGGATCAGGCTGCGCACATAGCTGACTCCCCACTGCAAGCGCGTGGCTTGCCCCGTGCTCGCCTGATAAGCCTTGAGCCGCCATTCCAGGGATTCGTCAATGCTGCCGGCGGCTTCCGCCAGGGCCGCGAGATTACTCATAAAGTAATAGGGTGCTGCCGATTTTTCCAACTCCGCCAGCAGCAACTGTTTGGCTTCGTCTTTGAGTCCGGCGGTTTCGAGCAGATAGCTGATCTGATTGACGACGCTTTGTCGAGCATAGGCGTTGCGAGTCATTTGGTTGGCCTTCTCGGCGTCCAGTCGAATGGCCGCGACCTGCGCCGCGGGAAGTGTCGCCGACGCCTCATCGCCGGCGAAGTAAAATGCCAGATACGGGAACCAGCCGCCCAATTGCTCGGCGGTTGATAGGCGCGTATTGTGGCGCAGATCGAGCATCGCCTGCTGCCACTGATTCTGTAGGCTAGCCAGTGCCAGTGCGTCAAGATCCAGCACGCGGGTAATATTGGTAGCGTAATAGGCCAGGTAGTCCCACGTACCGATGATCAGTTCCGGTGTCGCCAAAATGCGGAAGAGCGGCGCGGCATCAGCTTTTTGACCGGTCTCGGCCTCATCTTGCTCGGCAGCGAGCATCACCAAATATTGCAGGTACAGCCGCGCACTGGCTTCTGGATCCTGGATTGATACTTGCTCCGCGAGTTGCTTGAACATGATGGGGTCGGTGCCGGCGGGCAGTGCTTCAAAGTCCTGGCCCCAGGAATAATAAGCGAGTTGTCGAAAGTCGGTGGCGAGCAGTAGATCTGGTGAGTTCAGCGCGAGTTGGACCAGCATGCGTGTGGGGCGCAGCGTGTCGAGGCTGGAGAGCAGGATTGAGTTATAACGGGAGATGTCTATTCCGCCAGGAATGCGCGTCACTTCCTCCCCCTGGGGGCTGAAGATAATCATAGTAGGGTAGCCCTTGACGCCAAATTCTTCGCCTACAGACTGGGCACGTTCGGTGTCACCGTCCAGGTAGATAGGAATAAACAGTTTTGTTTGGGCGATAAATTCCGGGCTCTTGAAGACCGTATGTTTGATTTCCTGGCAGGGTGGACACCACACCGCGCCCCAGTACATGAAAATGGGTTTGTTGGTGGTAGCGGCGAGGCTAAAAGCCTCGGCCACGGAGCCTTCAAACCAGGCAATCCCGTGACCCTCGATGCTGTTTTCAGCCGGTTGAGCTGTGTTATCTGGCTGTTCAATGGCAGCCTTGGGCAATGGCGCCAGAGCGTCTGAATCAATTGCAGGCTGACAGGCTGCCAAGCACAACAGTAGTAAACTGACGATCATTCCAAGGCTTAACTTGCGCATGGCAGGTCCTGATTAAGGCGGTTGGTTTAACCGTTGACTCGGGCCTCAGGCCACAAGCGCAGGAAGTTTTCACTGAAGAACTTTTCCTTGATGGCGTCGGTCTCGCTAGCGAGGGAGTCTTCGAATTTCTTGATGGGATTCCGCCCGCCCTCGACGTGAGGATAATCGCTGGAGAAGAGATACAGATCCGGATTCGACTGCTCGATAAGATTGGCGACGTCCTCGTGGGGGAACGGCGTAAAACCCATCTGCTCGCTGAGCTGCAGGGAAGGCGGCCGATCAAATTGTACGGAAGTGTCGACGCGACCGTAAATTTTCGCGACCCAATCCAGTCGTTTAACCAGTTCTGGCACCCAGCCAGCGCCCAGTTCCACGGCAGCACCGCGAAGCTTGGGGTGACGGTCGAAGACGCCATCAAGTAACAGCATGCTGATAAAGGTTTCCGGCGGTTGATGCATCACAGCGGCATCTTTGGTTCGAACATTCTCGCCGCCGCCCATCCAGTCCTTGACTGCTGCGCGACCGTTGTTGCTCCAGGATTTCAACGCTTGCAGCGGTGAGCCACCCACGTGCAACACAAATGGCGTGCCGGATTCTGCCAGCAGGGCCCAAAAAGGCTCGAGGTCAACGTGGCCGGGCGACATATCAATGGGCGCGCGATGAGGTACCCAGATCGCCTTCAGACCAGAGTCAATGGCGAACTTCAATTCGGTCAGGGCATGCTCCGGACTGTCCAACGGCACAATGCCCACACCCAATAAGCGATCATCTGCCTGACAAAAATCCACCATATGGCGATTATGTGCCCGGGTTGCGCCATACCGTAGATGTGGCGGTTTTTTTGAGCTGGGGTGAAATGGAAAGGCGACGCTGTGGGTGGCGAATACCAACTGCTTTTTAAAACCCAACATATCCATCGCGACCTTGCGGTCGTCGCCGTTGAAGGCACCCAACGCCTGAATCTCTTTGGAGCTTTCGATCAACTTGTCGCCTAAAGCGACCATGCTGGCCTTGTGTTCCGTGCTGTGTTGTCCGCCTTGGGCCATGATAACAGCGACTTCTTCGTCAGAGACCAATGAGGCACTGTAACTGACCTGGGGAATTTCGTCGCGGATCGCGGGGTCAGCGTAGTCTTTGAGGAAGTTGGGAAGCTCCATGATATGGCTGTCGGCGTCATAGTAAGGCCGATGGTCCGGTGCGTAGGTCATGGTGAGTCTCCAGGTTGGATTTACAGTAGGCGCAAATGTAACGTTTAATGGTCGAGCCTGTCCAGCAAGGCATTTAAACTGCGCGTTCAAGTTGTTACTCGTTCGGTGTTTTTGGTATGTTGGGTGGCTCACATCTTACGGGTTACCGCCATGGCATCGACGAATTCTACATTAGGCATGGGGCCAGTGAATCCGCGCTTCCCCTTGCCAGATCTGAATGACCTACCCGAGGATATCAAACTGCGGATTCTCTCGGTGCAGGAGAAATCGGGATTTATACCGACTGTGTTTTTAGCCTATGCTCGGCGGCCGGCCGAATTTAGGGCGTTCTTCGCCTACCATGATGCGCTGATGGACAAGCAAGGTGGCCTAACCAAAGCCGAGCGCGAGATGATTGTTGTCGCGACCTCGAGTGCCAACCAATGTCTTTACTGTGTGGTTGCTCATGGCGCGATCCTACGAATTCGTGCCAAGGATGCGTTGCTTGCCGATCAGGTCGCCGTCAACTACCGCAAGGCCAATATTACGCCCCGGCAGATGGCCATGCTGGATCTGGCGATGAAGGTCAGCCAGGATGCCGCCGCCGTGACCGAGGCTGACTTCCAGCAATTGCAGGTTCATGGTTTCGATGACGACGATATTTGGGATATTTGTGCGATCACTGCCTTTTTCGGTTTGAGCAACCGAATAGCCAATGCCACTTCCATGCAACCCAACGTCGAATTTTATGGGCTGGGACGGGACATTGCCGGTCCGGCTAACTAACACATCAACTGTAAAGCAGGAGCATAACCATTAACGAGCCAACGGATAAAACCCATCGCAACGATATTTACGGTGATTTGAAACCGGTCAGTGAAGACAGCCTGGCACCACCGATCCCTGCCGCAACCGTGGTCATTCTCAAAGACTTTGGGGCAGCGGCCGGGGTTGAGGTGCTGATGTTGCGGAAAAATTCAAAGATCGCCTTTGGCGGCATGTGGGTTTTTCCTGGTGGGCGCATTGACCCGGAGGATTATCCGGCCGATGGCGATGTTGATATCGCTGCTCGAAACGCCGCCGCTAGGGAGACCATGGAAGAAGCTGGGCTGACCGCGGCCGCCGATGACTTTGTATTGTTTGCGCACTGGACGCCGCCGGCGACGACGCCGAAACGCTTCGCGACCTGGTTTTTCGCAACCCGTACCCTGATTGATGAGCCCATACAGATTGATGGCGGAGAGATACTCGACCACCTATGGATCAACCCTGCTGATGCATTGGCGAAACACAAAGCGGGTGAGATCGATCTTGCGCCACCGACTTGGATTACGCTATATCAGCTTGCCCTACATGGTTCTGGCCAAGAGATTATCGCGCATTTTGACTCACAGCCGCACAAGGTCTACCAGACTCGAGTCGTCAAAGATGGGCAAGGTGTAAGGGTGGCGCTCTGGCAGGGCGACGCGGGGTACGAACCGTCCGATGCTGACGTCGAGGGCGAGCGTCATCGGCTGGTGTTGGCTGAAAGTGGTTTTGTATTTGAAAACACGGCGGAAATTTACTAAGGGCAAGCTCGACAAGCGCTCGCCAACCAGTGACCTAAATCTTTGGGTCACTGGATCGAAATACCGCTATCTATAGACTGTCGATTGACAGTGAAATAACGAACGCCTTGTTCGGTGCTGCGCCGTCAAGAACTTCTGCGTAGGTGGCTAGCAACTCGGATTCGCCGCTGCGCTCCTCGATCGTGATCCAGCGATCAACGACGGTCAGAAAACTGTCCCAGGCTGTGCCAAGTTCCGCTTGAAACTTTTCTGGGCCCCACTCTTTGTAGCGCTTTTGAATCTGGCTGGGCGCAAAGAACATGGCCGGCTTAGGTCCTGGCAGGGTACCGAGGGCAGCGCCATCTCGAGATTCCCAATGGGTGATACCGACCCCACAACTGTATTTCAGGTTATCCTGAAAATGTTCATGAATGTTTGTCAGCACCTGACGGTTGCCAGCCATGTCGACGAATACGCTGGGCAGGTTGTTGTCGAGAGTTTCAATATCGTCATAGGTGACTACCGTATCATAAACGCCAAGGCCCTTAACGAAATCCAGGTTGCCGGCGGAGGTCAAACCAGTAACGGATAGGTTTCGATTGTTCTTCAACAGATAAGCGAGGCCCAAGGATGTCTTGCTGGAAGCACTGGAGAGTATGATGTTGGTTGCGCCAAAAGACTGATTGTCGGCAATAAAATCATCCAGCACAAAAGAGGTAGTAAACAGCGGCCGGTAAATCATTTGGTGGCGATCAAATTCGGGGAGGTAACCATTCTCAGGGCTGACCCGAGAATATTGATTATAGGTTGGCGGCAGCGCGGCGCGGTGGCTGACACCGTCAACAAAACCGCGTTCGCTGACGCGAGCGGGCTGCACGACTAAATAACTCGACATGGGAAAGTAACCATAATAACGCTGGCCCGCATCGATGCCATCAACCTCGCTGCGGACGACGGTGGCCATGCCCCAAACTGGAATTCGGCCCCAGCCATCTTCAGCTGGGAAAAATTGCCAATAGCCAATCATATCCCCGGCGACACCGTAGGTGATGTTATTCGCAGTCAACGCAAACTGGTCAACCTGCAACAGCACTGACTGGTCATCCAGTTCTACTTGTTCGGCACCGATCAGCGTAACCACGCGGGTGTTGGCGAGATTTGTTTTGAGTATTTCAACGCTGTAGGCAGGCATAAGCACTATCTTGATCAGTATGAGTGGCGCAGGTTAGCGAGCCTGGCCTGGCAAATCAAGCTGAGCACAGCGGGCTCGCAATGAGTCGGCGACTCGGCTTATGTTGTGTTAGTGTTTAACGGCGCAGGTCATAGGCGCCTTGGTATCCTCCAATTAAGGTAAGGGATGATGATTCAACAAGATTCAAACGCGGGTATCCATACGCTGTATGGCACGCCCTTGTCATTGTATACGGGCAAGGCTCGCGCGTACCTGATCAAACAGCGAATACCCTATCGAGAAATCACGCCGACCACCGCCCACTTTCGAGATCAGGTGCGGCCGAACGCGGGAGGCCAATCCATTCCCATCATAGAAACTGCCGAGGGTGAGGTCATTCGTGACAGCACGGCGATTATTGATCATTTTGAAACGCTTGGCGGGGGACAGGCGCTGCCGAAAGGCCCACGTCAGCGTTTTCTGGCGCGCCTGTTCGATGTGATTGGGTCCGAAGGACTGCTGCGCCCAGCCATGCACTATCGTTGGAATTACCCAGCAGAGAATTTAAATTTCCTCGCCTTCCATTTTCAGTCGATGATTCCTCGGGATCGAGACCGGATTGCGCTGGCAGAGAAAACCATGTTGCGGATGCGCAATGCGGGAGAGGCGTTTGGTGCCGTCAGTTCAACCTTTACGTTGGTTGAAAGTCTCTACGCAGAGTTCCTTGACTTGCTCAACACCCATTTGCGCGACATACCCTACCTGTTGGGTTCGACGCCGACGATTGCTGATTACGGCATGATGGCACCGATGTATGCGCATTTAGGTCGTGACCCAAAGCCGTTGGCGCTGATGCAAGCACAGGCGATACATGTCTTTCGGTGGGTAGAGCGGATGAACCGGCCAGAGCCTGATATCGGTGAATATGCCATTGCTGATGAAGCGGCGAGTTTCATTCTGGCTCAAGCGGCGGGCGATGATTATATTCCGGATAGCCTGATCCCATTGCTTCAGCATATTGCTCGTGATCTGGTGCCGGAAACGGTCGCTGCCGCGACGTTGATTAACCGTTGGCTCGAGGAACAGCAACCGGAATCCTTGACGCCCATTGAACGTGGCGTGGGATTTTGTCAGTTTGAGATCGACCAGGTTGCTATTAATGCCTTGGCTCAACCCTATCGGTTCTTTTTATTAGCAAGGGTGCAGGCAGACTATCAGGCATTGGATGTTGCTGATCAGGCAAGTGTGATGGCCATGGCGGACAAATGTCATCTGGCGCCTTTGTTATCTGCGACGCTGACTCGCGAAATAGGTCGGGCGAATAATCAGGAAGTCTGGTTATAGTAGTGTTTGACTCTGACAGTTGGAATACTGGCGTGTGGACGCTGTCACACCATAAGCGAGGCGAGTCAGTGAAAACCGCAGGTGACATTGAATAAGAGACTGTTTCTATGCAGATAGATTTGCTCAACCCCGCATCATTTCACGGTGGTCATCCTCAGGATCAATACCGGTGGCTGCGAGAGCAGGCGCCCTGCTATTGGCATGCTGAGCCTGGCGGACCTGGTTTCTGGGCGATTACGAGTCATCAGGATGTTTATAACATCGGTCGCGATGCGAAAACCTTCTCCTCGGAACCCACCATCATGATTCAGGATCCAGACCCGGCGCAGGCGAATTTCGCGGGCCCGGACAAGATGATGCTGATGATGGACCCGCCGGAACACACCGCCTACCGAAAACTAATTAGCCGAGAATTTACTCAGGGCCCGGCGAAGAACTACAACGCCCGCATCGAGCAATTAGCCACTCAAATCGTTGACGCCGTCATAGAAGACGGCGAATGTGACTTCGTCAGCGCCATCGCCGGCGAGATGCCATCATTCGTGATTGCCGATCTGATGGGCCTGCCCCTGAGTGATGGGCGTGAATTGTATAAGCTGACGGAAGTTATCCATTCGGCCCCTGAGTCGTTGCCAGAAAATGCGATCGCTGAAGCAGTGATGAAGATGTTTGAATATGGTCAGGGTGTCATACGAGATAAACGTGCCCAGCCCGGCGATGATCTTGCCAGTAAACTGCTACGGGCTGAACTTGATGGCCGCAAACTCACCGACGGTGAATTTCTGCTGTTTTTCATGCTGATGATTGACGCTGGCGGCGACACCACTCGAAACCTCGTGGCAACGGGCATGTACGAGTTGCTCAAACAACCTGAGCAGCTCGCCCTGTTGCAGTCGGATGTGGAACAGCACCTCGGCACGGCTCGAGATGAGTTGCTGCGTTGGACTTCGCCAGTCATCTATATGCGCCGTACGGCTACCATGGACACGCGTATCCAAGACCAAGATATCAAAGCCGGCGATAAGGTCGTGCTGTATTACGGCGCGGCCAATCGAGACCCGTCGGCCTTTGCCCGCGCCGACCAGTTGGATATCCTAAGAACCCCTAACAAGCATCTTGCCTTTGGCGGCGGGCACCATGTGTGCCTTGGGCAGTGGTTTGCACGCCTCGAGATTGATGCGATTCTGCGGGAGGTATTGTCCCGCATGCAGAACCTGCAGGTCGCTGGCGAAGTGAGCTGGATGCCGTCCAACTTTATTTCCGGCTTGACCCGAATGCCGGTCACCTTTGATCCTGGGGCACGCCTAGGAAGTGCTTGAGGTGACCGATGTGTGTCGTCGCTGAGAACGTTTGAAGGACGTCCAGGGCCGCTAGCCTTGGGCCTGACGTAACACGGCGAGGAATGCTGGGCCATATTTGTCGCGCTTGCGTTCGCCGACGCCAGACAACTGACTGAAGGCTTCGATCGTCTGCGGTGCCTGTTCCGCCATGGCCTGCAGGGTGTTGTTAGAAAAAATAATATAAGGCGGTACGCCTTGCTCTTCTGCCAGACTGCGGCGGCACTCACGCAGCGCTTCCCAGAGTTCCACATCAATATCGTTGTCGATGGGCGTGCGAGTTTGCTGCCGGGCCACGGTGGTTTTTAGGTCACGGCGCAACTCGATGGTGACTTCACCTTTTAATAAGGGCCGAGATTTTTCTTCTAACTGCAGTGCGCCAAACGCCTCCATATTGACGCTCAATAGACCTCTGGCCACTAGCTGGCGAAATACCGAGCGCCACTGGTTGGCATCGAGTTCCGTACCGATGCCAAAAACCGGCAACTGCTGATGTTCGAACTGGGTGACCTTGACCGTGGTTGTGCCCCGTAAGACATCAATCACATGGTTAACGCCAAAGCGTTGACCGGTACGAAAAACCGCGCTGAGCGCGCGTCGGCAGGCATCTGTTGCATCCCAGGTCGAGACCGGATGCAGACAGGTGTCACAATTGTCGCACCGTGGCGGTGATTCCTCATCGAAATAAGCCAACAATGCGTGCCGGCGGCACGTGGTGATCTCACATAAACCCAGCATGGCATTGAGTCGATGTTGCTCCAGGCGTTTGAACTCTTCGCTGCCGTCGGAGCCTTCCATCATCTGCCGCAGTTTAATGACATCCTGCAAGCCATAGATCATCCAGGCATCGGCCGGCGTGCCGTCGCGGCCGGCTCGGCCCGTTTCTTGGTAGTAGGACTCAATGGTTTTAGGTAAGTCCAGATGGGCGACGAAACGCACGTCCGGCTTGTCGATGCCCATGCCAAAGGCGATGGTAGCGACGACGATGACACTCTCTTCACGCAGGAAGCGGGTTTGGTGCAAGGCGCGTTTCTCGGTTGGCAAGCCGGCGTGATAGGGCAGCGCATTAAATCCTTGGCTCTGCAGCCAAATGGCCGTTTCCTCCGTTTTCTTCCGCGATAGACAATAAATAATCCCGGCGTCCTTAGGGTGCGCGTCCTTCAGAAAGCGTAATAGCTGGGCCCGCGGATTTTGTTTGAGAGCGATGGTGTAGCGAATGTTGGGTCGGTCAAAACCCGCAAAGAAGTGCCCGGCTGCACCTAGATCCAGGCGCTCGATAATTTCTTCGCGGGTGCGCGTATCTGCCGTTGCCGTCAGGGCGATCCGCGGTACGTCGGGAAACTCTGTATGCAGCAGGTTGAGCTGCAGGTAGTCAACCCGAAAGTCATGGCCCCACTGCGAGACGCAGTGGGCTTCGTCGATAGCAAACAAGCTAATGTGAGCGCGCTTCAGCAAGCTGAGCATTTGCGGCTGCACTAGGCGTTCCGGTGCTATGTAGAGTAGGTCAAGTTCGCCATTAAGCAGGGCCTGCTCGATGGCTTGCGCCGCGTCGCGATCCAATGTCGAGTTCAGGAAGTTGGCCCGAACGCCCAGTTCGGTCAAGGCATCGACCTGATTCTGCATCAGGGCGATAAGGGGGGAAATCACCACCCCACAACCGGGCCTGACGATCGCCGGTATCTGGTAGCACAGAGATTTTCCACCGCCGGTGGGCATGATGACCATGGCATCGCCGCCGCCGATCAGCCGGTGGATGATCTCGTCCTGTGGTGGTCTGAACTCGGTAAAACCAAAGGTCTGCTTTAAGACGGTCAGGGCATTGCTCATGAGAAAATCTGCAGCCGGTTAGTGGACTGCATCATAAAAATCGACAATGCCGGTCTCCAAAGAATACTCGGCGCCGACGACTAACAGCCCCTTTTCTTGAATGAGTTGCTCCAGTATCTGCGAGCCATGTCGCAGATGGCTGGTGGATGCCTGGATATTAGCTCGCACGGCTGTGGCGCGGAGCAATTCCGGATGGTTTATCAGTTCGGTCAACAGCAAAGGTTGAATGGAAGGCCGAATCCGATCGACAATGGAGTGCAGGTTCGGTGATTGGTCTGCTGAGGGTCTACCGAGTTCAGCGATGGTCGCATCGATGGCGCCGCAGTTGGTATGACCCAGTACAACCACCAACGGGGTGCCAAACTGCGCGGCCGCAAATTCCACGCTGCCCACCTGTGATGGAGCGACAATATTGCCCGCTACCCGAATAACAAACAGATCACCAAGGCCTTGATCGAAGACGATTTCCGCAGGAACTCGCGCATCTGAGCAACCTAAGATGATGGCGAAAGGTGCCTGTGCCGCGGACAGACCGCTTAATTGTGCCTGGGTCGTGGGCGTCCGTGTCGTCAGGTTGTCAACAAATCGCTGGTTCCCAGTCCGCAGGCGCTCCAGCGCCTCTATTGCAGTGATCATGTGCTCGCCCATCCCCTGTTTTGATGCAGGATACAGGAGTTGAGGATACTGGGGAATCGAACAATAACAATCCGCTACAGGCTGACACGTCTGCCGACATATTCGCCTGCATCTAGAGCCAATGCCTACGTTTGAAGTAGACTAGCAGGCCGCCTGAAATGCTGATAAACAATCCCCACAGGGCTGGGTAGGCCCAAGGCCAGTGGAGCTCAGGCATATCATCGAAGTTCATGCCATAGATGCCAGTAATAAACGTCAGCGGAATAAAAATCGAGGCAAAGATGGTTAGCACCTTCATGATTTCATTCATTCGGTTGCTGATACTGGAAATGTAGATGTCCAATAGCCCCGTTGTCATGTCGCGGTAGGAGTCCAGCATCTCAGCAATTCGCAGACAATGATCAAACACATCTCGTAGATAAATATGCGTTCCGGCGTGAATCAGTGGCGAGTCAGATCGCAGCAGTCCGTTGAGCAACTCTCGCAAGGGCGAGATGATCCGGCGAATCTTGATGAGCTCCCGCTTCAGCCGCTGGATACGAATCAAGGTGTCGTTAGTGGGATTGATCAGCAACTCCTCCTCGACATCGTCGATCTGCTCGGCCATGTATTCCTCGTATTCAAAGTATTGGTCGATGATGCTGTCGAGGATTTCGTAAGCGAGGTAGTCACTTCCTTGGGAGCGAAAACGACCGCTGCTGTTGTTCAGTCGCTGCTTGATGTGATCAAGGGCGCTACTAGAGGATTCTTCGAAAGTAATCACGAGCCGGTCGAGCAACAAGATGCTGATCTGTTGGTACTGAATGCCGGAATTGAGCCCTTGAATGGCGGCGCTGTCTGCGCCGGATTCGGGTACCACGAGGCTCTTCAAAACCAAATAAATAAAATTATCGTGATGCTCGCATTTTGGTCGCTGGTGCGTGTTGAGAATATCTTCAAGGACAAGTCGGTGAATGTCGAAATGCTGACCGATGGCCTCAATCGCCTTGATGTCAGCCAAGCCTGCGATATTCAACCAGGTAATGGCTTCACCAGTCTGGTAGTGACGCAACGCGGCGACCGAGTCGAGGATGCGAGTTTCAACACCCAGTGCACTATAGCTGATCTGCGATATTTCGGTTTCCCGGCTGTGGTCCTCACCGATATGAATCAATGAACCCGGCGGCATGCCAACTTTTTTTGAGACCTGATGATTGGAATCCGAGAATAAGCGCTTGGATATTTTGGGCATAAAACGTTTCCTCAATGCAAATTCGGCGCTTGTGTGGCCCGCCAGTAGGTCTCGAAGTGAGAACGGGTTCTATGCTGAGTACCATGCCCCCCATCATTAACCTAATTCCCAAGAGATCTTAATCCTACCTTCATCTCCCTTATTTGACCTTCACAAAAGCACCTTAAGCTGCGCGCCTAAGAAACACCTGAATGAGTAGTCTAACTTTTAGTTCATAAGCAGAGGCATGTGATGACAGCAATCCGGAACAAACTACTATTTACCACTGTTTTAGCCGCACTAACCGCTTGTGGTGGTGGAGACATCAATGTGAGCCCGGTTACCCAAGACACTTCCGTGGATAACTCAGTAACCAACAGTAACAATGTCGCCGCCCCGATCACAACCGTCAATTGCGCATTTTATATCAATGAAGCGGGACAGACGATCCAAGGTAACTTTGACGGTCTTGACTGCATCTACGCCTCGACGTTTGTTGATGCCGGCAACAATCTAACTTTCGATCTGACGATTCCGAAGCTTGATAATGGTGGCGTCCATGTCTTTCAGGGTAGCTTGTTTGTAGGCGAGACCTACGATACAGATGCCAAGCTGGCGGCTGCCGGCATCAGCAAAGGTGGTGATGGGCCAACTTTGACCATTGAAGCGGGTGCCACGCTGGCGTTTACTTCCACCAAACAATTCTTGATCGTCAATCGTGGGTCGCAAATATTCGCAGCGGGTACTCAACTCGAACCCATCACCCTGACGTCTATCTCTGATGTTGAAAGTGCCCGTGCCGCCTTACCAACCCTGGCATTTGACGCAGTTCAACAATGGGGCGGCGTGGTGATAAACGGTTTTGGTATTACCAACAAGTGCGCCTACACAGGCACTGCCGCTGCTGGCGACCTGGCGACAACTGACTGCCACGTTGATGCGGAAGGTGCGGCGGGCCTGGATGAGTCTCAGTATGGCGGGTCTGATAACACCGACAGCTCGGGTCGACTGGAGTATGTGATCGTCAAGCACCCAGGGGCCGAAGTGGCTAATGGTGATGAACTTAACGGTATCTCCTTTGGCGGTGTTGGCAGCAACACGATTGTCAACAATCTCGAAATTTACTCAAGCTATGATGATGGCATTGAGATGTTCGGCGGCGCCGTCAATATCAATAACTACGTGGCCATGTATGTCCGTGACGACTCTATTGATATCGACGAAGGCTACGCCGGCACAATCACCAACGCACTGGTCATCCAAGCTGAAGCGGATGGTGACCACTGCATAGAATCCGATGGCGTTGGCAGCTGGACCGCACCGATTGGTTTGGCGGCTGTCGCGCAGGGCCTGATGAGTACGCCCACCATCAACAACCTCACCTGCATCACGTCTACCAATACGGCGGCGACGGGGACTCACTCACAGGGCCACGGCTTTCTGTTTCGTGAAGACATTCAGCCGACGATAAACAACACGCTGATGATCTCTGCGTTCAGTGTTGAAGACCCTGCGACCGGCAACTACTGCCTGAGGCTCGACAAGGGTACACCGCAGGCCGCGCAGGATGGCAAGGTGCAACTGAATTCTGTGATCTTCGCCTGTGTTGAGCCGACTTCTGGCGGTACTTTGCCGAACCTTACTACTCAGCAAGCATGGGCTGAAAGTGTTGGTGCCCAGTTCGCGACAGTCGTCACAGCTGACGATGCGACAGCGACCAGTAATACCGCGCTGGTATTACTCGAAGGAACGCCTGCAATTTATTCGGTTGCGTTTGCCAATATGCTGGTCGACGGCGCGGCTCCCACGGCATCTGCGCCAGTTGGCGGGGCTGCCTATATCGGCGCATTGAGCACTAGCGCCTTAGATTGGACCGCAGGTTGGACGTACGGGATTCACGCCGGTCAGCGTGCAGTAGACGCGTCAGGTAACGATGTCGCTCTGTGGTTTGAATGACATATACCTTGGTGCTCCTCCGGGCGCGGCTGAATGATACCTGCCGCGCCCTTTTGATTTAGCTGACCAGTAAGAGGCGAGCAATGAAGTCTTTGAATGTAATCAAGGTGAGACCGCTGCACTATCTCATGACCATGCTGCTGGCCTGGCAGATGAATGCAGTGGCGCAAGACATTGATCAATCTATGCAAGTGTCTTCGCAAGAGCCCGAGCAATCTGTCGCAGCATTGACAGAATTTCGGCAGCAAATGGAAGAAGTGGTGGTTTTGGGTCGGCTGCGAACAGCTGCGGCAAAACTCGTTGACGAGCGCATGAGCGAAGATGTCGTCGCGGACTTTATGGGCGCTGAAATGATACAGCGAATCGGTGATTCCACCGTCGCCGCAGCACTACGGCGTGTTTCAGGTTTGTCTCTCGTGGGTAACAAATTTGTTTACGTGCGCGGTTTGGGTGAGCGCTATTCCAGCACTACCCTTAATGGTGCGGTGATTCCATCGCCGGATCTTAGTCGAAATGTGATCCCCTTAGACATTTTTCCAACTTCAGTGGTTCAAACCTTGGCGGTCCAGAAATCCTATTCCCCGGAAAAGTCAGCGGCGTTCGGTGGGGGTAGCATCGATATCCGCACCCGTGGCATACCTGATGATTTTACTTACTCGGTTACAATTGGTAGCGGCTTCAACACAGCATCCCGCGGCGAGATGCTGACCTACCAAGGTGGCGATGATGATAGCTTAGGAGAAGACGACGGCACACGTGCGTTGGCACCGAGTCTTAGTCAGGCTGTCCAACGGTTTTCCGGTAATTTGAACGCCCAGGCTATCCTCAGCGGCTTACGCCGTGAAGGCGATCCAGCCGCCGTTTTGGCTGACGCCGAAGTGATCAACCGACAACTGGCCTTGGGCTTGAATCGAGATATATCGATCTACAAGCAAGACTCGACTCCAGATGTTGATCTTAAAGGCAGTATCGGCAACAACTATATCCTGACGGATGACTGGGAAGTTGGTTTCCTGGCCAGCGCGGGCTATAAGTCCGGATGGCGGCAGACCCAAACAATTGCGCGGAGCCTCGCGTTACCAACCGAGGAGTATGAGTCAGAGCAAGAGTCGACAAAATCCACGGATCTTAGCGCTACGATTAATCTTGGTGCCCATTATACAGACGATCATGAGCTAAAGATGACCAGCCTCTATCTCAGAAACACGGATGACGAAGTAGCGAGGAATGACTTTTTTAATGAAAATGCCCAACTCTCAAGTGGGCTGGGATTTCGTCGAGAGACATTAAAATTCGAAGAGCGTCACCTTACGGTGAATCAGATATCCGGCGAGCATTTTCTTGGTGCGGAGACGAGATCGCTATTGCATGGGTTGGTGCCCGAATGGGTGCCAGACGGGTTCAAGGTCGATTGGATGTATTCCGACGCCCGTGCCCGCACCTCGATTCCTAACGAGGTGTCTGTATCTTCCTCGACAGTCAACGATCCATTAACGGGCGCGGTCGAGCGTGCTAGCGTCAACCTGAGTAGTTCGGCAGCTGATTTTCGGTTTACTCAGCTCGATGATGACGTCACCAGTTATCGCTGGCAGGCTGTACTGCCGATCGAGACAGCAAAGTCCATCATCGAATTAAGTGCCGGCGCCGAGCATGGTCAGAAATCTCGCACCTATCGTCAGGCCCAATTCGGGTTGGGGCCCTTACAAGTTGATGTGCCGTCAGTCCTAACCGGCCCTCTCGGTACTGTCTTTTCTGACGCGAATGTGACCAACCCGGCGAATGGTTTTGTGTTCGATCTGATAGGGACCAACAATCAAAGTTATTTAGCGGCAACGATGACCGATGCGGTCTTTGGCAATCTCGATTGGACCCTCGATGATAGGTGGAGAGCCTCGGTTGGAGCGCGCTGGGAAGACTACAAGCAAGTGGCTCTTGACTGGAATATCTTTGGTAACGGGATAGACAACCCGCAAATATCAAATGACCCTGTCATACTGGCTCGCGGTACTTATAGAAACGACAAGGTTTATCCATCGGTCTCGCTGACCTACATGTCGGACTGGTGGGCAGAAATATTCCAGCTACGATTCGGCTGGAGCGAGACAGTGGTTCGTCCCGATTTACGCGAGCTTACTGATGCCAGCTATATTGATGCCAGGACAGGATATCTGACTGACGGAAATCCTGATGTCCGTCCCGCTGACTTTGTTAATATCGATATTCGTGCAGAGTGGTTTTTCGCGAATGACGACACATTTTCGATCACCCTCTATCGAAAAGATATCACTAACCCGATTGAGTTTTATGAGTCAGCAGCCAGTGACACGAATCGTGCCCGCGAAATTATTAATGCGGAGTCGGGCCAGATCACAGGTCTTGAGCTAGATGGACTTAAATCCTTAGGCTTCCTCGGCGAGTCATTTGAGCCTTTCTTTGTGCAAGGTAATTTGACGATTCAGAATACTGAAATCAAAGCGGGCGCTCAGGCAGATGCGCCGACCAACAATGTTCGGCAATTGAGTGGGGCGTCGAACTATGTGGCAAATCTTATGGTGGGATTTGACTCGATGAATGGTCAGCATTCGGCTACGTTAGTTTACAACGTGTTCGGTGAGCGGCTTTATTTAGCGGGTCGAAATGGCGCGCCTGATGGCTTTGAGTTGCCGTTTCATTCCTTGGATTTTACCTACAGCTGGTATCCAACTGAGTTGATCACAATTAACGGCAAACTACAGAATTTGCTAAATGAAAGCGTGATCATTGAGCGCGATGGGGTAAATACTTTCGAGGAAAAGCCAGGTATGACCGCCGCCCTGAGTTTCAATTTAACGTTCTAGTGGGTGGTGTTTGAGTCATTGAAGCCGGCTGCTGCTGCTTGTCTTAAACGATCGCAGCCGGCTCTTTTTTTGCGACTAACCTAACTCGGTTTGTCGGCCTTCTCTTGGGCTTTTTGCATGGCTTGCGCAAAGGCGTTGTTGATTGGCGGTGCTGTTGTTTTGGTGGCTTTTGGTGCCGAGTTGGGTTTGCCATTCTGCCGAGAACGAGCCCCCTGATTGGCTCCAGGCCGCTTGGTCGATGAGTCCTGCGGGCCTTTCACTGCGGGTTCGTCGGTGAGGCGCATAGTCAGCGCAATGCGTTTACGTTCTAGGTCAACTTCGAGAACCTTGACCTTGACGATCTCGCCAGCCTTGACCACATCGTGGGGGTCTTTCACGAAACTATTCGCCAGCGCAGATATATGTACGAGACCGTCTTGGTGAACGCCGATATCGACGAAGGCACCGAAATTCGTGACGTTCGTGACAGTACCTTCAAGGATCATGCCGTCCACCAGATCTTTCATGGTTTCAACGCCGTCCTGCAATTGTGCTGCCTTGAACTCAGGGCGAGGGTCGCGACCAGGTTTTTCCAATTCCGCAATAATATCTTTGACTGTAAACAAGCCAAAGTGCTCGCTGGTGAAATCGCGGGCGTCAATGTCCTTGAGGGCGCTATTGCCGATCAATTGTTTAACTGGCTGGCCGGTTTTTTTTGCGATCAGCTCAACCACAGAATAGGCTTCCGGATGCACAGCTGAGCCGTCCAGTGGATTCGAGCCGTTGCGAACTCTGAGAAATCCTGCCGCTTGTTCAAAGGTTTTGTCGCCGAGTCTAGGGACAGATTTAAGTTGTTCGCGGCTACTGAACTGACCGTTGGTATTGCGATAGTCGACGATATTGTCGGCGATGCTTTGGCTCAAGCCGGCCACGCGACGTAATAACGCGGCAGATGCGGTGTTGACCTCGACGCCCACGGCGTTCACGCAATCTTCAACCACGGAATCTAGGTGGCGAGCCAGCTGTACCTGACTGACATCATGTTGATACTGGCCGACGCCGATGGACTTAGGCTCGATTTTCACAAGTTCAGCCAAAGGATCCTGCAGGCGCCTGGCGATAGAGACCGCGCCGCGAATCGTCACATCAAGATCAGGAAATTCTTTTGCGGCAAGTTCTGATGCGGAATAGATCGACGCACCGGCTTCGCTGACCAATATCTTTTGCAGGGTTAATTCCGGGTGGCGTTTGATCAAGTCGCCACATAGTTTGTCCGTTTCCCGCGAGGCAGTGCCATTGCCAATGGCGAGTAGCTCCACCTGGTATTTTTTTGCGAGCGCGGCGAGTACCGCGATAGATTCGTCCCATTGGTTGCGTGGTGCATGGGGATAAATAGCGGTGCTGTCGAGATACTGACCGGTGTTGCTAATCACAGCGATTTTAACGCCTGTGCGCAAACCGGGATCCAGACCAATGGTAACTTTCTGACCTGCAGGCGCCGCGAGTAACAGTTCTTTGATGTTGCGGGCGAAGACTTCGATAGCGGTTTCTTCAGCTCGTGCTCGAAGGTCAGACATGAATTCGGTTTCGAGGTGCAGGTGAAGTTTGACTCGCCAGGTAAACCGTACGACTTCAGCAAGCCAGGCATCTGCAGGCCGACCGGTATTGATGAGATTAAAGTGCGTGGCGATCATGCTCATGCAAGGATGCATAAGCGTCTCATCATGCTCTACATCAATTTTCAATTGTAGGAAGTTTTCCTTGCGGCCACGAAACATCGCCAGTGCTCGATGGGACGGCACGCGGGTGACAATATCCTTGTGCTCGAAGTAGTCACGGAATTTGGCCGCTTCCTGTTCTTTGCCGTCAATCAGGTTGGCAGTAAGCTGCGCTCTGTCTGACAAATAGGCGCGTAAGCGTGCTAGCAGCTCGGCATCCTCGGCAAAGCGTTCCATCAGGATTTGACGGGCGCCGTCCAGAACACCTTTGACATCATTGAAGGCGTCTTTGAAATCGGGGTTGGTATTGATAAAGGCGGTCGCTTCGACGTTGGGGTCGAGCATAGGATCTAAAAACAACTTGTCCGCCAGAGGCTCTATACCTGCCTCAATGGCGATCTGGGCACGGGTGCGGCGCTTTTGCTTATACGGTAGGTAAAGGTCTTCCAGGCGAGTCTTGGTATCTGCCTGATTAATCTGGGCGCGCAGTTCTGCAGTTAGCTTGCCTTGCTCTTCAATGCTGGCGAGTATGGTGGTGCGCCGGTCTTCGAGTTCCCGCAGATAGCTAAGGCGTTCTGCCAGGTTGCGCATCTGGGTATCATCCAGGGCACCCGTTGCTTCTTTTCGATATCGTGAGATGAAGGGTACTGTCGCGCCCTCATCCAGTAAGCCGATGGCGGCGATCACTTGTTTTGGCTGTACGCCCAGTTCTTCGGCGATGCGTTGTGGAATATCAATCATTGCGGCGGATTTATCCTTGGAGTAACTGGCTGGCGAGATATTCTTCATATGTGCCGCGGAAGTCGATCAATTTGTGGTCTTTGATCTCGATAATTCGAGTCGCCAACGATGAGACGAATTCCCGATCGTGACTAACGAAGAGTAAAGTGCCTTCGTAGTGCTCCAGTGCCATATTCAATGACTCAATGGCTTCCATGTCGAGGTGGTTGGTTGGCTCGTCGAGGAGTAGAACATTATGGTCCTGCATCATCATTTTGCCGAACAATAGGCGGTTTTTTTCGCCACCGGAGCAGACATTGACTTCTTTCTTAAAGTCCTCGGTAGAAAACAGCAAACGGCCCAGGGTGGCTCGAACGATTTGGTCGTCATGACCGGGTTTACGCCATTGGCTCATCCAGTCGAACAGGCTCAAGGTACTGCTGAAGATCGCGGAGCTGTCCTGAGGGCAATAGCCCAGGCTGACATTTTCCGACCATTGAATCGAGCCGCCGGTGGGTTCGAGTTCATTCATCAGACAACGCAACAGCGTGGATTTGCCCACGCCATTTTCACCAATGATGGCAAGTCGCGTGCCAGCTTCAAGGAGAATATTGCCGTTTTTGAACAGGGGCTCGCCGTCGAATCCCATGCCGACCTCTTCCAGCGTTAGGGCCAGGCGGTGGAGTTTCTTTTCCTGATTGAAACGAATATAAGGACTCACTCGGCTCGACGGTTTGATGGTTTCCAGCTCGATCTTGTCGAGTTGTCGGGCTCGCGAGGTGGCTTGTTTCGCTTTTGATGCGTTGGCAGAAAACCGGCTGACGAATTGTTGTAACTCAACGATCTGGGCTTTCTTCTTGGCATTCTGCGACTGTTGACGTTCCCGTACCGCAGTGGAGGCGATCATGAAATCATCATAGTTGCCGGGGTAGACCCGCAGTTCGCCGAAATCGATGTCTGCCATATGGGTACAGACCGCGTTCAAAAAGTGGCGGTCGTGAGAAATGATCACCATGGTGCTGTTGCGCGCGTTCAGAACATCCTCAAGCCAATGAATCGTATGGATGTCTAGGTTGTTGGTGGGCTCATCCAGTAACAGTATGTCTGGGTCTGAGAATAACGCCTGGGCCAACAAGACACGTAGCTTCCAGCCGGGAGCAACCTCGCTCATCAGGCCATAGTGCGTGTCCATAGCAATACCTGCCCCGAGCAGAATCTCGCCGGCTCGGCTTTCGGCGGTATAACCATCCATCTCTGCAAATTCACTTTCCAGGTCGGCAACCTTCATGCCATCTTCCTCCGACATCTCCGGCAGGTTGTAGATTCGGTCTCGCTCTTGCTTGACCTTCCACAGCGCCTTGTGGCCCATGATGACGGTGTCGATGACGGTATAGTGTTCGAACGCGAACTGATCCTGGCTCAACTCTCCCACCCGTTCATTGGCGCTGATGGAGACATTGCCGGCGGTGGGTGTCAAAGATCCGTTGAGGATCTTCATAAAGGTCGACTTACCACATCCGTTCGCACCGATCAGTCCATAACGATTACCGTCACTGAACTTGACAGAGATATTTTCGAATAACGGCTTGGAGCCGAACTGCATGGTGATGTTTGCACTAGTAATCAAGGGAAGCGTCCTGAATCAAAATTAAAGCGAATGGCGAAGCGAATGCCTTGCGAAGTTGAGTCATTTCGAGGTTGCGGACTATAGGGAGTTATCGCGCAAAAATCGAGTGCTCTAAATAAAGTTGTTGGGCGCGATGATCTAAAGGAACCCATTTCGAATACCTCGTAAATCATATTATCTCGCCAATTTAGCGGCTGTCAGTGGGCCGTGGCGCATGAATGCGTCAATGGCCTGGCTAACACCTTCTGGTTCATGCATTGCTACGTCATGCCCGGCTCTGGAAAACACGTGCAGGCTGGCGTCGGGCAGGCGCATATAGTCCAATAAGTTCGCGTTTAGCAGACCATCCACAGCGCCCGCCAGCATTAAGGTGGGCACGGACAGCTGCGCCAAGCGGTGCTCGACATCCAGCTCAAACATGGTGTCTAGCCCGCCAAGATAATGGCCTTCCGATACCCGCAACAAGTGATCAACCCGAGATTCAAACCAGGCGTCGGTTTGAACATCCGCGCGGAATCGCCCGGCGATCTGCTCCTTTAAAAAGTAGTCTCGATCTTGACGGCGACGAGCCGCCAGTCGTTCCTGTATATAGGCTTCAGGTGGCAGAGCGCTAATGCCGCCACTGGGAATCGGAGCCATCAATATCAGCTGGTTGAGCCGGTCTGCATAGTCGAGGCCGAGTAGAAAGCCGATGCCGCCGCCCATGCTGTGGCCCGCATAGGTAAATTTATCGAGCCCCAGATGATCGGCCATACCCACGACGTCTGCTGCGTATTGTGCCAGGTTGTAGCCGTCTGGAGTGTCCTCACTTTCGCCGGTGCCGCGACATTCCATCAGGACAACGCGATAGGTGTCCTGCAGGCGTTCGGCAACGGGCATCCAGTTAACTCTGGATGCCGTGTAGCCGTGATGCAACAGTAAAGTAGCAGCACTCTCTGGCGGGTTGCCCGGTGTGTCGTACCAGAGTCGGGCACCGTTGATGTTGGCGTGAGACATTGTATTGCTGGCCGTCTGTTAATGCGAGATTAGACATTCCCTGAGCGAATAGTTCGCGGTCGCTGGGGGCTTTGACCTTGGCTACTTGGTCGAGAGGGCGCGCGGTTTTGGCTCTGACCGGAGTCATTGCTTTGACTGTTGCCTCGCGCCTGATTGCCGTTCGGTTCTTGGCTGCTGCGAGCCTGGTTGCTACTTTGGCCTTGGCCGCTGCGGCGAGCCTGGTTGCTACTTTGACCTTGGCCGCTGCTGCGAGCCTGGTTGCTACTTTGGCCTTGGCCGCTGCTGCGAGCCTGGCTGCTACTTTGGCCTTGGCCACTGCTTCGACCTTGGCTGCTGCTTCGACCTTGGCTGCCACTTCGACCCTGACTGCCGCCTCGACCGCCGGCATTGCGTGGTCTGTGCTCAGGCTCTGGTGGAGGCGCGATACCGCTGGCCTTAAAGCCTTCCGGGACAATTCTGGGTAACTTGGTGCCGAGCAGCCGTTCGATATCGCGCATCAGCTTTTCTTCGTCCGGGCTGACCAGTGAGATGGCCTCGCCTTCGCGGCCCGCACGGCCGGTGCGACCGATTCGGTGAACATAGTCTTCTGGCACATTGGGTAGTTCGTAGTTCACGACGTGGGGTAATTGATCGATATCCAAGCCGCGGGCTGCGATATCAGTGGCAATTAGAATGCTCACGTCACCATTTTTAAAGCCGCTCAGAGCTTTGGTTCTTGCTCCCTGACTCTTATTGCCATGTATCGCCGCGGTGTTCAGGCCATCCAGTTCGAGTTGTTGCGCCAAACGATTGGCGCCATGTTTTGTGCGGGTAAAGACCAGTACCTGTTCCCAGTTATTGCTGCGAATCAGCAGGCTTAACAGCTCGCGTTTACGGATCTTGTCGACGGGGTGAATGGTCTGCTTGATCTTGTCTGCAGTGGCATTCTGGCTCGCGACTTCCACCATTTTTGGTGAATTCAATAATCCTCCGGCAAGTTTCTTGATGTCGCCAGAGAACGTTGCGGAGAAGAGTAAATTTTGACGCTTGCTCTTTTCTGGCAACAACGCCATGACCTTGCGAATATCATGAATAAAGCCCATGTCGAGCATTCTGTCTGCTTCGTCAAGAACCAGAATTTCCACCTTCGATAGATCCAAGGTCTTTTGTCCAGCATGGTCCAGCAGCCGACCCGGGGTGGCGATCAGGATATCGACGCCGCGGCGTAATTGGCTGATCTGCGGATTGATATTAACGCCACCGAAGACCACAGCGGCAGTCATTGGCAGGTGCTTGGCGTAGCTGGCGACGCTTTCTGCAACCTGGGCTGCCAGCTCGCGGGTTGGTGTCAAGATGAGGGCGCGAATGGGTCGAATGCCCCGATTGTTTGGCGCATTGGGTGTTGGGTTTTCCATTAGGCGTTGGAGTAAAGGCAGTGCAAAGGCAGCTGTTTTTCCCGTGCCAGTTTGGGCGCCGGCCATGACGTCTTCGCCCGCCAGAACGATGGGGATCGCCTTGGCTTGAATCGGTGTAGCTTCAGTATAGCCTTGCTCGCGCACAGCGCGCAGCAATTCGGCCGAAAGGCCGAGAGTTTCTAAGGACATCTGTGATGACTCCAGTATTGCCCTCCATACAGTCTTTGACTGCTGGAAGCCGGTCTGGGCTTATGTATGAGAATTCTTGGAAGAATATCGATAAGGCCAGCGTGCTAGGGCCGGGTGAAACCAGGCGTCGCAACGCTAATTGCTATGGGAACAAACCGGTCAGGCACCCAAGCGGGGCGGATAATACCATGAAACACCGGTGAATAGTAATGGCGTATTTTGCCGTCGAGGTGCCGTAATCGACCGATCACTTCGTCAGAAACGCAAAAGCCTGGTCCGATGTTAACTTCCGGACCAGGCTCTTGGAATCTTACCTGCGTCGGTAAGGTGGTTCGCTGTCTTAGGGCATCACTGACTCAAGACATTGTTGTCGCGAGGCTGAGCTCAGAAGCTGTAGCCAATCTCCAGTTCAAACTGATGCATCTCGATTTCCAGCTGCTGGGTCGGATCAAACGTATTGGTGCCTGAAACAGTCTTGCTCGGGGCATACATTAAAGAGAAGCTGAGTTCGTTCGCATTGGATAATGTTCGAGTCGCACCGATAGTGATGTGTTGCTCAACCACAGCCGGAGCCAAGATATTGAACAACACCTGGTCAGTGCCGATAGGCTGCTGGTTAAAGCTATAACCAGCGCGCAGAATCAAATCACTAGAGACAGTGTATTCCACGCCAAATTTATAGGTGTCAACATCGTCCCAGCCAAAACCCGGACCGTTACTGCCGCCAAGGCAACTCTCAAGATCGGCCGAAGCGGGGTTGACCGTTGGGCATGAGAACAGGTTCGCAATCCCATTGCCCACAGAATCGATGTCGCTGAACATGATGCGCTCGTAGTCAAAGTGCAGGCTTAACTGTGGTGACGCGGTCAAGCTAGCGCTCAATCTGAGGCTGGCAGGAATATCGAAGTTGCCGCCGTCGGCAAACAAGTCGGCATACTTATCAAGATCACTCATTGATGTCTTCGACTGATACGCAGCGCCGACATTCAACTGGTCATTAACCGCGTAGATTGCGCCGAATTTCACGCCCCAGCCGTAGGAAAAGTCTGTGCCGCTGTCGGTAAGGTTGGTGGGTAATGCCGTGCCGCCGCTGGCAGCGAAGCTTTTGGTGTAGCCCGCGAAGGTCCCAATACCCTTAAGCTTGAATGCCTGCATGGCCAGAACCCCGGTAATACCAACGTTCAAGGGGCCGTTATTGATGGCGTAGGTTACATCCAGAAAAGCCTGTGACAAGTTGACGCCAGCATTACCCGCACCATAGGTGCCCGGTAGTGTCATGACGGGCGCCGCACCTGGACCATCGGGGTCAAGGGAAGCAGTACCGCCGCCCCATTCGGTGCTCATGCCGCCGCGACCGTAAAAGTTGACCGCCATGGCAGAATTGTCATCTAGTCGCCAGGCCTTGCCCACATAAGGAATGGGGAAGTACTCACGGCCGCTGTCGATGTCGTTGGGGCCGATAGTAAAGGCGCCGCCATTACCGTTGGCCTGACTTGCGCCACTCTTATAGCTGCGACGTGGTGAAAAGAGACTCAAACCGACTTCCCAGTCTTCATCGACCATCACTGCTGCGGCGGGATTGCTTGCTGCAGAAATAGTTTCTGCCGGCGCAGCGGTGCCTGCGCCAGCCATTCCCTTGTTTTTGACACCCAAACCATGGGTGAAGTAGCCATTAGTTGCCGAGGCTGTTTGTAGTGTGAACAAGGCAGATACTGCTAACACCATGGATATTTTTGTTTTTAAGTTCATGATTTCCCCTTTTTTAACCCCAAATTTGTCATTAAATTAGCTTATCGCTATATAAATAGATACAAATGCATGACAGAAATCTAGATTTTGATTTTTGATGTCTGTTCAGCGCCTATCCTTTAGATAGAGATCTTTTAGAGATCTTTGCAGAAAATGTTGTACATAGTGTCGATGAGTATCGCCGCCGGTCCATCTTTTAAAGAATAAAATACTGCCTGCGCTTCGCGCCGAGTTTCTACCACATCCTCATAACGCATTCTTGCCAGATGCTGGGACACCAGAGATTGACTGATGCCGATTTTTTCCGTGAGCTGACCAACGGACTGTTCGCCGGCTTTGAGTTCGCAGAGAATCATAAGCCGATCGCTGTGACCCAGCAATTTCATGACCTCGCTGGCCTTTTTGGCAGCGTCCTGCATCTTGACTAAATCCATGATTTACACCTTTAAATCGCATGTCTTCAATTTGTATATAAGCAATTCTTAATATGTTAACGTACAATTTCCTGTAGCAGTTAACAAAATCGGGGGATGATTTGTGACGCATGACAAGCAGAAATCTGGGCAGTTGCTCGACAATGGAGGGTCAGGGTCATCCGTGGCTCGACGTAAGGTCTTGCTGGGTGGTCTTGGTCTAATGGGTGGCGCTGCCGCCGGCGCGCTGGGCCTGAGCCCAGCAGCGAGTGCCGCGAGCAATTTGCCGCCGAACATTCCCGAATGGACAAGAGTACTCGGTTCTGGCGTGCTAACCAACCCCTATGGCCAGCCGTCGCCCTTTGAATCCAGTGTCCAGCGCCGAACGGTAGACTGGCTGACACCAGACCGAGTGGCTTCTATTAGCTTTACGCCTTTAGCTGATCTGAAGGGTATTATAACGCCCAGCGGCTTGGTCTTTGAGCGCTACCACGCAGGTATCCCTGAGATTGACCCCCATCAGCATCGTCTGATGATCCACGGTATGGTCGATCGTCCCATTTCGCTGACCATGAGCGACTTGATGCGATTTCCATCCACCAGCAGGATTGCGTTCCTAGAATGTCCCGCCAATGGTGGCATGGAGTGGCGTGGGGCACAGATGGATGGCGTTCAGTTCACCCACGGCATGTTGGCCTGTTGTGAATGGACCGGAGTCCTTTTGTCGACTCTGCTGGCAGAGGTTGGCGTATCAAAGCAAGCCAGCTGGATTCTCGCCGAAGGTGCTGACGGCGCGCACATGAGTCGCAGCATCCCCATGGAGAAAGCCATGGATGATGCCTTGATTGTTTATGCCCAGAATGGCGAGGCCTTGCGGCCGGAACAAGGCTATCCCGTACGTCTGATCAATCCGGGTTGGGAGGGCAATACCTGCGTTAAATGGTTGCGCCGGTTGGAAGTCGGCGATCAGCCTTGGTACCAGCGTGAGGAAACGTCGAAATACACGGATTTGATGCCGGATGGCAATGCCCGTGAGTTTACCTTTGTGCAGGAGTGCAACTCGGTGATCACTTCACCTTCGCCAGAAAAGCCTTTGCAACATGGTAAGGGTAAATATTGGGTCGAGGGCCTGGCATGGTCGGGACGCGGACGTATCAAGCAAGTGGACGTCTCCTATAATGGGGGTGTGACTTTCCGCGAAGCCAAAATTACCAGTATCGTGCTACCGAGTGCCTTAACGCGATTCGGCATCGAGCTCGACTGGGATGGTTCGCCGATGTTGCTGCAAAGCCGCGCGGTAGACGAAACGGGCTATGTCCAACCCACCTACCAACAGTTACGAGATGTTCGTGGTACGAATTCGATTTATCATAAAAATGCGATCCACACGTGGAAAGTATTTCCGACGGGGGAGGTGGCGAATGTGCAACTTTCGTAAATTTTTTGCAGTTGTTGCGCTGATATTCATCAGCAACAGTATTCTGGCTGATGGTAGCGCTGGCTATTACGGCTATGGCAAGCCCGCGACAGCAACAGAGATAGCGGGTTGGGATATTGATATTCGAGCCGATGGCCAGGGTTTACCCCCAGGCAGCGGTTCAGTTGAAGATGGCGAAGTGATCTATGAAGCCAAGTGCGCCGAGTGCCACGGTTCCTTTGGCGAGGGTGTTGGTCAGTTCCCAGTGCTTGCCGGTGGCATGGGCACCATGAATGCACAGCGGCCGCTCAAAACCGTCGGTAGCTATTGGGCCCACGCGAGCACCCTTTGGGACTATATCCGGCGCGCAATGCCGTTTATGCAACCCGAATCACTGGAGACCGATGAGGTCTATGCCTTGGTGGCTTACGTGTTGTATCTTAATGACGTGGTCGGCGATGATTATGTGATGACCCAGGACAACTTTACCGACATTCAGCTCGCCAATCGCGAACATTTTGTCCCGGATCCTAGGCCTGATGTGCACAATACACGTTGTATGGAAAACTGTAAAAACGCGGCGGACATCAAGATCGTTTCCATCGTCAGGCGTCCAGAGCCGACACCTGCGGAGGTCGCCTTGGCTGCCGAGCCCGCCAAGCCTCATGCGGGAGAAAAAGTTTATAATCAGTACTGCATTATCTGCCACAAGGCTGGCGTGGCCGGCGCACCTAAAAAGGGTGACGCCAAGGAATGGAATACACGCCTCGAGGCTGGCATTGCGGTAGTGACTGAGCATGCGCTAAAGGGCTATACCGGGAACAGCGGCGTGATGCCTGCGAAAGGCGGGTTTACGCAGTTGTCAGACGAAGAGGTTCGTCAAGCCGTTCAGTATTTGGTGGAGCCGAATGAATGAATAATATCAAAAAACTCTCTTCTGTGTTGTTGACTACCTGCATCTCCGGATGGGCGATGGCAGAAGTATCTGACGAGCAAATCGCGGCGGGCAAAGCGATTGCCTTTGACCGCAATGCGGGTAATTGTCTGTCTTGCCATATGATACCGGAGGGCGAGTTACCCGGTAATGTGGGTCCGCCCCTGATACAAATGAAATTGAGATTTCCCGATAGGTCCGTGTTACGCGCGCAGGTCTGGGATGCTGCCGTGCGCAACCCGAATACCGTCATGCCGCCCTATGGTAGACACAGCATTTTGACTGAAGCAGAAATCGATCGCGTGATTGATTTTATACTAACAATTTAGGTTTTTTAGGAGAAAGGAATGCAGATGCAAGCAATTCGACAACCGTCTCGGCGTCGATTCATTCAAGGGTTGATGTCGATCATTGCACTCAGTGCGGTACCATTTCAGCTGTTGGCGAGATCAACCAAGGCCTTTCAGGCGACCAAACTCGAGACGGTTAAAAAAGAACTATTCGGTGATCTGCCGATAGTTGACAGTAGCGACATCAGCCTTGATATTCCTGACATTGCTGAAAACGGCGCGGTGGTCCCAGTCTCTGTATCGACGACGATCGAGGGTGCTGAAGCGATCTATGTGGTGATTGAGAAGAACCCCAATCCGCTGTCAGCGAGTTTCAAGTTGACCGAGTTCTCAGCTGCAGACGTCTCAATGCGAGTGAAGATGGGCAAGAGTTCAATGGTAACGGCCTATATCAAGACACCGACTACAATCTATAAGACCGGCCGAGAAGTTAAAGTCACGATCGGCGGCTGCGGCGGCTAAAGGAGATAAATCATGGAATCCAGACCAGTAAAAATGCGTGGCAAGGTTGTCGACGGCGCCGCCGAGATCAAAGTTTTGATGAAACACCCTATGGAAACCGGTACCCGACGAGATGATGCAGGCGCGGTTATTCCCGCTGAATTCATCGAACAAGTGATCTGTAAACATAACGAAAATGTTGTGTTAACCGCAGATTGGGGCACGTCTGTGTCAAAAAATCCTTATTTTGCCTTCAAGGTAAAATCGGCAAAGCCTGGCGATACTATCAAGGTCGGTTGGACTGATAACTTAGGCAATTCGTCAGAAGGCGAGATCGTTCTCAAATAGACGAATCTTAATTAAATAGATTGCGCTAATCGACAGTAAGGACGGGTTATGAAATTTCTACTTGGCGTCTTGATCACCCTGGGGAGCATGGGTTATGCCTATGCTGATCCCGAATCCGATCGCACGGCATTTGTAAAATTTTATGCCGAACGGTTTTCGAACGTTGATATGCAGGACCACAAGGACGGCGCGTACGCATTGGACAAAGCCAAGCGGGCCCAATGGTTGGAAATGGAAGAATTTCCACCCTATGAGCTGGCTGTAGACGAGGGCCGAGCATTGTTTTCGGTGCCTTTCAGTAATGGTGAAAGCTACGCTAGTTGTTTTGACGATCAAGGCATCAGCGTTAAACAACAGTTTCCCAAATTCGACGTAGCCTCGAACAGTGTGATTACCCTTGAGCTTGCGGTGAACCAGTGTCGACAAGCGAACAATGAGCCGGTGCTTGATTATTTGGGCGACGAGATGGGCTATATCACCGCCTATATGGCTTTCACATCGCGAGGCGAGCTTTTTGACATCCAGGTACCCGATGCGGGTCTTGCAGCCTACGAGCAGGGCAAACAGTTTTTTTATGAGCGCCGTGGCAAATTAGACTTTGCCTGTAGTAGTTGCCACATGACAGCCGCGGGTAATAGCCTCAGGGCTGAGGTGCTCAGTGCCTCGGTGGGTCACGCGACCCACTGGCCAGCCTATCGTTTCAAGTGGGAGCAAGTTGGCGGGCTACATAAGCGATTTATTGAATGCAACGAACAGGTCGGCGCCGTGGGCTTGGCGCCGCAGAGCGAAGCGTATCGAAACCTGGAATATTTCCTCACTTATATGAATAACGGCATGGAGCTTAACGGTCCAGCCAGCAGGAAGTGAACAATGAATAACTTGATGATACTGCTCGTGTTGACGTCGACCTTCATGGTCTCGGCTTGTTCCGAGTCGCAAGAATCTGCTGGGGCTGCGCAGGGCAATGAAGTTCAGGCCCTCATTGATCAGGCCACTGCGGCAGATCAGCTCGCCCGACAGCGTCAGCATGCCTGGACTCTCACCAGTGATTTGTTACAGGACGCGATCATAGCCCAAGGCGCCAATGATGAAGTCGCGGCGAAAGTTGCTGCTGAAAGGGCCTTGTTCACTGCCAATGCGGCACTGGCCCAGGCGGACAAAGAGCAACAGGCCTGGCGCGTTCGAGTGCCTCGCTAAGTAATTACCCATTCTCAGACAAGATCTCAGGAAGCGATGCACGCATGGACCGACGGGAATTTATAGGCATACTGGCAAAAACCTGGATTGCAGCGACTGTCTCAGGTTGCACGACACTGAGACCCGTGCGCGAAGGTGAGCTTTACAAGCTCTCACCGTTCGGCCAGAGCCGAATCCTGCATATTACCGATACCCACGCGCAGTTGAACCCCGTCTACTTTCGCGAGCCCAACGTCAACCTCGGTGTGGGCTCCGCATTCGGTCAGATGCCCCATCGCGTGGGTAAAAATCTGCTGGATGCAGTACCCGGAATGACGCCCCAAGATATTCATGCGCTGACCTACCTGGATTTCAGTGAGGCTGCTGAGCGTTATGGTCGTGTCGGCGGTTTTTCCCACCTATCAACACTGATCCAACAGCTCAGAGGCGATGCGCCGGATTCGCTGCTGCTCGATGGTGGTGATACCTGGCAAGGCTCCGGCACCGCGCTCTGGACTCGAGGTCAGGATATGGTGGGTGCCTGTAATTTGTTGGGCGTTGATGTGATGACCGGTCACTGGGAATTTACTTACGAAGAAGCGGAAGTATTAAAGAATGCGGCGATGTTCAAGGGTGACTTTGTGGCCCAGAATGTCAAGGCAACGGACGACGCCCTGTTTGAAGGGATACCGATGTTCAACGAAGATAGTGGGCACATTTTTCCTCCTTATGTGATCAAGGTGGTGAATGGCCGACGGATAGCCGTGATTGGCCAGGCATTTCCCTATACCCCCATCGCTAATCCCCAGCGATTTATTCCGCATTGGACTTTCGGTATTCAGGAGGAGGACCTGCAACAGCTTATCGACAAAGTTCGTGGCGTTGAGCGTCCCGATGCTGTGATTCTGCTGTCTCATAACGGTATGGATGTTGATTTGAAGCTGGCGAGTCGAGTGCAGGGTCTCGATTTTATTATGGGGGGTCATACCCACGATGGCGTGCCTATTCCCGTTAGTGTCAAAAATGCGGGTGGGGTGACAGTGGTGACCAACGCCGGATCGAATGGCAAGTTTGTTTCGGTGCTGGATTTGGCGTTCGGCCAGTCTGGCGTGAGTGGCTATCGGTATCAATTGCTGCCGGTGTTCTCTAATTTGCTGCCGGCTGACCCGGTGATGCAAAGCTATATCAATGATGTCAGAGCCCCCTATGCTTCGATCCTCGACGAGGAGCTTGGCGTTGCTGATACCTTATTGTTCCGCCGGGGTAATTTTAACGGCACCTTCGATCAAGTGATCTGTTCTGCGTTAACCGAACAGCTGGATGCCGAGATCAGTTTGTCTCCGGGCTTTCGTTGGGGTACATCGGTCCTGCCAGGAGAGCCCATTACGATGGAAAGGCTGCTTGATCAGACCTGCATGACGTATCCGGAAACCTATGTTCGCGAGATGTCCGGTGCCGAGCTCAAAATGATCATGGAGAGCGTTGCGGACAATCTATTCAACACCGACCCATACTACCAACAAGGGGGCGATATGGTGCGTACAGGCGGCATGAGTTATACCTGTGAGCCCGGCGCGACCATGGGCAAACGGATTACTGATATGACCCTCTCTAACGGCGAGCCCATCAAGGATACGAAAAATTACAAGGTCGCTGGCTGGGCAACTGTGGGATCACAATCCACAGGTCCGGCTGTCTGGGATGTGGTTGCCGATCACCTGCGAGATAGAAAGACGATTCATCTGGATAAAATCGATACACCACGACTCAAAGGGGTGAAGGGCAACCCGGGCATTGCTGATTATCCTGGCGAGCTCATTTAGCCGAGTAAAATCGTTTAGACTATAGCGGTCCACGACTATTCAGGCCGTCTGACGCGCAGCCTAGGCGAGTCAGATAAATTCGGCAAGTCGAACCCAATTGAGCAAACCGGTGAGAGCGCGCTATGTATCGAACGACGTTTAAATTGACCTTTCTGTTGCTGCTGTTGGCCTGTGTTGTGCCTGGTGCGGTAGCGTCAGACGAGAAACCCTTCGCCGAGCGCCACGTGATTTTGCAAATCAGTGATGCCGATCCGTCGAAGTATACGGCGGTGCTCGACATTGCCAATAATCTCATCAAGTACTACAAGGGCCCGGAGTATATCGATATCGAAATCATTGCGTTTGGCGCGGGCGTGCATATGCTCAGTGGCGAAACAAACCTGAACAAGGTGAGAATTGACAGTCTAATAGCCAACGATGTCAGGTTCTATGTGTGTAAGAACACCCTTGATTCCATTCAACGTAAGACTGGCGTGCGTCCGCCAATATTGGCAGGCGTGATGGGTGTTCAGACAGGCGTTGCCTTTATGCTTGACGAAATCCAGGCCGGCTATACACCGATTCGTCCTTAGCATTTCCTCTCAAACTGGGTGACCATCGGTTATCCAGCGCAAAAAAAAGAGCGAACAGTGTCTGGTCACTGCCCGCTCTTGCTTCTCTTCGACATTGCTGTCAATGAGTCCGTTGACCGCGGTGACTTACTCGTAGCGATCTTTTAATAAGAAAAACGCAGCAAACAACATCGCAAAGCTGAAGGGTACCGCCAGGTAGAGACCATTGATGCCAAGCAGGCCTTGAATGGTGATCTTGCCAAAGTTGGCATTCTGCAATAACAACTCATCTAGCATGGGGAATGCCCACGCAAAAATCAGTGCGCCAACCAGTCCGCCGATTAATGTTGCAACCGCATCAAACTTGCCTTCCGCTGTGCCCACTAGGCAGGTTCCGGGACAGTAGCCTGAAATGGCCCAGCCAGTGCCGAAAATCGCACCACCAGCAACAATACCCCAAATATAAGCAGGCTTAATGCTCATGTGTGCCAGGCCGCCCTGGTCGAGCAGGTAAATGCCCAGCGTGCCGACACCGATGGCGGTCATCATTAACTTAATAATGGTCATGTCTTTGAGTAACAAGGTACCGAGGATCTTGCGGTAGCTGGAAGCCCCACCGAGAAAGAGAATCGCGCCAAAGGCGCAGCCTATTAGAAAACCGATAATCAGTGTCATCATGATATTTTCACCTGATTGTTATAGATTAATTTCGCAACCAGTATCGCAACTGCGAAGGTCACCACGCCGAAAATCATTGAACTCACTGCTAGCTGGGATATGCCGCTGATCATATGGCCGCTGGTGCAACCGCCGGCAAGTCTTGCGCCAAATAGCAGTAACAGACCGCCAAAAAAAGAAGCTGCGTAGCGCTTGCCTTCTGACGGACCGAACTTTGCGGTCCACATGGCTGGCATTGAGCCTTTGTCGCTCTCAGGCTGCTTGTCTCGAAACATGAGTGCAGTGACACCGCCACCAACGATCATGCCGAGAATCAGCATCCAGCCGTAGCCGACGCCCCAGTCCTGTTCGACACCGTATTTTGCTAAGTAAGTGTTGCTCTCAGCCACCGCGGGTGCGACCTTATGCAAAACGATGGCGTCAGTGACGACAAATTGTGTAGAGACACCGAGTGGTGAAACGAGATACGTGGCCAGGGTTAAAAGCAGGCCTAAAGCCACGCCGGCGATTTTCCAGGAAATAATCGGATTGTCGTTCATAAATATGTCCTCCAATAGACGAAGACTCAATTTAGCAGGTTATTATATTAAGGTATACTCATATACTAATGGGGTGACCTTCACAAATTGGCTTTAACCCGTGGATAAAAATGTTGAATAACATGCAGACGGCACATTATCTGCTGGCCTTTCGGAAAACCTCGAAACTCGTGCTGTTGTCTTGTGGGTTGCTGTGCGGGCCAGCTATCGGTGCGTTGATTGATCCTGTGGTACCGCTGCCGCTGACTCAGGTATCGGCGAGTGTCTATGTCGCGATTGGCGACACCGGTCCGCCTACCTATGAAAATGGCGGACATAACAATAATTTAAGCGTCATTGTGACAGCGGCCGGTGTTGTGGTCATTAACGGTGGTGACAGTTATCAGCTGGCCGCACGGCTGCATCAGTCTATTCGGCAAATTACGCAGACCCCCGTGGTTTGGCTGATCAACGAAAATGGCCAGGGCCATGCTGTGTTGGGTAATAGTTACTGGCGTGACCAAGGCGTGAAAATTATTGCTCATCGGCTGGCCGCCGCGGCGGTTCGACAGCAGGCTACCAAGATGTTGTCGAGTATGAGCCAACGCAACCGCGACCAGGCCGATGGCACCTATGTGGCGATTCCAGATTTGGAGTTTGAGCAGCGTATGCAACTAAACCTGGGTGACCGGTCTATCCACTTGATCAGTTTTGGCGAGGCCCACTCGCCTGGTGATATTTCCGTCTGGTTGCCCGATGAAAAAACCTTGATCACTGGCGACATCGCTTTTCATCAGCGTTTATTGGCGATCTTTCCCGACACTAATGTTGCGGCCTGGATTGATTCGTTTCAGCGCATGACTGAACTTCAGCCCTTGGCTCTGATTCCAGGCCATGGTGGACCCACCGATATTGAAACCGTGAGAACCAATACTCAGGGCTACCTACAGTATTTAACCGCTCAGGTGCAGGAGATTCTCGATGCTGGTGGTGGTCTTGCGCAAGCTTATGCGATCGATCAGTCGGAATATGCCCACCTGAATACCTTTGAAGAATTAGCGGTAAAGAATGCCGGCCGATTGTTTCAAACCCTCGAGATGGAGTCATTTTGATGCGCCGCAAATCAATACACTTGTTACTCATCATGCTCGCCCTGTTTCCGGCGAGCGCCATTGCCGCCACACCCGTGCAGCTCGAACACCAAGGGTTGCTGTTGAATGCCAATTGGCAGGAATCCGCCGAGCCCGGCAGCGGACCACTGTTTCTGATCGTCCATGGCACCTGGGCTCATGGGGGCATGGAAATTATTGCGGGACTGCAAGATAGCCTGGCCGCCAATGGCTACGATAGCCTGGCGATAACTTTGAGTCTGGGTGTCAGCGATCGCCAGGGCTTCATGAGCTGCGATACGGTGATCAAGGCCAATCATGCGGATGCTGCGGCAGAGATTAATCGTTGGGTCGAATTTGCCAAGACCTTGTCAGACCATATTGTTCTGGTTGGGCACTCACGGGGCGGCAATCAGGTGATGCTTTATCAACAACAGTTTCAGGCGCCAGAAGTTGAACGGTTGGTGCTGATAGCGCCGATGACCTGGAATGCGGCTGAGAGCGCTGCCGGTTATGAAGCCCAAGTGGGTCGGCCGCTGGCGGACGTCATGGCCCAGGCTCAGGCTCAGGCGGATCCCAAGGCGATCATCAAGGCTGGCGTGGTCTATTGCCCCACAGCTGAGGTGCTGGCCAGTAGTTTTCTCTCTTACTATGACGCTGAGCCCAACCGTAATACGCCCGCGCTATTGGCCACTGTGAGGCGACCGGTGCTGGTGTTTGAAGGTACAGAAGACCCGTTAGCAAACGGTTTTAAGTCACAGGTTGCATTGTTTGAAAAAAACCAACAGGTCACCGTGCAATGGATTGATGGCGCTGATCATTTTTTCCGTGATCTGTACACCGATGAGCTAGTGGACAGCATGCTCGAGTGGCTTCAGCGATGAAGTGGTGGCTTGGACTCATTCTCTGCCTGTTGTCTGGCTTGGCGGCAGCGCAGCCGATTGAGGCAGCAGTAGACCTGGCACGTCAGGGCCGTCAGGTGACTCAGCAGCAGCAGATTTTCCTGTTGTACGTGTCGCGGCCAGACTGTCCTTATTGTGCGCAACTTGAAAAAGCCGTGCTGTTGCCGATGCTCAAAGATCCGCTTCTGACCGAGAAAATCTACCTGGCGGAGCTTTCCTGGACATCGGCATTAATCACAGATTTCAATGGCCAGCAGCGTTCAGGCACAGATATCGTTAATGAATATGGCGTCTTCGGCACGCCGACGCTGCTGTTCCTGGATGGCGCGGGCCATGAAATTGCAGAGCGCCTGGTGGGTTATCAGTCTGTGGATTTCTATTGGTCCTATTTCGAACGGACAATCGCGTCGGCCTGGTCGACGCTGTCGAAGCCGATGCGATGAGTCATAAAAGTTGAAAAATAACTGTAAATGTTTTACAACGCCGCGACACTGAGCCACGCCTGTCCAATGCTCGTGTTTTATATTTGAAATCAATCACCGAAAGAGCCGTCGATATGCCAGAATTTGAACTCCTGTTTCCGCTTGGAATTACTCACTATCTCATCGGGGGATTGTTCATCGGCTTCGCCGTGAGCTTTCTGTTTGCCACCACCGGCCTGGTGGGAGGGATGAGCACGTTTTTTACCAGCACCTGGTCCTTCGTTTCCCGTTGGGAATTTTTTAACCGAGAAGCCTTCGTTGCGTCGAGAAATTGGCGGATTGCCTATGCCGTCGGACTCGCCGTGGGGGCGCTGATTTGGATGCTGACGGTGGGTGAAGCCTTCGTCACGACGATCAGTTGGTGGCAGCTAACCTTGGGTGGATTTGTTGCTGGCTTCGGCGCGCGACTCTCCAACGGTTGTACCTCGGGACACGGAATCTGTGGCATCGCTTCATTCCAGCTGCCGTCTTTACTGGCGGTTTTGATCTTTTTGGGCACCGCGATGATCACCGCCCAGCTAATGCAAAAGCTCGGAGGCTTATCATGAGAGTCGCATTCTTTGGTAGTGTCTTGATCGCCGGTGCGCTGTTTGGTTTTGGTTTGTCTTACTCCAGCATGATCAAACCGGAAGTGGTGTTGTCATTTTTGCGGTTTGACGATTTTGGTCTGCTCTGGGTGCTGGGCTCGGCTTCCTTGACGACCATGCTGACTTATCAGTTCTTACCTCGGTTGATGCGCAAACCTTTGTTCGATAAAAGCTTCCGCGAGCATGCCGCCTCGTTGGATCGAAACACGCTGGTTGGCGCTGCTATTTTTGGCATTGGCTGGGGTATCTCGGGTGTCTGTCCCGGCCCGGCGTTAGCAGGATTGGGGGCGCGTAACTGGCCGATGCTATTTTCTTTGGCAGGTATCTTTGCTGGCGCTTATGTTCAAGGTCGCATGATGAAAGCCTAAGGCGTCTTGTGTGTGGGTTGGCCCTTTAGCCAATCCTTCACGGGGTTAACGCGAGATGGAAATCCTCTTTGTAGCGAACCGCACAATCAGGACAGACAAAGTCGTCAGGCAGGTCTGCGAACAAAAAGCCTGGCGGGTAACCCTCGTGGTCATCGCCTAGACTTTCATCATAGGTGTAGCCACATCCTGGGCATTGATAACGATTGCTGGCATCAGGCATCGGCGTGACCATATTTCGCCTGGATTGCGGCCAGGCTGTCAGGGTTGATATTGACCTTGCTCAAATCACCTTGGATATGGGGTAGGGCCATCAGGCGCGAGTCCATCATCTTGAACCACAGGGCTGGCAAGTAAGCGATAACATACATGCCGTAGTAGCCACTGGGCAGGCTGGGCAAGTCCGGAAAATCCCGCAGACTCTGGTATCGCCGAGTGGGATTGGCATGGTGGTCAGAGTGCCGCTGCAAATGAAACAACAATAGATTCGAGTATTTGTGATTGGCGTTCCAGCTATGATGGGGTTGGCACCGCTCATACTTGCCATCGGCCTGCTGGGCTCGAAGCAAGCCGTAATGCTCGATATAGTTGGCGCTCGTCAGCACCCACCATGAAAAGAAATTGTGAATGAGTAAAAAGGGCAACATGATCCAGCCGAAGGTGGCGATCAAACCAACTTGTAGAGCCACGGTAATCATATAGCTCTGCAACACCTCATTGTGAATACTCCACACAGGCACGCCTTTTCGGCAGAGTCGCTCATGTTCCAGCATCCAGGCGCGGTGGAAGGCGCCGGGTATTTCGCGGCGAGCGAACTGGTAGATGCTTTCGCCCATGCGAGCACTGGCGGGATCATCCGGCGTGGCCACATCGCGATGATGACCGCGATTGTGTTCGATCCAGAAGTGACCGTAAGCCGGTACCGCCAACACGATTTTTGCCAGCCAAGTTTCAACCTTGGTTCGCTTATGCCCCAATTCGTGGCCAGTATTGATGGCGAAGCCGTCAGCAAAACCAAGGGCCACAGTCAGCGCGATAAAGCCCCACCAAGTCAAGCTGTGAGTCCCGACCCAAATCGCGACCGCCAAAAAAGTGATGTAGTGTGCCGGCACTGTCAGGTAGGTTAGCCACCGGTAATAGGTATCTTCTTCTAGTTGTGGCACTAAAATTTCCGGTGGGTTGTTTTCATCTTCACCAAACAACCAGTCAAATGCTGGTCCCATGATGAACATCATGCCCAGCGGCACTAACAACCATAGCTCGCTGCCCGTCAGCCAATGACCAACAATGCCAAACAGGGGGATCAATGGATTCACCAGCGACAAAAGCCACCACCAGCGTTTCTGGTCTGTGTAGGTGACAGTGCCCTGATCCGCGGTATCGATGCTATAGGTTGTCATGGCAATATCCTTGAACTCATTCTGCTGCGATTCGGTGTAGTAATAACCTGCAGACCTCGGCGCCATGGGTGTTTTGTAAAAAGTGGCTGGCGTCACTGATGGGATCAAAACTGGCGTTCATCTGCGTAGCCCAGTTCCGGCCCCAGGCTTGGGTAAAAATATCATCCTCACAGCCCCAAATAAAGTGAACCGGTTTGCGCCAGTTCAGCAATATTTGATAATGAAGATACTGCGCGGTGGCGTTGCCTTGGTCAGGATTGTCCAACGGTATGGACAAGGGGAAGCGCCGTAAACCATTGTAGGCCGCATCGTCGAGGTTCTTGAAAGGTGCGCCAAAACCTTTATAGATAGTGGCGGCATTGCCGGTAAGCGCAGGCTCGGTGCCCTGAACAATGGCCCCGATCATCTCGGCGGGTGTGGCTAAACCGGCAGAGAGCACCATTAGGGCGGCGACATTTGGGGTCTGGCGAGCAAAGATGCCGCCGTCATGCCAGTTTTTGTTCCAGTTTTTGATAGCGTCGGAGTATTCATAGGCCGGATGATCAAGCCAGGTATTCATGATGGTCAATCGATCAAAGCGGGTGGGCATCATCGCCGCTTGGGCCAAGCCGATTGGCCCGCCCCAGTCCTGACAGACAAGTGTAATATGTTGCAGGTCGAGGGCATTGATCAGGCTCGTCAGCACCTCTGTGTGCCGAGCGATGGTGTACCAGTGAATGTCAGTGGGCTTGTCCGATTTACCAAAACCCAAGTGGTCAGGCGCGATACAGCGATAGCCCGCTTTGACCAGCAGCGGAATCATGTGTCGATATAAATAGCTCCAGGTGGGCATGCCGTGCACGAGTAATATGACGGGTCCGTCTTTCGGGCCTTCATCGAGATAATGTAGGCGCAGGTCTTGCCACGAGTGATAGTTTGCGCTGAAGGGAAAGTCAGCCAAGCCCGCAAAATTTTGTTCAGGTGTGCGTATAAAGTCGGTCATGACAACGGTTTCGAGAGTCGTTTGTTGGTAACGATCTTCCCAGCTTAATGGTTGGGAAGCAAGGCCGGTGAATCGCAGGCTGACCTGAGTGTAACAGGGGTGTGGATAGGGTGGAGATAGCGTAGGCGTTGCTAGAGAATTCTTGATGGAGTAGGTTGAACACCGAAACGATCAATCGAAGGTATTAATACCATGCCCCTGAACACCCGTATGCTCGGTGAACAAACGCCCCCTGTTAGGCATGAAGTGGATGCCCGTTGGCTGATGGCGTATGCCGCCGGCATTGATGACTTGAACCGACGTTATATGGATACCACGCAAGGGCGAGTGATCGGCCATCCCTTGTTCCCAGTGTGCCTTGAATGGCCGGCTATTTTGGACAGCCGCGCACTGCCCGGTTCAGAAAGTCAGACAGCCGCCGAACGAGCCCGAGGGGTGCATGCGGCTCACGATCTGCATATCTATCAGCCCATTCTGGCCGACGAGACCTATGAGACCACGGCGACGGTGATTGGTCTGAAACCCATTAAGCCCGGTGCGGCGCAGACGCTTCGGCTTGACACGCGCAACAGCGCCGGCCAATTGGTCTGCCAGACATGGCAGTTGAGTATCAACCGCGACGTCCCGGTGGAAGGTCAGCTGGCGCCGGATGCGCAGGTGCCAGCGCTGCCGCAGGCCAGTGATGGCGAGCCTCTAAGCCAACGGTATGCCATCGCCATTAAGGCAGGAGCGGCTAATATTTATACGGAATGCGCCCACATCTGGAACCCGATTCACAGCGACAAGGCCTTTGCCCTAGCTGCCGGGTTGCCCGATATTATTCTCCATGGCACTGCCACACTGGCGCTGGCTGTGTCGCGAATTGTGGATGAATTACTCAGCGGAGATCCTACTCGAGTTACCAGAATTGGCGGCAGATTCACGGGCATGGTGCTGATGCCAGCAGTGTTGAGCCTGGAGATGCGCTGGCAATCGGCTTCCCACCTGGGTTTTGTGATGATCAATGAGGCCGGCGAGGAGGTCTTCAGCCAGGGCTTTATTGGGTATCGATAAAACCCATGAAGATTTTTCTGTCGAGCGCGATATTCAGGCATAATTGTCAGCCTCATCGTCACTTCTCGTCGTTATCAGCCTATGCTCGATCGTCTTGCTTCAATCATTCAGCCGAGTATTGATTTCTCGACCCTGCCACCGATCCTGCGGGTTCTGCTCCTCACCGATGGCACCGTCACACATAGTTTGGCCGCCTATTTCGCCGAAGACATTCAGGTTAACTGTTTGTCCCAGGTTCAGGTTGGCGACGAGGTCATCGAACGTGAGGTGATGCTGGTGGGTGAGCTTAGTGGCACTGAGTATGCCCACGCTCACTCCACGATTCATACCCATCTGTTGGACCATGAAATGCGCCGCCGGCTAGACTCAGGGCAGGCGGGTATTGGCGAGTTGTTGAATGCGAACAACCGAGAGACCTTTCGTGAGATCACCCGAATTCACTATTGCCATGACCTACCCGGTCGACCGAACCCCTTTAAAGCGTCGACGCCAGGGTCGCAAGTGATCGCCCGAGATTACCGAATTCATACGCAACAGCGGCCGTTGATTCTCATCACTGAAGAGTTCCCGGTGGCAAGCTATCTCGGTCTCGGCGAATAAGCGCGCTTGTGGTGGCGCAAGGCCTGTGCCACAACCTCTAGGTCACCCTGATGGAAACACAAAAAGAGAGAAGCGGTTTCAATATAATGACGTTCATTATATCATTCGGGAACTCACGATAGGAGAGACCTATGTCCCAGACTAAACACAAGCCCTTACCCACGCCGCTCAAATTCAAGGGCGCGCCGGGCTCTCCCTATACGCGCAAGATGCTGGCCTACCTGCGTTTTCGGCAGATCCCCTATGAGCTGATGATTGGTGATCCGGAAAGCCAATTCGGTTTACCGAAGCCGAAGGTGAGCTTGCTGCCGACTTTTTACCTGCCCGATAACAAGGGTCAGATGCAAGCAGTGGTGGATTCCACGCCGCTGATTCGCCGATTTGAACGATCTTTCAAAGGGCGAGAAACCATTCCCAACCATCCAGTTTTGGGCTTTTTGAACTATCTGATCGAAGATTATGCCGACGAGTGGCTGACCAAAGCCATGTTTCATTATCGCTGGTATTACGCACCCGATATCAAGCAAGCCGGGGCTATCCTGCCACGCTGGCGCGGCCTGCAACTACCAGATGCTGAGCTGGAGAAGCGCGCCCAATTTGTTGCGGAGCGCCAGATTTCACGATTGTATGTCGTGGGTTCCAATGACCTCACAGCGCCTGTGATTGAAGCCAGCTACCACCGGTTTTTGTCGATTTTCGACCGAATACTGCAACAGCAGCCGTTTGTTTTCGGTGGTCGTCCCGCGTCTGCGGACTTTGGGCTCTACGCTCAGTTGACCCAATTAGCACGATTTGACCCAACGCCGATGGCGATTTGCCTGGATGAGGCGCCTCGAGTATTCGCCTGGACCGACGTGGTTGATGACTTGTCCGGCCAGGCCGCCGGCGCTGATGATTGGATGTCGACCCAAGATACCGGAGTGTTAAGCGAGCTCCTGGCTGAGATTGGCCGAGTTTATGTGCCCGCGCTGCTTGCCAATGCCAAAGCGCTGGCATCTGGTGAGAAGCAAATGAAAACGACGATTGATGGTCAGCCCTGGGAGCAGCCGGCATTCCCTTATCAGGGCCGCTGCTTGCAATGGGTTCGTGATGCCTATCACGAGCTTGGGCCATTAGAGCAACAGGAAGTGGACACAATTCTTCGGGGTACAGGCTGCGAGGCGTTGCTCGCCGTCAAGAAATGAAAACCAACTGGGGACGCCTGCTGACCCGAGTTCGTTTGCCGTTAAGCATCTGGAGTATTAAGCCATGCGTAGAGGAATAATCATCGTTGTCGTACTGGCGCTCCTGGCCTCGTTGAGCTTGTATCGTTCGTCGAGTCTTCAGCATTGGCTGTTGGGTCGCGTCAGCGAGGCAGTTATGTCTCAACACTGGAACGAAGAACAGGCATTGCAGGCTGTTGTTTGCGGCAGTGCGTCGCCCCTAGGCATTGACCCGGGTCGTGCTCAAGCTTGCATCGCCATCGTCACGCCAGAGCATCTGTTTATCTTTGACACAGGCGCGGGTTCTGTCCAGCGCCTGATGCAGAGCCGCTTGCCCCTCGACCGCATTAACGGCGTATTCTTTACCCATTATCATTCTGATCATATTGCCGCACTCGGTGACCTGAATCTCAACAGCTGGGTGAACGGTCGTCCTGCGCCGTTGCAGGTGTATGGACCGGCGGGGATCAACACCGTGGTCGCCGGATTCAACATGGCGTATCAATTGGATCGGGGCTACCGCACCGCTCACCATGGAGAAGATTTTCTGCCCTCGGCCGCAGGCCTGTTGCAGGCCCACGAGATCGATATGGGTATTGTTTGGTCTGACGCCAAGCTGGTGATTCGCGCCATTAAGGTCGATCACTCGCCGATATCGCCGGCTATGGCTTATCGCATTGACTATGCCGGGCGTTCGATCGTGATTAGCGGCGATACCGTTGTCACCGAGGATCTATTTACCGCTGCCCAAGATGTCGATCTGTTGTTTCATGATGCTCTGTCCCGAGAAGTGCTGAACGTCATGATCGATGCTGCGGCCCATGTGGGTCGAGAACGGATTGCTCAAATCATGTTAGACGTCATCGATTATCACGCTGATGCTAGCCAGTTAGAGGCGCGCTCAGACGCCGCCAATATCCAGCAGTTGGTGTTTTATCATATGGTGCCAACACCGGCGAACCCGTTGTTGTCGATAATGTTTAAGCGTGATTTGAACGGTAAAACAATTTTGGCTGAAGATAATATGGTGTTTACTTTGCCCGTTGGGTCTCGTGAAATCATCCAGCAATAATTGGCGTATCTGAGCCGTATAGCCGGACAATGGAAGTGACTATGATGAAAAAATACGCCGCCGCGATTGGCTTGAGCACATTGATGGCATTCGGTCTCAGTGCGCAGGCCGCCGTCAATTCTCGACCGAATATTGTTTTGATTCTGGCGGATGATCTGGGCTTTTCTGACTTGCGAAGCTATGGCAGCGAGGTGCACACCCCTAACATCGATATGTTGGCACACAATGGCGTGCGTTTTTCCAATTACCATACCGCCGCCAGTTGCGCGCCGACTCGAGCCATGTTGATGTCAGGTGTCGACAGCCACCTAGCGGGTGTGGCCAATATGCCTGAATCATTGCCGAGTGAGCAAGCGGGACAACCAGGTTACCAAGGGGTGCTCGGGCAGAATGTGGTGACCATCGCTAATCTGTTGCAAGATGCGGGTTACCACACCTATATGGCAGGTAAATGGCACCTGGGCAAAGCTAAGACTCTACTCCCCAGTGCGCGAGGTTTTCAGCGAGCCTTGTCGATGGCTGATTCCGGGGCTGATAATTGGGAGCAAAAACCTTATATCCCTGTTTATTCGAAAGCCCATTGGTATGAAGATGGCGAGCCTACGAGCTTGCCCGATGACTTCTATTCCTCCGAATATTTGATCGACAAGACCATCGAGTACATCGACAGTCATGCAACGGATGAACCGTTCTTTTCTTATGTGGCCTTTCAGGCTGTACATATTCCCGTGCAGGCGCCTCGGGAATTTACCGATAAATATATGGATACTTATACCCAGGGTTGGAGCACATTGCGCCAACAGCGTTACGCTGGTGCCGTCGCTCAAGGTGTGATGCCGTCTAACCTAGACATTAACGATATGCCAACGACTATTGACTGGGCGAGCCTGACTGACGCGGAGCGCCGCTATGAAGCAAAATCTATGGCAGTTTATGCCGGTATGATTGACGCCATGGATTATCATCTAGGCCGGCTGATGGATCATTTGCGCGAAACGGGCCAGTTCGATAACACAGTGTTTATCTTTGCCTCTGACAATGGCGCCGAGCCATCTGACATTCTTGAGCAGGTGCGTGGTCGCCCAGTTGAGAAAGTATTTCGTTGGTGGATGGATTCTAATGGCTATAGCGATGATTACGAAACCCTGGGCGAAAAGGGCAGCTACAATATGATCGGCCCGTCCTTCGCCAGTGCCGCCGCATCCCCATTAGCATACTATAAGTTTTTCAATAGCGAAGGCGGAATGCGCGTTCCCATGATCATTTCCGGCCTGCCCACTGAGCTCAATGGCGGTGTGATCGATGCATTCACCTACGTCACTGACCTGGTGCCAACGATCCTTGATATCACCCAGACGTCGAGGCCCGGACCTATGTACGCAGGCCGAGCCATAGAATCTCTGTCGGGTAAGAGCCTATTGAAGCTGGTTAAGGGCGAGGAGGCGTTTGTTTATGGCCCAGAAGAGACCGTTGGTTTCGAGTTGGGTGGCAATATGGCGCTGTTTCAAGGTGACTTCAAAATCGTTAAAAATCGCGGCCCCATTGGCGATGACACCTGGCATCTGTATAACATCAAGCAGGACCCTGCTGAACGCTATGATCTTGGTGTGGAGCAGCCCCGGCGTTTAGAAAATATGATCAAAGCCTATGCTGACTATGCCGAGCGTCATCAGGTGCTTAGCGTTGCTGACGGATACGATCAGCGACAACAAGTCTCGGTGAATACCCTGCGCCAGGTTTTTGTTGGGCTACTACCCTTTATCGTCGGCGCCTTGGTTCTGCTGTTTCTTGGTGTCGGGTTGCTGTGGCGTCGACGCAAGGCGGGTGATTAGTGGTGGCTCGGAAGTTGGATGCTGATAACTTGCAACAGCCTGCAGAGGAAGGGTCTGAAGGTGCTCGTCAGACTCGAGGCGAGGCGACAAAAATGTTGCTGATACATGCCGCAGAAAATTTGTTTGCTGAAAAGGGTCTGGAAAATGTCGCTATCCGTGCGATTATTCTTGCCGCAGAGCAGAAAAATGAGTCGGTTTTGCAGTATCATTTCGGCAGTAAAGCCGGCCTTATTCAAGCTATTCACCGATACCGCAGTGCGCAGATTGACGAGACGCGTAGAAAGATTCAGGCAGAGCTGGTGAAAACCAATGCCGTGCTCACCCTTCGGGAAGTCGCCGTCATTATGATTGGGCCGGCTTTTAGGTTGGCGGCGGCGGATCAAGGCTTTGTCAATTATTTGAAGGTATTTGGTCCGCTGATGGCGTTAGCGGACGAGAACCTAGAGCAGCGACTGGGGCGCCAGCGCAAGGCCGGTATTGCCGAGCTGAAGCTTTTGCTGCGAGCCCATCGAAGGCAATTGGATGACGAGATGCTTGAACTGCAACTGGATCACGCTGCTCGATTCGCGAGTCTCGCACTATCCCACCAGGCGCGAGCGGGCAAAGGGTTTGTAGGGAAACAGGCCAAATTTTTCTTTGAAAATTTACTCGATAACCTGATGGCCATCCTTTCTGTCGAGGTCTCCACAGAAACCAGGCGGGCAAGATGATAGCGCCTGCTAGGTATAGTGTTTCAGGGTTTTGCTGGCAGCGCTATGCGGCTGGCCTTAAGTTGAACCCTGTTGGTGTCGGCGCTCTTTTGGTGATCCTGCTGCAGACGTTTAGTCTGGGGGCGAATGCAACAGCCTACCAGCCTGCCTCAACCACTCAGGTGCTGATACCAGGGGGTGACTTTATGATGGGCTCAGACTCTGGCATGGTCGATGAACAGCCCATTCGAAAAGTCGCGGTCAGACCCTTTTGGTTAGCTACGTCCCCGGTATCCGTGGCCCAATTTTCGGCATTTGTGCGCACCACAGATTATGTCACGACAGCAGAAGGCTATGGTAACTCGGGGGTTTTCGATATGAACCAGGGTCGTTGGCAGATGGTCACCGGTGCCAGTTGGAGTCATCCACAGGGGCCGAACCGTAGCCCTGCACCTGCTGATCATCCGGTAACGCAGGTGAGTTGGTTTGATGCCGTGGCCTATTGCGAAGCGGATGGTGGGCGACTCCCCACTGAAGCCGAATTTGAATATGCCGCCAAAGGCGCCGGTCAATATGGTAATCCCGTGTATGGCTTTGGCGAGACCGTGAAGCGCGATGGTGAGTTCCTGGTCAACATTTTTAACGGTGAGTTTCCCCTCAACAATACCGCGGCAGATGGCTATCTCTATACGGCGCCTATCGGCAAAACCGGCATTACCCCCCTAGGGTTGACGGATATGGCGGGCAATGTTTGGGAATGGTCGGCGGACTGGTATGGCCCCTATACTGCGCAAACAGGTCTGCCAGGCGCGCCAGTTAGTTCTGCCGCACCGGAGAAATCTCAGCGGGGCGGCTCGTTTCTGTGTGATGAGGACGTGTGTCATGGTTACCGAACCACGGGGCGTACCCATTCGACGCCAGATACGAGCCTGATGCATGTGGGCTTTCGCTGTGCCTATGATCAACAAGAGGTGGTTGGCCGATGAACCTAAGGCGAAGAATAACCCAGCGAAAGATCCTCTGGTTTGTGCCATTGACCCTCTATGCGGTGCTGACCTTCTGGTACACCAATACAGCAGGACCATTGTCAGCTGCTGAGATACAATTTTACTCGCAGAAATTGCAAGCAGCAGGATATACAACGAATCGTATCGAACGCCTAAAGGACTTCATGGCGACAGATACGGGTCGTCAGTTTTTGATGGTGAATAATCTCGATATGGCGGTGGATCCCGCTGATGTTGAGGGCGCGCTGTCTGGTGAAAACGCAGCACAACTGATGGATCGTTATATGGAACACATGTATCCGGCCTTGTTGCGGAGAGCTTGTCATCCAGTTTACGTTGGCGAGGCAATTTTTCGAGCCATGGATGTGGTGGGTATTGACGGCGCTGAAATCTGGGATCGGGCGGTATTATTACGTTATCGAAGCCGCCGCGATCTAATGGATATTGTGAGTAATCCGGCATTCACTGGTAAACATGAGTTCAAGTCCGCGGCCCTCGACAAGACGATAGCCTATCCGCTGGAAAACACCCTTTATCTGTCTGATCCCCGGTTGCTGCTGGCGCTGCTGCTACTAGCATTGACGGCGCTGGCGGATAGTTTGATTTATTCTCGAGGCTCGCGTTCGAGCCCATGCCGTTAGCCTGCGCCGAGTCAGTCAGTGGCGAGATCCCGTGTCCTGCAGAGTCGGCAGTCTAGAGCGTGAAAATTAGGGGGTGCAATGTCAGTTGTGCAATGTAACGAGAACAAGAAGAATCGGAAGAAACCGAGGCCAATAATGCAGAAGGCAAGCAGACTAGGCTTTTTATTAGGAGTGTTAATGATGATTGAGCAGGCAAGTGGTTTGGAAGTTCCTGCCCCCGAACTCGCAGAGATCAATAATTTTCGCCAGTATACGCCGGTGTTTGCCAGTGCCGGTCAGCCTACTCGAGAGCAATTACGCTCACTGTGGGCAGAGGATTTCGAGCGCATTGTCTATTTGGCCTTCTCAACGAACCCCAGTGCTATTACCGATGAAGACAGACTGGTGAAGGATTTGGGGATGGGCTATCTGCATATTCCGGTAGACTTCAATGACCCGCAAGCGGACGAGTTCCAGGTGTTTGCTGATTATTTACAGCGCGCGCCAAACAAAAAAACCCTGCTACATTGTCAGGTCAATTTCAGAGCCACGGCTTTCAGTTTTCTCTATCGAGTGATCTACCAGGGTGTATCCGTTCAACAGGCCAAGGCCGATATGAATACCGTTTGGCAACCCGACACAGTGTGGCGTGATTTCATTTTTGCGGTGCTGGCAGCGCATAAAATCGATCCAACCTGTGAGGGCTGTGATTGGACGCCCGCCAGCCTGAAAAAAGGCTGATGCCAGGTCGCAGAAACTATTTCCCGGTTTGCATTCGCTGCGTGTAGTCCCAGGCGGTGATGCGTTTGATGTCGATGCAAAGGGCGTATTCGTCTTTAACGCGGCTAAGCAGCCATTTCGCCAGAGTTGAGTCTGGTTCGATTTCGTAGCGTTGTAGCATGGTGGCCAGTATGTCGGCCGCACGTTCACGCACGAGCGTCACTTCGCCCTGCCCCCTGACACCTTGGTAAGGGGGTTGATTGACGCCAATTTCAAATCCAACCTTATTGTTTTTCTGTAGCAGTTTGACGATATGCGAATTTTCATGGCTGGCGCACCACAAACTATTTTCCTGAAAGCAAAACCATAAGGAGCAGGCTAGGGGAAACCCAGCGTTGCCATGGCAGGCCAGCCGCATCGGCACAGTGGTTTTTTCGAGGAACGCGGTCATTTGTGCTTGAGTCCATTGACTGGATTTCGCGATGGGTAATTGTGTCATGGAGAGTCGCTCAGTGTTGAGTGCTGCGTGCAGCAAGGCCGGGGATCTCACAAAACTGATCGGCATCAACCCTGACGCTGCTGGCACTATTACGATGGGCGCCAGCACACCAGGATGGCATGACCATCGAGTAGATGCCGCTGCCGCCTGCCATCAAGATCAATATATTCTCAGCGCTGTGAAAGCTATGGCGCATTGTATCGGGGCCCTTGCTACGGGCAAAGCCCGGTACCAAGCGTGCCATTTCCGCTGTTGAGTTAACGCACAATGCATACAGCTGAGCCGCGACTGCCTCGCGATCTAGTCCGGCATTGGCCAGTATCGAGGCGTGTTCGGGATTCAATATGACCGTCGCCGAGCCGTTGCCGAGAATGGCGTTATTGGTAGCCATATTGGTTAAGCCAAGGGCAAGTATCTGCAACAAGTGCAAGTGGTTGTCAGGATCATCAGCATCGCCACTGAATATCACCGAGTGCGGCGCTTCCGCCCCAATGACGGTGACCACACTATCCTCAGGCTCGAAGCCAAGGCCAACATGCAATGGCGTGAAGGGGCTATTTTCTTCGTCTTCGGCAAGGCAATAGGTGAATTTTCCAGGGTGGCCCAGTAGCGCCATGTCCGATTCGCCAGGCTTGGCGCCACCGATGTTGATCATGCAGAGACGCAAGGCGCGGCCGATGCTGGCATTGGCCCGAAAGCCTGGGCCGAGGGCGCCAAAACCTGAATGGATCGGTCCGCAGTTGTGCCTGGCAGGACCATTGACGATGATTAAGGGCGCAGTACAGTGGGTGGTGGCCTGCATCTCGGTCAAATCAAACACTGGGTCTATCACGGCTTTGACGGCAGCGACAACCACTGGCATATAGTCAGGCAGGCAACCCGCCATGACGGCAGCCACGGCCACCATTTCGATGGTTGCCACGCCGCCGGCAGGGCCCATGGTGCCGAGCACCATATCGGCGTCCATGCCTGAGGCTAAAGTCATTCGACTCACGCGTGTTCGAGTCGGTATGACCACCGGCAACCCATCAGTGCAACCGCGGCCGTGTAGCGCTTCTAACGCGGCCGCTTCGTCGGTCGCCTCAAGCATATTGGTCATTGTGGGTTTTCCTTGGCCTTGTCAGCGGATTGTTCTGCAGGGTCTGGCTTGCCTCGTAGGGCGGCCATAATGACTGGCGCCATCTGCTCGGCGATATGGCGCATGTTAGTGACACCTGTACCCGCCACTGGGTGGGGCAATTTGATCCGTGGGATGTTCGGCATGCCCAGGGAGCGTGCGACGAAATCGCCCTGTGGCCAGTAGTCTTGGGTCACCAGAGCGACAGCGGGAATCCCGAGTCTGGCTATTTCTATGCCGTCACGCACGGTGCCGGTGGTGCAGCTGCCTCAGTGTCCGTAGGCGGTGATGACTGCCTGACATTGGGTCTTGATGCTGGCCAAAATCTCTGGGCTGGCGGGAATGGACGCATTGCCCTTATTGTAATACTCGAAGGAGATGTCCGGCTCATGGGTCTGTAAGACAGCGGCAATGTGGTTGAGAAAATTCTCCGAATCTGGAAAGCCGTTGGCAAGCAGGCCAATGGTCAGTGCGTTGGCGGTGCTCGCAGGGATCGCCAGCGCATAGGGTGTGGTTTTGATACTCGTGGCAGCGTGAGGGTCGTGATACTCGATCATTGAAGGCTCCGATATTCGCAACGTTTGTGACGTAATGATTGTTGTTATAGTAGCAGAAAGCCGATTCTATGCTACTCGACAAATAGCCTGTAAGGCCCAAGCCCTTTGTGCTCATGCTGAATGTCCGGTACTGTAGGCGTCACTAATTCCATCATTGGCTGCAGGTATTCATGACTCGCAAAATCAAGGCCCCGACCCTTCTGGATGCGCTGATTCCCGTCCTATTTTTGGTGTCGTTGCTGACATTGTCAGTGTATCTGTATGGCGATGATTCATCCTATGGCGCGAACCAGATTGCCTTAATTCTCGCCGCCGGCCTGGCCGCCATTATCGGGGTTAAAAATGGCCATGGCTGGAAAGTCATTGAAGAAGGTATCGTCACGGGTATCTCAACGGCCCTGGGCGCCATTTTAATTTTACTGGCGGTAGGCTCGCTGATAGGTACCTGGATTCTCGCTGGCACGGTGCCGACCATGATTTATTACGGCCTGCAGATCATGCATCCGTCCTTCTTTTATGTGAGTGCGTGCCTTATTTGCATACTGGTGTCGGTCAGTATCGGTAGTTCCTGGACCACCGCGGGCACGATTGGCGTTGCCCTCATCGGTATCTCTCAGGGGCTAGGCTTGTCACTGGAAATGACCGCGGGGGCGATTATCTCGGGAGCCTATTTTGGCGACAAGATGTCGCCCCTGTCAGATACCACCAACCTGGCGCCGGCAGTGGCAGGCACTGAATTGTTCGCTCATATACGGCATATGGTTTGGACCACGACGCCTAGTATTGTCATTGCCCTGCTCCTGTATTTGATTATCGGTCTTGCTCAGGCCGGTGACAGTGGGTCGATAGCCCTAGATGAGACGTTGGCTATTCTGGATACGCACTTCGTTATCAGTCTGTGGGCACTGTTGCCTTTGGTGCTTGTCCTGGTCATGGCCGCTAAAGGCCTGCCGGCATTCCCTACCATTATGATCGGGGCGATAGTCGGCGGCGTGTTTGCAGCGATTCTGCAACCTGATGCGATCGCCCGATTTGTCGGTGCGGGGGCTGGCGATAATGCCGTGATAACAACCATTAAAGGTGTCTGGCAGGCGTTGTTTAATGGCTTTACCATCGATACCGGCAATGCGGCGGTGAATGATCTGTTGAGTCGAGGGGGTATGAGCAGCATGTTAAACACGGTGTGGCTAATTCTCTGTGCCTTGACCTTTGGTGCTGTGCTGGAGCATACAGGCTTGCTCGAACGCCTGGTGGTCGCAGCCCTGCGGATGGTGACCAGCACAGGTTCCTTGGTGCTCACAGTGATCTTTACCTGTATTGGTGTCAATATCGTCGCAGCGGACCAATATATTGCTATCGTACTTGCCGGGCGCATGTACAAGGCTGAGTTCAAGCGGCGTAATCTAGACCCCGTTAATCTCTCGCGAACACTAGAGGACTCAGCCACAATGACGTCGTCCTTGATACCCTGGAATACCTGCGGCGCCTATATGGCAGGCACCCTTGGCGTCGCCACATTTGCCTATCTGCCCTTTTGCTTTTTCAACCTCATTAACCCGGTGGTAGCGGCTATATATGGCTTTTATAACATCAAGATTATACCGCTGGATGTTGATCCCACTGAGCAGGTCAGGACTGAGGTTTAGCCCTGCATTTTGTCTAATAAAATTTTAAAACGTGATTAGGAGAAACGATGAACCTAGAATTTCATTTTGATTTTGGCAGCCCGAATGCCTACTTGAGCCATCGTCTGATTCCTTTGATTGAGCAACGCACCGGCGTCACATTCAAGTATGTGCCCGTATTGCTCGGTGGCGTTTTCAAGGCCACGAATAATGTGTCGCCGGCAGTCTCCATGCAGGGTATTAAGAACAAGTCTGAGTACAGCGCGATTGAGACCGAACGATTTTTGGCTCGGCATCACATTACAGATTACCACTTCAACCCGTTCTTCCCCGTTAACACCCTGCACATCATGCGGGGCGCAGTTTACGCCCAGCAGGCCGGCATCTTCCCGGCCTATGTGGAAGCGGTGTATCAGCATATGTGGAATGAGCCGAAAAAAATGGATGAGCCGGATGTCATTCATGCAGCACTACTGGCATCCAACTTGCCAGCCAACGATATTATGCAGGGGTCACAAGATCCCCAGGTAAAAAAACAGCTGATCGATAATACCGATCGTTCCGTCGAGATGGGCACCTTCGGTTCGCCAACTTTTTACCTGGATGGTGAGATCTATTTTGGCAAGGACAAGCTGGACGAGCTTGAAGCGGCTATTCGCGCGAAGTTAGGTTCGGTCTAACATGCGTGTCAGCGACATTCAAATCTACCCGATTAAGGGCTGTCGAGGCTATAGCCTCGATAGTGTTGAAATTACGCCCATGGGTTTGCGCGGGGATCGTGAATTTACCCTCATGCAGGAAGGCGGCTGGGTGAATCAAAAACTGAACCCGAATCTTTACCAACTCGGTGCAGTTTGGCAAGGCAGCGACCTAGTGCTGACATTTCCTCATCAGCCTGATTTTGTGCTCGCGACAGAACCTCTCGGCGCTGAATCATCGCTGACGATTTATGGCCAAGCAGTGCCGGTGTTGGATATGGGCGATGCTGTCGCCGACTGGTTGGGTTTGGCGCTAGGTCAGCCGGTGCGTCTGGTGCGAGCCAAAGCGCCCGTTGATTGGTACTTGCCGCTGCAGGATTTCACCAAGGTGCACGGTCAAAAACAAAACAAATTTGTTGATACCTCTCCCGTATTGCTCACTAGCCAGGCGTCCTTAGATGACTTGAACCAGCGTCTTACAACGCCGGTCACCATGGATCGGTTTCGCGCCAATTTGGTGGTCACTGGTCTGCAGGCTTATGCGGAAGATGGGCGAGGTCAATTCGAGTTCCCCCAGGTCACCCTCGATCAGGTTGCGCCTTGCGAGCGCTGTACTGTGGTGACCGTCGATCAGTCTAGTGGCATTCGTGCCAAAGAGCCGTTGCTGACGCTGAGTGGTTATCGCCGCCGGCCTGATGGCTATGCCGGTGGTATTGTTTTTGGCGCTTATTTGTTGCCTTTAGTCGCGGGGCGCGTGGCCGTAGGCGACGAGAGTAGCTGATGCCCACAGGGATGCAGATGGCCTGGCCTCAGTCGGCGGCACTGTCTCAGCTCAGCTGATTGTAGTCCACCGTATACCAGGTTTGCGGCGTAATTGAGACAACCATGCTACTGCCTTGGCCAGCGTTGCTGGCGTAGGCACGGCCACCAACTTCACCCAGATACCGAATGGCCATCTGCAGTAGTTCTTCGGCAGTAGTCTCTCTGGTGGTAAAGGGTCCCTCGATAGAGACGTATTGGTAAGGCGCGATTTCTGTTTGTGCACACAGGCTAATCCGCTCGGCGCGGGCCAGCAGCTTGCCTTTGATGGAGTCTCTATTAGTGATCATCCACACTTCGCCCTCGGGGGTGTAGTCATACCAGATAGGCACCGTCAGAGGGCCCTTAGTTTGACGGGGAATACTGACAACGCCGACATGTAGATCAGCGAGGAACGCCTGACGTTGAGCCACGGACATGTTGAGTGACATCGGATTAACCTCCAAATTACGCGAGTAGTGATTCCAGGCGGAGCAAGGCGCCTTCCATGCTTTGGCGAATAAAAGGTTCAAATTTCTCCGGTGTGACTTGTGTCTTCCAGGTCAACTGGCAGCCCGTTTCGGTGGCCGCGACCTGCATGCTCGCCAGATGCGAGTCGAAAGGAATGGGGCTTTCGATACAAGTGTATTCGATGAGCCTCTGGTCATGATCTAACTGCAATATTTTTTCTTTAAGAGCCCCGGCACCGGGTAGGGTAAAGGCGCGTATCTCACCATCAAACTGACAGGACTCAATACCCGGCACCCAATCGACTCGTTCTGGCTGGCCAAGAATTAGCCAGAGCTGCTCGGCGGTGGCATTAAATTGATGCTCTAAATGAATAGCCAAAATCGTCTCCTATAAATCTGAATATGTAAGATTACTGAACGCTAGGCTAGGTTGAATTGCGCCGCAAAGCAACCCAAGGGGGTCTTGGGGTGCTTTGCGGGATCTCAGTCGGTGCGCACAGAGTCGCACGAAATTTCATCGTTGGTATGGCAGCCCGTGGCTAGATCTACTGCTGCTCGACGCTTCACTATGCGGCCGTTGTATCCGAGTGTTAAGTTTTAGCTCAAAATTTATAGGTCGCTTTCAGTTTGCTTGCCTCGTGTGTGGCGTCGTGTCACATCAGCATAAAATATTTTGAATGCAAAAACCTTGATAGTGCAGTCGGCCCACCACGAATACCTAAATCTGATTTAACTCAATGGCATTCAGTATTTCCGTGCCGATTCACCGACACAGGATTCAAAGTTAGATGTAAGTAGGCTCGTCACGGGCAACAAAATTAATCAGCCCCCCGTGCCGACTGTCAGATCGAGCGAAATGAGTCGTAGTGATCATAGCTCAACCCTATTTTTGCTCGGTTTTAACCATTAGAATCGCCGATAATTGAGAGTCCTTGAGATGATATGAAACAGCTTGAAGCAGATTATTTGGTCGTGGGTTGCGGTGCAGTCGGTATGGCATTTGTTGATACCTTGCTGTCAGAGTCGAATGCCACCGTGATCATCGTCGACAATCATCATCAGCCAGGCGGGCACTGGAACGACGCCTACCCGTTTGTTCGGTTACATCAGCCGTCGCATTTCTATGGCGTGTCTTCAGCCCCGCTGGGTTCACTTCAGCTCGATCAGTCAGGTTCTAATGCAGGTTATTTTGAGCTGGCTTCCGGCAATGAAGTGCAAGCCTATTTTGAACAAGTCATGCGACAGCGATTTCTGCCTTCGGGGCGAGTGCAATATTTTCCGATGGCTGAATATGATCACGATGGCCGGTTTCATAACGTGATGTCAGGTGACGAGTATACCGTGCGTGTCAATAAACGAGTTGTCGACAGTGCCTATTTCAAAACCACCGTCCCCTCGCGCCACTCTCGCGGCTTCACTGTTGCTGCGGGCGTTACCTGCATTGCACCGAATGAGTTGCCCATACTTGCCGCGCAATATGATCATTTCTGTATTCTCGGTGCGGGCAAAACCGCCATGGATGCTGGTGTTTGGTTGTTGGATAATGGCGCTGACCCAGATCGCATTAGCTGGGTTTGTCCGCGCCGGTCCTGGCTGATGAATCGAGAGGTGACCCAGGCCAGCGTGGCGTTCTTTAAAGAGTCTGTCGGAGGCTTCGCCAATCAGATAGAAGCAATTGCTATGGCAAGTTCTACTGACGACCTGTTCGAGCGGCTTGAAGCCTGTGGCTTTATGTTACGCATCGACAAGACTCAACGACCAAGTATGTTTCACTTTGCGACTATTTCAAAAGGTGAAATTGCGCAATTGCAACGTCTCAGTAGAATCATTGAGAAAGGCCACGTCAGCCGTATCGAAGCGGGTAATCTCTTAATGCAGAAGGGCGACAATGTTGAGATGCCAGGCAACACGCTTTACATAGATTGCACGGCTTCTGCTGTAGACTTCAAACAACCCAAAAGTCGCCCCGTGTTTGAATCGGGCCGCATCACAATTCAAGGGCTGCGTATTCCAAATCCGTGCTTGAGCGCCGCGATATGTGCGTATGTGGAGTCTCACTATAAAGATGATGAGGCTCGAAATCGTCTATGTACACCCGTGCCGCTGCCAGACAGTCAGCAGAGCTGGCTCACCACGACGTTGGGTAACATGATGAATCAAGGCGTTTGGTCGGCCGAGCCAGAATTAGCAAAATGGATATCAAACAATCGTCTTGACGCATTCTCTGCTGTGATTCGTGATGCCGACCTGACGATACCCGAAAATCAATTGATTATGGCCAAGCTCGGCAGCAACCTTATGCCCGCGATCTCGAACCTGCAGAAGCTTATCGCTGCAGACGTCGATAAATAATCATGGGCCATTCGGGAGTTTCTAGGACGATTTACCGAATACAAACATTCGAGGTGTGTACAGGCGGCTAAATAGCTGTGCTGTCCTCTTATCCGTTACCAGGATAGTTGCTTACATGGCAGACAGGTTTGCGTTTCGCTATGACTATCGCCTACTCTGTAATGAGGTTAAGCAATAGCAGGAGTGCAGTAGTTGTCCACAAAAGTAGTGCCGTCGTCCCACCATGTCAGTAGTGCGTTTGCAGTGCGTGTGCCTGGGCTACTGAAGTTTACCTACGGTGCAGGCGCCGCTGCCGAGACCATTATTGGCGTGGCCTTCAACGCCTTCAACTTTTTCTTCTATACCAATATTATGGGTGTGCCCGGCACCCTGGCTGGGCTGGCGATTACGATTGCCTTGTTCTTTGATGCCGTTACCGACCCCCTTGTGGGTGCTATATCAGATCGCTGGCGGTCAAAATGGGGCAGACGTCATCCATTTATGTTTGCTGCGCCAATCCCGGTGATGGCGTGCCTGTTCCTGATCTATTCACCACCTGAAAATCTGGATAGTTTCGGATTGTTTCTTTGGCTAACGGTCCTGACCGTCATCATGCGTTCAAGCATGACACTGTTTCATGTGCCGCACCTGGCCTTGGGTGCGGAACTGTCTGCAGATTTTACCGAACGTACTCGTGTGATGAGTACGAATACATTGCTGGGTGCCGTCGGTGGTTTTGGCTTTGCCTATTTTGCCTATTCATTTTTCTTCGCAGCAACACCGGAATTTGAAAACGGCATGCTGAATCGATCAGCCTATTCTGACTTGGCCATCACGGCGGCTTTGCTGGGCGGCGTCATTATGGTGCTATCAACCCTGTTTACGATGCGGGTAATACCGCGATTACCTGGTGCGCCAGCAGGGCTGCCGGGTTTTACGCTAAGGGAGTTTTTCCTCGACTGTAAGTCAGCGTTAACGAATCGAAATTACTTAGTTTTACTCATCGGCTACTTGCTGCTCAGTGCCACCCTGGGGACGAGAGATACAATTGGTTTGCACATGAATACGTATTTTTGGGAGTTGCTACCCAACGAAATCCGGTATTTTGTGGTATTTGGTTTGCTGGCTTCTATCATAGGATTTTTAGTGACCGCGCGGTTACACGACAAGTTCGAAAAGAAACCAGTTATTATTGCCAGCCTGATCGGTTTGCTGGCGGCGGCCACCGCACCAGTGATATTGCGAATGACCGGATTTTTCCCGTCCAACGATTCTGAGATGTTGATACCGTCGCTCATCGTGTTCTACGTCTTCACAGCCTCTTTTGGTATTGTGCTGCTCATCAGCGCCATGTCAGCATTAGCAGATATTGCCGATGAGCAAGAGTTGATGACTGGGCGGCGCCAGGAAGGTATTTTTTATGCGGCACGGTCATTTTTCGCCAAAGCGTCCTCTGGCCTAGGTCATCTGCTGGCGGGTATCGCCATTGACGTTATCGCGTTCCCCGTAGGGGCTAAGCCAGGTACAGTTGATCCCGATATGATATTTCAACTCGGACTGATCGATGGGCCGATCGCTATTGTCCCGGGAATCATCGCCATCGTTTTCTATCTGCGCTATAACTTGTCCCGAGAACGACATGCTGAAATTCAAGCTGCCCTTCAAGAGCGCCACGCACTCACGGAAGTAACGGGGTCGGAGACCTCAAAACTATGAAGTATTTTGAATCTCTTGTTCCCTTTGTTGCGGGCTGGGCATTGTTACTGTTCACCGATACCTTTGCGGCTATCGGCTTATACAATGGCCTGCTGCAATTAGTTTTGTTTTCCCTCGTTGTGTGTATCCCTATCTGGATGACGGGCCGTATGTCTTATGTCGACATCGGTTGGCCCTTGGGTCTCACCCTCATTGGCGGCTTAACCTGGTGGCTAAGTGACGGCGAACCCTTGCGGGTCGCTATGGTGAGTGTCGTCTATCTATTTGTCGGCAGTCGCATGGCCTTCGGCGCGTTGAAGTTATGGTGGATGGGACGGCTAAAGCAAGAATTTCCGCGTTATGAATATCAAAAGCAGCGATGGCTAGCGGCGGACAAAACAAACACGTCGCTGGCAATGCAAGTTGACGCGCTCTGGCAGGGGTTAGCTAACGCCTCTTTTTTGGCGATGCCTGCCTTTGTTATTGCCGCAAATTCGAGTGAGCCTATTCATGCACTAGAAATCATTGGCCTGCTGGTTTGGGTCGGTGCTTTCGGCATGGAATCCGTCGCCGATATGCAAAAACTCAATTTCTTGCGAGCTATGAAAAAAGCCGGTGAAAGGAACCGGGTCTGCAACGTCGGGTTGTGGAAGTACAGCCGGCATCCCAACTATTTTGCCGAGTGGATGGTATGGAACGGCTTGATCATCGCGTCGATACCCTCGTGGCTCACACTGTATGCAGTAGAATCGTTGGTCATTTGGCTGTTGCTGGGTGTGGGCTTATTGTTTGCTTCCTGGAAGATGTACAGCACCCTTGTCTATGATACGGGCGCAGAACCAGCTGAATATTATTCCGCACAGAAACGTCCTGACTATAAAGTCTATCAACAAACCACCAATAGATTTTTTCCGGGACCAAGGAAATAACTAAAAAGAATAGTCTTGCTAAAGGTGCTGCTCCTTGCGCAGAAGATTGTCGAGACCGCAGCACCAATAGATAGTAAGCCCCCTCTCTTTAGCCCTTGATTCGATTCGTCTAAGCGTAGGGGCACTCGCTGATTACCAGACCGACGGGCAGCTCGCGGTGATGAGCGGGCCTGCACTTTGCACGATAAATATTTACAGTACATGATTTCGATCGCTAACTGACACAAGTTTGCCGACTCATCCTTGGGCGAGGTTTTGCCGCTGATAGCGTGATTATCGCAGCTGTTGCCAGTGCACGGCGAGCACGCAGGGTCGATACGTTCAGGGGCTGTACGCTAGAGCCGATAGATCGAAGGAAACAACGGAGAATAAGCGATGACAGTTCTCGAGTTTGTTGTAGCGGCTATGGCGCTGGTTATCCTGATCTATACCGTCATCATCTACAATGGTTTGATCAGGCTGAAAAATAATGTGGCGCGCGCTTTTGCCAATATCGAAGTGGTATTGAAGCAGCGCCACACTGAATTACCATTGTTAGTGGCTGTGTGCAGAGGCTATATGGTCCATGAGCAGCACGTCTTGTTGGCGATCACTGAAGCGCGTAGTCGAGTTCATTCGGCACAAGAGAAGCACGATGTGCGGGGCCTCGGTCACGCCGAAACCTTGATGCGAACCTCGCTTAGCCAGCTATTTGCCCGCTGTGAAGCCTATCCAGATCTCAAGGCTAATGAAAACTTCTTGGCCTTGCAGGAGCGAATTTCCCAGTTGGAAGATGCGATCGCTGATCGGCGTGAAATATTCAACGAATCAGTGCGGCTGAATAACACGCGCATCCAGCAAGTTCCTGACGTCGTACTGGCTCGAAGTTTTGGTTTTATTGAGTTCGCGTATCTGAAATTTGAAACCGTTGCCTTGTTACCGGTAAAAATCAACTTGAGCATTTCGGTAAACCGCTAATGATCGATTCGTCTATTGATTTTCTCATAGGCCTCACCCTGTCTTTCGACGACACAGCGTTCGCCTGGGTGATGCTAGCTGCCCTGTTAGTATGCTTTGGATCAGTTATTGGCCTGTTTGGTTTCGTTCGTCATGGACGCATCATGCAAGATACTCCGACCTCAAAGATTCGCTCGGCCAGTCAGGGCTTCGTCCAGCTTGAAGGCCGCGCCAGATCGTTGGACGATAAGCCGCTCAGGGTACCTGGCAGTGGTCGGGAATGTGTCTGGTTTGATTATCTCATAGAAAAAAAAGGTAACGATTGGGAAGAGGTGGAGCGTGATACCAGTATCTACAGCTTTTACGTGGACGATGGTACGGGGCTGTGTGCAGTTGACCCAGAGTTGGGTAGGGTCATCACTCGAAAGAAGAAGGTGTGGGTGGTTGGCGACTGGCGTTACACCGAGCGGCTGATTGCGGAAAATGACAGAGTTTATTGCCTGGGCCAATTTGAAACAGACCAAGGTGGATCCAAAGCCGAAGTGCTCAACAGTGGCGTGCGCGTATTGTTGAGCCAGTGGAAACACAATCGCCGCGAATTACTGCGGCGCTTCGATCTAAATGGCGATGGTGATATTGATATGAATGAGTGGAATCAAGCGCGTGAGGCTGCCATTAGCCAAGTCAAGTCGGCGGCAGCTAACGACGATGTGCCGACGCAACACCACAATCTTGTGACGCCTTTTAATAAAAGCCACCCCTATATCATATCCAGTATTCCGCAAGACGAACTCGCCAGCCGCTATCAGCTTTATGCGGTTGGTTTGCTTGGCCTGTTTGTTGTCTCGGGCGCCTATGCTGTGTTTATGACTATCGTTCGTCGCGATCTGTTTTAGCGCAGGGTCTGATGTGACGCTAACTAACGGTTTGGTAGTTCCGTTCGTACCAAGTTCCACTAGCCCTCGGATCACGCCGATTGCGCGAGTTACCCGATGTCCATTGATTTAGTGTTTTCAAAGCCAGCGGCTGCCGCTGGCTGTCATTCTACCGCCGCAGCGCCCGGTGCTGATTCTCGATCGCCTGTATATTGATCGAAATTGGCTTGTTGCGCGTACTACATAGTCTATCGACAAAGAGTATAATGGCCGGCATGCCAACAAAAACCATCCTGTCTATTACCATCATCTGCGTCAGCCTGGCTGCAGCCGTGTGGATGTATAACCAAAAATCGCCACCACAAACCGTTGAAACGAGTCCGCCAACCATGTTTGTGGACGTCATGCGTGCGGAAATCACTGATGTAAAAATTACAGTCTCTGTGCAAGGTAGCGTGACTCCCCGGACCGAGACGACCCTGATCTCAGAGGTTGCGGGCTTGATTACGGAGGTGTCTCCGGCATTTGTCGCAGGTGGATTTTTCAACAAAGGCGATGTGCTGGTTCGGATTGACGATCGAAACTATCGCGCTGAAGTGAAGCGTGCCCAAGCCTCGGTCATATCGGCTGAAACAATGGTAACCCGTGAGGCGGGGCTTGCAGACTATGCTAAAGAGGACTGGGAGCGCGCGCAGTCAGTGTTGAAGTCCAGTAAGGCGGCGTCTGACTTGGCGCTACGCAAGCCACAACTCACTGAAGCGCTTGCCAACCTTGAGTTTGCCAGGGCGGAACTCGAGAAGCGTGAAGGCGACCTTGATCGAACGACCATCAGAGCTCCCTACAATGGGCTCGTTAGGGAAAAACGCGCAGATATCGGCCAGTTTGTGAATGGCGGTACACCCCTGGCCGCGACGTTTGCTGTTGATGTGGCAGAAATTAGATTGCCGCTGCCCGACAGAGAGCTACCCTTTCTCGGCCTGGACGAGCGTGAGCTCGTCAGCGGCAACGGCCCGAACGTCACGTTGGCGGCAAATATCGGCGGTGAACGCTATACCTGGGAAGGGCGGATAGTTCGTACCGAGGGCGTATTCGATGCGCGTAGTCGTGTGTTATACCTTGTGGCCCAGATTGAAGACCCTTACAACCAACATTCGGCCAAATGGCTACAGCCGCTCAGAATCGGCACCTTCGTCGAAGCAAGCATCACCGGACAGCAGCTCAAAGATGTCATTAGAGTGCCACGCAGTGCACTAAAAAGAGATGGTAAACTATGGGTCATTACAGCGGAAGATACCTTGGAGCCCGTAAGCGTCGAAGTGGCACGCGCGGATGAAAAATTTGTACTGATCAAATCTGGCCTCGAGCCAGGTCAGCTCATCAGCCTGACTGTTCCTGAAAACCCTCTGCCTGGCACGGCTGTTCGATACCAGGAAGCAGTTGAAGGGACAGGGGGGTCGAGCGTTGGAATCAATTGATCCGCACAAGGGGATTATTGCCTGGTTTGCCAGGAATCATGTAGCAGCCAATCTGTTGATGTTCGTCATTATTCTGACGGGGATCTTTTCCGCGCTAACCATTCGAACGCAGATCATGCCTGACGTTCAGCTAGATCGAATCACTATTCAAGTGCCTTTTCCTGGCGCCTCGCCCGGCGAAGTGGAAACCGGGGTTGTGATTCGCATTGAAGAAGCGGTGCGGGATATAGAAGGCATTGTTAACATGCGGTCCTTTGCGAATCCGTCTTCTGGCACAGTGGAACTGGATATTGAAACGGCCTACGACGGGCTGGCTGTGCTCGATGAAGTCAACGCGGCGGTTGACCGGATTGTGAACTTTCCGGCTTCTATTGAGCGACCCAACATTTACCGAAATCAACCTCAGCCTCGTGCTATCAGCGTGCAGATTTTTGGTGAGTTGGATGAAACCACCATGAAAGGATTGGCGGTAACTATTCAGGGTGAAATTCTTTCGCTCCCCAGCGTCACGAAAGCTGACGTTCGAGGTGCTAGACCCTACGAAATCAGCATCGAAGTGGAAGAGTCAAGGCTGCGTCAATACGGACTCTCGCTGCAGGATGTGGCTCAGGCCGTGCAGCGTTCCTCACTGGATTTGCCGGCTGGTTCGATTCGGTCGGACTCAGGCGACATCTTGTTGCGAACAGAAGGGCAGGCCTATCGAAAAGCCGACTTCGAAAAAATCGTGCTGATTTCCGCGTCTGATGGCACTAGATTGACCTTAAGCGATATCGCGGAGATTAATGATGGGTTCGCCGAGGTTCGATTTTATTCGCTGTTCAATGGCAAGCCGAGCATTGGGATATCTGTATCTGCTGTTGGTGATCAAAATCAAATCGATATCTCTAACGAAGTCACTGAGTACGTAGAAAAAAGAAGCAAGACATTGCCCGAGGGTATATCAATACAGTCTTGGGGAAACAGCACTGCCTATCTTTCAGAGTCCATTGGCATGATGGTGTCTAATATGCTGATGGGTATTATTCTTGTATTGGTGACCTTGGGGATCTTTCTTCGTCTTCAACTGGCTTTCTGGGTCATGCTCGGTATGCCTATCGCTTTTCTAGGTGCATTTGCTTTGCTGCCATTGGTAGATGGCTCATTAAACTTGCTCAGTCTGTTCGGTTTCATTCTAGTGCTTGGGATTGTTGTGGATGACGCGATTATCATTGGCGAAAGCGTTCAGACCGCCGGTGAGCAGGACGGCCACACCCTCGACAATGTCATTCGTGGCGCGAAACGTGTTGCTATGCCCGCCACCTTTGGTGTGCTGACAACGGTGGCGACGTTTGTGCCGTTCTTAACCGTGCCAGGTGGTTTCGGCGCGCTGCCAGCCGCGATTGGGTCGGTGGTGATTTTATGTCTGTTATTTAGTATCGTCGAATCAAAGCTAATCCTGCCTGCTCACCTTGCCAGCATGCGTCCCATAACCGCGGATGACAATTCAGCACTTAGACGATTTCAAAATTATTTTTCTGTTGGCTTAAAGCGTTTTATACAACAGCAGTACCAACCCTTGCTTGTCAAAGCGATTGAGGCGCGCTACCTAACCCTCTCTGTGTTTGTTGGCATGTTGATTTTGGCGATGGGTTTTGTCATGGGGCCATATATCAAAACCGTTTTCTTCCCGGTTATGTCCACAGACTTCATCAGGGGGGAAATCGAGATGGTGGATGGAACCTCTCCGGCCCAGGTCATCAAGGTGGTTGAAAGGCTCAATAACTCACTTCTCAGCCTTGATGCGGAACAACCAGTAGAGGCAAAATTTCTCAAAAATGTCGCTGCTTATGTCTATAACACTACCGGCACTGTTGTTGCGGAATTGAAGCCAGTAGATAGTCTTTCGCAGAATCCTGCACAAATAGCCACTCAATGGCGAGAGCGAGTGGGAGAGATTTCTGGGGTTAAAGCCATACAGATTACGGGCGCTCAAAAGTCTCATGGTTACGGCAAGGACATCAATTTCAAGTTGATTTCACCGAATACGCAAGAACTTGAAGCTGCGGCAGAAATGTTGCATCAACATCTCAGATCTTATGAGGGGGTTAACGACATCGAGAACTCCAATGCCGGCAGCATCCCTGAGATCAACCTGAAGATTAAGCCTTCTGCTGAGGCCCTAGGGCTTGCGCTGACTGATCTAGCCAGCCAGGTTCGTGCCGGATTTTATGGTGTTGAAGCTCAGCGTATTCAGCGCGGCCGGGAGGAAGTTAAAGTGATGGTTCGCTATCCGCAGCAAGAGCGCGAATCCATGGGTAATCTTGAATCCATGTATATTAGAACGAAAGAAGGTGACGAAGTCCCGTTCACGGCTGTTGCGGAACTGGAGCATCGTGTTTCGCCTTCCACCATCAGAAGGACCTCGGGGCAACGGGCGGTGATTATCTCGGCGGATATTAATACGACGATTACTCAGCCGGGTAAGATTGTCGAGGATGTCACCCAGGGCGAATTTTCTCGCCAGCTTTTACAAAAACATCCTGATGTAAGCATTGAATTGGGTGGTGCGAGTCAAGAAGAGGAGGAGCTTATTCAGCGGATGATTTTTACGACGGTGCTGGCACTCTTCGCCATCTATGCATTAATGGCCATACCGCTAAAATCTTACCTGCAACCGATTATCATCATGGCGGTGATTCCTTTCGGCATGATTGGCGCCTTGATTGGTCATGTGATCGTCGGCATTCCTTTTAGCGCACTGTCGGTTTACGGCATCATTGCGCTCGCCGGTGTGGTAGTGAATGACAGCATCATTCTGGTGGACTTCGTCAACAAGTCTGTGGCTGACGGCATGGATTATGTTGAAGCGGCAATCAAGGCCGGGTCGGAAAGGTTTCGCGCCATCATGCTCACATCGGTCACGACATTTTTTGGTTTACTGCCGATCCTGACTGAAACCAGCCTCTCTGCGCAGCTGGTGAAGCCGATGGCAGTGTCGCTGGGTTTTGGCATTTTGTTCGCCACGGTCATCACGCTGATCCTGATTCCCTGTCTTTACGTGGTGCTTAACGACATTAGATTATTGCGCCGACCATCGGCCGGCAGCAACGTCAGCAACGCTGACGAATCCTTTACTGGTTAGGCGGCGAGGCTCGGCTTTTTATACCAGAGTCGTTCGCCGCGGACATCATCTCGCCTTGTCGTTTAGCTGAGGCTTTTGATATAACCGAAAAATCCTTCGCGATTGGCTTCTGTATCAGCGGCCACCCGTTGGCTAACAGCGTCAGCGGCGAATGCGATACGCCATGCTTTGAGCCCCGGGATGCGCTCGTTGAGATCGACCCCGGTCATCTGGCCGCCCATTTCGGCGACGGTCAAAACGTAATACAAATAGATATCTGCCATTGTGAACTCACTGCCAAGCACCCATGGGTCAAAAGTGGCAAGTGCATTGATACTGTTAATGCCGCGGTCAACGACGGCGGTGACTTCCTTGATGAGTTGTTCGGGAGCAGGTTGATTGCTGAAGCTGTAACCGATTAATCGGCGATTCGGCAACTCCAGGTATAACTCGGCCATGTGCATCAGTTGGCGATTCTTGTTGCGTGCCACAGGGTCCGCTGGCAATAAAGGTTTTTCTGGATAGGCATCCTCAATGTATTCGCACAACACGGCGGCCTCTGAAAGATGCTGACCATCGTCGGTAGTCAGGCTGGGCACTTTGAGTGCCGGGCTTAGCTTGCTGTAGCCGGCTGCGCTGGGATACACGAGATTTTCCGTAAAGCTTACGCCTTTATGCAGCAAGGCATGTTTCGGTATGTTGTAATAGTTGCTGTATGAAAATCCGTGAAGTGTTGGCATGCCCGGGCTCCGTGTGTTGGATGCAGCTTAATCATTGGTTGTTTTGAGTGGGCACTATAGCAAAAATCAGCAGGTCTGGCATAAAGCCCCGCGGCGGCTAAGATGGACAATGCGCCACATTGAGTAATGCTCAGTGAAAAGCCCACTGACGAGCCCTAGTTGCTATGTGCCTAGACCATTGCATTGATATTGTTGTGACATTTATTTTCATTCTTTGACATTTTCATTCTTTGACGCTGTTCTTTGACGAAAAAACTTTGACGAAAAAAATTGGAGTACAACGGTTATGAATGATCGACGCAGCACATCATGGGTCCTGTTGATTGTGGGCCTGATATTAATGCCGGCACAGGTATGGGCGGCGGCCGCGGGTTTGCCACTGGCGTCGCCGGAGTCGGTGGGCATGTCCAGTGAGCGGCTGGCGCGTATCATGCCGGCCATGCAGCGTTACATTGATGCGCAGTTGGTTCCCGGCACGGTGACCATCATTGCACGTCGGGGCAAAGTGGTGCACTTTGAAGCGCAGGGCTTTATGGATGTTGAGCAAGCCACCCCTATGCGTGAGGACGCCATTTTCCGCATCGCATCTATGTCCAAGCCAGTCACCTCAGTGGCCTTAATGATGCTCTGGGAGGAAGGCAAGTTCCAGCTCAACGATCCTGTTAGCAAGTACCTACCTGAATTCAGCGACCAGCGAGTATCTACCACCGGTGACGCCAGTGGCGCCACCGGTGAACTGGTGGCGCTCAAGCGGCCCGCCACCATTCGCGACATGTTGACCCATACCGCAGGCATGGCGAATAACTATGTCGGCAACACCGAATTTTACCAACGTGAGACCGCAGTGCGCGCTGACGACGATATGGATTCCTACATCAAACGGCTAGCGCGCCTGCCATTAAATTATCAGCCGGGTACGGCTTGGCAGTACTCCCATGCCACAGATGTCGTCGGGCGATTGGTAGAGGTGTTATCTGGCCAACCCTTGGATATCTTTATGCAAACTCGCATCTTCGAGCCACTGCAGATGACTGATACCCACTTCTTTCTGGATGACACCCAGGGCGGCCGTTTGATGTCTCAATACCGGCCGGGAGATGACAACAGAATACAACTGCAAGACCCGGGCTCAAACGCCAGTCGCTGGATCAGCGGGCCCAAGAAAGTCTTCCGTGGTGCCGGTGGGTTGGTGTCTACCGCGCACGATTATGTGCGTTTTCAGCAGGCCATGCTCAATGGCGGCGAATTAGAGCAGACTCGGCTGTTGGCACCGATGACGGTGGCGCTGATGATGGATAATCACACCGGCGACCTGCCTTTATGGCTCGCGGGGCCGGGTATGGGTTTTGGCTTGGGTTGGGCGGTGGTCACAGACCGTGGCAAGGCAGCGTCGCCTCTGTCTGAAGGTAGCGTTTACTGGGGCGGCGCCTATTGTACCTTGGCCTGGATTGATCGAGAGCAAGAGCTGATCGGCATCCTGATGACGCAAGTTAGGCCTTACGGGCATCTGAGTATCCGTCAAGATTTTCAAGTGTTAGTGGCTCAAGCAGTGATGGAATAGCGGATGCTTAGTCACAAAATGTAGTAAAAGAACGCGATAGAGATATTGGGGCTATAATTATGGCGCGTATATGTAATATAATTACATTTTGATGAGTTCTTAGGAGGGTCAGCATGAGCCAGTTGAACACTACCGTGGCGGCTGTAACGGCGCGCATCGTCGAGCGCAGTCGTGAGCTGCGGTCAGACTATCTGACTCAGATCAAGCGCGACCAGCAAGATCGGCCCACGCGTAGCAAGTTAAGTTGTGGCAATCTTGCGCACGGCTTTGCGGCTTGCGGCACTGCCGACAAGGACAGCCTCAAGCTGATGCAATCAGCCAATATTGCGATCGTTACCGCCTACAACGACATGCTGTCGGCTCATCAACCCTATGCGGATTACCCGGACAAGATTAAGCAGGCGCTGCGCGAGATGGGTTGTACCGGGCAGGTTGCCGGCGGCGTGCCCGCTATGTGTGATGGCGTCACGCAGGGCCAGGCCGGCATGGAGCTCAGTCTGCTGAGTCGTGATGTGATTGCGCAATGTACGGCGATAGCCTTGTCCCACCAGATGTTTGATGGCGTCCTGGCGCTCGGCATTTGCGATAAGATTGTGCCCGGTTTGTTGATGGGGGTGCTCAGTTTTGGCTATCTGCCGGCCCTGTTTGTGCCCGCGGGTCCCATGCCGTCGGGTCTGCCGAACAAGGAAAAACAACGTATTCGGCAGCTGTATGCCGAAGGTCAGGTAGACCGAGAAGTGTTACTGCAGGCAGAATCTGATTCTTATCATAGCCCCGGCACCTGTACCTTTTATGGAACGGCGAACAGCAATCAAGTGGTGCTCGAGGCCATGGGTCTGCAATTGCCGAGCAGTTCCTTTCTTAACCCTGACAGCCCGATGCGCGAACGCCTGACTCGTGAGGCCAGCCATCAGGTCGCACGGATCACAGCGCTGGGTACAGACTATCGTCCCGTGGGCGAAATTGTTGATGAGCGGGCCATGGTCAACGCCACGGTGGCGCTATTGGCTACCGGTGGCTCTACCAATCACACCATGCACCTCGTGGCCATCGCGCGGGCCGCGGGCATTATCATGAACTGGACTGATCTCGCCGACTTGTCGGCGGTGGTACCAATGCTGGCCAAGGTGTATCCCAACGGCCAGGCAGATGTGAATCATTTTCATGCTGCAGGGGGTACCGCGGTGCTGTTTCGGCAACTGCTTGAAGGTGGTCTGATGCATGCGGATGCTCGTACGGCCTGGGGAGACAATTTTGCAGACTTTACCCAGGAAGCCGTCATGGATATGGCCGGCGACGGCGTGCTTTGGCGCGAGTCACCGTTACAGTCTCTGGATCAAGCGGTGCTGGCGAGCCTCGACTCGCCCTTTGCCGACGAAGGTGGAGTGCGTCTTTTGCAGGGAAATCTTGGCCGCAGTGTCATGAAGGTTTCTGCTGTCGCACAAGAACACTGGATCGTCGAGGCGCCGGCAGTGGTCATCGACGACCAAGATCAACTGGCCGGTTTATTTGAGACCGGCAAGCTAAATCGAGATTGTGTGGTGGTGGCCCGTTTTCAGGGACCGCAGGCACTGGGTATGCCAGAGCTACACAAGTTGACCCCGTTTTTGAGTAGCTTGCAGGATAAGGGCTTTCGCGTGGCCCTAGTCACCGACGGCCGCATGTCAGGGGCCTCGGGTAAGGTGCCGGCCGCGATTCATTTGGTGCCAGAAGCTATGGCGGGTGGCATGTTGGCGAAGATCAACGACGGTGACCTGTTGCGAGTGGATGCGGTAGCCGGCGAGTTACAGTTCCTTGGTGATCTTCAAGCGCTACAGGCTCGGGTGCCGGCGACCCAACCTGCCGCTGGCCAGCGCGGTTGCGGTCGCGAGTTGTTTAGGATGAATCGCCTGGCTATGGGCACCGCTGAGCAAGGCGCCTCATTTTTGTATGGCAACGACTAAGAAAAATGGCCGGCGGGTTGGTGGTTGAATGATTCTGGGCGGGTTGCGCGAATGCTGAATACCGCAGGTAACGCAACACGGAACGCAATACGGAACTGTAGACATTAAATGGAGGCGCCTGTGCGCAAATTGTTAGCGGGGACCGCGATGATTCCCGTGATTACCCTAGATCGAGTGGAAGATGCCGTGCCGATTGCGCGGGCGCTGGTGGCGGGGGGGTTGCGCGTGCTGGAAGTGACCCTGCGGACAGCGGCCGCACGTGCTGGAATACAACGGATAGTGGCCGAAGTGCAGGGTGTTATCGTCGGCACAGGGACGGTCTGCACACCAGAGCACGTACAATTATCTTGTGACCTGGGCTGCCAGTTTATGATCTCGCCAGGTTCGACAGAAAGGCTACTGGCTGAAGCTGTGCAGGCACCCATTCCGCTCATGCCGGGAGTGGCCAGTGTCAGTGAAATGATGCGCTGCATGGAGTTTGGCTATGAGGATTTCAAATTTTTCCCTGCCGAGGCTTCTGGCGGCGCGGCAAAAATTAAAGCCATCGCCGGCCCTTTCGCTGATGCTAGGTTTTGTCCCACCGGTGGTATTGGCCTGGCAAATGCGCTGGACTACCTGAGGTTGCCGAATGTGTTATGTGTCGGTGGATCATGGGTTTTGCCCGCCAACCTGGTGGCAGAGCAACGCTGGGCAGACATTGAGCGTCTGGCTCGAGAAACCGTTGAGTTTTGTGCGAGCCGCTGACAATGGTGAGGATGTAGACCATTACAGTGCTGACTTAAGTCCTGATTGAACTTGTTAGGGCCGGGCTTTTTAGAATCACGCTTTTTAGAATAACGCTTTTTAGAATAACGCTTCGTAGGATTGAGCATGAGCAGTAAAAATGATTTGGTAATATTTGGCGCTTTGGGCGATCTGTCTAATCGTAAGTTGTTCCCGGCTTTATACCAACTAGACCGAGCCGGCCTGTTGGATGACAGCGTTCGAATAGCCGCCCTCGCCCGGGATGATGTGAGTACGCCGGCGTTCATTGAGCAGTTGCAGGTTGTACTTGTCCAAGCGTTTGGTGAGACAGCCTTTGATGAGACTTCCTGGCGACATTTCAGTCGCCGGTTGCACTACATCAAAATTGATTTTTCCAAGAAGCAACAATTCCTGGTGCTCAAGCAATGGTTGCTCGCCGGACGCACGGCCATCTACTATCTGGCGACGCCGCCGAGTCTGTTTAGTCCCATCTCCAAGCATCTAAACGCGGCGGGTTGTGTGGCGGCGGATTCCCGCATCGTGCTCGAAAAGCCGATTGGCCATGACCTGAAAAGTTCACAAGACGTCAACAGCGCCGTGGCCGATTGTTTTGACGAACGCAATATCTACCGTATTGACCACTACTTGGGTAAAGAAACAGTGCAGAACCTGCTGGCACTGCGGTTTGCGAATCGTATGATCAACTCTCAGTGGGACAACAGTTGCATTGATCATATCCAGATTACGGCAGCAGAAACTGTCGGTATTGAGGGGCGTTGGGGTTACTACGATAATGTCGGCCAGCTGCGGGATATGATTCAGAACCATCTGCTGCAATTGTTGTGTATGGTGGCGATGGAGCCGCCCAACTCGCTACAGGCCGATGAAATCAGGGCTGAGAAAGTCAAAATCCTGCGTGCCTTGAGTCCGATCACTGTTGACACTGTGGCTCACCAAGCTGTCCGTGGCCAGTACACGGCTGGCTGGATTAACGGCAAACCGGTAGTGGGTTACATGGAGGAGGAAGGCAGTGAGCGTGAGAGCAGTGATACTGAAACCTTCGTTGCCCTGAAAACTTACATCGATAACTGGCGCTGGGCCGGCGTACCTTTTTACCTGCGAACCGGCAAACGCATGAACAGCAAAGTCACTGAGGTTGTGATCACTTATAAAGATCATCCTCACGCTATATTTCCTGACGGTACCCACGGCGCCCATAATCGATTGATCATTCGTTTGCAGCCTAACGAGGGTATTGAGCTGGAGATGGTGTCGAAGAAGCAAAGCCTGAAAGAGCGTATGAGTTTGGAAAAACGCACCCTGAATCTAGACTTTTTCGATTCGTCAGGAGAGTCAAGAATTGCTGATGCCTATGAGCGCCTGTTTCTAGAGGTGATGAAAGGCGATCAGTGGTTGTTTGTCAGTCGTGATGAAATAGAAGCCTCGTGGCATTGGTGCGATACGCTGCTGGACGCCTGGCATAAAAAAGGCCTGGGTGTGAAAGGTTACAGTGCCGGTTCCTGGGGGCCATCAAAAGCTGAAATGTTGATCGAGAAGGACCAGCGTAGCTGGCATGAGTCCTGATGCGAGAACAACGTGAATTTGACAGTGTCGAGTTATTGGATGAGGCGCTGGTGGCGGATGTTGCCGCTACCCTGGCGGTGGACATCAAGCAGCAGGGCAGCGCTATACTCGTGGTGTCCGGTGGCCGAACGCCCCTGGGTTTTATGCAGTTGTTATCGCGTCAGTCACTAGCCTGGTCGAAAGTAACAGTGACGCTGGCTGACGAACGCTGGGTCGGCGCTGACAATGCTGACAGTAATGAAAAGCTGGTACGGGAAAACTTGCTAGTGAACGCGGCCAGCGCTGCAAATTTTGTTGGTCTCAAAAATGCCGCGCTCACTGCGGTCGAGGGTGAGACCGAAGCGAGCGAATTGCTGGGCAGTCTTGGGAAATTTTCGGTAGTAATTCTCGGTATGGGTGAGGATGGTCATACGGCGTCGCTGTTCCCGGGCGCAGCGAATTTGGCGCGCGGGCTTGAGCTGAATTCTGGCCAGGCCTGCATCGCGATGACGCCGTTGCACGCCCCGCATGAGCGCATGAGTCTGACTTTGACGCGCTTACTAGCTAGTCGGCGGATTATTCTGCATCTGTGTGGTGAGAAAAAACGTCGAGTACTGGCTGCGGCGCTTGCCGGTGACAATGTTCACGCGTTGCCAGTGCGGGCGGTTCTGCGCCAGGAGCAAACGCCGGTGAGCATCTATATCACACCCGACTTGCGGAATTGAATGTCAGGGCACTAAAGAAGCAAGTATGTAAAATATTTGGCTTGTTTCTCAGAATACAAAAATTGGGTTCGTAACGAGGGTGAAACACGGTGCACGAGCAAAATCTAATTAATGTCATCACAGATGCCATGCCAGACTTGAATAAGTCGGAGCGCAAAGTGGCGACGGCGATTCTAGCAGATCCTGATCGTGCGACCCGCTCCAGTATCGCGGCTTTGGCCGCCCTGGCAGCGGTGAGTGAGCCCAGTGTCAATCGTTTCTGTAAACGTTTTAATGCCACAGGCTTTCCCGACTTTAAGCTGCGGTTGGCGAAGTCGCTGGTGTCGGGTGTGCGGTTTATGAACCGCAATGTTGATCCAGGGGATGAAGTCGACAGCTACACACCGAAAATATTCGACAGTACTATCAGCCAGCTGGCAAAGGCCAGAGACAAGATCAGCCACTCGCGCATCAACCAAGTGGTAGACGAGCTCATTCAGGCTCGAAGGATCTATTTTTTTGGCCTGGGTGCGTCAGGTTCAGTGGCCCGGGATGCCGAGCATAAGTTCTTCCGCTTTAATATCCCCGTATCTTTTCACGATGACGTGTTGATGCAGCGCATGCTGGCGTCCACGGGCGCCACGGGCGATGTGTTCTTTTGTATCTCGCATACGGGCCGCACTAAAGAGATTGTCGAGGTCGCTAAGTTAGCGCGCAGTTGCGGTTCGACGGTGATTGGCCTGACAGTGCCCGGTTCGCCATTAGCGAAGGTTTGCACCTTAACCTTAGAGGTCGATGTGGCTGAGAACACTGATGAATATATGCCTATGGCTTCACGCTTAGTGCACCTGGTTATTCTGGATGTTCTGGCCACTGGGGTGACCCTGCGCCGAGGACCCGAGTTGTTACCGCATCTCGAGAAGATTAAACACAGCCTGCAACCTACACGTTTTTCGAATAAGGGCGGGAACAAGGGCGTCGACTAAGTCCAGAAGAGTCGATGCCAACCAGTCCCGATTCGGCAATTTTTCCATAGGATAGCGTCATGCCGGTGGCTTGATTAGGGGTTTGGTTTTTCCTATGCTCCACCTAAACAAGACTTGGCTTAGGCGTCGATCATCGAATCAAGCGGCCATCATGGCTTAAAAATTTGCCTCGTCAGAAAAATTCGTGGGCGGTTTTCGGTACCGGTAGCGCCCCAAGTGCATGGTATAAGGCGGTTTCAGCAGCATGATAGGTTCTGAATCCATAGGATTTTCTGGTAGTCAGTTTCGCTTTGTTGTTGAAACCCTCAACAATGCCGCTGGAGAACTGGCCTTTGGCCCGGAACCAGTTCAGCAGCAGCGGTCGGTGGCGCCTCATCTGACGGGCCATTTTCTTCATGGGTTCAATCTGCGATCGCATCGTCCGGGTACACCATCGGTCCAGGAACTGGCCCGCCCAATAGGGCGATTTATACGACCAGAACAGCTGAAACTCTTCCTTCAACAGGTAGCTCCTCACCGCCTTCAAATTGTAGCGCAGAAGCTCCGCCAATCTGGGCTCCTGCTTCGCCGTCAGATTCTCTGGCCGTTTAAGCAGCAGCCAGCGGCTATTGGTCAACACCGGCTCATAGCCCTCTCGCTTCAATTGCCGAGCCTCCTCGGCACGTACCTGGTCAATTGCCTTGCTCAGATTAGCCATGATGTGAAACCGATCGAGAACATGAATCGCATGCCCCGCCTTTTTGGCAATCACCTTCAGGTACGGCTTCCACATATCGCTGCAAATATAACGCAGCTCCCTGCTGCGGTCCTTGCCCAGCCAGCGGAAGAACAGCAGCAGGGTCTTGACCTTGCGCTCCTGACCAATCCACAGCAACCGACGGCAGTCGGCATCAATCTGGTAAACCAGCGTCAAATAGCGGTGCCCGCGCTGCCAGGCGATCTCGTCCACGCCGATCGCCTCTATCCCCGACAGGTCCTGGTGGGCCCGGCCCCAGGCCACCGCCATTTCCACCGAACTGAACACATGGTCCCAGGTCGTCCGAAACGCCTCGGCCACCTCCTTCCAGCTCAACCGCCTGGCCCAGCCCGCCAAAAACCAGGCATAGGTCTCGGTCAGCTGATGTTTGCCCGCTGCCCAGGGCATACGCTCTACCCGAATACCACAGCGTCGGCAGCTCACCCGGCGCGGGGCGTAGACGAAGAACACCTTGATGCCCCACATTGGGATGAACTCAAAACGGCGCACCGGCAGCGTGTCATAGCCAGGACTTCGCCGTCCGCAGCCCGAGCAGATTGCCTGACCGTTGGCCCGGGGGCGCAGCTCTGCCTCAATCGTCGGTTCACTGGCGTCTTCCACCCAGCGTACCGAGCCGTACACAAAAGATTTGAAATTCTGCACGCGATTCAGGATAGTCTTGATGTGCATCCTGTCGTCCTCCCTCTGTCTGGTGCTTGGTCGCACTCGTATCATTACAGAGTCAGGGGGCAGGATGCACTCATTCCTGTTCAGCTTGCCTTTGGTTGTGTTCCGGTCACGCCGGGCTGTTTTTTACCCACTAATTTTCCTGAAGAGCCAAAGTTCTTTAACAGTTTTCGCCAGCTCCGGAATGACCTGCACTGCTGTGGCACCGGTGCCAATAATACCCACTCGCTTGCCCGCCAGGTCTATGTTGTAGTCCCAGCGCGAGGTGTGGAAGGATTCGCCGGCAAATTCGCTCATGCCCTCGATACGCGCCAGCTTTGGTGTCGTCAGGATGCCGTTGGCAAGAATCACATAGCGCGCCCGCATCTTGTCATCCCGGTCTGTGGTCACGGTCCAGCGCCCACTTACCTCATCCCAATGGGTGGCGGTAACTGTGGTATGGAACAGGCAATGATCGTAAAAACCGAACTTCTCGGCCAGCTGCTGACAGTACTCCATAATCTCGAAGCCGGAGGCAAACTTCATCGACGGGATATATCCCATCTCCTCCAGCAGCGGCAGGTAACTGTAGGCCTCGACATCACAGGCGATACCCGGATAGCGGTTCCAGTACCAGGTGCCGCCAACATCGCCGCCCTTCTCACAAAAGCGTACATCGGTAAAACCCGCGGCGCGTAATTTGTGCCACAACAGCAGGCCGGCAAACCCCGCCCCCACCACCAGAATCTCACACTCGTCGTTTAATGCATCCCTGGGCACGGGATCGGCGGAATAAACGTCCTGCAGATATTTGCTGAACTCACCTTCCATGGCCATATAGTCAGCGGCGCCACGGCGGGCCTCTTTGAACTCACGGTATCTGGCCTGCTCTTCGGCGTTAAACACGGCGCCAGGCGGTGCCGGCGGCAGGGTTTTCAGCGCCTCGTCGGCAACAATGCTGTAACCCTGGCCGGCAATTTTGCTGGTGGCCCTGGCGGCGCGTGTGTTGAATTTTTTCAGGCCCGTGACTGCATCAATCTGAACAGACATCATTGTGTCCTCCGCCTTAATCGACAATTTTATGGGTCAGGCTCATATAAGCACGATTGATAAACCGCACGTTGTCACCCATTTTTCCGTCGAAGTCGGCGGTGGGCCTGGCAGCAAACACAGCATCGAGACTGGCACCCTTGTGGATCAGCACCAACATGCGGTCGCGGACAGTTGTCAGCATGGTCACATAGTCCGCCAGAGCCTGGTAATTGGTCACGGGGCCATGACCGGGGATCACCACAGTATCTGCATTGATAGCCTTGAGGGCCTGCTCGCAAAAGTGAATCAGACCCTCCAGGGTGCCGCCGTTACCGGCATCGATAAACGGATAGCCGGCGTTATTAAACACATCACCCATGTGCAGCACATTACTTTCATGGAAAAACACGGCGGCGTCACCCGTGGTGTGGGCCGGGCCAAAATGCATCAGATCGATGGTCTGGCCATTCAGGTGAAACTGCATGGCGTCGGCGAAGGTGATGTCCGGCAGGGCGCTTTGCGGGTAGGCCTGCTGGTCATAGGCCACTGATACCAGGTTAACGATATTATCCTGCTGCATCATTTGCCGAGAATTCTGCTGTGCAACCAGCCAGGTACCCTCGGCACTAAGCACCTTGTTGCCCTCGGCGTGATCAAAATGCCAATGGGTGTTGACAGCAAAATCAACACCCTCGCCACCCAGCTCACCAATCGCTGCATGGATCTTGGGGGTCAACTGGGGGAACTGGTCATCCACAATAAACACGCCGTCTTTACCTATGCTGACGCCAATATTGCCACCGGCGCCAAACAACACAAAAAAGTTGTCGGTAATTTTCTCGGTGCGTATTTGCGTGCCGGCAAAATCCCAGCCAAAGGCCTCGGCTAATTCGTCCAGGTCAACGGGTTCTGGGACCGCAGGGGCGTTGTGAGGGAAACTATTGGCTGTCCATAACAGTGCCAGCAGAGGTAGCAGAGGTAGCAGGGTCTTGCGCATAAGATATTTCCCTTGGTTAAAACAATGATCTTCCAAACAATAACCAGGCCCTTCGGCCGCTATTGCCGCCAGCTTTTTTATCCGGCTTTTTTATCCGGCTTTCTCACCCGGCATAAGCCGCAATGGTGGTCCGGTGCAACAGGCGATCGTAACCCTCATAACCGCCTGTTGCTCGATGCAGCTCGCTGCGGTTATCCCACATCACCAGCATATTGGCCTGCCACTGATGGTCATACTGGAATTCGGCCCGGGTCTGCCAGGCGTGCAGGCGCTTCAACAAATCCAGGGCCGCGGCATCCTCCATCCCTTCAATACCAACAATGTAACCAAGACAACCGTAGAGCTCTTCGATACCTGTCTCCGGGTGCGGCCGAATAATGGGATGAGCCTGCACCACCATGGCGGTTTCGTTAGCAATGATTTTCATGCTGCGGTCAGACGCTTTGTCACTTTTACCGTACATGCCATCAGGGGAGTAAGCGACACGCGCAGAGTGTAATGCCCGCTTGCCTGTCAGTTCCTGGCGCAGTGCCGCCGGCATGGCCGCCAACGCCAGGCGCTGGTTAACAAACAGTGTGTTGCCGCCGCGGGGTGGAATAGTAATAGCATACAGACACGTGCCCGCGGGTGGTGCTACCTGGAAACTCCAGTCTGTGTGCCAACCCTCGGCAAATATCGATGCCGTCTCATCTTTGTTGCGCTGCACAGCAATGACATGTTTGCGCCCGGCAATGGGGGCGATAAACGGGTCTTGACCAAAACCGCCAAAATAGGTGGTAAAACGTTCCAGGTCATCATCTGTCAGGTCTTGCTCGGGAAAGGCCAGCACGCCGTGCTCAAGCCAGGCCTGGCGGAGCGCAGCAACGATGGCAGGCGCCAGTGGCGCCGCAAGGTTAAGGCCTGTGACCGTGGCGCCGTGGGACTGCCCGGATGGTGTGATATGCATGTTGAATTTCCCTCAAGCTCGGGTTGCCCGGCATGGCCGCGTTTTTTCTTTGGCTTTATCCTATCCCATTCGAGCGACCGCCGACAATGCCACAACTGGCGCAGCCAGCGGCGGCTGACAGAGGCTGGCAGAGCCTGGCAGACAGAGAGGCTGACATAGTCCGCAGGAGTGTTACCATAGGCCGTTGCCCTATCTTCAACCCGATACTAAAAACTGCAAAAGGTCTGCACCATGAAAATCGCCGTCGTCACCGGTACCAGCACCGGCATAGGATTTACCACCAGCCTGCATCTGGCCCGCAACGGCTACCAGGTTTTTGCCGGCATGCGCAATACAGCCAAGGGCCAGGCCCTGGTGGAGGCGGCCAAGGCCGAATCACTGCCTGTGACTGTCTTGCAGATGGATGTCACAGACGCAGCCTCACTGGCGGCCGCCTTTGCGACCATACACCAAGCCGGTGACGTCTCCCTGCTGGTGAACAATGCCGGTATTGGTGGCGCCACGCCGCTGGAGCTGACCCCCGAAGAGGAACACCGGCAGATTTTTGAAACCAATTATTTTGGCACCATCAATTGTATCCAGGCGGTGCTGCCCAGCATGCGCGAAAACGGCGCCGGTGATATCGTCAACATTTCGTCCATCGTTGGCATCCTGGCGACCCCCAACCAGATTGCCTATTCAGCCTCCAAGTGGGCAGTTGAGGGCGCCACCGAGGCCCTGGCCCATGAGGTCTATCGATTTGGCGTACGGGTTTATTGTGTAGAGCCAGGCGTGGTGGCTACCAGCATCTTTGATAATTCGGCGAGCGCCACCCGCTATGACAAAACCTCACCCTACCAGCCCATTATGCGTCGCAATGGCAAACTTTATGCCGCCGGATTCCTGGCGCCCGCCGTACCCCAACAGGTCGCTGATGCGGTACTCACCGCCATCACCCAACCCACCTACCAGTTTCGCTGGCCAGTGGGCAAAGATGCTGACGGCATCTGCAACGGCCGGCCGAAAATTACGGCAGAACAATGGATAGAAATGGGCGACAACATCACTGACACAGAGTACAACGAACGCTTTAAGGAATATTTTGATGTCCAGCTCTAAGCCCGGCACCAATACACCTAGCAGGAATTTTTAGCGATGATTCATACCTGCATGAGTAACTGGCACCTGCACCTTAAGGGCCAGCTTGCCGGCGGTCTTGATACCTTGCTGGCGGATGATTGTATCTTTTATTCGCCCGTGGTTTTCAGCCCCCAGAAGGGCAAGGAACTGACCAAAATGTACCTGAACGCTGCTGGCAACACCTTCAGCGGTGGCGATAAGGATAAGGCCCCGAGCCAGACTGCCTCGCCCTTCAAATACACCAAAGAGGTGTTAAGCGGCAACTGTGCAGTCCTGGAATTTGAAACCCATATTGAAGACAAATATGTCAACGGTGTCGATATTATTACCTGCAACGACGCTGGCCTGATTATTGAGTTCAAAGTCATGATTCGACCGCTGCAGGCTGTCAACATGCTGCACCAGCAAATGCAGGCCATGCTCGCCTCCATGCAGGCATCTGCACCAGGCAAATAACGTACAGCGCCGGCAGCTTATACACAGCGCCGGCGAGCGCTTTGTGCGCTCGTCATGCCTGACATTTTAGTAGCAGCCTGCTGCCCGTTCGCATATAGGAGCCTGCAATTGTGCGCCAGGTTGCCCTTTTTGTTTGCGATGGGGGTGGGTCGCAATCTCTACCTTGACAATGACGCGTCGCTCATGCGGCCTACGCATCAGGTCAGCCCGGCAAACTCATGTTTTGGAGTTTGTTTTAGAACGCTATTTTTACACGGCTAAGGCTTCTGTTTAACTCCTTCTTTACTTCTTCGTGAATAATCCGGGCTAGCGGGCTGTCGAATTTGTCGCAGAATTTCACTGATCTAGATCACTGCTGTCCCGTTAACTTTCATATCAACGTCATCTGATAGATATTCATTTGGTCATCACGTGGAGACCTGAGCATTGCGGTGGCTATGGGCGTTGTAACCGCTTTCGCAGGCGCTTTACTCTATGTGATTCTGATCTATTTTGGCCGGAGTGTGATCTGGTGTGTGGCTGGGGATGACCAGCTGTTTTCTGGTGCGGGCCAGCGCGATTACCTGGCACTGATCACTTCCCACCAGGCAATCAGATTGAATCATTCGGCCAACAGTTGAAAACAATCTTGCGGTGTTTCCCTATTAACGGGTTAAATGCATACTCGACATCTTAACTTGAACTCTTCGGACACAGACATGGGTTTATTTTTTCTCATTCGCAGCAGCCTGGCAACAATACTTTTCCTTTTTGCAGCAACTGCCAGCGGTGCAGAAGACTGCAGCAAACTAACAGACGCAGAAGCCCGACTGTCTTGTTTTGACGCACTCTATCCCTCGCAGGACGAAAAAGCAGATGACGTGGTGTCAGAGAACATCCTCCGACCCATAAAGAAAAGAGGGTTCTTCGAAATCGAAGGCAAACAATACTATGAGGGCACTATTGTCGAAATGCTGAACAAACCACAGCAGCGTATGGTGTTCCGTTTTGATAATGACGAGATATGGATTCAGACCACTCCGCGGAGCCTTCCTATCAAAGTAGGTGACAAAGTCACTATTAGAAGAGGAACTGTCGGTGGCTATGTTTTACGTACAGAAAACAAAGTCTCAACAAAAATTAGCCAAATTACAACTGATTAACACAGGGCTGGCAACACCCACAATAGCGCCCGGCCGGATTCCGGTCCTGTGACCGTCTCAAACCATTCCGTCAGCCGAGGCCACCCTTGCCTCGTGTAGCCGGCAACGCCCTTGTCTTTTCCGAACGGTTTTTCCTTACCCAAATGAACGCGTTTGCCATTTTGCCGACCGGGTCGCCGACTTGATCTTCCGGATCACAGGCGGGCCGCGTACGGATTGAGGTTCAGCGCACTACCGAAGCGCTGGATCAGGATGACGGCACCGGTCTTGGCGCGTCGTGGGCATGGCCTATTTTTTTGACCAGATGAGTGGCGATGACGCGGTAGACGATGCCAGGTACCCCGCACATGATCTCGGGCAGCCAGCGTCAGGCGTTGCCTGGCAGTGCCCGCCTACTCCCACGCTATTATCAATGAGCCTGTTTATCTCGTATATTCTATGGCTTACAACGATTCTGCTCTACATTTTTTTGTTTGCTGCATAGCACAACGGCATTACTCTGCTTCGCCGACACAAGTGACGCACTATCACCATTGTTAGAACATTGTGCTGCAACATATTCGAGTGGATATTTATATCTGTTCTATTCCTGTAGTGAACGCCTGGAGACCATCATCGACAATCATGCGTTTCGCTGTGTCGAGCAGCTGGTCCCGACGGGCTTCAGGTGTCAGGCGGGTTCGTGTTTGAGGCAGCGTCATGAAACCGATTCTATCCTTATTGTTGACAGTCTTAAATAGTGGCGTTACTTTATGCTACCATTCGGGTATTTTGCTAAAGCCTTGAACAACAATGAAGAACACACCAAAGGCCGCGTGGGAAAATTCAGGCATGACGGATACCGGAGGACTTGATCTTGTTTGTTGCAGCAATGAGTTTGTTGCATTAACTCTGCAGTATGACAATTTGCTGGCTTTATACGGGCACTGATCCGAGTTCAATAAAAATAAAAAGGGGATCAATAGTGAAAATACGAAAGTTGCTACTTAGCACTTCGATCGCTTTGGCGGTTGGTGCACCAAGTTACGCGCAGGACAATGAGATTGAGGAGGTGGTAGTTACCGGTTCCTATATCAAACGAACTGCGCAAGATTCACCATCGCCATTGTCTGTTATGACTTCGGCTGACATTGAAGATCTCGGCGCCGCCGATGTATCAGAGATTGTTCAGTCTATGCCATGGCAGTCGGGAAGCCAGACAAGAGCTTCCACCTTCGGGGGAGAAGGTGCTGATGGTCGAAGTTCCATTAACTTAAGAAACCTGGGTCACGGTTCGACGTTGCCGCTCGTTAACGGCAAGCGTCACGTTGCATCCTGGTACAACGGACGTGGTAACGCTTCCGTTAACATCAACGGCCTTGTTCCTAACATCGCACTCCAACGAGTTGAGATTGTTAAGGATGGTGCCTCTGCACTGTACGGTTCTGACGCTATTGCTGGAGTTGTGAACTTACTGACGAAGAAAAACTTTGAAGGTCTGGATTACAACTACTCTTACTCTGTTGATGAGGAGTCAGGTAAAGGTGGAACCAGTACCATTGAAATGATCTATGGTGTTCAGGGTGAGCGCGGCGGAATTGTTCTGTCTGCCAGTATTCTGGACCGTGGTGAGATCCACGCTGGTGATCGCTACGATCGATTTGGTGGTGCTTCCATTTCCGGAACAGGTCAGCCTGGTCGAATCAGACCGGATAGCGGCCAGACCATCACCTGGGCAAGTCACGGATTGTTCCCTGGACAGCAGGTTGGTGCTAACGGCGAAACCGCGCTGAACAATTTTCCTCGCGACGCTGCTGGCGGTACTTACGGTCAGGCAGACGAAAGCTGTGAAGTTGCAGCACGTGAAGAAGTCGCGGGTACTCTAGGTACCGCTTTTGGCAACCTGCTTTGCCTCTATGACTTCGGTCCATTCTTTGCTATTCAAGCGGATGAGAAGTTGCAAAAGACTTTCATCACGGGTGACTACAAAATCACCGATGATTTAGTAGCTTACTTTGAATTCGCGAACAATGATCAGGAATTCAATCGTAAGAACTCGTTAAACCCGAACTCACCTTCGCTGCCTGTTGCGGTAACGCACCCTGGTAACATTGAAGATGCATTTCGACGTGGTATTGAGCCAGTTACCATATTGAACGCGACTCGTTTAATCGGTTTGACGCGCAACAATCCTGACCGGCCGATAGATACCTTTACACGACAGAATTATGCTGACAGTCGAGCTGTTATTGGTGTTATTGCTGATCTTGAAATAGCGGGTAAACCCTGGACGCTGGATTTGTCCTATGCAGGCAACGAACATGATCGTGCAACGACCCAAGTACAGGATACGCTGTCTTCACACATGGAGCTGGCGCTGCTTGGTTTGGGTGGTCCGAACTGTAATATCGAAAGCGCACTTGCAAACGGTACGCAAGGTCAAGGTAATATTGACTTTGCTGCTGCCGGCGGCGATTTTGCAGCAGGTAGTTGTTACTACTTCAACCCGTTCGGCAGCAGTCGATGGGACAGAAGTGGTAATCTTCAGCAGGATGCTAGGCTCCAAAATCCACAAGAACTGATCCAGTGGATGGTTGGTCGTGCCAACAGTCAAGCGCAATATACGCAGCGGATGATCGACGGGGTCGCAACTGGCGAATTGTTTGAAATGGGTTCTGGCAATGCTCAATTGGCTGTTGGTTTCCAACACCGCGTTGAATCTGCCATCGAACTGGTTTCATCCGACCTTAACTCTGACAACCTGGACTTTGTCTTTGGTGCACGTGATTGGTCTGGTCGTCTGACGACAACAGCGCTGTTTGCTGAAATCAGTCTGCCGGTTACTGACTGGCTAGACATCAACGCTGCCGTTCGTTACGAAGATTTCGACGAGCTTGGTCTAGACACAACGGATCCGAAGATCACGGTTCTGATGCGTCCTACCGATGATATCTCGTTACGTCTGTCAGCAGGTTCCTCGTTCCGCACACCGTCGCTGCAGCAGTTGTACGGCAACCTGACAACGGTAGCGAGCCAGACGGACTTCGATGGTGTTACGGCGTTTCGTCCTTCTGTGACAAATGGTGTGAGCACACTGACACCTGAAACGGCTGACAACTGGAACATTGGTGGTTCATGGGCACCGTCTGACGGGTTTATGGCTGGCTTCCAGGCTGATCTGGACATCTACCATTACGATTATGAAAACGTCATTACGCGTGAAGGCTCCAATACGCTGTTAGCTGCAGATAACGCTGCAATAAATGCCTTTATCGCTGCGAATGCGGGTTCAGGCGCCGCTGCTGCAGTCGCTGCTGGTGTGGGTAATCGCAGGCAGATCATCCGTGATTCTTCAGGTACGATGGTTCGAATTTTGCCAGACTTTATTAACGCAAGTGCGGCAGAAATTGAAGGAATTGACCTGACTTCATCCTGGACCTTCGATACCGACTTCGGCACGGTGCGACCTGGATTGCAAGTGGCTTATGTCACTACCTACAATGTTGAGATTGGTGGCGCGACGATTGATGCGGTTGGTAACGCCAACGTTGGTAACGCAGTGGCACGGCCTTTGCCTGAGTACAAGATCAATGCGACCTTGAACTGGGCGAAGAACAATCACCGCGCGTTTCTGATTGTGAAGCACACGTCTGAAGTTGATGATCCAGGCAGAGCCCCTACTAAGGGTTTCTTTGCTACGGGTATTGCCCTGGCGCATGGTGCTGCAAGGGCCGCAGAGTTTCTGGCGGAAGCAAATGTTGTCAAGGCGATGACCACTGCTGACGTACAGTACAGCTACAACTTCGGAGAAATGAGCTTCCTGACAGACAGTACAATTACTTTCGGTATTCAGAATCTCTTGAATGAAGAGCCTCCGTACTTTGCGGATACGAATGCGTATAGCCCTATTCTTCATGATGGTCGAGGACGTATCTTTATGGTTCGTCTGAACGGTAGTTTGTAATACCAAACTGTCTTTAGAAGATGATTAAAGGGTCGCTTCGGCGGCCCTTTTTTTATGCCTTAGTTCCAGGGGTCAGGACCAAGTGCCAGGTCCGATTGTCAATCATGGCAGCGCTTCGCCTAGCAACGTAGCAAGCTCACCTGTTCACAAAAGGCTCTTCAGGAAAATTAGTGGGCGAAAATATCAACAAACCACGTCACTGCAATATCTTCCCCGCCGCGTTCCTGAAGTACCATTCATGGTTATGATTGGCCTGGATGCTGAACCCGCCTTCGTGTAACAGCCGGTGATGCCGGCCGCAGAGCAGCAGGGTGTTGGCCATGCTGGTTTCGCCACCGTCTATCCAATGTTTCACGTGATGGGCGTCGAGCCATTGCTGGTGGTCGCAGCCAGGAAAACGACAACACTTGTCGCGCCCGCGTAAGGCCCGCTTCATGGGTGGCGACACAACCCGCTGTTTACGCCCGACGTTTAAGGGGATGCCCTGGTGGTCTTCGACCACGGGGATCATGCTGGAATCACACAACAAACGCCGGACGGACTCAATGGGATAATCGCTGCAGCCGCAGGGTGATGCCTGCTCTCGCAAAGCCGCCTCATCCACATGGACCATCACCTGATAATGATCTGCGCTGGAAGAGTTCGCCTCGCTGCCGCCAGCAAGAAAACCCCTTGCCACTTCCACCAGCGCATCGGCCTGATGCTTAAAAAATTCATCGCTGGCGCATGCTTCCGTTGCATCCGTTGCTCCCGTAGCTTGTGTGGCTGTTTCACTTCTGGTTGCGGGCGCCAGTGTTGCCAGCGCGGCAGCAATAGCCTGCATCACTAACTCGCCAGCCTCCTGGGTCAGCTGCATGCTGATGGTCATGGTGCCATCATCCAGCAGCTGGCGGCGCAGGTAGCGGCTGTTGTGGGCATGGTTGGCATCCCGTGTGGATAAGCGCCGCTGGGCATTCCGCAGTTGCTGGCACTGCCGTTCTACCTGGGCGGCGGTGGCCTTTACGGCAAATGCCAGCAAGTCTTTTTCGTTGTGCCTGTTAGCAACGCGCGACAAGGCCCTGGCCTTGGAGTAGGACAAACTGCCCTGGGCAAAGGCTGCTGAACACGCCGGCAGGTCAAACAGCGCCATGGCCACCCGCACCTTCTCGCGGGCTGTGCCCAGGGACATGCCACATTTAAAATTCAGCCACTCAGCGCTGCTGCTGCACAGCCAGGATTTCCAGCCCTGGCGAATATCAAATTCACGGATCAGCTCAAGAAACTGGTATTCACTTGAGTTGATATGTTGTGACAGGCTGATGATGTCGTCCTCCAGCTGCTCAAGAGGTTTGAATTTGAGCCCGCTGCCAGCGCTGCTGGACGATTCTCCCAGAGGTGATATGACAGACGAAAACGACTCATATGCGCTGGCTTCAGACATGATTTGCACCTTCCCTGGTGACTGTATTTGTATACAGTATTATGCATATAAAGCATTGTTTTATATAAGAATAATATGTTCTTAACAACGCGCTTTTTAGTCCCTTATGACTGCTTGGGAAATATTGAGGTCAGAGTAAAAACTCAGAAGTTCTCATCCCTCTCGTGCGGCGGGAATCGCTTGATATCATGCATTTGGAGCGCTACCTGTCCCGGAAACCACCTGTGAAACTTTCTGACGAGGTATATAGTGACCCACTAATTTTCCTGAAGAGCCAAAAATTTATGAGCTTGCTGCCCTCATCGACGAACTGAAAGGTGAAGATGTCCATAGCGCAATCGCACAGCAGAGCCTATGGGCGATTGTTGCTGCCAGCGCCGCCCAAGCATCAATGCTCAGCGGTGAAGCGATGAATACTCATCGGTTTTTTATCGAACACGACCTGGTCGCAACGCTCGAGGAATAAAAAGCGCAAGGAATAAAAAATTTAAGCAGTCAGAAGAATGTAAATATCAAGTTAAAAAACTATCAAAACGAAACAAGCAAAACGAAACAAGCAAAACGAAACAAGCAAAACGAAACAAGCAATAGACATAACACAGTGGATACAGCCATGAATAAAGCAGTCATTAACGTCGACGACAATCAAATGCCCGCGGTGGGTCTAGGACTGTGGAAGCTCAATAAAAGTGCCTGCGCCGATGTCGTCCGAAACGCCATTGAGATTGGCTACCGGCATTTAGACAGCGCGGCTGACTATGGTAACGAAGAGGAAGTGGGTGCCGGTATTAAACAGGCGTTAGCCGACGGCTTGTGCAAACGGGAAGACCTGTGGATCACATCGAAACTGTGGAATACCTTTCATCGACCGGAGCACGTGCGAGAAGCCTGCGAGAAAACACTGGCAGATCTCGCTGTCGACTATCTCGATCTCTATCTGATTCATTTCCCCATCTCGCTAAAGTACGTTGGCATCGAGTCACGCTACCCACCGGAATGGATAGCAAACCCAGACGCAGCTAACCCTGTCATGGAAATCGACTCTGTACCACTGGCCGACACCTGGCGCGCGATGGAAGCACTTGTCGCCGATGGGTTAGTAAAGCAGATTGGTATCTGCAATTACACAACCGGTTTACTCCATGATTTGATGGCGTACGCGAAGATCAAACCCGCCATGCTGCAAATCGAGTCGCACCCCTATCTGACTCAGGAAGCCTTGATACGTACCGCGAATAATTACGGCATTGCGGTCACTGCCTTTTCGCCTCTGGCAGCACTGTCATATGTTGAGTTAGACATGGCAACGACGTCAGACACCGTCTTGTCGCAAGCCGTTGTGCTTGCCGCAGCCAAGCGAGTTGATCGATCACCAGCGCAGGTTGTGCTGCGCTGGGGTATACAGCGCGGCACAGCCATCATTCCAAAATCGAGCAAGCTCGAGCGTCTGAAAGAGAACCTGGCATTGTTTGATTTTGAGTTAAACAGTGATGAAATGGCGGCACTATCCGCATTGAACGCCAACCGTCGCTTCAACGATCCCGGTGCATTCTGCGAAGGCGCATTCAATACATTCCACGCTATTTACGACTAGCGTGTTCGATATCGTCATTTATCGTTGAGCAGAAGCGCTACTGTGAAGCAAATAATGGGGAGCCGGCAGAACAAGGTGCTGAATTCTTCCGGTCCCCTCTGTCTGCTATTGACTCAATCAGTCATCAAAGCCCAGAAAGGTAGCCGCTTCGTCAACGCTCTTGCGTTCTGAGACGACGGCGTTGGCAGGAAAACTCTCATCTGGCCAGCCCAGCGCCACTGCCTTCATGATCACTTGGTCATCAGCAATACCCGCATGCTCGCGCACTACCGGCGACTGCATAATGCCCTGGCTGTTGATCACTGCGCCCAAGCCTCGAGACCAGGCGGCATTGACCAGCGCGGTGGTGACGGCGCCACAGTCAAAAGCCGTATCATCGCTGTCTGCCAGCACGCGGTCATAAGTAATGATGACACAAACCGGCGCGTCAAACTGGCGAAAGCCGCGCAGCACCCAATCCTGGCGTCCTTCTTTATCGTCACGTTCGATGCCCATAGCACCAAACAATTGCTTGGCGACGCCAACCTGACGGTCGCGATGTTGCCCTGCAAAGGCCTCCCCGATACGAAACTCACGGGAATGCGGCACACCCGCCAAATTACGCTCCACATTACCGGCGCGAATACGTTGCAAGGGTTCGCCAGAGACAACAGTAAAATTCCACGGCTGCGTGTTCATTGATGAGGGGGAACGCATTGCCAGTGCCAGGACTTCTTTAATTAGTGCTTTCGGCACCGGGTCGGGCTTGTAGCCTCGAATGCTGCGGCGACCGAGGAAAACATCATCAAATTGCACTTTAAATCTCCTTGTGTGAATGCCTGGCTAGTGTACGTTATTGCCAGGCCAAAATAAGTGAATAATTTATCCAATCCATTGACGAAGCGTACGTCTTTTGACCCTTGGCTTTTTTGCATGGGCTTATCGCATCGCTACCTTGAGCACAGCAGTCCAAGCGGGAGTTAACGGCGCACGTTCACGGGCGGTGGGCCGCACTCAAGAAACGGTAGATGTTGCTGAATGAGGGTGCAATCGCGCATCGACGGTGATTGGCCTAACCGCATGGTCGCCTAAAAAGTGCCGGCAAATACGTAACCCATACCGCGCATTGTTTTAATCAGCTGGGGCTTTGCCGGATCAGTCTCGATTTTTTTTCGTAATTTGCCCACAAGAACATCTACGCTTCGGTCGTTGGGCAGCCAATCCCTGCCGGATAAATTTTCTAGCAGCGCATCACGGGTTAACGGGCGATTTTTTGCCTTAACAAGCAGCGACAGTAAGGTGAATTCTAGCCCTGTGAGATCTATGGTTAAGCCATGTTTGCTGACCCTATGCCGACTAAAATCAATTTCTAAGTCGTCGATCTGTATACTTTCGGGATCAGCGCTGGATTTCTCCGTGAACTTTAAGCGTCGAAGTACGGTTCTGATACGGGCCAGGATTTCTCGCTCTTCGAATGGCTTGGTAATATAGTCGTCGGCGCCGATCTCTAATCCGACGATTTTGTCGACGGAGTCTGATGCACCGGTAAGAATGATGATACCAATACCGGGATAGGTTTCTCGTAGGTCCCTCGCAATATCGAGCCCGTTCGCATCCGGCAGGCGCAGGTCGAGCAAGATGCAATCGGGTGTGCGGGCCTGAAGTTTTTGGTCGAGGCCGCGTTTGTCGGCACAACTATCGACGCTTAAGCCCGACTTAGTGAGATAGCGCTCTAGTAATCTTCTAATTCGATCGTCGTCTTCGACAATCAGTACGTGTTCATTTGCGTTCATAACTTTTGACATCTGATACCAGCCTGTGTCTCGTGCTACTGTCGTCACGTCAGTGACGCTAAAGTTTCCGTTAATGATGCCCTAGTGTAGGGTTTTTTTAAAATCTTAATTTTATCGTTAAAGGCTTGATTTGCGTTACCTGCTGCAATCATGGCGAGATCTTCGTAGCCCGTAGTGAGCACAATCTTGATGTGAGGATAGTGCTCTGTGATCAGTTGCTGTAAATCTCGTCCAGACAGTGCGCCTGGCATCCGGATGTCACTAAAAACGATGCTAATCTCTGGATCCTGTTGGAGTGTGTCAATGGCCTCGGCGGCGTTTGCTGCCTGTGCTGTACTGTGACCTAAGGACGCCAGACAACGTAAGGCAAAAGTTCTGATTATGGCATCATCCTCAACGACAAGTACCTTGGCCAAGTTGGCTTTTGTCGATTTTGGCTTTTCGCTGGCTATGGTAGGCGCTGAGACACTACCCAATAGCACCGGTGCGCTATATTTTGGCAAATTAAGGGTCACTTTAGTGGGCTTGCCAGGGGCACTGTCGACGGTAACGAACCCCAATGACTGGGCGGCAAACCCTTGCACCATGCTGAGGCCCAGGCCGCTGCCTTTTCCCAGCGGCTTAGTGGTCCAAAAAGGCTCAAATATGTGTTTGAGTACCGCCGCTGATATGCCGCCGCCATTGTCGATAACGGATATCGACACATAGTCTCCGATGGCGCGGTCAGTTGCTAGAGCCGCTTCGCTGGTGGTGATGGTGTGTAGCCCAACAGCGACTTCGATTAGCCCTTGTCCATCCAACGCATCGCGCGCGTTAAAGCAGAGATTGACGATGGCACTCTCGAGCATCGCTGGGTCTACTAGCCCAAAGGGCGATGACTCATGCGGTGTAATTTTTAGCGTTATCTGCTGATCCAGGTTGCGTTGCAGCAAGCGGGCTACGTTAGCAATCAACTCGTTGATATTGGTCGGCACCGGGTCGAGCCGTTGCCGCCGAGCAAACAGTAATAACTGTTGAGTCAAATTCGCGCCGTCATTGGCAGCAGACAGGGCGTCACTGGCAATTTCATCAAACTCGACGTCGGTGAGCGTCTGCTTATCTTCTGTAAGGAGCGTCAAATTACCAATAATGACTGTGAGCAAGTTGTTAAAGTCGTGAGCGACCCCGCCGGTCAGATTGCCTAGCGCGATCATTTTATTCGTTTGCGAAGACTGCTGCTCTTGTTCACGCACATGTGTAACGTCGTTGGCTGTGAGCAGTGCACCGATAATTTTGCCGTGCTTGTCGCGGCGAGTGGTGGTGTGTATCAGCATATGCGTCGTTTTGCCGCTGAATCTAGCAACGGTAAAATCTAAGTGCTCCGTCTCAATCCCCAATAGCGCGTCATCGATAACCTGTTGCAGGTTTGTGCTAGGCGACCGGAGTTTATCAAGTGACAGGCGCTGTCCCATAGCTCGTTTTTTACTCAGGCCGGTCAGGATAGACGTCGCATGATTCCACACTGTTACCCGTCGATCAGTATCGAGACCGACAATCACCGCCGTCGCTGTTTCGAGATAATGTTCAAGTTCTAGGTTTGATCTAAATAATTCGGCTCGGGCTTCGATTGCCAGTTTGATATCCTGCACGATGATTAAGGTTTCTATCTTTTGGGTGATGGCGTTGCGGGCTCGTCTCGCAACGAGCTCTACCTCAATGAGATCGCCACGGTGATGTTTCAAGGAGAATTGAGTCGTGGATATCTCGTCCAGTTCGTTCCCTGCCAGAAACCTATCGAATGCCACTGCCTGGTGTGCTGCGATGCAAGTCGCGCTAAGCGGCCGGTGAGCAATGTCCTGCGGTGCGTAGCCTACTAACGATTGAGCTTGTCGGTTCGAGATCACGCAGTGGTTGTCAGCATTCAACAGGAACATGGGCACGTGAGCAAAATCAATAATATTTTGCGTCGCCTGTCGCCGTGCTGCTCGAACTTTGAAATGACAGATCGTTGCAAATATCACGACCGGAATAAAGAAGGATCCTAGGGTTGCCGCTTCATAAGACAGGGAGTCGAGAAAGTTGATGTGACCCAAAAGCAGTAGACAGAAGATAACCGCTAGCGCTGCGCCGAGAGTGAAAGCAGTGAGGAGTCTTGTTGAGTTGGCAAGCTTTGAGGTGATCATGAACAGCCTTAACACTCGGGGTGGAAATCAGCGCAGTCTGCGAAGCTATTTGTTGTAGATAAAATATTGTAGTTAAGTTGCTGTCTGTAATTGACTGTAGGCAGCTATCGTATGTAAGCTAGTATAGGATTTTGGTAATAGTATGTGATTTTTCTTCGAGATGCGAGCGTTGCTGGCCGCAAGACGCAACGCCTCATCAGACCTGCAGGGCCGTGGCAGGGTGCCCATAGCATCACGTTAAGTAAATTCTAGTCCGCGGGATGACTCGCGGCGTGGTGTTGATGTAAGCTGCCGGCCAAATTATTGTAGAAATTTAGGTTGTGGTAATGTTTGCGATGTTAAGTCGGGCGAAAGACGAGCCCAAAACGATGATAATGCGATTCTCGGGGGTGTTGGAAGGCCGTACTGTGCTTCCAGCACTAGAAAAAATTTATGTGCAGAAAATGGCCCAAGGTGTGACTGAGACCGAACTGCTGGGTTGCACGAAGCTTGTCGTAGATATGACAGCAATCACGGCAATCAGTCTGCAAGACTCTGACAAAATGGGCGTGCAGATGGCCGTTCTAAGCATCGTGCAGTCGTTCCAAACGGTGGGGGCGAAGTGGGATTCTCACAGTTTTGTCCAACGATTTGAGTCATGGTATCTCGCGCCAGTGCGAAAGGACTGCCGGGCAGCTTACAATGATAGAGTAAATCGTGTCGTGCGCAATCTGGGTGTAGACCCAGCACAAGTTCATAGGTGCGTTGACGTAACGCTAAGCGAAGTGCTAACCGACGTGGGACTGACAGCGAAAAGCATCGACAGCCTCCGCTGGGAACCTTTGTCAGCTTAAATCATTATCCGGCAGGGCAATGTTGACCTTCAGTGCGTTACTTTGAGCCCGTAGCGGTTGCCCAATCATCTCGTCATAGGCAGATTCTTGGACCAGTTCGGCCCGTTGGATCTTTAAGCCTTTGAAGGATTTTTTTGCAGCAAGTGCGCTGCGAAAGGTTAAAGCCGCGCCTTGGTTATCTTGGACAAGATAGGTTGCCTGGTCGATGACCAGTTCTACGAGATACAAGGCGTGGTCATAGCTGCGCAAGCGAAGCAGGTCTATGTTCGGGTCAAGCCGCTCTAATTGGCGTAAGGTTATAAAGTGCATGTCATCCTCTACCAGTCAACCTGACTGCCGTCAAAGGCGATAAATTGGCCGGTATCTTCCGGTGTCAGACCCATGATGATATCAGCCAGCCACTGAGCGGATTGGTCGGGTGCGAAGCGCGTTTGCGTAGCAGTCCGGCCGGTGAAAGGTGCGGAAAGCTCGGTGCTCACCGTGCCGGGATGCAGCGCCACCACTGCGCAGTTTGGCAGCGTCCGTTGCCATTCAATACTCAATGTTTTCACCGCCATATTGAGTGCAGCCTTTGAGCAACGATAACTGTACCAGCCGCCAAGTCGGTTGTCGGAGATGGAGCCCACTCGCGCTGACAGCGCGGCGAACACACTGCGCTGGGCATTCTTCAAGGCGTGGCGAGCATATTTCGCAATCAGTAGAGTGGAGAGCGTGTTGACGCGAATGTTATCCATAAAAAACTCCGCATCTAACCTGTTGATAGTTTTTTCTGGATTGCCTGCGGCAGAGTGCAAGAGCCCCACGGCATTAATGATATAGGTTAAATCTGGGCAGTCGGCAAAGAGTTGAGCGATCGCTGCTTCCTGCGTGATGTCCAGTTGCACCCAGTTGAGATTAGCCCGACTGAAGTCGGGCTGGCGCGATCGATAGGTGGCAATAACCTGGTGAGTTGCGTCGAGTCCGCAAAAAATTTCGACCAAGGCCAGCCCCAGTCCGCCTGATCCACCGATCACCAGCATGTTCATGTTGATGGCATCTGATGAGTTAGCGTCGGCACAAACCAAGTGGGCATGTCTCGTTTAGTCCAGGTTGCAAAACTCGCCTTTTCAGCGCAGTAAAAACGTCGGTAAGCCGCAACAGGATCATGGGCGTCTTTATACTGGTCTTGCATGGCCTGCGCAAAGGGCGTTAGACCTTTGGCGGGGAACTCGACATTTTCAATTTCTGCGATCACGCGCATTGAGGCGTGGTCCTGGGCTTTAGCATAACGCCAGCGATATTCTTGGTTTAAGGCATGACTCAGGCGCACAAGCCATTGGAAGTTTTCCAATGACTCGCCGACCCACAGAGTGCAAGGATGGCGATAGTGGGTTGAGCGATAAGGCGTCGTAAAGCCCTTCTCGTTCAGCGCCGTACACAATAACTGGGCGCTCTCCAAAATCATCTTACCCACGTGCTGGTCACAATGCGCCTGCGCGCACTGTTCAATGTCGTTATCGAGTATAAATATATTCATGGCATCGCACGCCTACAGTAGGTGACGGAGTGCCGTTGGCAAATCCGGATGGTTGAACGTAAAGCCGTTATCCAATAATTTTTTAGGGCGCACACGCTGGCCCTTGAGCAGGACTTCTGCGGCAAATTCTCCGAGCATCAGCTTGGCCATGAACCCCGGCAGCGGCAGCAGGGCGGGTCGATGTAATTGCCTGCCCAGAGTGCGGGCAAATTCGATTTGGGTGACAGGGTGGGGTGCGGTGAGGTTGAACACGCCTGTGGCTTGAGGATTTTCCAGCAGCATCTTGATACTGCGCACCACATCCTCGAGGTGAATCCAGGACCACCATTGTCGCCCATTGCCCATGGAACCGCCTAGGCCCAGTTTGGCAGGCAACAGCATGGCGGGTAACGAGCCGCCATCATTGCCGAGGACAATGCCCAAGCGAACAATACAAAGCCGACGTGCCAGGTCAGCCTGGGCCATGGCTGCGGTTTCCCAGGCGGCGCACAGCGCGTTCGAAAACCCGGCTCGACTCGGGCTGTCTTCATCCAGGCATTCATCATCCCAATGGCCGTACCAGCCCACTGCCGAACCTGAAATAGACACCTCAGGTGGCGTCGAAAGCCCGCGTAGCCAGGCTGTCAGATCCTGCGTGACCGCGACTCTGCTGTTAATGATCTGGGCTTTCTGGGCTTGCGACCAACGCGTCTTGTTCAGCGGTTCGCCGGCAAGATTAATCACGCCATACCAATGGCGCGGTTGCAGGTCGGCCAGAGCCGCGACAAAAGCCAAGTGCTCTGTGCCGGTTTGATGTATCGCTTCAGCCCGGGTCAACACCGTCACAGCATAACCCTGATCAACCAGGTAGCGACTCAAATGCCCGCCAATAAAGCCCGTGCCTCCGGTGATCAGAATATTTTTACGGTTTGTCATCAGCAGCAGGCCAAAAGAAAATGATACGCACAATTGCGTCTTCTGGATGATTGGAGTCAGAGTCAAGTGCCGAGGCAATTCGGCGGCTCACCTGCGCAGTGACAATGGCCCGTGCGCCCTGGCGGTAATCATGGTTTGGCCCATCGCTTGATCATGACCTACGTCAGTGGTTTGTGCGGAGCACTGCTGACTCTTGAGTATCCGGCCTTAGTCTTGGTATAAGTGTCCTTCAATTCAAAATTAGCCACGGTCAGAGAAATTTATGCGTCGAGCTGCCATCGTTTCACCAATCAGAACCCCTGTGGGCAAATTCCTCGGTGGTCTTAAAGATCTGCCGGCGGGAGAATTAGCCGCTTGCGTCATTAAAGCGCTAATGGCGCGAACCGGCATAGACGGTGAAAGGATCGATGATGTGGTGTTCGCGCAAGGCTATGGTAATGGCGAAGCGCCGTGCATCGCTCGTTGGGCCGCGTTGGCAGCGGGCCTGCCCATTAGCGTGCCCGGTTATCAATTAGATCGCCGTTGCGGTAGCGGCCTGCAGGCGGTGATTGATGCGGCCATGATGGTGCAAACGGGTGTGGCCGATGTCGTGATTGCCGGTGGCGTAGAAAGTATGAGCAACGTGGAGTACTACAGTACTGATATGCGTTCTGGTGCTCGAGCCGGCGCATCAGTGATGCATGACCGGTTGACCCGCGGTCGTGTCATGTCACAGCCTATCGCCCGGTTTGGCGAGATCAGCGGCATGATTGAAACCGCTGAAAACCTTGCGCGAGATTATGGCATTAGCCGCCAAGCCTGTGATGAGTACGCTTTAATGAGTCATCAGCGCGCGACCGCTGCCTGGGCTGCGGGTAAATTTGACGATGAGCTGGTACCCGTGGCAATACCCCAGCGCCGGGGTGAACCTTTGATGTTTGACCGAGATGAGGGTTTTCGGCCAGATGCCACCCTTGAGAGTCTCTCGGCATTACGTCCCCTGGAGGGTGGTGTGGTCACCGCCGGTAATGCCAGTCAGCAAAATGATGCCGCCGCCGCGTGCCTGGTGGTTGCCGAGGACAAGCTGGAAGAGCTGGGACTTGAGCCTATGGGTTGGTTGGTGGGTTGGGCGGCGGCGGGCTGTGAACCCTCGCGCATGGGCATCGGTCCGGTGCCTGCCGTTGAGCGGTTATTTGCACGAACCGGCTTGGGCTGGTCTGACATCGACCTGGTAGAACTCAATGAAGCCTTTGCGCCGCAAGTGTTGGCGGTATTGAAAGGCTGGGGCTGGGATGACCGAGATCGCTTGAATGTGAACGGATCTGGCATTTCCCTGGGTCACCCTATTGGTGCCACGGGCGGTCGAATATTGGCCAATCTGCTGCGGGAACTGGACCGCCGGGATGGTCGTTATGGTCTTGAAACCATGTGTATCGGCGGTGGGCAGGGGCTGGCGGCTATCTTCGAGCGTGCCTGAGTTCAGCGAATTGCAGGATTAAGCTGTTCTGTTTATAGCCGCTCCCTTTAAAGCCGTTCCGCTTATAGCCGTTCGATTTAGCCATTCAATTGAGCGTTAGCTGATGGCGGCGAATACCTAGCGGCCGCTGCAGCTAAAGGTGCTACAGCTGAAGGTGCTACAGCTAAAGGTGCTACAGCTAATAGGTGCTACAGCTAATAGGTGCTACAGCTAATAGGTGCTCGAGTAATAGGTGCTCGAGCTTATAGATATTGGGGCAGATGGCCGCGAATGTCTGCCGCGCTGTGACGAACTAGATCGTGGTCTATCTCTGCAGCCACCCGTTTTTGAACCTGCGGGCTGATGGCGTCTCGAAGCCTGCCGAGGAATCGCGGTGGTGCGATCAGGTAAATTTTATGAACATCATCGGCGATGCTGCTGTGCAACTTGGCCGCGAGTTCAACGGCGAATTGCTGGGCTTCATGCTGATGGGCCTGGTTTTCGTGCCCCATGGAATGTCGACCCTGACCGCTTGAGTCTTGACCAATGCCTGGGCCGTCGGCGGTCAGTTCGGCATTTTTCAAACGACTGGCAGAGTGGGTGCACTCTTCCCAGAGGTCAAGCTCGCCCGTTTGTGAACGGGTGGTGTATAGCTTGGCGTAAGCGCCGTCTGCGACCAGTACCAGAATTGTCATTCACCGTGCTCCCTGATTCAGCGTTTCTTACTCAGCGTCTTTTACTCAGCGTCCCTGAGGACAAATAGGATCGAAGGCCATGCCCCGACGTCGTTAATTTAGGCGAGTGGCTGGTGGTGGGCCTAGATCCAGATCAATATTTTCATGGACTAGGGATGGAACCGTGCGATGTCTGTATAATGCGGCTTGAAACCGCACCCAGGCCTAAGCCAATGTCAAAATATCCCCATAAAGATCTACCCCTGAAAAAGCCAAAATTCGACAGCGCCGTGTTTGAGACTAAAAAGCCACCGCGTTTAGGCTCCCAGCGAGGCCCTTTGAAGCTAACAGTGAAAGACGAAGCGCGGCGCCTAGAGATCAAAGCAATCTGCGCCGACAAAAGCTGGTTTTGTGAGATTACCGTGGATCCCGAAGCGGACGAAAACATCAAGGATTTGACCTTTCTGCAGGACAAGCAGGTGGTCGCCACGTCGACTCGGCTGGCGGGTCGAAATGACCCCTGTCCCTGCGGTAGTGGCAAGAAATACAAGCAGTGTTGCGCCAAATAAAGCCGTTTAGTTCAGTCCATGACAGAGTTACCGCATAATCCAGATGTTGTTATCCTCGGCGCCGGCGCGGCGGGGTTGATGTGTGCGTTGACTGCGGCCCAACAGGGACGGCGGGTTCTGGTGCTGGAGAAGGCCAATAAGGTCGGCAAAAAAATCCTCATGTCCGGTGGTGGCCGATGTAACTTCACCAATTACTTTGTCGAAGCCGATAACTACATCTCTAATAATCCGCACTTTTGTAAGGCGGCGCTGAAGCGTTATAGCCCGTGGGATTTTATTGGGTTGGTTGAGCGCTATGAAATTCCCTTTGAAGAGCGACAACACAGCCAGTTGTTTTGCCTACATTCGGCAAAGGACATCTTGTCGATGTTGTTGCAGGAATGCGCGCAGGTCGGCGTAGAAATACAGGCCCAGTGCGAGCTGCAAAAGGTTAAGGCGTTGGCGGCCGATGGTGCCTCGCGCTATGCCGTGCAGGTTATGAGCAACGGCGTCCGCCGCACAATCGAGTGCCATTCCCTGGTGGTTGCCACCGGTGCGCTATCCATTCCCACCTTGGGTGGCAGTGGCGTCGGTTACGAACTGGCTGCTCAATTTGGCTTGGGCGTGACAGCCCGTCGAGCTGGTCTGGTGCCCTTGATGTTCAGTGATCAAACCCGCGCATTGTGCGAGCGTCTGTCGGGTTTGGCGCTGCCGGTGAGTGTCAGCTGTCAGGGGCAAACCTTTCGTGAGAACCTGTTGTTCACCCATCGGGGTGTGAGCGGGCCGGTGATCTTGCAAATTTCCAACTACTGGACGCCAGGCGCCAGCATTAGCATCGACCTGTTGCCGGCAGAGGATGCCGCTGCTTGGTTAATGGCTTTGAAGCATGAGCAGCCTTTGACCCACCTGAAAACCGTACTGACCTATAAGCTGGCGAAATCCTTGGTGGCTGAATTAGAGGTGCTATTTTGGCCGTCTCTGGCCGGTTCTAAGCTGGCGGAAATTACCGACCAGCAGCTGCGCCAGGTGGGTGAGCAATTGAACCATTGGTTGTTGAAGCCTTCCGCCACCGAGGGTTATAGAACCGCCGAAGTGACGTTGGGCGGCGTAGATACCAACGGCGTCAGCTCAAAAACCATGGAGGCGAAGCAGCAGCCGGGTTTGTATTTTATCGGCGAAGTGCTGGATGTCAGCGGTCACTTGGGTGGCTTTAATTTTCAGTGGGCCTGGTCTTCCGGTTACAGCGCGGGATTAGTGGTGTGATCCCGCCTTTGCGCGCCCTTTCGGCTCATCATCATGCTAAAATGCGTAACGATGCTACGACTCAACGAACTTAAATTACCCCTTAACCATTCCTCCGCCGACCTGCGGCAGGCGATTCTCGATCGCCTCGGTATTGAGTCAACTGAGTTGGTGGACTACACCATTTATAAGCGCAGTTATGACGCTCGTAAAAAAACGGACATCCTGTTGATCTATCAGATCGATGCACAATTGTCCGAGGGTGTGGAAGCGACATTACTCGCCGCCAATCCCCCATCATCGTTGATACAACCGACACCAGACACGCGTTATCAATTCGTCAGGCAGGCGCCGGCAGCCTTTCCCGCAGCAGAACAGCAGCGGCCGATCGTCATCGGCTTCGGCCCCTGCGGCTTGCTGGCTGCATTACTGTTGGCGCAGATGGGTCTGAAGCCTATTGTGTTAGAGCGCGGGCAAGATGTTCGACAACGAACCCGTGCCACCTGGGGCTTTTGGCGCAAGGGTCAGCTCAATACCGAGTCCAATGTGCAGTTTGGTGAAGGTGGTGCCGGGACCTTCTCTGACGGCAAGCTCTATAGCCAGGTCAAGGACCGGCGTCATTTGGGTCGCAAGGTGCTGGTTGAATTTGTCGAGGCCGGTGCGCCGGCGGAGATTTTGATGGTCAGCAAGCCTCATATCGGTACCTTTAAGCTGGTGACGATGGTGGAGCACATGCGGGCCAAAATTATCGCCCTCGGCGGAGAGATTCGCTTTGAGCAGAAAGTTGATGTCATCCACCGTACACCGTCGGCAAACGATGATGAGGGCATGGGTCAGGTCACTGGCGTCACGCTCGCGAGCGGCGAGACCCTGCACAGTCGGCATATTGTCTTGGCTATTGGTCACAGTGCTCGCGATACCTTTGCAATGCTGTTAGATCAAGGTGTTTACGTGGAGCCGAAACCCTTCTCCATCGGCTTTCGCATTGAGCATCCACAATCGGTGATCGATCAAGCTCGATTCGGTGAGTTTGCGGGCCATCCGATTCTTGGTGCCGCAGATTATAAACTCGTTCACCATGGTAGCGACGGCCGTAGCGTGTATAGTTTCTGTATGTGTCCGGGCGGCACCGTAGTGGCCGCCACCTCGGAAGCGGGTCATGTAGTGACCAATGGCATGTCGCAGTACTCGCGCAATGAACGCAACGCAAACTCGGCGATCGTCGTGGGCATTGACCCGGCTCGAGACTATCCCGGTGATCCCTTAGCCGGCATCGAACTGCAACGTCGGCTGGAAGTCCTGGCTTATGAGCTGGGCGGTCAAGACTACAGTGCGCCTGCGCAACTGGTGGGTGACTTTTTGGCCAATGAGCCCTCGACATCGTTGGGTAGCGTGACGCCGTCCTATAAGCCGGGCGTTATGCTTGGCGACTTATCCAAGGCGTTACCGGACTTTGCTATCAAGGCGATTCGCGAGGCGATTCCGGTCTTCGATCGGCAAATCAAGGGCTTTGCTATGCACGACGCGATATTGACGGGCGTTGAGACGCGAACGTCAGCGCCGATCTGCATCCGTCGTGATAAGGACTGCCAGAGCATCAATACTCGGGGTCTGTATCCTGCGGGCGAGGGGGCCGGCTATGCCGGTGGTATCCTCTCGGCGGGTATCGATGGCATCAAGATCGCTGAGGCGATCGCGTTGGATCTGCTCGGCAGTTGAAGCCATCTTCAGGTTTTTTGCCGGCTCGCCAGTTCCAATTCAGTGGCAGCGACCTGGCGACTGGCGGCAGGGATAGAGTCAGGGTTCAGGGAAATAGAATCGATACCTGACTCGATCAGAAAGGCAGCGAAGTCTGGATGGTCTGAAGGAGCCTGCCCGCAGATGCCCACCACCCGGCCGGCTCGGTGAGCCCCTTCGATGACCATCGAGATCATTTTTTTGACCGCCGGGTCTCTGGCATCGAACATGGACTTGAGCTCAGCCGAATCTCGATCGATACCCAATACCAACTGCGTTAAATCGTTAGATCCGATCGAAAACCCATCGAACCGCTGCGCAAACTCATCGACCCGCAGAACGTTCGAGGGGATCTCGCACATCACGTAAACTTTGAGGCCATCCTGACCACGCACCAGGCCGGCTTCCGCCATCACCTCAAGCACCTTGTCTGCCTCTTCCGGTGTTCGACAAAATGGAATCATGACAATGATGTTGGCATAGCCATTGAGCCGGCGAGCTCTTTCAATGGCCTGACATTCCAGCAGGAATCCTTCGCGATAGCTCGGATGGTAGTAGCGCGACGCACCGCGCAGGCCGAGCATGGGGTTTTCTTCCTCGAGCTCGAAGGCGTCGCCGCCCAGCAGCAGGCGATATTCGTTGCTCTTGAAATCAGACATGCGAACGATCACCGGTTCCGGATAGAAAACCGCGGCAATTTTGCTCACAGACTCTCGCAGCTGCTCAACGAAATAGTCTGCAGGCGATGAGTAGGCGGCCGAGAGTGCCATGATCTGTTCGCGGATATCGGTCTGGGTGACTCGCTCGGGATAGAGCAATGCCATGGGATGGACCTTGATGATACTGGAGATAATAAATTCCAGCCTGGCTAAACCGACGCCACGAACCGGTAACGCCCACCAGCCCATGATGGCATCGGGAATCGCTGCGTTGATCATCAGTCGGGTGTTGGTAGTGGGCAGATCAGATAAATCTATTTTCTCCTGCACAAAATCCAGTGCGCCGGGATAGACCATGCCCTGATGTCCGGAAGAGCAATCCACCGTAATCATGTCGCCAGACTTGATCAGCGTAGTGGCGTTGCCAGCGCCGACTATAGCGGGGACTCGGAGTTCCCGACTGACAATGGCGGCGTGGCTGGTGGTGCCACCGGTGTCAGTGACAATGGCCGCCGCCTTGCGCATCAAGGGTAGCCAGTCAGGATCGGTTCGGTGAGTGACTAAAATACTGCCTTCGGGAAACTCGTCGGCGTCGCCAGGGTTGTCGATGTAAACAGCCTTGCCGCTGGCGATGGCATTGCCGACACTGGCGCCGATGAGCAGCGGCTCTGTGCTTTGATCCATGGCGTAGTGAAACAAGAAACCGCTATCCCGACTGGCCTCGACGGTTTCCGGGCGCGCCTGAAGGATATACAAGCGCTGGTTGTTGCCGTCTTTGGCCCACTCGATATCCATCGCGCAACCATAGTGCCGTTCGATCTCGAGTCCCCAGCGCGCCAATGTCAGTATTTCATGATCTGCCAGCACAGTTTGGCTGCGCTCCTGCGCAGAGGTATCGACAATATGGGTATTGCCCGCATCGCCATAGATCATCTTCACCAGTTTGCTGCCAGGCGTTTTGCTGATGATGGGTACAAGGCTGGCCGTGGCTGCAGAATCCAAAAAGCGCTTATCAACCAGATACTGATCGGCGACGACTGCGCCCTGGACCACAGTTTCGCCCAAGCCCCAGGTCGCACTGAGCTCGATCACCTGGTTGAAACCCGAGCCGGTGTCGAGGGTAAACATCACACCGGCGGCGCCGAGATCGGCGCGCACCATGGCCTGAATGCCGACGCTCAGGGCGACATCTGCGTCACTGAAGCCATTCTCCTGGCGATAGACGATGGCGCGGTCTGTGTATAAGGAGGCGTAGCAACGGTGCACGGCATCGAGCACGGCGGCCTCGCCGCTAATATTCAGATAGCTCTCGTGTTGACCGGCAAAACTGGCTTCCGGTAGGTCCTCCGCTGTCGCTGAACTGCGGACGGCAACATCCACTTGACCAGCGCGCTCGCAGAGCGTCCGGTAGGCAGCAGCGATATCGTCTTTTTCTGCCTGGGTAAATGTGCCTGCAAGAATCTGCTGGCGAATCCATTGGCCGCTGGCCGCCAGGGTTTGGGTGCCTGCACGATATTCATCCATGCAGGTTTGAATGGTTGTGATTAAATTGTTCCGCCGAATAAAGGCTCTGAATAAATGTGCGTTAATGGCAAAGCCGGGAGAGATGCCGGCGTTAATTGTTTTTGCGAGGCCGGTCATCTCGCCGAGGCTGGCATTCTTGCCACCAACAAGCGCTAAGTCTTGGCGGGTCAAGTCGTCGAACCAAATAATTGACTGCAATATGTTCTCCGTTTTCACCTGCCAGCTGTCACCTGTGGGCTGAGTCTTTGCCAAATGCTATTCTCTTGTGGGTCTGGCGCGGTTGATGCGTATCATGAATTGCGTCTTGGTTAATGTCGGGGCGCGAGGATTATCCGGTCACTGTCGGGTCGAGATCATGTACTATTGGGGCTCTCGACTGCCGCGCGCCTTGCAAGGTAGTTTGAAACCACCAGGTTCTCTAACGGATTTCCCATGGCGTCGTCGCAATTTTCCATACTTGGCCTTGCGGCCAGCATTACCCAGGCATTAAGTGAACGTGGTTACGAGACCCCGACCCCGGTACAGAAGCAGGCGATTCCGGCGATTTTGGCCGGCCGGGACGTGCTCGCGGCGGCTCAGACCGGCACGGGCAAGACCGCCGGCTTTGTCTGCCCCGTGTTGCAGGGTCTGCTCGCGGGTGAGACCGCCGGGCCTAATCAAGTCCGCGCCCTGATTCTGGCGCCGACTCGAGAACTGGCGCTGCAGATTGGCAGCAGCGTCAAAGCCTATGGCCAACACCTGCCGCTGCGCTCAACGGTGGTCTATGGCGGAGTTAAGATTAATCCGCAAATGATGCTGTTGCGGCGGGGTATCGACCTGTTAGTGGCAACGCCGGGCCGATTGTTGGACCTGGCGGCTCAGAACGCTTTGCGGTTCGATGCCCTTGAAGTGCTGGTGCTGGATGAGGCAGATCGCATGTTGGACCTGGGCTTCAGCCGCGAGCTTGATCAAATATTGCGCCAGCTACCCCAACAGCGCCAGAACCTGATGTTCACGGCGACCTTTCCGGAGGCGGTCCGGCGGCTGGCAAAAACACTGGTTCAAAACCCTGTTGAAATTATTATCAGTCCGGAGCAGACCACGGCCAGAACGGTCAAGCAGTGGGTCTATACCGTCGACAAGAAACAAAAACCGGCCTTGCTGGTACAACTGATGCGGGATCATCAGTGGCAACAGATCCTGGTGTTCACCAAGACCAAGGCCGGTGCCGATCAGTTGACTCGGTATCTTCACGACGAGGGTGTCAGTGCCGCTGCAATTCATGGTGACCGCAGTCAAGGTCAGCGGATGGAGGCCTTGGGCGCCTTTAAAAAAGGCGAATTTCAGGTCTTGGTCGCCACGGATGTGGCGGCCCGAGGACTGGATATCCAACAATTGCCCCAGGTGGTGAATTTTGATCTACCGAAAGTCGCCGAGAACTATGTGCACCGAATCGGCCGTACCGGTCGGGCGGGCTTGACCGGTGAGGCCATCTCATTGGTCAGTGCCGATGAAATCGAGGAGCTCAAAGGCATCGAACGCCTGATCCAGCAGATTCTGCCTCGAGAGGTTCATGAGGATTATTACCCAGATCACCAGGTGCCGGCATCGTCTGCTGTACCCGGTTCGATTAAGCCGAAAAAACCCAAGAAGCCCAAGAAGCCGTACCAGGCGCCAACGGCTGCGAGGCCAAGGACTTCAGGTGCCGCGTCGCAGCGCAATACCACGGTCGGCGGCGCAGCAAAGAAACGCCGCGCCCCAACCCGTAAGGGCAGCAAGCCGGGCAGTCGCCAAGGACCACCGAGTGGTAGCGCCGGGCGATAGCCTCTTCAAGCGTTCTGCGGTTTTCGGCCTCGGCTCTTGCCTTGGCTCATCAACACCAGATACCACTCCACCAGAATCAGGTTGGGGACCCAGGCAATCCAGGCAACGGTTTGATAGGCCTCGGCAAATTCGACGCCGGCAGCGGCAAAGAGCCCGAGGTAGATCCGCAGCATCACGGCACCGAACGTCATGGCAAAGTTGCGTAGCATCCAGCCACGATGAGCCTCGACGTCACCCTGCCGAATCGACCGATAGGCTTGCCAGCCACTGAACATCCACAGTACCGCCAGCATACCGAAGCCGAAATGCGCCACCACACCACCGTTCGATTGTGGTGCCAGTACCAAGCCGCCGATACCGCCGATTAAGACAAAGCTCAGATAGATTCGACCCATCCAGCGATGCACCTTCGTGTAGTTACGGCGCAGCGCGCCCCAGAATTGCAGCCCGCCGAGCATCAGCACCACGGCACCGCCGATCACATGCAGGCTGGGGAACAGCGGGCTTGCGTCAAACCGCAGGTGAAAGGAAGGGTCGCCGACCAGACGCGCCTGAAAGGCGATGGCATAGAAGGCGATGGATACGCTCATGAATATGACGATGAACAGTCCGAGCCCTGCAAGCCATCGCGAGCCGTTGCTGAGAGTACGGTGATCTGACATGTTTTTCTCGCTAACTTGACATTGACAAGATGATTTTTACAAAACAATTTTGACAATGTCAAGATTGAATTTATACTGGCCCGCTCAACACTGTGGTAGCTGGTTCATGGAACACTCGAAAGATTCAAAATTGCCCTATCACCATGGCGCTCTGCGCCAGGCCTTGCTCGAGGCAGGTGACAGTGTGCTCCGCGACCGCGGCCTGAGCGGCTTTACGCTGCGCGAGTGCGCGCGTCGGGCCGGTGTATCCCACGCTGCGCCCAAGCATCATTTTGGTGATGTCAGGGGCTTCCTCACCGAGATCGCAGCCCTGGGATTCGACCAATTGACTCGGCAATTACAAACCCAGATAGCCATTGCCCATGACCTGGATGAAGAATTTGTCAATACCACCCGGGCCTATGCGGACTTTGCTGGGGAAAATCCCGAGCACTTCCGGATCATGTTTCGATATGATTTACTGTCAGCTACGTCGGAACGCCTGGCACAGGCGGCGGGTGAGACGTTTACCGTCTTGACGAATGTTGTTCTGCGCCAACGGGGTGATCCAGAGTTGCTGGCCTCCGTGTATGACGAGAAGGTAGCGGAATCCGTGATTGACGATATCGTCCTGAGCTGGTCTCATATTCATGGCTTCGCGCACCTGAAACTGGAGCAGCAAATGTCCATGTTGCCCGCTGCCACCCATGATGACGTGATGGTCAGGGCTTCACGGCGACTGTCGCGATTCATCAGGTCCGACGCTGGGCATCAAGACGAGGGGTGAAGGTATTCCGCTAGTGACAGATGAGTGCACAAACAGTCTTTCAAGACTAATAATTGAAACAACAGGGACTCAAGATGGCCGTAAAACACTATGACTGGACCGCACACCATGCGGATATGCGCCCCGAAAAAATCGCCATCAAGGACCTTGATACCGGCGCGGCACTGACTTATGCAGAGCTAGATCAGCGGGCTGATTGGCTGGCCGGCTGGATGCAGGCCCAGGGTATGGTCAAGGGTGACAGGGTTGCGATTCTGATGCCCAACTGTGCTGAATTTTTCGAGATTCAGTTTGCCTGCTCGAAAGCGGGTTTGATTTGCTTGCCGCTGAACTGGCGTCTGACTGAGAAGGAACTGGAGTATATTCTCAAAGACTCCTCGCCTGCTTTGCTGGTTCATGATGAAAATTACGCAACAATGGTTGGCTCCTTAGTTAAAAGTTGCAGCATTAAACATACGCTCGATGTCGGTACTAACAATCGCACGACTCAGTATGAGCAGGCGATGAATGCTGCCTTGCCAGTGGTGCCTGTGGCGAGCACCCATGCTGACATCTCGATGATCATGTATACCTCAGGCACCACCGGTCACCCGAAGGGCGCGTTGATTACCCATGGCATGACTTTTTATAACTGTGTCAATTTAGGGACGCCCGCTGCCATCAGTGCCAAAACGGTGCAATTGGTGGTGTTGCCCTTGTTTCATACGGGTGGGCTGAACTGCTACGCCAATCCGATCTTGCATGCCGGTGGCCAGATTCTGCTGATGCGTGACTTCGAGCCGGGCCGGGCCTTGCAGGTGATTGGTGATGTAGCACTTGGCGTGACGCACTTCTTTGCGGTGCCGGCACCTTATCAATTTATGATGCAGCATCCGAATTTTGACAGCACTGATTTGAGTCGTCTGGAAGCGGCAGGCGTGGGTGGCGCGCCCTGCGCCGAAGTCATTTTGTCGTCCTGGATGGGACGTGGTGTACCGCTGATTCAAGGCTGGGGCATGACCGAGACCAGTCCAGGTGGAATTGCCTTGAACCCCGATGACGCCCTGCGCAAGATCGGTTCAACGGGTAAGGCTTTGCTCCACACTGAAATCAAAATTGTTGACGATCAGGGCGCGGAAGTGCCGCGCGGTACCGTTGGTGAGCTGTTGATTCGCGGACCAAATATCACCCCGGGCTACTGGAATAATCCTGAGGCAACGGCGAAGACCTTTGTGGATGACTGGTTGATGACCGGTGATGCCGCCCGCTGTGATGACGAGGGTTTTGTTTATATCGTCGATCGCTGGAAAGACATGTATATCTCTGGCGGGGAGAATGTCTACCCTGCGGAAGTGGAAAATGTCTTGTACCAATTACCGCAAGTGGCCGAGGCTGCTATTATCGGTGTGCCTAGTGAGCGCTGGGGCGAAACCGGCAAAGCTGTGCTGGTGTTGAAACCCGGCCAAAGTTTGGATGCTGATGCAGTGATCGCACATTGCCTGGCGAACCTGGCAAAATTCAAGGTGCCGCAGTCGGTAGAATTTATTGCCGCGCTGCCGCGCAATGCGACAGGCAAGGTGCTGAAGCGGACCTTGCGGGAAATGTATGTGGATAGCGCCGCACCGGCAATTTCCTGATATTTTGTGATGTAAAAAAGATGAGGAGTCTTGGGTAGAATGTCTAACCATATAAAAATAACGGTGCTGCCGGGAACGGGTGCTGAGATCACCGGTATAGATCTGAGGGATCTTGCCGCTGGCGAGTTTGAGCAGATCAAGCAAGCGTTCAGTGATCATGGCGTGGTTTTTTTCCGAGATCAGAATCTAACGGAAACCGACCACATCACGCTGGCCGAACGTTTCGGCAAGATCAATGTGAATCGGTTCTTCAAGTCCCATGCTGATTTTCCACAGATTGCCCTGGTGGGTAAGGAGCCGGACCAGCTGACCAATATTGGCGGTGGCTGGCATACCGACCATACCTATGATTTTGAACCAGCGCTGGGTTCGATTCTGGTGGCCAGGCAGTTACCTACCACTGGCGGTGGCACCTGGTTTTCAAATATGTACAAGGCCTATGAAGGCCTGTCTGACGGACTCAAAGAGGCGCTGAGTGGCTTGAATGCGGTGCATTCGGCGCGGCATGTTTTTGGTAGCGCCGGTGATTATAAAAATTCCGCTGATACGAATCAGCGCATCGTCAATTCAACGGCCGCCGATGAGTTGGGTGACCCGATTCATCCTGTGGTGATCACCCATCCGCTGAGCGGCAAGAAGGCATTGTACGTTAACGCGGCGTTCACCTTGCGCTTTGAGGGCTGGACCGTTGAAGAATCCCAGCCTTTGCTCGACTACTTGTACCAGGCGGCGATTAACGAAAGCTACATCACCCGATTTGAATGGCAGCCAGGCTCGGTGGCATTCTGGGATAATCGAGCGAGTTGGCACAATGCCCAGAACGATTACCAGGGGCAGGCCAGGATGATGCATCGTATTACTATCGAAGGTTGTGCTCTGACGGCCTAGGTTGTGTGATCATCTAGACGGCATGAGCTGCCGTCTAGATGATTGGCCTACAGCATCAATCAGTCTTGATTTTGCTGAAGGCAGGCGCGCGCTTCTCCATAAATGACGCCACCCCCTCTTTGAAGTCGTCTCTTAGCAGACTCTCGTCCATCAGCTGTGTGCTTTCTGCCATAGCATCACCCAGTGACATGTTCATGTGGCGGTAAATTTGTCGCTTCATCACTTGCAGGGATACCGGTGCCGCCGAGTCCGCCAGCTGCTGAACATACTCAATGGCACGGCTCAATACTTCGTCGGCCCCATAAACGCGGTCCACCAGGCCGATCTGTAGCGCCTCATCGGCCAGTACACGACGAGAACTCCAGAGTAGATCCAAGGCCCGTGATGGACCAATCACGCGCGGCAGAATCCAGCTTTGGCCATGCTCAGCCACCAGGCCCCGTTGGGAAAAGGAAGTTACAAATTTCGCACTGTCGGCACAAAACCGCAGGTCACACAGTAACGCAATGGACATGCCCAGCCCGGCGCAGGCGCCGTTGACGGCAGCGATGACCGGCTTACGAATCGTCATGAGATAGGTAAACCCGGAGGTGAAATCCTCGCCCATGGACGAGTCGCCGGGGCTGGCTTTGAATTTTTCTTTGAGGCTCTCTGCGCCTTCCTGCTCCCCCGTTGCCGACAGGGTGCCCAAGGCATTCATGTCCATGCCGGCACAAAACCCTCGACCAGCGCCGGTGATGACGATGCCGGTGACAGTATCGTCTTGTTCTGCGGTGGCCAGCGCGTGCTTGAACTCATCCATCATGGGATAGGTGAAGGCATTGAGGCTGGCGGGACGATTAAAGGTCAATACAGCGGTGGATGAAACATTCTCGAGGGTGATGGACTCGTACATGGATTCTCCTTCTGGCGCGGCTCTGGATGAGGCAGGCCTGATCAATATACCCCCGTTGGTGCCAGAGTTGAATCCCGAACGAGTGCTTGCTCAGTTAGTCCGTTGATCTGGCCTGATTCACGTCCCGCAAAATGTATTTTGAACGATCTGGTCGGGCCGCGGTGGCTGCGTCAAAGGATTCTCAAGTGGTCGTTCGACATAGGGCGTTTGTAGCGCCTGGGTGAGCGCATCGAAGGGCTCGAAATCATTGTCTTCAATAGCCGCTTTGATCACCGCTTCGATCAAATGATTGCGCGGAATGCACAGGGGATTAACGGATCGCATCAACGTATAGTCAGGCTTGCCATCGGTTTCCGTCGCCGCTCGAGCCAGCCAGTCTTCGATCCAGGGCATGAGTCGAACCGGTAACAACTTGTGGTTAGTCGGATCGCTCAGATGTCGAAACGTCAGGGTATAGTCCAGGTTTTCGTTCTGCATCAACTCCAGCAGTTCGCGAACGAGTTGTTCGTCAGTTTGAGTCGCCGTGGTGAGTCCGAGCTTGGCTGCCATGCCTTGTCGGTGGTGCGCGTGAAAGGCCAGCGGGAATTGATCCAGCGCGGCTTTGGCCAGCGTCACAGCCTGAGCCTGGTCGGCGTCAATCAGAGGTAACAATGACTGAGCCAGGACCATCAGATTCCAATGGGCGATCTCGGGTTGTTTTTGATAGGCGTAACGGCTGCCACGGTCTATGGCGCTATAGACTTTCGTGGGGTCAAAGCTATCCATAAAAGCACAGGGGCCATAATCGACGGTCTCGCCCGACAACAGCATATTATCGGTGTTCAGCACGCCATGAATAAAGCCCACCTGCTGCCACTGGGACACCAGGGTCGCGATGCGACTGATGACTGACTCAAGCAGTGAAAGGTAAGGATTTTCAGTGGTGGCCGCCGCGGGATAGTGTCGGTCGATCACGTGATCGGCGAGTATTCGCAGCGCCTCGATATCCTTTTTCACGGCGAAAAATTCAAAGGTGCCGATGCGAATATGGCTGCTGGCGACTCGTGTTAGCACCCCGCCGGGTAATGCCGTCTCACGAAATACCGGCTCACCGGTGGTGACTGCCGCCAAGCTGCGGGTCGTGGGCACGCCCAAGGCAAACATGGCTTCTGACACAATATACTCCCGCAGTACTGGGCCCAGTGGTGCCCGGCCATCGCCGCCGCGGGAATAGGCCGTAGGCCCGGAGCCCTTGAGCTGAATATCAAAGCGCGCCCCTTGGCCGTCGACGACTTCGCCCAACAAAACCGCGCGACCGTCACCCAGTTGTGGGTTCCAGCTGCCAAATTGGTGACCGGCATAGACCGTGGCGATGGGTTCTGCGCCCGCAGGAATGGCGTTGCCTGCCAGCACCTCAAGCCCAGCGGTGGAGGTTAACCAATCGACATCAATGCCCAGTTGCTCCGCCAGCGCCTGATTAACGCGAATGAGGCCTGGCTTGATCACGGGCGTGGGATTCTGACGGGTAAAAAACCGGTCTGGTAATTGGGCGTAGCTGTTATCAAATAGTATTGGATTAGTCATTGGGTGATATTACCATACCGTGACAGTGGTGCCGAGCCGTTGAGTCGCGGGCGATTGTTAGCGCGGGCAAAGGTAAGCGCAAGGTAAGCCATGCCATTGGTGGAGCGCCGTGCTAGTCTCTTGGATCACTATCGGGTCAAAACCTGCCAATTGTGCGGGCCTTTCTTCGCTGTCATCAGGAGGCAAACACCATGCTTACAACCAACACGACCTTTTTTGAGGTCAAAGACCACGTGGCCTGGATTACCTTGAATCGCCCCGCAGCCATGAACTCATTGAACCCTGAATTGCGTTGGCAGCTGTCTCAGCACCTGGACGTGGTGGAACGGGATGATGACATCTGGTTGGCGGTGATTACCGGTGCTGGCGAAAAAGCTTTTTCCGCTGGTGCCGATCTGAAGCATCGGGCGCTGGAGCGTGAGGGTAGTGATGCGGACAAGGCGAATTGGGCGCGGCTGGCGCAGGAGACAACCCATGTTGTTGAACGCTGGTATATGACCAAGCCCCTGATCGCCATGGTCAATGGCTATGCCCTTGGTGGTGGCTTAGAGGTGGCGCTCGCCTGCGATATTATTATTGCGGCAGACCATGCGGAGTTCGGCTTGCCTGAACCTCGCCGTGGTTTGATCGCCGGCTCCGCAGGGGTCCATCGACTGCCGCGGCAGATTGGCTTGAAACCAGCCATGGGCTATATGCTCACCGGCCGGCATATGAGCGCGGCGCGAGCTTATGAATTAGGTCTGGTCAATGAAGTGGTGCCCCTGGCGCAGTTACGTGAATGCGTAGACGGTTATGTGACTGATATTTTGCGGTGCGCCCCGCTGGCAGTCAGAGCCACCAAAGCGGTGGCGATGCGCGGTCTGGACCTGCCCTTGCCTGAGGCTTACCAGACCACTTATGCGGCCGAGACCCTGCGGCGAGCGAGCGCTGATGCCGCCGAGGGCCCCAAGGCTTTTACCGAAAAGCGCCCGCCAAAATGGCAAGGTAAATAGCCCGTGGTGGCAATCGCCACGGATTTAAATAAAAGCCAACAAAAATAGCCCTGACGGAGCTGCCTATGCGTTTGTACCATAATCCGATTTCAACCTGTTCGCAGAAAGTTCGCATGGTGTTACATGAAAAGGGCCTGGCATTTGACGACACGGTGCTGGATCTGCAGCAGGGTGAGCAATTCGAGCCTGGCTATCAGGCGCTCAATCCCAATGCCGTGGTGCCGACCCTAGAGGATCAGGGCAGTGTGATGATCGAATCTACCTTGATTAATGAATATCTGGATGACGCTTATCCGAACCAGCCACTGAAGCCGTCTTCTGCCGTTGAGCGCCACCGAATGCGTTTGTTCTGCAGGCATATTGACGATGCCTTGCACCCCGCCTGTGGTGTTATCACCTACGCCATAGGTGTGCGGCCTGGATTGCTGCAACGACCCCGAGCAGACGTCGATGCCCTGTTAGCGAAGATTCCCAACGCTGCTCGCCGTGAGGCTCGGCGTTCGGTGATTGATCAAGGTGTGGAGGCCGTCGTATTTCGTGACGCGATGCTGACTCACCAAATGATCTTCGACCAAGCCAATGCCTTGCTCAGTGGGCAGGAATGGTTGGCGGGCTCCACTTTCAGCCTCGCTGATTGCGCGCTGATGCCCTATGTGGTTCGAATCGACCACTTGAGCCAGGGCCATGAAATAGATCGGCGCGAGCACCTGAAGCGCTGGTATGCTGCGATTCAACAGCGGCCGGCATTTACTCAGGCAGTCACGAACTGGGCGCCGCCAGCGCTGGTCGCCAGTTTTCGGCAGGCGGGTGCGGCGGTGGCGGCGGATATCGTGCGAGTCCTGGGCTGAAGCCACGCTTGATCGCTAATCGCCCTGATTCGACCGCTGGTGGCAAGCAAAAATTAATGACCGTTAGGAATTCAAGCATATGTTAAAAGCCGTTCAAATGGGGCGTAACACCGGCCTTCGAGTCTCGCCATTGTGTCTCGGCACCATGAACTTTGGTCAACCGGGTCGAGGTCACCAGGGTGACTGGACCTTGGGTATTGATGAGGCCCGAGATATTTTCAAGGCCAGCATCGATCATGGGCTGTTCTATTTTGACTGCGCGGATATCTACGGAGTTGGGGCCTGCGAGGAAGTGGTAGGCAAACTCTTGAACGAGTTGTTACCGCGTGACGAGTATGTGCTGACGACCAAAGTATCTATGCCCATGGGCGCCGGCGCGAATATGGGTGGCTTGTCTCGCAAACACATTATGGAAGGCGTCGATCGGTCTCTTAAGCGCCTGGGTCATGATTATGTCGACCAATTGATTATCCATCGTCATCCCCACGGCGTGCCCGGTCAGGTCAGAGTGCCCATAGAGGAGACTCTGGAAGCCTTGCACGACGTGGTTAAGGCCGGTAAGGCGCTGTATCTCGGTGGATCCTCCATGTTTGCCTGGCAGTTTGCTGAGTTGCAAATGACCGCGACCCAGAATAATTGGACCCGGTTTGTATCGATGCAAAATCATTACAATCTGATCTATCGAGAAGAGGAGCGTGAGATGATTCCCTATTGCATTGACTCAGGTGTGGCCGTCACGCCTTGGTCGCCATTGGCGCGGGGCATCCTGGCGGGTGCCTACCAGGGTGGTTTTGGGGGCGGTTCAACCAAGCGCTCTATGGGGCAAGATCGAGCTCGAACCGAAGGTCTGTATCGCGGCGCTAACGACTTTGCTATTGCTGACCGTGTGGTTGAAATGGCCGATAAATATGGCAAGACCCCGGCGCAGATCGCTATTGCCTGGTTGATGGCGAAGCCGGGCGTGGTCTGCCCGGTGGTTGGTGTATCCAAGATTAAGCAGCTTGACGATCTGGTGGATGCGGTGAGCATCACCCTTGAGGCTGAGGATATCAGTTATTTGGAAGCGTTGTACCAGCCCGTCGAGAACCTGTTGTCTCTTGGCGCATCTTAGGTTGAGCTGCATCATTGGCGCGGATTGAAGCCCCGTATGACATGCTTGATGGAAACCAAATGCTGTACCGGCTTGCGCTAAGCCATTACTGTCGCGCTTAGTTTATTTTGCTACGCTGACGATAACTCTCGGCCGCGACCTGCTCTGTAGTGATGCCATTTTTCTTGGCGATCTGAGCATAGGCCGCCAGACGCCGTTGATTGATCTCGGCGATCATGGCTTGCACTTCAGGTGGCGCAGTGGGTGTCGCCTGAACGTACCCGGTGGGTACTTCAATCGCATGGCCGGCATTGCGTGCATCGTCCAGTGGGCTGGCCATGGCCGAGAGGCTGAATGCCAGCAAGCTACCAATCAATAAAGTTCTCATTTGTGAGCGCATAGTCGACATCCTAAAAAATTTCAGTTTCGGTTTCAAACAGGTCTTCGAGATCTTTGGAAACTCGAATTCTGATTTCATGTTCGATCTTGACGTTCAGGTTGATTTGTATCGGTTCCGATGGCGCTTGTAACTGCACGGTTGGCGTACAACCGTTCAACCCGACGATGGCGATGATGCAAAGACAGCTCGTTTTCACGTGATGAATTCCTGATAAGAGTGAATACCAATGTCGCTAGTGCTTAGTCTTGCCGGGTAGCTTCGGCGCACTTTGAACCTTCTTTTCCACGGTGTCACCCATGCGCAAACTTTCTAGCAGGGTGCCGATGTTCTCTTCGATAGACAGGTTGAAATGAATCTCTCGGCCTTGCTCGAAGTTTGGGTTGTGGCCCTGTAGTGCCGTTTTCGCGGTCAGGTCGCCAGTGGGTGAATAGTCCAATGTCACTGCCAGGTTATGGTATTGAAAGTCTGACAGAGTATCCAGCACGATCTTGGTTTTGTCTGAGCCCATCAGTAGGTTCCTAGTGGCTTGATTCGGAGTGTAACGTATATGCCCGCCCGGCGGCTCCGCGTTCAGTTGGCCGGCGACAACCCTGATCTTACCTTGCTTTATCTGAACGGGAACTGAACCGCTGATCTGGCCGCTGCTATCAAAGTCATCTCGCCCAAGATCAAGAATCTGTTGCAGGGCCAGTGCCTTGAGTCGTAACTGGGCGAAGCCGCTGAGCTGATTCGACTCAAAGTGAAATGCTGTTGATGTCGCCTCACCCTCGAACAAACGGGCGGTTAGATTTTGGCCCCGAGCCTCGAGCTGCTGCGTAGCGCTATCTGCGGTCACATCGAAACTGGCGGTAATGTCGGTGATAGGAATGCCGATGTCCAGCGTTTGAAGCCTAAGTTGGGCTGGTTGCGAGGAGATTATCAGGGGCCAGCCAGCGAGCTGCAGATCAAGAAACAACCCGAAGACCCGATAATCATCATAGTTGAAAGCGGCATTTTTCAAGCTGATGGTTGACGCCACATTCGTGATCGCAGGAATAGATGAGTGGCTGTCCCAATTCACCTGGGTCTTACCTGTAACCGTGCCTTGATGGATCTGCAGGGAATCTACGGCCGTCAGTTGCGGCAGTTTTGCCAAGCCAAGTAGCGACGTGTCGAAGACCGCTTGGGCTTCGCCGACGCCCTTGACGAAGTTTTCGCGGACCACGACATCACGCAGGGGCACGCCAAATGCTCGTGTGCTTTGGCTGGTGGCGAGCAACACACTATCCATGAGCGTGAATGCCATGGTGGCCTGCAGAACAGATTGGGTGGCCTCGGTGACGGTGACATGGGCAGTGCCCTGCGCCGAGCCTGCGAGATCACTGTTGGACAGGTGGGTATCGGTGACTTCCAGTACATAATCAAAGCGGGCGCCAAGCCTGCCATGAACCTTGAGGGTTGGAATTGCGCAATCAAAATGGTCGGTCAGGTGGCAGCTGGTGCCTTTGTCGACGTTAATCTGGCCTTCAACCAGATCCTGGTTTGACAGGTTTATCACGAGAGCCCGGTCTAGATGTGCTGTGTATCCCGCGGCATTGTGCGTGGCGCTGATGACGAGGCTTGATTCACTAGACAGTGCTGTCGTGCCAGCGGCAAGACCCCATTCGCCAACGGCCTCGACGCTTAGCGCCAACGTGCCGGCGCGCCAGATGTCGGCGACTGTGGCAGGCGTTGCCGCGGGTACCGCCATACTGAACTCGACTTGAGCCTGAGACAGGGCTAGTGAGCCTGTGGTGCCAGCGGGCAGGTTTGCCAGGGGTAGGGTTGTGGTCAATCGCCCGAGGTTGATGGTGCCGGTGAGCAAAGGTGTCGCGGTATTGGCTGTGCTCACATGCCCGTCCAGAATCCATAACGCCGGCAGTGCCAGCCCGAGTGCTTCAGTGACAGGCAAAGGGCTATCGGTCGCTGTGGCTTTTGTGGCGTCGGCGACAACAGTCAGCGCCAGCTCATCAGACGCGATTAGCAATTCAGCCTGCACACCATATTGCTGAACCGTCATCTTGGCCTGAACGTCTGAAGCCTGCCGCTGCCAGTGTAAACTGCCGGTCAGACAGCCATTGTCACAGTAGCTGTAACTCTCGACATGGCCTTGCTCGGGTAGTGCTGGCAGAGCAGTCGTGAGCCTCTCGCGCCATTCACCAACGGTCACAACGGGTGTGCTCAGTTCTTGGTCTAGGCGTTCAACCTTCAATTGCTCCAAATCTAGCCGCCAGGCATTTGCCCAGGGTGTCAGCGGCGAGATTTTCAGATTATTGATATGGAAGGTTTCAGTGGGTGACCGTAGCGTCAGTTCATCGATCACCAGCGGCAACCGCGCTTGCCGCGCCAGAGTCGCTGAGACTAACTCGATGTCGGTGCCCGCCAGTAGTTCGCGACCGACAACAATCACCAAGTGGGGCATCTTGTACCAAGCCAGACCGCCGCAGGCAATGAACAGCAGCCCTGCAAATCCGATGTAACGCAAGAGAGCTCCTGACATGAGACGGTTAACCGGTAGGGTGAGCCAATGAGACAGCCAATAATAGCGTCATTATGGCAAATCTCGAGCTATACGGGGAGCTATCCTCCCTATCTAAGAAAGATGCTCTCAAAGATGCTCTCTACTGAGACAACGGTCGGCACTGGCGGGATCTTGATACTGGCACCGCCGGTTATTCGTATTGGTTTTTGCGCTCCGTGCGTAACATCACATCCAGTTGATCAACTATTTCAGCCCAGTCAGCATCTTCTGCTTTTGCCTGCTGCAGGAAATTCGCCTGCGAAGCGCGCCAGAAACTCGCCTCGTGCAATTTCACATGATCAGGCAATGGCGCATGTTGCCTGATGAAATCTCGGATCTCCCGATCTGTGTCACCGAGCCCCAGTTGCTCGAACAGGTTGGTTAACGAATGGTAATGGTCGCTCATTGCTGCGTCTCCTTGCGCTTGATAGATGGATGCCTGTCGCTGGCTCTGGCTCTGGCTGTGCGGCGCGAGAGATATTCAAGCCGTCAAGACAACCCAGTTCTTTGGGCTAGGTTGTTGCCAGGCTCAGGTCGTTGAAGATCTATCGCTCTGCTTCGGCTGCTGCAGCAGACCATGCTCGAGGGCCATGATATCTGCTCTATGAAGGCGGTTTCTTGATTCAGTCGACCTGCTGCGAGTTTAATCAATGAGGGATAGGGGAATTTATTGGAATCGGTAAGCTGGCCGCCATTTCTGAGCTCAGCAATCCAAGACTAGGTGCAGTAAGCTGCAGCAACAAAAAATTTTGGACGAGTCACAACATGCAACCAACACCCATAGGAACACCCGGCAAGCCCTGGGACGAAAACGATAAAGCAGCCTGGCTCGCGAGCCAATCTATACAGCGCGCCTATTCAGAGGAGGTCGTGGCGCAGCTTGAGCTGCTGACAGACACGTTTGAGCTTGACCGTTATGGCGCCTTGTCTTATGCCCCAGAGCGATACCCGCTGTACTTGTTGAAGACTCGACAATGGGGCAGTCATAAGCCCAACATCTTGATTACTGGCGGCGTCCATGGTTATGAGACCAGTGGCGTGCAAGGCGCGATTCGTTTCGCGCAAACGCAAGCACGGCAGTTTTCTAAGCGGTTCAACTTTGTGATCATGCCCTGTGTCAGCCCTTGGGGTTATGAGACGATCAACCGCTGGAATTCACGGGCAATGGACCCTAACCGATCATTCGTCAAAAATAGCCCGGCAGAAGAAGCCGCAGCGGTAATGGCCTATCTGCAAAGTGCGTCAATGACTTTCCTGGCGCACTTCGATTTACACGAAACCACTGACTCCGATAATTCAATTTTCCGCCCGGCGCTTGCTGCTCGAGATGCTATAGCGCAAAAGCACTGGGACATCCCTGACGGATTCTATACAGTGGGGGACACCGCCAGACCGGCTGTTGAGTTTCAAACGGCGATCGTTAAGTCGGTGGAGCAGGTCACCCACATCGCGCCACCGAACGACGGTAAAATTATTGGCGAGACGTTGCAGCAACACGGAGTCATCAACTACGACGTAGGGGCTTTGGGTTTAGGTGTTGGTGTCACCTCAGCGAAATTTGTGACAACAACCGAAGTCTATCCCGACAGTTCCAAGGTCACGGCGGAGACCTGCATTGCGGCCCAGGTTGCGGCAATCACCGGTGGGCTGACTTACTTGAGCGAGCGTGCTTGAGCGAGAATGCCGACCGAGTGTGAGCCATTCGAGGATAGTGGACTTAAGTCGCCGGGTCGGCATCAATCAGGGAGTGCGAGTGACGCTGGAGACACAACTCCAAGGGCGTGATTTGAACTTAACCTTGCGGTTATTCGGGCATAGGTTGCGTTGATAGGGCCTCGATGGTTGATTGGATCGAAATGGGAAGACACCGACAGCAGAGCCAGCAATCTGTTGCTAACGCCGGCGCCACTGACCCCCTCGCCATTGATTCCCATAGATTTTATCTGCGATTCAAGCGTACTGTGAGTCAGTGTTGATACCGTGTTTTCAATAGAGGTTGCTCACTGTCGTTCCTCGCTCCTCGTTCCTCGTGATTGATAATTCACCATTCACCGACAATGACGCTTGGTGACGCTTAGTGGGCTTCCATTTATTTTGATAATGGAAAGTGCCGACGACTAATCAGGAGTACCAGGTTATGGCGCAGTACAACTGCCCCCGATATTCGCACACGTATATCACCTATTTACTTCTCACAGGCGCAAACATCATATTATGTGCCAAACGATCCTTGTGCAGTGCCTATGACATAAGTTGTGTGAAGTATATTCTTAAGTGTAGCGTTTAACGCAACTCGGCCAGTTCTCGTGTCAGTTTCTAATAAATTCTAACGATCATGGCAGCGCCAGCGCCAGCAGCGCCAGATATGGCGATGAGCCCAGTACGCATTTTTCGCCTCTCCAGCTCATCAATCATCATGCTGAGTATATTGACGCCTGTTGCGCCCATTGCATGGCCCATGGCGATGCCGCTGCCATTTACATTGTAGCGGTCGGGTGGCACATGAAGTTGCTGAGCAAAGTTCATTGCTGTTGCGGCAAACCCTTCGTTGAATTCCCATAGGTCTATGTCTGTCCCATTCAATCCGGTGCGTTTAAGTACGTCTTCCGCTGCAGCATACCCACCCGTCAACCCTTCAATAGCGGCAGCTCGCTTGGTAGAGAAGCCGATAATTTCCGCTCGCGCTGGGATGCCTAGGTTAGACGCCATTTCACGAGTCGCCAGCAACGCCAGTGATGCACCATCGACCATCCCCGGAGAGTTCCCGGCGTGGTGGTGATGGGGAATGTGGCTAACCTCTGGAAATTGTTTGCAAAGCATGTCGTCAAACCCTTCTGCGCCTATATTCTCAAAAGAGGGGCTGAGTTTGGCCATGCTTTGAATCGATGAGCCAGGACGAATTAATTCATCATCACTTAACAATATTTCCCCACGCGCGTCTCTTACGGGAACTAGAGAGCGCTTAAAGTAACCATTCTCTGTGGCCACTGCCGCTTTGTTGTGGGATGCCGAGGCATAGGCATCCAGATCTTCTCGAGAGTATCCCTGCCGTGCAGCGATAAAGTCAGCGATAACACCGTTAGGCACAAAGGGGACTTTTGAGGATACATCGGGGTCGGTGAATAGAGGTCCATTGTCTGACAGGATAGGTACTCTAGACATGGATTCTACACCGCCAACAACATATAACTCGCCTTGACCCGAAAGAAGTTTGGCTGCCGCCATTGAGCAGGCGGTAATACCGGACGTGCAATAGCTGGTGAGTGTCGTGCCTGAACCTCGAGTTTGCCAGTCTGAGTAGAGCGCGGCTGTGTGTGCTATGTTGCCACCCTGGTCGTTTAGTTGCCCCACGCAACCCAGGATGACCTCGTCGACCCTGGATGGGTCAATAGCGGTTCTATTCCTCATCTCGTCAAAAAGGTTTTTCAGCAAATCAACGGGTTTAACATGATGTAGTGCGCCCTTCGCGTTGCCCTTGCCGCGTGGAATACGAATAGCTTCGAGGACGAAAATGCTCATTATTGACTCCTGTGGCAGTTTAAAGCGCTGTTTCGTCGCGCTGATTTCGTGTTTGTGCCTCGGCGATATCGCTACCGCGACCCCAGTAAGCATGTGACCCAAAGGGCACCCACTGCGGCAATAGCACCCTGGTTACAGGGCCTTCTGAAATCTTTTTCGCGTCCCAGATGTAAACTTCCGTTTCTTTTTTGTCTCCAACGTAGGCCAATAAATAACCGTCATCTTCATCTTGTGAGTCAGCCTTTGGCGCGAACACAGGCTGCTGCATAAATTTCCCCTCAGGTAGCATGTATCTATCGATTTCCCGTAGTTCTTGGTAGTCAAACTTTTGAATACCGTGGTGTAAGAAAAATGGAATCTCGGGGACTAACGCATTGTAGGAATAGCGATTTTTTATACCCAAATAGGCGGTATTGATCCCGGGAGATTCTGCGCAACTAGGGTCAATAATCCGTTCGCTAGCTTCTCCAGTCTTCAAGTTAAACCGATATTCGGTCAGGCGTGGTTGGGTGATATGGTAGGATAGGAAATAGTTTTGTACCTTTACTCTTGGCGTGTCCGCAGGGACCGTAGGTAACGGATTAAGCTGCTTGTAGGCATATGCAACAATGCAATCGTCTTCTTCCCAAGCATTCACAGTATGCAAAATATAAGTTGGCTCACATTCAAACCATACCACGTCAGCGCCCTGACCATAACGGGGTAAAACACCGAATCGTGACGGCTGAGTATCATCAAATAACAACTTTTTCTTCTCTTTGACTAGCAGGTCAGGATCCCAAAATAGCGGTAGGTCGTGGACTACTGTGAAATTTTCGGTGATCCAGCAGTCATGCGGTAGGCGCGGACCGGGAAGTTCTATGTCAGTGTGGCAAACAAGCGCATTATCTTTGCTGACAACCCCGTACTGCATATAGGGTTTTGCTTTAAAGCTGTAGTTGAAGAATAAAAATTCTCCCGTACGTTCGTCAACTTTTGAGTGCGCTGAAACCCCCTTGGCCCAATCGCCATTGAAATCTTCTGCGCCAATTGTGTGGAAGTCGACAGGGTCCAGCTTATAAGGCTTGCCGCAACGTGAAAACATTGTTTTGAATTCACCGTTATGCAGAACGACATCTGTACCCGAATTATTTTTGAGGCCGTATTCGGCGTCAAACCCATCGCGTAAACCGGGAAACAACCCTTCGCCCGCTTCCAGCTCTTCTAGGAGTCCTTCTGTCATTACCATCCTGTTTCTATAGTCAGCTTGGCCCTGCTTAAACGTCACGCCATGTACCATACCGTCTCCATCAAACCAGTGATAGCGACCACTCAGGGAGCCTTGTATGGGGTTGTGTGAGTTTCGAATATAGACGCCATCGAGATCGGCTGGGATCTCTCCTGAAGCCTGGAGGTCGATTGCCGTGATTTCTTTGTCAACGGGCCCATGATAACTATCGTGAAGATAGTCATTTCCCGCTTCAATCATTTTCAAGGCGAGCGTGTTGTGAATCGTGACACTTGACATGGGACGTACTCTTTTTAAATGTTAGGATCTCCGCTTCCAGTCTTTTTGAACGGCTTGTCATAGAGATCTGTTAGATTAACTTCATTAATAATATCGGTCAAGCATGGCCATGTATCGAGATGTCTAATGCTAGCGAAGCTAAAAAATATCAATGCTTTTGAAATCCTGGGGGATTACTGGACCTTACTGCTGGTTCGTGAGTTGCTCTACGGGGCATCTACTTGGTCCGATTTTAGTGCTGTAATCTCAATTCCTCCATCTACGCTGAGTAATCGACTCGCAAAGCTTGTGGCTGCAGGTTGTGTGGTTAAAAAAGCGCTGCCAAAGCGGGCTGATGGTACCTATAAGCTGACGGAGGCAGGGAAAAGATTGTTTTATATTATGGTTGTGGCCAGAGAGTGGCAGCTCAGGTGGGACCCGCGTCCTGGCGCGTTCGTCTCTCCTTGGAGGCATGAGTGTGGGGCGCCTTTGCGTTGCAAAACAGCCTGCTTGGCCTGTCATGCGGAGATCCTGACTGAAGATATTATCTTTAATGAAAAAACACCGTTTCATGAGCATGGAAGCACTTTGAACCACAGAACGAGCGCGAAGCCTGGTGCGGATCTTCGCTCGAGTAATGCCGAAATTGCTAAAGCATCGGTCTTTTTAGGCGATCAAAAGGCGCTGAAAGTGATGAGTGCGATTCTTCAAGGGCATTATCGATTTGATGATATTCAAAAATGGACACGCATGCATCCAGCCACCCTGTCTGCGCGTCTTCGCAAACTACAGCTCCTTGGGCTCTGCGTTACTCGTCTTTATCAAGAGTCCCCTGATCGGCTTCTGTACCTGCCAAGTGACGCTGGCAAAGAGCTGATAGGCTTGATAATGGAGCTTATGAAGTGGAGCTCGAGCAGGAAGAAAGAGTCGTCGAATCAGCCGGCGCTGCTCCACAAGCCGTGTGGAGCCGGCTTGGAAACGGATCTCATATGTAGCGCCTGCGAAGGGCATGTGACATACGAAAATACATCAGTTAATCTCTAAACGCCGCTTCAACCTCCAGTTTTGATCTCCTGTTCTGCGCCCGCGTGCCAACCTCCGTTTTAAAATGCTGAAAATGCCATGCTCGCGCTTCGCTGGCTGAGCCGCGCGGCTTGGCCGCTATTTTTCTATCTGTCGGCTCTTTGACTTTCCTCGAATTAGCAGTTCTTTCCCGAATTTAACTTGACTGTCTTCAGTTATAATAGTTAACTCGAAAAAAACAAAGCAGTGAAGTTCATGCCGATTAGCCAAGAAAACAATAGCTCTGCCGCACAATATAGTCCGGCCGATGGATCCGGTTCAGCTAATCTGGTGGCCTTTTGGTTGATGCTAGCCTATTGCCTATCCTTCCTAGATCGTCAATTGCTCGTGTTGATGATTGAACCTATTCAGCGCGATTTAGGTATCAGCGACACCATGTTCAGCCTGTTACATGGTACTTCATTCGCTCTTTTTTACACGATTACCGGTATCTACCTCGGTAAGCTTGTTGATACCAAAAGCCGCGTTAAAATTATCGCTCTCTCAATTTTTCTGTGGAGCTTGGCGACAGCAATCAGCGGGATTTCACGGAGTTTCTTTCAGCTATTTGTCGCGCGTATGTTCGTCGGTGTTGGAGAGGCTGGTCTTTCGCCAGGCACCTATTCTTTACTCTCCGATCTATTTGATGCGAAAAAGCGTTCGCGAGCATTTGCGATTTATGGTGCTGGCATCTACTTAGGTACAGGTCTTGCGTTTCTGCTGGGTGGCAAATTAGTCGGCTATCTTTCAGGCTTGCCGCCGACTGACCTACCCTTCTTTGGCGAGATATACAGTTGGCAGATAGCATTTTTCGTCTTTGCGGCGCCAGGTATCTTCTTGTCGGTATTGTTCTACTTTTTTGTCGCCGAACCCGCGAGGGGCGGCCAAGAGAAGACAGCCGCGGTTAGTGCGCCCGACAACGAATCAGCACCAGTAACGTTCAGAGAGTTTTTGCGTCACTATCGCGCGAACTTAAAGCCTTATCTTGGTCATAACCTTGGATATGGCCTACACATGATGTTTAGTTACTCATTTCTGGCGTGGACACCGGCAATGCTAATGCGAGTTCATGGTTTAGAGATTGGTGATGTCGGGTTATACATCGGCTTGTGTCTACTTATCTGCGGGCCTGCGGGTAGCTTTTCCGGTGCTGCGCTGTCTAATTACTTTCGCGTACGCGGGCTGTCGGATTCCCAATTGCGGGTTAGCGCTATAGGTTCATTGCTATTGGGCATTTTTGGCGCGCTGTCGGCAAGTTTGGACAATACCCAGTTGTCGATAGCAGCGGCAGGAATTGCAATTTTTTTTATGGGGTTACCCGCAGGACTCAACGCAGCAACGTTGCAGACGATTACGCCGCCCCATTTTAGAGGTCAGGCCGGCGCATCTTTTATGCTGGTAGGTAATATTTTGGGGCTAGGGCTAGGGCCGCTACTGGTCGCTCTTCTGACTGATTATGTTTTCTTGGACCAATCAATGGTGCATCACTCGCTTCAGGTATTTGCGTTGATGACCATGCCTCTATCTGCAATTCTACTATGGAGGGTTAGGAGCTACTTCGCCATTGAAGAGGGCGGTGACGATGGAGGTCTCACTGCCGACAAGATAGAAGACAATGTGGCGCGGCTATGATCTTCGCGTCTGAGGATAGAATAAGGTCATGCACAGAAAAAGGCTGGTGGGGTACCGAGACTTTAGATGATTTATTTCTAAACAACGTAGCTAAATTCCCTGACCGTACCGCATTGGTAGATCCTGATAACCGTCTAGAGCTAATTCATGGAAAACCCCAACGAATAACTTATAGGGCGTTGAATCGTAAGGTTACAGAAGCCACTGACTTGTTCATAAAACTTGGTGTTGTAAAAGATGACATCGTCGTGTTGCAGCTCCCCAATATACACGAAGGCGTTGTCATGATCTTGGCCTGCAGTCGTGTTGGTGCTATCGCCAGCCCGGTGCTTGTTGACTTTGCAGGTCATGAACTTGAGCAAATTCTAGGTCATCTCGCGCCGAAGCTATTTGTCACCGTGAACAGATTCAAAAATCGTAGTCTGCTAGCGGAGGCAACGCAGATCTGCCAAAAGCACAAAATCCGCACTGTCTGTGTTGAAGACCTGGATCAATCGCTTTCCGAATCTCAATTAGAAGTCGCTGAAACTGCTATCGCTTTGCATCAGGTGAGTAATGCACTGAATGCTAACGACGTGAATACTATTTGCTGGACCTCGGGCACCGAAGGTTTTCCAAAGGGCGTAATGCGTACTCACAACCAGTGGATG
>FLOH01000164.1_pt1 | contig 185196 bp, 258 predicted proteins | sample 756751 | NCBI WGS metagenome assembly FLOH01 (sample SAMEA4026879, study PRJEB14308) | marine metagenome | biome: coastal water; material: water | depth 74 m | reverse complement strand
TTTTTATAGAAATATAAAATATCATCAAGTTCACCTAAGTTACCAGTTTCATCAAGTAAATCAACTTGTGTTCCTTTTCCACCACTACGATTAGCAAACCAATAATCTTCAACCATACTTGTAATGTGTTGCTGATTAGTTACTGTACCATCTTCAGTATTATAGAACTTTTTATACTTGAACTTATTTTGGTGTTCTTGCATTACCTCAGCACCACGTTTACCTGGTAAATCACCAATATCTACATTGAAAACACGTCTTGAGATACTTCTTGAAAAACGCATAGGAACTAAAAGATCTTCTAAAGTTTTTAGCATATTTGCTGGTTTAATAGCGTATTCTAAATATCCTAAATTAATTTTACCATCATAAAGACCAAAATCTTCACGTACTATTTCTTCAATACTATATTCTTTACTTTTATCAATGCTTTGATGGGCAAATATTTTTTCTTCAGTCATGTACTTATATGTATTTGATTTCATATCAAAATATAACATAGCTGGTTCAATCAGTTTTATACCTTTGATACCACCTTTAGTGCTTTTAGTATCATAAGCACAGTGCATTATTATTTGACCATCAATATAAGATCTCTTAACTATCTGAAATAAATTTCTTTTAATGTTAGCAGTCTTAAGAATAGTTTCAAATGAATCAGTTAAAGCTTGAACTAATTTATCATTTTCTTCATTAATATCTATCTGAAGTGGTGCTATATCATCATAAGTAAAAATAACTTCATTTACAATTTCATCCAAAGCATCATTAACATCTGGAGTTTGAGCCAGTTGTCTGTATTTCATAATTTTTTCTTTTTGTTTAAAGATAATATCTGAGTTAGAAGTATTTTGAAATAAACCACCACTTGTATCATCATCAAAGAAAGATCCAGTATTTGGATATAAATCATTATTTGTTAAATCCATTAAAGTATTATCACCAGTAACAACTGAACTTTCTTTATCAGAAATATCTTCCGGCTGTACCATAAATGATTTGACTATTTCGTTTAATATCATGCATATACCTTTTTTACTTTATTTATAAATAACTAAAAACAGGAATATTAAGATGAACTTCAACTTTTCCAATCAACCAGACTACAGCTTAAATTCTAGTATGATAAATGAAGTAATTAACCTCTATGGGGTATTAACTAAATTTATGGTTGTTCTAAAAATAAATCGTGATGATACAGTCTTTGGTGACTACAGTCACTTAAAATCAGATGGTTCTAAAATATTTGATTTATATGCATTACCGGAAGTTATGGAAGAATGGACTCAAGAAAATTATGGGTTTAGTGAGTTCGGATTTGTTAATTCTGATAGTATAGGACTATTTGTATCTAGAAAAGACATGGAAAGAATTTATCAAAATTTTGATGAAGGAAAGGGCTTCAAAGATATTATAGGGAATTTACTTGTACTTCCTAATAATAGAATACTAGAGATTACAGACATTGAACATGAAGTTCCTGGTATGAATAACTTATTCACTCAGAATGATATTAAAACTGTTTATAAATTATCTTGTAGAACTTATAACCAAAAACTTATTACTGAAGTTGACTCTGTTGATGTTGCAGCAGATCCAAAATTTGAAGGTGATTATGAAACACTTGATACTTATTTCAGTGAGTTAATTGATAGTGGAACCGCTCAAGATAATGAAGCAGAAGTAAATGATACAGTTAAAACAGTTAAAAGAAATACTACAATAGATGAAATAGTTCAGAAACCAATTGTTGATAATTCAGAAGATAATATTTTTGGAAGATTTTAATTTAACTCATTTTCTGTTAATATAATAAACTTCAGATTGTTCTTTTCAGCAAACAATTTAGCCGCTTTCCATTTGGCTTGATTGATAGCATATGTTTGAAGTGCTTTTTGATAGTTAATTAAAGATTTCTGAGTTTTCTTTTGAGGTTTCTTAGGTGGTTTTGTTTCACCGGAAGATTTAATTTCAACAAGAAATTTATCTCCAGTGCTGAACTCAATAAACAAATCTATATAGTACCGGTGAATTTTTCCATCTGTAGGTTTAACATATTTAATATTGAATGGCTCAAGGCTCCATTTAATAATGTGCTTATTCCAATCACAATATCTTATACCTTTTAATTCCAAGCCTGATTTATAATTAACCTTACCATTATTATGGGACTGCATATGTTCATCAATAGGCTTTAAGAATTTTTCAGGATTTTGTAATGTGTACCATCCCTCTTTATTGTTATACATAATTAAACTTTAATATATTTCTGCCATTTTTGAGTTCAATAAACCATCAGCTAATTCATCAAGCATACCAATTCTTTCTTGGTAAGGATCTTTGCCTATGAACTTTTCATGTGCTTTTTTATTTTTAGCTAAATTTAATGGTTTCTTTAATTTATAGTTATTTCTTTGCCATCCATCAACAGCACCAAATAATTCTTTAGTAACATCATTTGAACCCTTACCAGAGTAAAATTCTTCCCAGATTCTTTGAGCACTTCTAGTAACTCTTGAATCTTGAACTGGTGCTAAAGAACCCATCATAGTCATAGCAGTTTTATAAGCACTTGGACCATAACCTTTTTGAGCATAAACAGCATCAAATACATTTAATCCCATATCTTGTTTTATAGCAAATACAAATAGAATTTTACTTTCCATTCCATCTGTATCATAAGCTTCAATTGCTTCAGCTAATTCACTATCATTTTTATATAAGTAAGTTAATCTTTCTGAGGTTTTAAGTGCATATGAACCCAAATCCATAGCAGCTTCATTTATCAGTTCTCTAAATGTCATTTTATCTCCTTATGCCACATCTATAGGAGCTGGGTCAGACCATTTTGTTAATAGTTCTTCATCAAGTTTCTCTATTTCCATTTCAGCTCTTTGTTGCATTTTCTCGTGATTTATTCTAGCACCACCAACTAACACTTGGTCGAATTTACCAGTAATATCAGATTGTAATAATTTACATTGTGCTTTACTATATTTTTTAATCCACTCGTGATTATAAACTAAATCATCATCTTCATTAGCAATGTACTCATACTTATAGTGAATAACTACACCACCATAATAACCTTCAAGAACTTGTAACTTTTTACTTAAGTGATTAAAATTATAAACAATATCATCAGCAAAGAATTTATCTAGAACTGCTTTTGTGGTACTGATAGCAACTATTCCTGGTATAATGTCACCAGTTAAAGAACCAGTAAAAAACTGTTCGCTCCATAGATTAGGAACATATCCAGCTCCAAAATTTGCTGAGAAGTTTGTGAGATTAGAAGTGCTACCTTTTGATATTTTGATAATATTTGTCATAGCATCAGGCATATCGTATTCACCAGCGCCATTGATTTCTACTATAACAGTACCAACAAGTTCGCCATAAGCATATTCTGTAAATTTTTGAACAGTATCGTCAATTATTTCTGAAATTTGAGTTTCTGTAAGTTCAACTTGAATACTTGGAGCACCTAATTGATTAAGAATATATTCTTTTAGTTCCATTTTAGACCTAATTCTTGCCATAATATTTCCTATTTTAGTTTTATTTATACCGGCTACAGAACTAAACTAAAATAGGCAGAACCGAAGTTCCGCCTATTCAATTGAAGAATTAAGCTATTGTTTCTTCTTCATCTTCAATATTAACATCTTCTACTTCTGTTTCAATTTCAACTTGTACTTCATCAGAAACTTCAGTTAAAAGAACATCTTCAAGATCTTCAGTTACAGTTTTAGGTGCTTCAGTCGGAGTTTCAACCTCTTTAACTTTTTTACCTTTTCCTTCTTCAATTCTTTTAGAACGAATTTGTCTCTCAGTACAATCTTCTTTCTTTACAGAATCCCCAATTTTATATTCTGTTCCACTTTCACCAGTGAAATTTTTTGTAGCTTTAAATGCCATTCTGACTCCTTTTATTCTTATTTATCAATCTTCGCCTTTCATTCTTGAAATAAGTTCAGCTGTACTTACTGGTTCCGACGTCACTACATTCACTGTATTATTAACAGTTTTTGGACCTTCAACTTTTTGTGCTGCCATAATTTTATCCATATTGAGTAAAACATTACTAATATCTTTATAAGCTTGCATGTATTGTTTTGTATTGTCTGTAATTGATTTATTTAACTCAGCAAAACTCATAATAAGAGAAGCCTTACTATCTTCATCTGCATCAAGTAAATCAATAGTAATACTATTAAGAACTCTTCTTCCATTTTCAATATTTTCTTTTAGTGTTTCTCTAACGAACTTAAAATCTTCAGTCATCACTTCAAGATTGATAATTTCAGTGGGTGCTATCTTCTCTTCATATAACTTAATATCTTTAGTCTTTTCTTGAACTATTTCAATTAATTCAGAACCATGCACTTCTGCTTCTTCAGCTAAATTGAATTTCTCTGTGAGTTTATTCATTTTATTAGCTAAAGATTCTGCTTTTATTATCATATCCATTTAAAATGGCCACCCAGAAAAGAAAATTTGTAATTCTAGACTTTGGAAAATAACTAAATTTTCAGTCCAGAAATAATCTAATTGCCATCGGTTCATCAAATTACATATAGTTATCATGTTATTCCTTTTTATGAATACCAATGACTGATTTTTGTCTAATTAGTTTAAATTCACCATCTTTAAATTCAAATTCTAGACCATCAGTTTGTGGCCAAAAAACATTATCACCTTTTTGTATTTGCTCAACATCTGGACCACAATCAATTACAGTACCGTATGTTGGTACATCTAAAATACTTTTATTAGCAGTAGCCCCTGTTAATATAATACCGGTTTCAGTGATTTGTTCTTTTGGTTCTTCTTGAGGTTTTACTAAAATAAATTCCTGAGTTGGAACAAATTCAGTACTTTTTAGAAATGTTACTTTTTGCATTATTATCCTTTAATAATATTTATACGAAGTGTTCTGGATATGCATCCATGTATTTTTCAAGATCCCTAGCTTCTAATTGTCTAGTTTTCTTGAGTTGATAAGCATGATCTTGTGAAAGGTCACTCATCTGAAGGCGCATGTCAATATTTTGAACATTTGCTTTCAGAATTTTTATTTTTTGGACAATATCATAATCATCCTGTTCTATGGGAGTAGTCTTCTTCTTCATAAGGCGGGTGTTCCTCCTTTATAACATTCATAGCTTCTTTTACATCATTGAGTTCTTTTTCAAAACATTTCTTTTCTTTATCTTTAAAAATCCATTTATCAATCTTAAAGAAAATCACAGCACCTACAGATTGACCGAGTATAAGATTAACAATTAATCCAACACCGAGTGCTTCAAACATTATCATGAATGGCATCATAATTACAGCTGATGCCATCCATCTCATCCAATATATCCCAAATAACTTTGACTTATATTCTTCCATTTAAATCCTTTATTTTTTATTATATCATTTATTTATTTAAAAATCTGTATAAATCTGGTCATCAACCGATAGATAATCACATATATTTGCTCCATTTAAATCACCATCAAATCCATGCTCAACAGCATCTTCTTTTCCACTATGAGTATCTGGTTTTCCATTATTTGATTTCTCTTTATCATTTCCTGTTTCTTCAGGTAAAGCACTAAAATCAATTTCATTTTCTATAACAGTTTCTTCAAATATATCATTAGGAACTTCTACATATTCAACCTCAGTAGGTTCTGGCTGTGGCTCAGATTCTATATTTTCAAGTTTTGATATATCTATCTCATCTTGAACTAAATTAATTAAATCTTCTTGGTCATTAATAATTTCCTCAGTAATTTCCTCAGTAATTTCCTCAGTAATTTCCTCAGTAATTTCCTCAGTAGTTACTTCTGCGGTACCTTTAATAATAATGTTGTCTATTAAAGCACCATAACTATCTGATTTTCCTTCAGCATTTAATAGCACATCAGTGTTATCAGATTGAACTGGAGTATTAATATCTATAGAGTACCAACCATTCTCATTTTCAGTGATTTCAACATCACCTTCATATTTAGAATCCTCAACAGTACCATTATATTTTATGTGGTATTGGTTACTTCCTATATCGATACTCATATTACTTGAATCGTCGTGAGTTCTTGGGTAATAATCTAATGATACATGTAAATTATCTGTACTACTAGTATCAAATGTTTTACTTATTGAAGTATTTTTATGAGCATCAAGTTCGGCATACTGTGTTCCGTCGGTAGCATCAACTTCTTTTAAAGTTTTATTGCTTTGTATTTCTATTTTATTAGTCTCTTCCCAATCTTTATCATCCTCTACACTCCAATTTTTTATATTGTGGTCTTCGAATGATTCTTTAAATTCAAAAGTAGTTATAGATTTCGCTGATATTATTTCCTCAGGTTCTTCATTTGATGTTTCATTATCATCGCTTCCAGTATCATCCTCACTTTCGGGTACTTCTTCGGTGTCATTTCCATCAACATCTTCCACTTCTGTATCTTCTTCAGAGTTTTCTTGTTCAGTCTCTTTGTTCTCTTCGTTCTCTTCATCTTCTGTTTCCTCTTTTTTCTCTTCAGCTATCTCTTGAGATGGTTTATCTTTATCAACACCATCATGTTTGTTACCGCCTTTACCATTAGCATCAGAATTGTCTGTGTGCTCTTTTTTCTCTTCAGCTATTTCTTCGGTGTCTTCATCTTCGTTATCTGAGTCTGTATTATCTTCAATCTCTGAATCGTTTCCATCTTCTGTCTCTCCAGAATCACTATCATCTCCTTCTTCATCTGGTACTGTACTAGTCTCATCTTCAGGTTCTTCATCAGTGTCTTCAGGTATAATTTCTTCTGGTGTTTCAACTACTGGTTCCTCTACGCTCGTATCATTTTCATTAGGTGTCTCAATAACCTCTGTGTTCTCGTTTGAATCCTCATCTTCCAATTCTTCCTCGTCCACGGTTTCATTTTCTTCATCTTCAATTTCCTCTGGTTCAACTACTGGTTCAACTACTGGTTCAACTACTGGTTCAACTACTGGTTCAACTATTTCTGGAGTTGTTTGTGTATTATCACTTGTATCTTCTCCTCCTGGAATATCTTCCACATCAGGTATCTGAACTGTATCTGGTACTTCCGGTTCAGGCGTTGGTTCCGGTTCAATAATCTCTTCTTCATCTGGTTCTTGAACTTCTGGAACTAGAATCTCTGGGACATCAATCTCGACATCATCAGGTTCATCGGTTTTGTCCACAATCGGAGTGTTATCCACTGGTATTGTTTCTGGGATAATCTCGGGTTCATCAACACTCTCTTCAGGATCTTCCAGTTGTGGAATTTCGGTGTCGGTTGTTTCTGGTTCAGAAATTTCTGGAACTTCCGGTGTTGGTGATAATTCTGGAGTTTCATCTGGTTCCTTTATAGTTGGTTCTATAGGTTTTACTGATATAATTTCTTCTTGTATTTCATCCACATATTGTGGAATATTTTCAATAATACTAGGCTCAACAATTGTAACCTCCGTAGGACTTAACACATTAAGTACTTCATCTAAACGAAGTAATTCATACAAATCATCAGCAGGTATTAAATCAAGTTCTTCAATTTTAAGCTCAGCATCCCTTAGTTCAGCATTAATATCTACTTCAGCACCATTTCTTATAGCAAATTGTGCTTCTCCGAGCTCAGAACTCACCGGGCCTTCTTCACCTGCTTCAGTTTCTTTATCAAAAATTTCTTCATCTGTTTTGTCTGTTTCTTCAACATCATCAGCAATAGCAAGTAATTCTTCTTGTGATAGATCTTCCTCAAACGGATTGAGAATGCCTAACTGTTTTAACATTTCTATAGACTCATTAGTGATTATATATTCACTAAAATCTACTTCTTCTTCTTTGGTTTCCATAATAATTTCCTTATATTAGAGAAACAAACTATTAGGACATGAACTCAATCTCATCCTGTTAGTCATATTATTGTATATATTTATAATTTATCAACAAAAAGCAACTTGTATTGATAATGTTCCCACCCATTTTTCTGAATTTGTTCTTCAGCTTTCAATTTTGCTTCTGTTTCAGAAGTTGCATTTACACTTATTTGATATTTATGGCCATCTTTACTTTCATACGTTAATTTATACACGCTGTATCCTTGTTGGTCTAACTTCAATTTCTATATATTCAGTGAATTTTCTTCCAGTTTCTAATGTATTTGTTGGATCGTACCAATCAGGAAGTTTAATTTCACTGTATCTATGTCCTCTGACATTCGGACAGACTTCAAGTATTCTTTCTTTTGATTTGTAGAATTTATTTGAATTTCTGAGAATAGTATTTTCTTCCTCAAGAATTTTATTTTCTTCCTCAAGAATTTTAATATCTTCCATTAACTTATATCTTTCTTTATAATAATCTTTAAATAAAATTTCAAATAGTGCTAATCTTTTCATAATAATCCTTATACAAATAAATCTATTTCAGTGCCCATTCCGAGCAATTTCTTAACTTCTGTTTCCCTTTGAATTCTCTGTAAGATAATATTATTATCTCTGAGTTCAGTGATTTCAAGTTTCTTTAGTGAAGCATTTTCAAGTTCAGCATTTTGTCTTGCTCTTAGTTTAACACTATCTTGTCCGGTTATACCATAATTATTGGTACTTAATGTTGAATTTGTTTTCATCATATATTCTCATCACTGAAAAGTTTCCATTCATATCAAAACTTGGTTCTTTTCTTCCTCTTTTATCTTCAGGTAAATCTAAAAATACAAGTTTCATATTATCCAAATATTAAGCTTCTGAATCTGCATCCAACACATAAAGTAGCTTTGATAAATTCTTTTGTATTATCTCTGAGATTGTGACCAGCTTGCACAATACTCATTTTCTTTTGGAGTTTACATTCTTTATAAGTGAATGTTCCATAAACAAAAATCAAACACCACAGAACAAAACCTGCTAATAATATAATTTCTAAAATAATTAGCATAAAATCTCCTTTTATTCTATTTATTAAACAACTTCATCTAATAAATTATCAGCTGTTATTTTAGTGTGTTTATATTTTGATTTGATACCATGTCTTTCCATAGTATTTAAAGCATCATTTAAAGTTTCAAGAACCAATTTAAGTGAAGCATCATCAGTAGCTTTTTTATTTTTCATTGATTGTATCTCAGCTTTCAGCTGAATGTTTTCATTGTGTTTTGATATTCTTTCAGAAACAAGTCTTTCTCTATCTCTTTCTCTTTCTCTTTCTATATATTGAATGTGTTCCTCAAGTTTTTTAATCTCATCAAGTTTTGATTGATATAATTCCTTAACATCATTCCATTGTTTTTCAGTAATTTCTAACATTTTATTTCTCCATTCCTAAGTGTAGTGCAACCCCTGGACAGTCAAGCACATAAACAAGTTGCCCTTCAAGACGAATAGTACCTTTGTTTGAAACTGTTCTTTTGATTATTGTTCTTTTAATATCAGTGAAGTGAATACCATATCTATGGGAACATTCAAGTAAAATTTTATTACCTTTTACTGTACATGGAGTATAAGTTTTGTCACCGATTTTGAGATTTGAAGTTAGAGTTATCATTTGGTATCCTTTAGTTGTTATATACTTATATTATATTATAAGTATCCTTAAGGTAGTATTAAAGATTTCTCTCTTTGTAGAAGTTCCAGTTCCAAATCATCCACACAGTGAAACCAGAATTATATATTACAAATAATCCTAAAGCATAACTAACAGGAAAGAAAAATGTGATAACAGTGGTTAAACCTAGTCCTATCAAAAGACCATCAGCCCAAGTTGAGTTTCTTACTATCTGAAATTCACTCATATCTTTTGGATATTCTTCAGTTAAATAGTTGTTTAATTTTATTGAATAAGCACCAAAGAAAGCAATTACAATTACAGATAAAGTTCCTTCCATAAGAACCATCCATAATGGATCCAAGAAGTACATAAGAGCAGTACTAACAAAGAAAAAGTGAATAAAAATACCAATCTTATATAATCTATCAAGTGAAAAATTATTAACAAAATACCTATTTGTCTTGACAATCAACTGCTCAGCAATCATAAAAAGTGAAATAGCATAAGCAGCTAAATATTCTCCTTTTAAATCAAGCAAAACAGGAACGAACAAATTAAATCCAACAGCAAAAATAAATGCATTGACTAATCTGAACTTTGTAACATCATCAAATCTTAGTATTTTTTGATATGTATTCATATATTTCCTTTAAATAAAATCTTCTGGATGCTCATCCATTAGCTTTTCTAGATTTTTCCTAATCTTTTTGAGTCTCTTAGGATATGTGGTGATTTTGAGTTCCTTTTGAAGTCTATCAATCTTTCGTTTGATTTTAGTTCTTTCTGTACTATAAACTAAGATTGGTTCCATAAACCTTCCATCTGTATTACTAGTTTGATGCCAGTACTCATAATCTCTTTCACGTTTTTCTTCTTTTAGTTGTTGTCTTTTTAGATAATCAAATGCCATATTATTTTCCTTTTATCTTCATAGCTTCAAATCTACCAATAAGTAGTTCTATTAACTCCTCTTTATAAAAGTCAATACCATTAAAGCTATACTCTATTGTAGATGGGTCTATTTCATACTTAACATCGTAAGTTATATCATACTCATCTAGGTTATTATAATGATTATGCGTTTTACACAAAGGATGACAATTTCTATTTGTTTCTAATTTTTTAAATTGCTCTTCTGTAAAGTGCTCTTTACCACATGGACAATGAAATACTTTTAAAGTATCTATCATTAGTATGTAATTACCTTCATAATATCCTTCTACTATTTCTCCATTATCTATTCTCTTTGCTCTAGCTATCATCTATTCCTCCTCATCCTTTTCAGTAATATAAACACTACCGTCTGGCTCAGTGCAAGTCATAGTGTCAAGTTCTTTGTCGTAATCACATCCTCTTGACATACACATTTCTCTATCCCAATCCCATCCTTCACCATTAACTTTGATAAGTGTATCTTGTTTGCATAATGGGCATTCTAATAGCTCCATTATTTTACTCCTTAACCCAAGAAGGTAAATTACCTATAAAAGGTTCTAGTTCATAGTCTTCAACATAATGAGAATTATCCAAGTAAGATATATATGGTCGGTCGTCGTAGTCTGTTACTTTACATAATATATCTCTATACCAACACCATTCTCCAACTCGTGATTTCCATAATTCTAAATCATTAGTATTGCACCACGTTCTGCCAACCAAGAAAGTATTATTTTCTACTTTAGTTATTTGATTGACTCCCTCGAATCTATCAAATGGTACTCCTGAGGGTTTAACCCAAACTCCTACTTTAAACTTACTCATCATTCTTTCCTTCAATCCAAACTACATTTCCAGTTTTAGGGTCATGATAAGCCATATTATGCTTTATCAATTCTTTGTTGACTGAAGTTATGTTTCTTGGGAATGTATCTGTTATTACAAATAAAATTGTGAACATTACTACCATACCAATTATAATACCAACTCCTGATGATTCATTCATTTAGTTTTCCTCATCAAAATATACACTCATAACTTCTTCTTTAGTAGCTTTATCGTATCCGCTATCAATAGCTAATGCTAAGTCGTCATAACCATGAACTAATCTAATATTGAATGTGTCTGATACAGCAAATGGAAATTTAAGTGGTCTTTGCTCATGCCATTCTTTCTTGATTGGTGTGAGGTTGAATTCAGTAGATATCTTGTCTCCATCTATGCTGAAACAATCTCCATATTTATTCCACATTCTAGCAATAATTCCAATCTCATTATTTGTGTATCCTATTCTGAAATCTCTATGGTCTATAAAAGATATCATGCCCTCAAAATCAGCTGCAAACCCATAATCTTGGAAGTTGTTTATTGCGGTATGAGTTGTATCAATCCCATCATTATTACTATTGCTATTACTATTACTATTGCTATTATCCATACTATTAAATTCCTCATCTTCTTTCTTAATTGGTGTCAGATTAAACTCATTATTCACTCTGTTAGAACCTTTACGTCCCCATGAACATCCTATAAGGTGTCCATCATTTATAAAATACCCTACAAATATTCCATCAACCTCTTTAAGAATCTCTCCTTGAAAGTCTGCTGTAAATCCATAATCATGGAAATTATTCAAAGGTTTGCCTAAGTTGCACATTAGTTGATATGTTTCATCATCCATTTCAAAATCATCTTCACCATTTAAATCAGAAGCAATTTCTATTTGCTCCTGTTCAATATCAGTCATTAATCTTTCCATGAATTTAGGGTCACATTTAGCACAAGAGTTTAATTCAGTGTGTTCACAATCTTTAACATCATAGTATCGGAATTTGTTTATTCCGTCTTGTTTAAAACTCCTCTGAAATGAAGTGGTTACTTCAAATATTTCTTTCATTTCTTCTTTTGTCATATGTTCTCCTTTAAAATATTTTTACAAGTTCGTATAATACATTTCTTCATATATGTCTCACATTTCATTTCTTATTCCTCTAATTTTTAATCATCTATATCTCAGTGTATTTTTGTTACTGTTTCTATTATGCTAATTCCATTGCCATTTCTCTAAGTTTGAATGCTTTTTCAAGTGTATCAGTCTCATCTTTATCATCTCTAAGTTTAATAAATCTTGGATGAGATAAAGCACAATAATCATTATCTCTACCTTTAGTTATATCATTAAATTGAACAGTGATAATTCTTCCAATAAGTTCATCTCTTCTTGAGTTAAAATCCTCAAGTTGTGCATCAGTGAAACCAGAACATCTTCCTTTGATTGTGCCTTCATCATTTTCAAAAATCATAGCACCAAACGTTTGTTCTCTTTTTGTTCCTTTTTTACCTTCTTGAAATCCTGTTATTCTCATTTCTACATCAATTTCAAGTTTCAATTTCAATTGTTCTTTAGAAGTCCCATCTTTAAAAACCATATTTTTATCTTTAAGAATAGCACCTTCAAAACCTTGGTTCATCCATTCAGATGTAAATTCAAGTGCTTCTTGTAATGTATCAATAAACTCAGTAGGAATAATTCTAATGTTTTTGCTTTCTTTAACAATACCAATTAGATCGTTAAATCTAGTACCATAAGGAACTTCACAAGAATTCTTTTTATCTTTTAATCCAGCTCTTTGATATTCTTCATCTGTAATATAATCCCATAACTCAAGAATAATATCTTCGTGTGGAGGATTATCACTATTGATAAGACCATTACCTTCAGATCTATCACTGTATCCTTGAACTGTAAGCTCACCAGTGTAATACCCATTAGGATAATTTTTCATTTGTTCTTCAATAATCGGATAATCATATTTCTCACCTGATCTTGATTGAGCCTGAACAGAACCATTTTGAACATGAAATTCTCTATAAGTACCATCAGCTTTCAACTGAACAATAGCAGGGAATTTGATATTTTTAGCTGTTTTAGAACTGTAAACATCACATCTACAATATACCGGTTTAGTGATTAAATCTTTCCAGATTTTATTGATTAAAGTTTTACCAAAGTTGATTTTTAAATCTCGGTCAAGTATTTGTTCAATTAGTTTTTTATCATCAGGTGAAAGAACTTTTCTATATTCATTAAATCCTTCAATTGCTTGGTGACCGGTGTGCACACGAGTTGCCAAAAAATCTTCCATATAATTTAAAGCTTGTTCAAGTGTAGCTCCAACTAGACCAGTATCAGCTGATTTCCCGTGTTTATCAGCCCCATCAAGTGATAGACCATAAGTATATGCAACTTTATCATAAGTCATTTTTAGAACTCTTTGAAGTAATTTATCACCTTTGTTAGCAGTAAAAACAGCCTTTTTATGGTTTGAACCATTTTCAAGATTAACCTCAGTTAGTATAGTGTGAATAGACATTTTAAATCCTTTTATCCTTTAATTATAGTATATTATACCATAAGTTTCCTTAAAACTTTATTAATATCCTCTTCCTCTTTCAAGTACATGTTCAAGATATTCCTCAGCAACTAATAGTGAATTTCCAATTGAAGTTCTTTCATCATGATCTGTAGCATTTTCATATGCAGTTCTTAGATCTTTGATTTGTTAAAGTATATTATACCATAATAGATTTAAAGTAAGATTAAAATTTTATATTAATTGAGAACTTCACTTTAGGTTGATATTCTTTTTTAAAATCTTCAGGAAGTTTAGCTTTGTTTTCTTCTTGTTCTTTTAGAACTAAATCAAAATTTGTAGGAAGAAGTGTACTGTATTGGAACATTTTTTCAAAATCAGTTGGTTTAAGTGCTGGTGGTTCTTTGTATTCATCTTTCATTTTAATTCCTTTTAAAATATTTATAAATAGTTATACAAACCAACACAAGGGGGTAACTTATGTGGGATAACTTTTTAAGATTTGTTACAGATTTAAAACTCATGGCCGGTACAGTTGTTACTATGGCTGGTCTTATTTACGGTTCTTATGAGGGAGTTTCTCATTTCTTTGTTACCAGAGCCGAGGCAGCATCACTAGCACAGGAATTCAGAAATATTTTAGATCCTATACAAAAAAGAACTATTGATAATTCAATTATGATTATAGAAAACAGATTAATTATTCTTGAACAAAAGAAAGCTAGGGGTGAAGAACTGACAACAACTGAGAAACTTCAGTATGACAGATTAAAAGAACAATATAAAAATATTGAAAGATAAGGAGATAATATGACAGATATTAAAAGCGCAAGTTTAAATGAGGATGGAAGCATCACAGTTGAATTTTTAAGTATGGACGAAGCACAAACATTTGCTATGTACAGAAATGGAGAAGTTCAAGATAGAAAAGTAACTTTTAAACCAGTTAATCAGATTGAATTAAATGGCTTTAAAGAATTATACGGCATCTAAAGGATTTCTCCTTTAGAATGTGAACATCATAATTGTTGAAATTACAATCAATAAAAAGAATGCAAAAACCCAACCAGACACATCATCAATTCTTTCATAGACTTTGACCTCTTTGTCATTGACTTTTTTCCACTCATAATTTCTACTAACATTCATGCTATATCTCAAGAACAAAATACCTATCAAAAGAATAAACAGTCCACTGAGAATATGAACTACCATCGAGCCAAAGAAGTGCCATACAATTAAGAAAGTAACAAGAAACCCTACATCAGTCTTTGAAAAATCATTAACAGCAATACCCATTTCTTTAGCAGTGCTACTAAGTGCTTTACCTACAGCATTTCCAATATTTGACCATTTTTCAACTTCTTCAGCACTTGAAGGCATTGGAATACCCATTGGTTCATTTTCTTTTTTAATTAAATCAAGAACCTTAATTCTTTCCCTATCTGACATTTTTGAAAGTGTCTCAGCACTAATTGAACTTTGTGAACCTGCAAATAACATTACTGGAAGTACCAGTATTAATAACCATTTTTTCATTTTTATCCTTTGTTTTGTTGATATATTATACCATATTATATATTAAAGAACCTTAAAAATTATCAGGTTCACCGAGAAAGAAATCAATCTCATAGATAGGATATTCTTCTGATTGATAACTTGTTTTCTTCCTGTGTTCATATTGCTTATAGAATACACCACCGGGCTTACGAATACCAAAATTATCAATTAAGTCATACACAACAAATTCTTTTTTACTCGGATGAAGTCTCATTCCTCTACCAATACTTTGAGTAATTGTAGTATAAGCCTTCAAGGGGCTGGTAAGAATCATATTGTGTAATTTCTTAATGTTTACCCCTGTGCTGAGAAGTGCATAGTTAGCAATTAGAATAGCATCATCGTGTTCTTCAAGAATTTTTCTTGTTCTTTCACGAGTTTTAGCATCATCTTCACCATTCAGAAAATACACCCCGTATTGTTCTTGAAAATCAAATGACTTCTTACCAGTAATATCTTTATTTTCAACAAGAACATCTGGATATAATCTTTTCATTGTGTCAATAAATAAACCCTTACCGTGATCTGTGTGTTGAAACAGACATAATGTATTTCCTTTTGACTGAATTTTTGCTATTAACTTAATAATGAACTCATTTCTTTTTTCATGGTCTTTTATGAACTTTAATTGTTTTGAGTAATTACCACTTTCTTTAAAAATATTCTTATCATCTCTATTATAATTAAATACAATTGAATTAATTTTAATAGGTGTAGCCAGTCCTCTATCAATTAATTGTCTTGAAGTAACATATGTTTTAGGCATACCAAATAATCCAAGTAATTGCATCTTTTGAACAGGATCTTCTGGTAAAGTTCCTGTAAATCCCCATTTGAATTTACAGTTCTTTGTTTCAGAAACAATTGCTGATGTTTCTTCACTGGCAAAACGATGTGCTTCATCTGTAATTACATAATCTAGTTCGTTGAGGTTGAGACCATCTCTCCTAAGAAGAGACTGCCAAGTGCTAATAGTAAGAGTACAATTGAAGTGCTTATCATTACTCCCGCCACCAATAACATGTGTATCGTCATAAAGATCAATAAGATTATAGTCTTTAATGTCGTTTTTAAATTGAGTAAGTAAGTTGATATTTGGTACAAGAAGCAATCCTTTTTTATTATTTAACCTCATAAATTCAGCTATTAAAGAAATTGTTAAAGATTTTCCACTTCCCGTGCACATTCTATTGATTTGTTTACCATAAAGTAAACTCTCATAAGCTGCTGTTACTTGAAAATCATAAGGAGGAAATGGAAATTTTTCTTTGATAATATTAAAATGTTCTGTTATATGTTCTGAAGAAAATTCAGTACTTCTTGGTGCTGGTGAAAACCCAAAGCTCGATAGTAAATCAGCATGACCATTCATCACATATAACTTACCATCTTGAGGAACTGAAAAATGATCATAAGGTGATTTAAATCCTCTTTTAACCATTGCATCAAAATAAGCACCTGGTCTTTCAACTTTCAAGAACTCATATATTTTTTTAAGTTCTTGAGGTGTTCCTTCTATTACTGTATATGACTCATCTATTTTACTTAATTTCAATTCTTTCCTTTAGTTATTGTGTAGAAATTCCTTAAATGAACCGTAATAACCGAGTCCATCTCTTTCTTTTTCAAACACAAATGTATTTGACTTTTTGTTTGTTCTTAATTGAGTATAGAAGTCACCAAGCTTTCCTGGTTTTAATCCGCCCGATAATTTTTCTTTTGAACCATCTTTAAAGTATAAGTAAGTTTCTTTAGGGGTTTTAACAAAAATAGCATCTTGGTTATAATTGTTTCCTAACTTATGACCAAGCTCAACTAATTCATTAGATTTATTTAAATCAGTTGTTAATGCAAATATACTATCTTCAGAAACCTTAATTTCATCTTCTGTGCCTTGATTTTCTATCCAGAATCCATCAACATAGAAATAACCAAAGCCCGCATTCTTTAAATTGCCAGCTATCGCCTTATTTCTTTCTGTATTTTTTTTGTATTCTAAGTCACCTCTAAAACCAGTTAACAAAATAATTGTTGTATCTTTATCATTAAAATGTTTCCATACTCTAGAAAGTGAAGCTTCATTAATATTTTCCATAATTAATCCCTTTTTCTGTATTTATAATATTATACCATAAGTACCTTAAACTTACCTTATTTTATATACCCATAATATTCTTTCACATTTCTATCAACAATATAACCTCTATGACCAGCATATAGTGGGTCATTTTGTTTTGTTGTTCTGTATCCACATTTATCAAGTATATATTTCAATAATTTATTCTTGTTAATAGCTCTCGGTAAGTACTCATCAAAAATTTCAACTGCCCCGTACTTTAGTAACAGATTGAAGAAATGTAAATCATCATTTTTACTACCAATTACTGATTTTGATATTAGATTTTTAACATCATTCTCATCCCAGATTCCTTTAGTGTAATTGAATACCACCCGGTAGTACTGACATTTTTTGATAAAGCCATTATCCTGTAGAGTTAATTCAAGTATTTTTTCTTTAATTGGCTGAGCTGTATCTTTTATTTGCTCATCAATCAAAGCAAGTGCTTTCATAGTTTTATCAACATCAGTATCCATTAATAAATTAGTTTTATCTAAAGAATTTAACTCAAGAAATTGAGTTATCTGGGACCTCATTAAATGATCTTTATCTTCTTTGAGTAATTTATTGTACTTATTCAGAACATTATGATGATATGTTTTATCAATTAATCTAGGTGTTTTAACAAAATGATACTTCAACATCCACTTCATTGACTCTTTATGATTGAACTCAAGAATATTTTTGAATGTATCAATTTTGATAGCTTTCTTACCAATCTCAGATAATCTAGGTTCACCGTAGTCATCCATATTGAATAGATAATTTTGCTCAACATTTCTACCTATATTGCCCATATATTCATCTCTAATATCATTATAAGAAGTTTTAAGATAATTAACTTTCTCTTTAATAAACATGTGAATTTCTTTAGTTTTTCTTGTTCGCTTAATCATCTGAATAGAACTAATAACATCAGTACTCATACTTGAGTCATAATGAAAGTGATATCTCACATTATTCAAATTACTAACACCAACTGTTAATGTTGGACTAAATATAAGAACATCCCATTTATCATGTTCAGGTTGTTCAAATAACCCATATATCAATTCTTTAGTACTATCAGGTGTTTCAGCAGTTAAAGTAACTACTTTCTTACCTCTTTTTTGTAATAGCATACTCAATGAATTAATAAAGTTCAGTGAGGTTGCTGATATAGTTAACTTATGTTTTTCACTATGTAGAATAATATTATCTACGAAGTGATTATAATCTTGATAGTCATAAAGTTCAGTTGGATCTCTATATGCATTATCAATCATATGCAAATTCTCTGTTTTTTCTGATAATAAGAAGTTCTCATATCCAGTCAAGAAAGCATCAGCAATAACTAACTTATGTTTGAATGCTCCAAAGAATTTAGCTATATTGATTGAGCTATTATTCAGATTTGACCTACTATGCATCATAAGTGATATGAACTCATCCATCACTACAATATCAAATCTTTTCATATCGTATTTCCAGAGACTATCAAACTGAACAACTAAAGAGTCACCAATACTATATTGGTCCTGATTATATACCTTAATACCATATTTTTTACCAAAATCTTGAGCTACTGAAATTCTATTAGTAATAATTAGCACTTTCATATCTTGGTCATGACATTCTTCAATGATGTGATTAATAATTGTACTTTTACCAGTTCCCATAGGACTTCTAATACTGAGTAACCCATTTCTATGATTTAAAAAATTGATTATTTTATTATGCATCTCATCAGTAACAATAAGATATTTTTCATTTACAGTCAGTACAGAATTATCAGTATTGAATTGTAAAAACTCATCATCGTAACTAATATCTTTCTTCATAAGTTCTTTACCTTGAGGTAATTTTCTTACAGCGTCATAAATATTAATACTTCTTGTGTTATTTCCGTGGTGCATAGTATAAGGAGAGGAACTGAACCAGAAAAAACCACCAGCTGATTTCTGTTCACTTGGGTGTTTGAAACTTATAGAACCATTCGTGTTATTCTTTGTAGCTTCAAATCCCATAGATTTATAAACAATAAGACATAATTTTTCAATTGTATCTGCCTGAACATCTTGTAAATCTTCAATTTTGAATTCTAGATTTTCACCTATGTATTCTTTCTTAATATTATTAATGTGTTCAATAGCATGCTTTTTTTCGTACTTATAACGGATGCCATCTTCATTATTAAGAAATACATTATTTTTTAAAATAGGTGCATTAAGAGATGCTCGTCTGATAACAGATTGGTCTATGTCACAATATTTAATTAAATCATGTGCTATTACAGAAATTGCTAATTTTGAGTCATCGAACTCAATACAATCAGTAAAAAGAATACCTTTCATATTGAAGTTATCAAATCCATTGTATGACTTTGACTCTCCAAGAATACACTTGAAGTCTTTAAAATAATTAAGTATTTCTTGTTTGTCAAATTCTGATTTTACTTTATCAATATCAAGAATAAAATATGTTACACAACTTTCATAGAATGGCTCAAGATTGGTCTTTCTTCTAAATGTTCTGACAGGTTTTTCAAGTTTTGCTAATGGTATATTTAAAATGTAGTGACTAACCATAACACTATACATGCTAAGATTAGTTTCTGCTTTGTAAGTCTCAAAGACAAAAGTGTTATCTCCGTAAGGCGAAATTGGTGCCTTAGACGTTGACTTTTGTGCATTGAAAACTGTGATGCTTTCCTGCATATCCTTCCTTTATATTATATGATATATTATATCATATAAATCATTAATTATTTACTGTTTATTTCCACTCAAAATTATATACTGGTTTATTATAATCTTTGTCATTAATATAAACTAGTACTTTATCATTTTTGTGTTTGAACTCTATTGTGTCAGTTTCTTTGAATTCATCACTAATGAAGTTAAATGTTTTCTTGTATTTCTTTTTCAAGAACTTATAAATTTCCATTTTAAGTTCAGTGTTATCTTCATTAAGAAAATCTCTAAATTTCATTTTATCTTCTTCCAAATATTTCTCTTAATAAACGATTAAGACTATCACTAAGATTTTTACGATCATTCTTATAATAATCTAACATACCTTCACCAAATCTAGAAACCAATGTGTCAAGACTTGCTGTGTGATTATCCTGTATTGCTGAGTTCACTGCAGCAAAAAAGTCTTCATCATTTTTAGGAACAAAATCACCTATAGTATCCATTCTAGCATTAAAGTTAGTTTTTCTACCACCTCTTGGTATTGTCTCATTCAAGTATTCTCTAAATTTCATTATAACTTACCTATATAAGATATGTGTATCTCGTGTGGATCAGATGGATCTGTTTTTCTGTAATCTGCGCTTTGTATGATTACGCCGTTTTTGTAATTTTCGTCATTTTTATTTACCTTTATATCAGTATATAACTTATTTAGGATCTTTAATGTTTTTTGAATATCTGCGTTCTCTGCATCACGTCGGGTGTTGTATTCGATATTAAGTGTTATAGTTAATTCATCTCCCTGTGTGCCAAAGCCATCAACTTGCCCAATATTGAACCCGGCTTTTTTGAATTCTTTTTCTATTTTCTTCATTTGATCAGAATTTCTATCTTCTAATAATTCTCTAAATGTCATGTTAGTTTCCTATAGTTTAATTTTTTGGTCTTTAAGTAAATCTGTTATTTGTTTTACTAATTTACTATTATATTTCATAAAGTCCGGATGAATTCTTACCGGGTAAGCTTCTTTTCCATCTTCAGTTTTAACAACAATATCAAGGTAAGGTACGTTTACTTTGGTAGTAGTACTAGTCATACTGGATAATGTGTATTCTTCAGATTCAGTTAGTGATTCGTTAATAGTAATATCTTTAAAGTTTTTACTATACATATCATATAATGTGTTAAAATCCGATTTCTTCGTATTTAACATCCATACATTATCCGAGTTCAACCATAGAGTATCATCACCTAATTGAAACGATTTTCCACTAATTAAAAACTTCTCAAATTGAGTTTTATTAAGTTTACTTTCATCTAAAAATTCTTTGAATTTCATTTTATCTCCTTAAATTTTGATAATTCGTCTTTATAGTTACATTTTTTATCTTTACATTGAGCGTTTCTACCATCTTCACGCAAATATGCTTTGCTTCCACATTCCGGACATTTTAATTTTTCTTCTGTTAAGAATTCTCTAAATTTCATCATGTATCCAATAAAGACTTTAAATCTTTCATTATATTTTTAATCGTATTACTATCAAAATCTTTTTTATTTGAATCATCTAGCATATCGTAATAATCTAATAAAGCTTCAGCTTGTTTAACTGTAACTTTATCTTTTCCAATAATGTCTGGTTTCTTAGCGTTAATAAGCTTTAACAGCGCGTCAGATGTACTTAAGTTTTCGTATTTGTTTTCGTTTAAATAATCTCTAAATTTCATTTTATTTCCTAATTTGATGGTTTATAATCATCAGGTAATTTTGATGGTTCATCAGCTACACCTTTAGGTGTATTTAAAAACTTAATTCTATTTTTAATATTAAGTTCAATCATTTCTTCCCATTTATCAATAGTTTTATTACCAACAATTCCAGCAGTAAACTTACCTAATTTTTTATCTTTAAAAACAACTTTAAGTTTTCCCATAGAGTTCTCAAATGAAATATCATATTTAGAACTATATCTTTTAGTAATTTTATTTTTTATATCAGTAAAATCCGTTTTACCTTCATTTAAATATTCTCTAAATTTCATTTTATTTCCTTTCCTTTTTATAGTATATTATATCAAAATAACATTAAACTAAGTTTAATTTCTTAATTAATCTATTATAAACACAGATTTATCTTTTATTTTTATTGTAAAATCTGTTAAGATATCTTCAATTACTTTGTTATCGTATTTCTTAGCAAAATCAAATTGAGTTCCAAAACTGGTTAAAGTAACTAACTTTATTTTGAAACCTGCTCCCCGAAGTATTTCTTCAGGTTTTTTCGCTTTGGTGTCAATTTTTGCTTCAGTGATTTTATCATCTGTAATAATGCTTTCAATTTCACTTCTTTTTAACATATCTGTAAACTTCATTTATTTACCTTTTATAATAAAGTTAACCTGATCCAATTTTAATTGATACTTCTCAATTTCATCAAAGAAGTGTTTTTTATCGCCACCAGCACCTAAATTAGCTTTTTGAACTTTACTTCTTAAATCAGCAATTTGGTCAGAAAAAGATTTAGCCTTTTTCTGAAGTTTTGAAATATCTTCACCCTTATAAGGATTCATACCACCATGTATTTCAATGTTGTACTTACCTTCTAATAAATCTCTGAATTTCATTTGTTAATCCTTAAGCAATTTCAAATTTAAACATCATTTCATTATTTAATTCATGTAATGGAGAAGCAGTAATAGCAAATCTATTAGCAATAAAATAAACCATGTTACCTGAATCAGGATCTTGTGCTTCAATTACTTCTTCTTGGTAAGGAGAAAATACTGCAGCACTTTTACTAATATTTTTACTATCTTTAAGTAAAACATATGCTTTAGTATCTGTACTATCTGGATTAATAAAATATTGAGTTTGCCCGTATTTACCAACAAATAAACCACTAGCACCAAAAGAATTATCTCTTCCAACATTTGTTTGAGCTATAATTGTACCAGCATAAGTATATGGAAGTACTACACAAGCCTCGAATGTTCTGAAGTTTTTACTGTTAGCTTTAGCAATTATTGCTGAAACTTTTTGTGAGATTTCACTTGCTGTTTGGAAAGAACTTCCAGCATCTGAAAGTGTTAAAACAGGTTCTGTTTTAGCATTAGTATCTAAGAATGCAAGAGTTTTTGTATTCTCATCTTCATTTGCTAATCCTCTTAATAATTTATTAATGATTGGTTTAGCATTTTTACCAAATTGAGATTTAATATCTTGGATAACTTCACCTGTCATACCAGTTTTGATTAATTGAGATGGATATACTTCAGCATTATTTCTTAGAAGAACAACATCTCCATTTTCAACTTTGATGTTGAATAGTGCTGCAGTAGGTCCATGCATTGGCACAACTGAGAATATTTGTCTTCCTAGAGATGGTAATGCACCTTGTTGAAACATTTGATTAATAGAAAGATCTTCATCAGATGTAGCTATATTATCAGCTGCTGGTCCTGTTGTATCTTCTTGTAATATTGTCTCATTTAAGTTTTGAATTTCTTCTTGATTTTCCATAAGATAATCTTCCTTATATAAGTTTTGTTTTATTTATATAAGAAGATTTTCTTTTAAGTATCGGAGTTGCAGTGTGATTGATATTCGCACCAATCACATAATTTAGAGGGGAATTTCTCAAAGCTAGAATCAGTTTCAACATTTTCTATTGATTCAAGAAGTTCATATGTGTAGTTCATAAGATATTTTCTTTCAAGAATTAGTGAATTTTCAGCATTCTCATGTTCAATATATACATATGATATTTTAATAGTATCTATTTTACTATATTTTTGAAAAAAGTAAATACTGTAAAACATTAATTGGTCATAGTCTTGCCATCTTTCTTCCTTTAATTTTCCAGTCTTCCAGTCGATTAAGTGAAGAATTCCATCAATAATGCAAGTATAATCAACACTTCCTCTGAACATAGCATTTTTATCACTATATCCACAAGGCTGTAAATCAACAGTTAATCCAAAAGAAAATTCTCTAGTACTTTCTCTGAAAATATATTTCTGAGCAAGATTTGTTCTAAGAAATTTATCAGCAATATGTTGATGCTTAGGAGCTAATTTATGAGTACTTGGTTCTGGGTAATGTTCAAGAATTGAATGTACCGCGCCACCTTTAAGTAACGCGGAAACATCAGTTTTAGATGTTGGAGCCTTATCAATATAATGATATTTAAATTTGCGATTACAAGTCTTGTAAGTGTTTAAACGACTATATGAATAAGGTCTATACATATTATTTAGCCGCTAGCATACCAATGCTATCATCAATACCAGCATTACTTTCTAACCAATCTCTAATGATGTCAAGTTCAGCTTTCTCACCTTCAGATTTTTTCTTATCAGATTTAATACTATTCAAGACTTTACAAACTATTCCAACAGGAACACCTTCTTCCTTGAATTCATCTTTAATATCTTTGATATCTTGGTCAAGTGCTTTTTTAGCTTGCATTAACTCAATATATGCTCTAGCAAAATTTTCAACGTTTGTTCTTGCTTCTTCTGATGATCTAATTTCCATTTTTATTCCTTATCTATTTGATTCTATTTGCATGATTACGAACTCAGGAACACCAAGTTCAATATATTTAGCTTTTAAAGCTTTCTTTTCATTTTCAAGCTCAACTTGTTTTTTAACTATTACATTATATTCTTTAACAAAAAATTCTAATAATTTTTCTTCATTCATATTATCTCCTAAAAAGTATATCACTTACATAAGCAGAATATTCTTTAAATTCATCAATTGAATTACAATCAATAAACACAAATTCTGATGTTATTTTATCTTGTCCATGAAAGTCTGTAAATGTAACCGGATGGCTCAAATTAAAAATAACTCTATTTTTCTTTTCACTGAACTTAACAGAACTAATTTCATTGATGTTAATTAATCCAGTTCTATCAAAATATTTAATAAAATTTTCCTGTAGAAAAGTATTATCATTAACAATTCTAATATTTTCTTCAAAGTTAGTATCACTAACAGCATCCCAGTAAGCATAATCACTAATTTTGATTATTCTTCCTTTGCTCTTTATCTCAATATAATAATTCATATTGAAAGCAATTCTTTTTTCATCTTGTATAATATTAATATTACTAACATTCTGAAGATTTACAACTCTATCATTTGTTCTTAAAAACATTCCTTTGATCCTTTTTGTTTTATTATACCATAAATGTGTTTAATTTATAGCATACTTTTTAACCGTATTGTAGCAGAAATACCACTATATAAGTTATCTTGTATTAATTTCTTTGTATCAAAACCAGCCATAAAGTTCTCATTCATATCCTTTTTATAACCAGGAGGTTGAACAAAAACTTTGTGTCCTTTTTGACTCATATCAATAGCATTTAATCTACCTGTTCTGTCACTGTCATAGCAAAATATTGGTTCAGATAACTCATTAATTCTATCTTGAGGTATCTTAGCACCAATTGCAGCTATCACATTTGTAAACCCAGAACTGATTGCATCAAATATTCCTTCAAAAATATAAACTGGTTTTGATTTATCAATGTTAAACCAATTCCAAATCTTATATCCAATATTTGAGTCATTCATATATGTGTAAAATGTTTTATCATATATATTTCTACTATAGAACCCGTACATTTCATTTTTGTAATACAACGGAATTACTATAGCATTTGTAATTTTATAAAGAGTATCACTAATATTTAAGTCTTGGTGTCCAAAGTACCATTTACCATAAGTTTCATCGTAATTGATACCTCTGTTAGTCAAATAACTAAGACCAAGTTCAGAATTCTTTATTTCAGTTAAATACGGTGATAAATCTTGAACCTGAACTGGAGATGTTTCTTCCAAAATAGGTTCTGGTTCTTTCTTAAATGATGAAAAAACATCATCAGCAGTTGAACCACTGGCCAATTTTTGCATTGTTCCAGAAAATGTTTCTCTTTTATATTGTTCAAGCAAAGCTGGAAAGAAGTCTCTTAGAAATGAGTAAACTGTTTTATTTTGACATTGACAGTCTCCGTTGAAACAGTTAATATTTGTTACAGAACCTTTGTTATATAAGTGCAATCTCTTAGAATTTCTCTTTTTAGAACTATCACCACAAACTGGGCATCTTGCAGAAATATCAACTTCGGTTTCATTACCTATTTTATCTTGACCAACAGCAAGTTTAAAATATTTTACATCAATTCTATCTAACATATCTTTCCTTTTATCTCACGGGCACACCACCAGTTCTTTAGAGAAACTGGAAACTCTTAGGGGTCGCCACCTGGTTTAAGTCCAGGAACTTACCAACCACAGTTGTCTGCGGTGAGTTCACTTACGGTTTCTCTAAAAACCAACGGTAAGTCCATTTCTATTGATTTTAACATATGTTTGGTTAAATAATCAATAAATTCATCTTTATTATACTCATATTTTGCTGTTTTAAATTCAAGAATTATTTGATTCCAAATATCAACAGGAATACCTTCTTCCATAACTAAAATAAAATTTCTATCGTAATGTTCTCTATAAAGAGGATTACTATCTATAAATTTTTCAACAGATCCATGTTTCTGAACAGCCTTTTCAAGCGTTGTTGTTCCAAATCTTATATCTTTATAAACATCTTTTACACCAGTTGACTCACCTTTTCGATTTGTCTTTTCTATTGTAAATGCTTCAAGAATATCAATTTTTTTATCTTTTGGTATTTCTTGAACTACTTGTCCATTAATATCTTTGAACCCGTATTTAAAAGTATAAACATCGTGAAATACCGGAGGAACATCACAATCTTCTAAGTGCTTTTTAAAATTATCACTGAACTCTGTACCATCAACTACTTTTGGAACACCATCTGAACTATCTCCAAATATAACGTGTTCCTGTATCCAATGATCCATATTATCATGTTTATTTTCTGGCACAATCCATTTTTTAGTTAAAGAACTATATTGAAACACAGTATCATTATTTCTTTGTGCTTGTATCATATCTTTATCAGGTGAATGAATTAAAATCTTTTCACTGTTATAAAATTCTTTAGCAAGAACAAGAATTGTATCATCTGCTTCAGCTCTAGGAATTAATAAAGTTTTCCAAGGTAAATTTTCTTTAATTTGATGTACTAAACTGTCAAGTTCATCAAAAACTTCAGAATAATTTATCTCAGATTCCTCTCTATCTTTTCTTCTATGAGCTTTGTAAGCACTAAATACATCTCTCCGCCAATAACCTTGTTTATCATCTAAACAGATTATCAAGTCACCGAAACTGGGACTGTGTTGTCTTTGTATATTAAATAATTCTTGGAGTATTAAATGTTTTGTTAGATTAATAAATTCTTTTGTATTGAACTGACCATTAATCTTCTTTGGTTTTGAATCTTTTATAGAAGTATGTATCATTCTATGAATAATACTACTATAATCTACTAATATCATTTGTACTCCTTAAGTTTTTGCATAGGAATTAAATTCCTATACAAGACCTTCAAGAAGTGCATCTAATGATTGATTACTTGCAGGTGCAGCTTGTGGAGCTGGTGTTGGCTCAGGTTGAGCAACTGGTTGAACCGGTGTTTGAACTGGATTTACTTCAGCAACTTGTTGAACTTGAGCTGCAGGTTGAGCTGTTAAACCAGCATCAGGTACTTGTGCAACTGGTTGAACAGTATCATTTTCTGTAAATGTTACCCATTTCATTTTATCTTGAAGTTGTTCATAAGTCATAAATGATTCAGGTTTCATTAAATCAGATAATTTATGAGTATTTTCTTTAATATCAGTTAAAGCTTCTTCAACACTTCCATAGATACCAGTAACTTCATTAATAACTTCTGATGGGTCATAAGTGATAATTCCATTAGAACCTTTTTTACAAGCTAATTTAAATGAGTTTCCAGCAAGTGGATTAAACATTTCTTTTGGCTGTGCACCTAGTTCTCTATCTTGGTCAGTTGGGCTAACTGCTTGTTGAATTTTATCTTTAAGAGCACCTGACATTTCAAATAAGAAAATCTTACCTTCATTATCTCTGTTTGCTGGGTCTTTAATAATTTTTATATTAGATATAAATTTTTGACCTCTACCAAATGTTTTTGAACCGTATTGAGTAATGTTTCCATTAGCATCTTTAACATCTTCTTTTACACCACTGTTCCATAGTTCTTGCCATTTTTCTTGGAAAGGACATGCTGCACCAATATTTGTAGGTGAGAATTCACTAACGAATCTTTTCTTGCCATTTTTAACAATTGTAGTGTTAATTTTGTACATTTGTTGAATCATACCCTTCTCTGAGTCTGGAAGGAATCTGATAATAGCAGCGCCATTACCATCTTTATCTTTTGCTAGTTTGTAGAAACGGTCATCAGAACCATATTTTTTTGTGTTATCTGCGAATGGGTCAACCCCTACTGCTTGTTTCATTGCGTCAAAATTAAATGCGTTTACGTCCATAATTATTCTCCTATCGAATATTTCAAGTTTTGAGACTCGGTGGTCTTCATCTTTTATCATTTTATCGAATTTCATCGAAACCTATTATTGAGTACCTATTACTCATAGAAGTATTATATCAAACTTTTATTTAATATTTCCATGAATAATATCAATAAGGGAATCGCTCATCTTCTAATTTAATAGTCCCCAGCACATTTTGCCAGTTCAGATGAGCTAATTGATTTATTTATATATTTTAGCTTTTACACTTTCAATAAGTTTGAAGATTTTTTTATCTTCTTTTGTTGCATCTCTAACAGTACTGACATCCCAGTATCTATGAGATCCAATAACTTCTTCTTCATACTGTACCTTTTCATCTTTGATAAAAAATTCTGGATTCCATTCGTATAATTCATATAATCTTTTAATCATTAATTTATCAAAATCTGATTGAGAAAGTTCAATTTGAACTTCTCTTTTTTCTGTACCAGTGATTTTCATATTAAATCTTTACAGTCATTAATACTTTAAAATTCTCAAGTGTTTTTGATGTTAAAAGAATTCTGTAAGAGTCTCTAGCAGAATTATATTTTACATCAACAGTATAATCTGTTTGTGGTAAAGATTTAAAATTTATTACAGGAATTTTAATCTCAAATTCTTTATTTGCGTTAGATGGTTTTCTAATACTATATGTGTTACTTTTAGCATTGAACTTATTTGTTGCACCTAAAGAAATAGTCATATCACCATCTTGAGATGTGAAAATAACCTCTGTTAAATCCTTGAAAACACCCATTGCAGCATTGATATTTTTAATATCTTCAGAACCTAAATCAAATGTTGAAACAGACGGCACAGATTCAGTTTTTGTAAATTGCTCAGGTGATTTATCCCATGCATCCATTAAAGCAGCATTATGAGTAATAAAACTTGATTGAATGTTTTCATCTTTAATATCAATACTTGACCCGCTAACTTCAATTTCTCTTTTGTCACCAAACAGTTTAAATAAACTTAAAAAGTCACCTAAAGCATCTTTTAGAGGAATATCTGGAAACTCATCAGCTTCAACTACTGAAACATCAAAATTAATCATCATATCTTGTGAGTCAGACACAGCCACGGTTGTTGGGTATTTTAGAATTACTGAATTTGTAACTCCGTTAATTTGTTGTAGAACATTAAGTACATTGTTATTAAACATATCTTTCCTTTATTTTTTTGTTATTATATTATACCAAAACTTATATTAAAAATTCTGGGTTTTCTTCCATAGCTCTTTCATAATAGTATGAAAAATACTTGGAGCTTTTGAAGTTTTGAATTTTACTTCCGTGTTTCATTTGGTAAATAAAAGTTGCATACCTAGCATCTAATTTTGAATTATATACCTTAGATCTGTCTAAAGCTTTTAATCCACTGAATGAAAATATGAACTCGATCCCATCTTTATCATATACAACTTCGCTTTCTTGTACCTGTTTACCATATACAATATAAACTTTCTCAAAGGCCATTCTAAGCCTTCAAGTTACCGTATAAGAAGAAACCTATTGCATTGTAGTACTCGTGATGTGACTCAGGAACTTTAATAAATCCATCATCTGTACTTTTAAAGATTGTAGCACCACCACCACTAAGTGAAATAAAATCACATTTATCTAAGATTTTACCGTATTTTGTTTCAACTAAATTCAATAAATCTTTTAAATAACTTTTTTTAATTTCATCAACATATTCTTTAAATGGGTGTTTCTGACCGCGTAGTTTATAAACACCAGTATTGATAACTTCTTTGGCTTCATGTAAAGTGATTTTTCTACCGTGTAATTCATTTACTTTTTTAGCAACTTGAGTTGCTATTTTCATAACACCTTCACGCTCAATACCTTCAAAGAGATTAGGATTAGTTTTACCGTCTGTAACTAAGAACATATCAAGTGTATTAAAACCAATATCACAACCAACAAAAGTAGTACTACCTAAGAACACATCTTGTTCTTTTGGAAAATGCCCACCGTATTTGTCAATTGTAAGTTTACTACCAGCACCTTGAGGTAAAATCCAAACTTCACCACTATCAAAGATAAATTTCTCACCATTTACTTCAAAGTCCATAAGACCTTCTTTAAAATATTGAGAATTTTCAATTTGTGCTTTCGATAATCCTGAAGCAATTATATCCGGTTTCTTACCGAGTAATTTGATAGCATGATATAAAAATAATGGAGCGTAGTACTCAAGATTTTTATAATCAGTGATATCTATAAGATTTTCTGATGGTAAATGTAGAGCATGCTCACCAACATTATAACTATGATCCCTAAAATCATATATTCTGTTATCAGTTACATGCTCATTTCTTTTAGTGATACCAATAGTACTAGTGAATTTAAATTGCTTTTCAATTCGACCATCACTGGTTCCAAAGGTACATTTTACATCACCAAAACCTATATCTATTCCTAGAATGTTTTTCATATTTTTCTTTCCTTTATTAGAATTATTATATTATATTATTATTTTGGTTAAATAACCTGAGTTATATATCCAAATTTTGAAGTGTAGGATCTACACTTATTGGTCTATTTGGTACATCAACATTTGGTTTTTGAACAACTTCTTGAGAAACTGAGCCAAAATCCGTGTCTAAATCCAATAAGTCTCCTGACCTAGGTTGTCTTGATTTTTTCTCTTCATTTTTGCTTTTTCCAGAGGTTTGAACACTTTTGTTATCTCTCTTTTTATCAACAGAACCACCATCGCCGGAGCTAACAACACTAGAAGTACCATCAGAAAAATTAATATTGAGTTCATCTATGTCCTTTGTACAAGTTATATGGAGTTCGAAATTCATTAGAAACTCTCATCAACAAATGCAGGTCCTGTTGCTTGTCTATTTGATATATCAATCTGTGGTCCTGGTGTTACAGTTTCACTTTCTTGTGGTTCTATAACCTCCTGGTTTATATTTTTATCAATACCGGAACTATCACTTGGTGGTGTAACTCCTGCAGTAGTATTTTGTACTGGTTTACTCTGAGCCTCTTTTGGTGGTGAAGAAAACCGAGATACATTTTTTATGCCTGGTTCACTATATCTTTGAGTATCAAATTCATAGTCTTCTAAAATATCCTCAAGTGCTGTAATATACCCTTGAAGAAAATCCAGTGCTTGAAAATCATTTGTAATTAGTTTTTTCTTATATCTTTCAATTTTATTTTGTATTTTTTGCTTCATATCAATCCTTTTAATTACAATATTATACTATATTTTTAATTAATATCTTTGAATTTTTCATCAATTATCATATTTAATATACCATGACAGAAAGTTAAAGTCTCAAGTGCTTTAGACAAATTTGTCTGTAATGATTTTTTTGCTGACTTTTGTGAAAATGTTTCTAAGCCATTAATAGTTATTAAATCAAGATCACTATAAACATCAGTTATAGGTGTATATTTTATACCTAAGTTAAATTGCTCATTTAGTGTATTTATTTCATTGAATTTTACTGAAATAAATTCTTGTGCAATTAGTATTTCGCCATCTGAAAAATCATCAATAATACTATTATCATATATGTACTCTATACAAATATTTCTAATATCCTTTAGAATTTCATCGTTGAAACTTTCCTCAGAATAGTCCACTTCAATTGTTGCAGAACTTTTTTTGTTCTGCAAAAAGCTGTGAAATAGTTCTGCTATTTTAGCTGTTGTATTTTCCATTATTCTTTACTGAAAATTCTCTCAGCCCATTCAGTGATTTCACCTCTTCGAACTTTAACAAGCTCAACAGCAAACATATTTAACTCAGGATGAGTTTCATTAGTAACAGATAAAATAGTACTTAATGCTGAAGTATGTTTATTAATATATTGATTATCAATTTGTCTATTACTTCCAAGAACAAATGCTCTACAAGTATCATCAACCCGTGTTAAAGTTAATTGTCCAGTACTATTTGACATATTCTGAACTTCATCCATAACAATTATAGCATTTTTAATTGTTCTACCACGTAAAGCACCTGTCCACATTGTTTGGACGTTGTATCTTTCAACTAACTGCTCAACTTTTTCATTAATAAGTTCTTCAGAAAATGCTTCACCATTTTTTCTAGTTTCAGCATTACCCTTACCAGGTTTATTTTCTTTACTGCGTTTCAACATTCCTTCAGCAATTGTTTCAAGTGTATCATACAGAGGAAAATTATAAATCTCAAATTTTGAGTCATTACCAGATAAATAACCAACATCTTCACCTTTTTGAAGTGACTCAATTGAGTTTCTGATATAAACAATCTTATTATATTGAGTTGTTTTATCTCGAACCAATTTCATAGCTGCAGACAGTGCTAATAATGTTTTACCAGTTCCTGCTTTAGCCTCAGCAACTACAATTTTATAATGGTCGTCAAGTAAAGCATTTGTGTAAAATAATTGCTCTTTACCTATTGGATTAATTTCTTGTTTTCTAAGTACATCTTCCTCAAGATATTTGATACGATTATTTTGAATACACGCAAATTTTTCTTGTCCATCTTTAACAAATACATAATTAAAATAATTTATCTTATGTTTAGTATATATTGTAAAAATATCTTCACCATCTTTTGGAAATTCATCTACTCCCACAGTTTTGATAAAATTATAATCAATTTCTCTTCCACCGAGTGTCATAGCTTCAGTTCTGATACCCAATGACATAGATCTTTTTCTTGCCATACCATCTTGTGAGATAAAGATTAAATCTTTGTACTCAGGTGACTGCATTAAATCTTGTATTACTTCAAGAATTTTTCTATCATTTTTGATATTACCACTAGTATTAACCTTATCAGCTTTGTACTCATCTTTACTAATTGTAAGTATATCAACTCCTAGCAGATGTGTCTCAACAATTTTCACTTGATTGAAAGATCTAATACCTTTCATTTCTTCATCAGCACTAATTCTTGTGTACTCTCTAGCTTGCCAGTTGATTTCATCAAACCCAGATTTTTTAATATCTACCTCATCAAGAACAGTTTCAGGAAGAATAATTAAATTCTTTCCACCATCTGATAAATTAATAAAGTTCCTTGCATCATCTAAAATGATGTTTGTGTCTATAGCATAGATTTTCTCATATTTCATTATTGTTCTCCAAGATCTTGAATTTCTGCTTTCTCAATTATTTTGATAAGCTTTTCTTTGTATTTGATTTCAAACCATTCTTTACTAAGTGTAGTTGGAGGAGTGTTATCATACATATAAGCTAATATTCTTCGCTCAATTTCATTGACATCTTCAAATAAATTGCTTATGTATTGCATTTTTGCCGTCGGAAATGGTTTATCACTATTATATCCGATAAGTCTTTTCTTACAATCACCAGTTCTACCGACTTTTATGTATTCTGGGAAATTACTATCAAATAAAATGTAGATATAACCTCTACGGTCTATGTATTTTTCTAAGGGTGGGGTACAAAATTCAGCAATGTTGAATTCTGTTAGATCTTCAGTGTCTGGCACTTTAAGCATTTATTTCCTTTATAGTATAAATTTACTTGAAACTTCAGGTTTTATGTTAACTCTATTGTATTTACCATTTTGAAAATATGGTGTTTCAGTGAACTTCAATAACATATCATTACCTCTAAAAATCTTAAGGTTAAGTTCAGCCTCAAATCTTCCAGGTTCATTTAATTCACCGTTATTTTCTAACAATATTTGTTCTGGAGATAGCCAGTTCTTAATCATTTTATTACTACAGAAACAAACTCTGAACTTATTTTTGTAGTATTTACCCATGAACCATACCTTTCCAGGGAATGATTTTGTTAAAGCTTCAGCTTCTTCTCTATTTTTTATTGTAAAAAAGATACCATATCCGGTACTTTTCATTTCTTTAAATGGTTCATTCAAGACAAATTTCAGTAGTGCTTTAGGTCCATTATCATTTTCTCTTCTTTGAAGAACATATTCTTCGTTAGTTCTTAGAGCTTCAACTTTATTAACCATCCATCTTCTTTCACTACCTGATGCTATATCATAGTTTACCATAATAGGTTCTTTTTCAACATCAAGATACCAATTATATGGTGGTTTTATATTTATGAACTCACTAAATTCTATATTATTATTCTTGAGTGCTTCTAATGACTCATTATAAAATTGAGTACTGTAGTACGGGTCAATTGTTATGAACATAGAACCTCTTTTTGTTTATTTATCTTTTTTGAGATCTATAATCTTGAGTTCATTTTCCATAAATTCTATTTTCTCATCAAGTTCTTTAGCGACAGCACCTAATGACCCATATTTGTATATCTGAATAAGCATTGAAGAAATAGTTATTACACTAGCATAAGGAAAAATATAAGCTATATCTTTACCAAAAAAGAAAAATGGCTTGTGCTTTCTTAATTGGTTCTTTAAAAAAGTAACATTTGAAAGTTTTTCATTTATAATCATTATATTCATGTGATATTTCACATCATTAGAAGTTGCTTTATAAACACCAACAAATAACGCTACAAATACTATCATTATATAACTAGATATATTGATAATATATCCTAATAAAATTATTTCTGTAAGTGCCATTATAGTTCCTTATTCCATATATCTTCAATTGTAGTACTTTTAAGTACTTCAAGTTCAGCTTTTTTATCTTTGATTTGTTGCTCAAGCTTAGCCATTCTTTCTTCAGTTAATGAATGTATTGCCATACTGAGTAAATAATCATAAGAACCATCACGTTCCAGAATATTTTCGATACCATTAAGATCCTGTTCGATGTCAACTTTTTTCCTTTTATTAACTTTTAGAGTTTCTTCAACAATATTTTTAATGAATAAGTATCTACTAAAATCATATCTAATTTCTTCATCAATTTTCTGAATTAAATTGTCTTTTCTTAATTGAAGATATTTTAACTTAATATCAATATAATAGTCAAGTATTTCTTTTGCTGATTGGAACTCTCTGATTTTATTGTCTGCATCCATAGCAGTATAATTTTCAGTAACTTTCTTAATCAATTTCAATTTCTGAAGTACATCTTCATCTGTGAACTTTTTCAAATCAGTTGATTTAAATTTAACCTCAAATTTAAACACATCATTCTCAGATAAATCTCTGTATGATTGGAAAGCACCTCTATCTTCTAAATCATCAAGAACATTGATGTAGCCTTTTAAATCATATCCAATAGGTACTTCAGTAATTACTATAGTACTTGGACCTTTTCTTTCTATAGTTCCTTTGATTAACCATTGAGCACTATTCTCACCCTGTTCTACAACACCATTAAATCCTTCAAAATAAGGTTCTAAAGAATTTGATTTATTTGGTCTGAGTGAATTACTAAGAGTATCAGTAATATATTTTTTAATTTTCTTTGGTTCTCTTGATAGAATTTTCTGAGCAAAACCAGAACTAACACCTTCAGAACCATTAATTAACAACATAGGTAATGCAGGAACATAGAACATAGGTTCTATTTCTTGTCCCTCAAATGATTGTTTCTTAAGAACAGCAGTATCTTCTTTTTTGAATAACTCAAAGAATTCACTTGAACCATTAGTATAGATATATCTTGGTGCTGATGCTTCATTAGCAAATCTTGTACCAAAGTTACCTTCTCTAACGAGCAATGGAATATTATTAGTACCAGCATAATTTTTAGCTAATGTGACAATAACACCACTTGCATCACCGTGTAAGTACTCAGCAAATTCAGCCATTTTACTATTTAATTGAGATACTTTAATCTCATTTTTGATATTTTTCTCAAGAATAGTGTAAAGAACTTTCCTTGATGCATTTTTCTGTCCATCAATTGCAGAACCAATTTTTCTTAAATTGTCATAACTTGCTTGGTCAACATAATCTGTATTATAAAATTCAGTTATCTTCATTTATCTTCCTTTGTATCGTTACCCCAGCCTTTTATGCATTGTGTTTCCATTATATCTAATCTATCAATTATAATATCTTGTTTGATATTACTGTGAATATAACTAATTGTTAAAGCTGTTAATAAAAGCCATTTTACTATTTCTACTATTGTTTTGATATTCATTTTCTTTCCTTATACTAAGTATTCTGGATACTCATTTTCATATTGTTCAGTACTAATAACTAATGTTAAATCAGTTATCCCATATTGTGAACAATATTCTTTTATATCAGCTAATTCTTGAGATTTTGAACTTTTAGCCATACAGTCAAATTTATCTTTATAACAATAGAAGCATGATATTTTATCATCATCACGAGTCATTTTATAGAAAAAATCTCCTGGTAATGGTTTAATATCAGATGAACAGAGTTCTCTAGACCTATTTGAGCCATCTCTGTATTTCCAAACTTTCATTGTTATCCTTTTAAATATGATATATTATACCATAAGGTTCCTTAAAGTTCAATTAATTTACCATCAATCGTCATAGAAAGAACTGGTTGATAGAATGCTTCTTTCATCATTACATAGCAATTCCAAGCATCATTAAAATTTTCTCCACTGACACAGATTGGATTTTCTGTCCAACTTTCAATTTTGCCTTTGGCATTATAATAAACTTCATGAATTCTAATATCACCCGGTGAGTACTCTATTAATCTGTAGTTCCACATTTTCAATCCTTATAATTTAGCAATATTAAAGTCATTTGCTTTAATATAATCTTTTCTTTTATCAGAAGTTTTATCTGATAACCAATCATCAATTATCTCATCATTATCAAATTCAAGTAAATCTATCATTTTTTGAATACCATCTTTCTGAACAATTTCTTTTAGATCAGATTCTTTCCACGAGCCTAGCCCTTTATAATACTTTGATGTTTCACCTGCTTTTAATTTAAAATCATCTTTTAAGCTATAGACCCAATTAATCAACTTGTTATTTTTCTTAATACCAATAACTGGTGTTTGAAGCATCCCAAGTTTACCTTTCAATTCAGGTAAATATCTTAAAAAGAACCCATTTAATAAGCCACGAATGTGAAATCCATCAAGATCCTGGTCAGTAGCATAAATTATGTATTGATAATCCTCATTATTAATTATCTTATATAACTCACTAAGTTCTTTGTTTTCAGTGAACTTTTGTTGAGTTGCTGAGTAAGCGTTTAACGGTTTACCTTTTAGAACATAATACCCACATTCTTTTCTACCAAGAACTGGTGATAAACCACCTAAAGCTGATTCTCCCTCTACAATTAATAGATATTTTTTCAAGCCTATGCTAGGTAAGTACTTATCTGATTTAATTTTCTTAACAGTTTTATTAAGTGCTTTAAGTTCTTGACGTTTAGCAAATTCCTGTTTAATACGATATACTTCAGTAATAGGATCTATAATTTCAGGTGTTTTAAGAATTTTAGCAACAATTTTATCGAATGGAATTTCACCATAATAATCATTCATTTCTTTAGAACTATTAGTGATTTTTTCTTTAGCTTGTGAATTGAACTTAGTGTTCTTCACATCTTTTAAGAATGCAATAACCATAAGTTTATTTCTAATATCACCAGGTTTAATACTTTTGAATTTTTTAACTAATTTTTCACGAATACCATTAACAACTGAGTTGGTAATAATATCTATGTGGGTTCCCCCATCAGGGATTTTAAGACCATTAACATATGAAAACTGTCTATAATCGTCGGCAGCATTAGGCAAAATAGCAAAACGATAATTATCAGACTCATAGACTTCGGATACATCATTAAAAAGTGATACATATTTTTTAAATGAGTTAACATTGATTTTCCTTTTATTGAACTTAAATGTAATCTCTGGGAATGACATACTTAAATTAATAAGTCTTTGTTTAATAATCAATTGGTGAATGTCATCAATTTCAGTCAATCCGAACATTTCAAGATCTGGCCAAAATTGAACAAATGTACCTTGTTTCTTTGATGTTACTACAGTCTCTTTAAATGACTCAGCACCATTCTCACAAGTTATTACATATTGATTTTTACCATCATCAGTAGTTCCTTGAAACTTTTTACTGAAACAATTTGTAGCATAACTACCAACACCATTCATACCAATCTGAGTACGATTTTTATCATCATCAAAGTTTGAACCAGCTCTTGCATGATTCCAACAAAGTTCAGGTAGATAGTGTCCTTCTTCGTTTTTTATTACAGGGATTCCTGTCCCATTATCAGTAATTGAAACTTTTTTAGCATCCATAGTTACTTCAATTAAGTTACTACTTTTAAAATCTGTTTTGATAGCAACATCGACACTATTGTCAATAATTTCATTTATTATTTTTATAAGTCCAGGAACATATTGAACTTCTTTATAGACGATTCTTTCACCTTTAGAAGAGCGAGTTCTAGAGTCTGGGTTTTTTCCTGAATCTATTATATCCTGGTCTGTTTCAAACTGTTCTTCAGTAATATATTCCATTGAGGTTGTTAGGTCAGTAGCACCGATATACATAGCCGGGCGTTGTCTAATGTGGTCACGTTCTGAGAGTTTCTTAATCATATCAATCCTTTTAATTTATTTATTATATAATAATTCTTATTAATATCTACGCAAAATAATCTTGCGCAGATAATTCCCAACCATTACGGTCAGATAAAAGAAAAATATCTCTGATTTTATTGCCAGTTTTAGCATTATAAATTTCAAAGATTTTACCATTTCCAACTTTGATAGTTTTAGTTCTTATAAGTGAACCATTAAAACGTTTAGTGTTTTTACACATTTTGATAAATCTAGCCTCAATTTTTTCAAATTGGATGTGATTAACAGATTCGAATGAATAAGATTTTTTGATTTGACCTAACATGATTTATCCTTTTACCTTTTATATAATATATTATACCATAAGTAATATTAAAGCTATATTAAATTTTCTGGGAAATAGATTTCTTCGTAGTGTTCTATATAAAATGACAGAATTTCTTTAGCCTCTTGTCTTGATTTACCAAGTGCTTGTTGAATATATTGTCCTGAAGTAAACATATTAGTTGCTCCACTTTGTTGAAGTTCATACATGTATTCAAAATCTTCTGTACAAAAATGTTCTGGACAGTTGTACTTTTCAAATAGATAATCGCTAACACCTTGAATTTCTGATTTTATTATAGTTGGTGTATATCCAAATTCCATCTCAAACAATGTAATAGCTTTATCAATATCAAGTGAACCTTGAAAGAATGTTCCTATAAACGATAAAAGACCTGTTGGTGTATATTCTTTTTTGAGAGACATGTTTTTTCCTTTATAAATATACATATATTATACCATAATAAGTTTAAACTAAGATTAAAGAGGTAAAGATGTTTTATCACCACGGAACAATAAGAAGATATACTGCAGCACTGTTAAGTATGTTTAATGGTCTTGAAATCCAGTACAAAGATAGTAATGGAGTTCTGCATTCAAGAAATATTCCTATAAGATACGGGTTCAGAGAAAAATCATCAACACTTAGTGAACTTGACACAAACCAAATTCTCAGTGGTAATACAAATGTTCTTCCGAGAGCTACACTTTCATTAAGTGTATTACTAAAATCAGATGAAAGAACTAGAAGTAAGTACAATAAAATAGGAACTAAATCAAATGCTGAAAGTTTTGATTATATGTATAACTCAGTACCATATACATTTAACTTTGAGCTTGAAGTTCTATGTAGAGGTATGAATGAAGCTACTATGATTATTGAGCAAATTGTACCTAAATTTAATCCAATTTATAATATTGATATCTGGGATGCTGATAATCTGGATGAGCCAACTCGTGTGCCAGTTAAATTACTTGATATTTCTATCGCATCTGAAGAGTACGAAGAACTTAGTACAAATATTGTAACGGTAAGTGCTGGTCTTGAGATAAAAGGAAATATTTACTCACCTATACAAACTGTTGAAAGAATTAAAGACTTCAAAATGTATGTTAATAGTACTGATGGAACAGGTTATTTTGATAGAGGATCTATACTAGGTTGGGATGTTGAAGATGATGGAACATTAACTAATGAAGAAATTATTATTCCTCAAACAGTTACTGAATATGCACCTCAAATAATTGATATTCTAGGTAATAATATTGTGCTTGGAAGTAATGAATTAACTCTGATTTATGAGGATAAAGATAATAAATTCTCAGAGCTAACTTTTCAGTGGGATATAATTAACGGTGATGCTACAGTTATTGAAAATAAAGATACAGGAACTTTATTAATTAATTCACCTGGTGTAGTTGAGGTTCAAGTGACAATTACAGATGCGTATGGAAATTTCCATACATTGAATAAGACATTTACAGTTTAGAGATTAATATTCTCTAAACTCAGCAAATCCTGCTTTAACAATTTGTTCATTTACTGAAATATCTTGTCCTTCTATATACAAATAACCTAAAAGTCTACCGTATTTTCCTTTTTTATCAAGAACAGTTTTAACATAAATTGATTTTCCATCATTAATAGCACCTTCAAGTGTTTCAATAAGCCATGCTTTAGATTTTAATCCGTCGGGTCTTTCTTCACCTCTGACTTCTGGAGCATTGATACCCATTAATCTGATTGACTCAGTAACAGTTATCCACATTCCCAAGTCAATTACAGCAGTAATTGTATCACCGTCATAAATTTTAGTGATTTCTTTTATTTTATATGTGTATAATTCCATATTTATCCTTCAGATGTATCAGCTATCCAATTTGTAATAGCTAAATCAGGAGTTTTTGGCTGTAATTTACCACCATATTTTGCAGTAATCACATCAGTCATTTTACCGTCTTTATTTTTGAATTGAAACCAAACAGTACCATTCTCAGCGTGGAATTTTACTTCTTTACCTTTGTAGTTCATTTTGTCAGTGAGTTTAACACCTTCAAGTAAATCTCTGAATTTCATTATTTCTCCTCTTCTTCTGGTTCATCTTTAGTTTGTCCACCTGCTACTGCTTTTGCAGCTGCTGCAGCTTTCTTAACATCTTGTTCTTTTTGTTCTTCTTTTTCAGCTTCAGCATCTTCAATATCTGCTTGCTCAAGTTCAACAGCGTCGTCAAGATTATCAGTTACAAATTGACCTACTTTATTAGTTAGTTCATTTAGTTCTACTTCAAGAGCAGTAACATCTTTACGTAATGGATTTTCTTCTCGCATTACAGCAATAACATCAACAAAAGTAAGTTCAGCAAGTTGACCATGAATTTCTTTCATAACTGCAAGTGCTTCAAATTTAATCTCATTTTCAGTAAGTCTTCCTACTGATGCTGATAACTCATCAAATTCTTGAGCAGAAATTTTTCTTTCTTTGAACAATTTACTTAGTTCTTTATCTAAAGCATCAATATCTTTAGCTTTAGAAGTTTTGATTTTCTTTGAAAATTCAGAAGCGGTTTTACCGTGTGGTAAACCTTCTGATAAGAGTTTTCGGAATGTCATATTAACCCCATTTTTTAATTATATTTATACAATTAAATAATTATAGATTTCTTTGTGTCAATTTGAATACCTGTAGTTTTTTCTAGATATAGAGCATGTAATGTAGGAAAGTCACTTAATGGAGTAGCCCAAACAATTTGCATCATATGAACTTGAATAGCACCAGGTGACTCACCAACTTCATCACTAAGATACGGAATTGCCATTCCATCTTTTATAATAAATGGTGTTTTTAATAACACCTCTTGGTCATTCACAGCAATAACTTCTGCTACAATTTTTTCACCTGTTACTAAGTTTACAACTCTACTGTGTCCTTGGTCTTTACTCATTTAAATCCTTTATTTTTAAGTCAGCTTCATGCTCAATTACCCATTTCTTAAATTCTTTTGTATTAACTGTTATATTTTGGTCATAAAGTACTTGATTAAGAGTTACTCCATCTTCAATTAGTATTACAATAAATATAACACCACCAAGAATACCAATTATTAATCCTAGAAGTCCCCCAATTAGGTTACCTATAAATGCATCTAGCATAAATATTTCTCTTTTAATTCAGCAATTTCTTCATCTGAGATTCTTTTATGGTTTTTAGAAATATCAATTAATTCTTTAACATAATCAACATCAACATCTTCAGAACCAAAAATAAATTTTTCTGCTTCGCCTGGGAACTTTAATCTAAGAGACTTCATTTCAGCTTTGAATTTTTTATCTTTGTGAATTTTTGCTTCACCCATTCTGTTCATACTATCAGTGTTTGTTTCAGTCGGTTTCATTTCATTCCTTTGTTTTGTTATGGTATATTATACCATATTGTTCCTTAAAAGAACATTAATTCCACTTAGAGTCCTCTTCAAGACATTCTTTACAGTTCATTCTTTTGTGTATCTTACACTTTTTACCTTTTGGACGTTTAATAGGTTTCATTTCTAATTTTGTATCAACAGTGGCAATATCACCACTGGTAGTTTCTTCTTGTACTAATTGAATATCTTTAAGTAATTTTCTAAAATCACCCATGTGGAACTCCATTTTTGTTTTTATTTATAATCAATCCCAGTCATCAAGTGACTGAGTTTTTGATATGTTTCTAATAATTCTTAATGGTTTTTCATGTGCGTTTATTTCTTGAATAAAATATTCTAAATCAGGTGTTAAGTTATTACCAACAAAAAGTATAAATTCATTAGCGTAATCAGCCATTTGGTCATATATTTCTCTATATGCACCTTTCCCATAAAGTAACTCATCAGGTACAAAATTCCTATTTGGTATTTTATTCTCAAGAGCATAATTAGCTGCTAACATATCAACTGGATAGAATACAGAATTAATAAATTCTTCAGCATTAATTTCTTTTAGTTCAGCTTCAAGTAACTCATCATCATTAAATGTCTCATCTCCATGCACACATACTGAGTACTTATCATGATCTTTTATTATTGCTTGTCCACGTTCTTGTAATTGAGAAGTAAATTTTTTGGTTTCAATTTTAGTTTCCTTTCTCATTTTTCTATCAAAATGAGTAACAGGAACCTCTTCATTTCCTTCTTCAAATTTATTTAGAACATATGCTCTTGAGTCATGATGTTGTAGATGTTCTTCTTCAGTTAAAAGATATTCTCTTGTATTATATTGAAATTGTTGAAAATCTTTATGTCTAAGATATTTGTTTCTTTGCATTTCATCAACAATTAATTTTCTTTTTTGAGGTTCAACATAACTAAGTAATTCATCCCAATTTTGAGCATCAAATAAGAAACCATCTTCATTTCCAGTACTAAATAAATCTTTCATTATTCTATTATCTTCAGTATCAGCAAGTGAATTACCCCAAACATAAGAAGTTAAATCACAATTTAATAGTCTTGGTCTTGTTATCATCTCAATTATTCTATTGTTATCTTTAGTAAATCTAAAGAATTTTAAGAAATCAATAATTTCTTTTCTTCTATCTTCGTGAAGATATTTAAAAAGATTCCATTTTTTGATATTACTAAAATCTATTTCTTTAATCTCAGCAAGAACTTTATCATCTTCAGGTGTTCCTGGGTGTAATATTTGATGTCTTGTCATATCTTGAATAGTTTCTTTAATTGTTCTATCTTTATAATGGTCAAAAATATCATAGTTTGTTGTATGGTGCCATCTAGCAAATCTCCAAACAACAGTAGTAATATCTGGGTGATTCCAAGCTAACATATTTGACTTAGGTAAAGTTCCTTCTTCAGCATAAAATGCATCAGTATTTCCACCACCTAATTTTTGAGTAGCACCTTTTTTAGCTAAGTAAGCATCAAATTGAATTGTGCTATAACCTTCTTTAAGTGCTCGAATACAAATATCAACATCCTCATTATATCTACCAGCCCATCTAATAGGTGTGTCATTCTTTATAAGTAAACAACTATATATTTTAGTGTTTGATACATAAGGTCTTTCTTTTGAACCTGGTATAGCAAATGAATAATAATTTAAACCACTGATAGCAATATTGTCATATCTGTTTACAAAATCCTCAGCTGCTGTAAATGGAGTTCCATCACTTGCTTTAATTCTTTGATTATTCCAAAAGAAATTAAACCCAAATATATTATCATCCATAATCCAGTGCCAATCTGATTTAACAACATTTTTAGCATGCCACCAAATAAAATTTCTAGCAGGACCAGAACCTTTTGATTTAGTATCATCAAAGTCAGGAATATATGTATCATATTCATCTCTGAATTTCATATCAAGTTCAATTATATTTTCTACCCCGTAATGTTTAGCATATAATGGAATTTCTTCTTTTTCAACTACTATTTTAAATGGAACTTCCATTTTGATTAAGTGGTCAGCAGTGATACAATTTTCAGATCTACCTTTTGATAGAATATAGATAGGATATTGAGGATTTCTTCTATCACTAATTATTCTTTTTCTGTTCTGGTCAGACACTTCCTTTTGAGGGAAGAACACAGTTTTAGTTTTATCAGTTACTGTTTGTTCAAATAATTCTTGAAGTGTCTCATTAGTCCAATTATCATCAAAATGAATATCTATACTAGCAAGAGGATCTATACTTGGAACATTAAAATCAGTCATACTAATCCAGTGAGATTTCCATTCTGGGGTATCTCTATTATATCTTTTAACTGATTTTCTGTATTTAATATCGAATGAGTCGCCTGTAATTGTAACCTCACGAGTGTTTTCTCTAAGTTCAATTTCAGAATTACTAGGAAATAATTTGTCAGATAATATTTTAAGTGCTTCTTCAGTAAACATTTTTGTGCTTATTTTTCTGTATTTCATATAATACCTTTTTTATTTTATTTATAGATTATAACACAAATATCCTTAAGAATCTGTGTTAAAAATATCCCTAGTATAAATCTTATCTCTACATTTCTCAAGTTCTGGTTCAATTCTATTAGCAACAATTATATCTGACATTTCACAAAATTCATTAATATTATTGATAACCGGGATTCCATGTAAATTGGTATCTTTAAAAGTTGGCTCATATATAAACACATCAACTTCTTTATCAATTAATATATCAATAATATCTTGAATAGCAGAACTTCTGAAGTTATCTGAGTTTGCTTTCATAGTTAATCTGAAAATACCAACTGATTTAGGTTCTTTTTCAAGAATTCTATCTGCTATAAATTGTTTTCTAGTATCATTTGCTTTTACAATAGCCTGTATCATATGTGATGGAGTCCCATCAAAATTTGCCATCAGCTGTTTTGTATCTTTTGGGAAACAATATCCACCGTATCCAAATGATGGATTATTATAATGCATTCCAATTCTGTGGTCAAGTGAAGCACCTTTCACTATATCACCAGTATTTAATCCATGAAGTTCAGCATAGCTATCAAGTTCATTAAAATAAGCAACACGCATAGCAAGATAACTATTAGCAAATAATTTTACTGCCTCTGCCTCTGTTGGGTCCATAAAAAGAATAGCTATATCTTTTTTCTTAGCACCACTTTTTAATAAGTTAGCAAATATTTCAGCACGTTTTGATTTTTCACCAACAATAATTCTATCAGGATATAAGTTATCTTGAAGTGCTGTACCTTCTCTTAAGAACTCAGGGCTAAAAATTAAGTTTTCATATTCCAGTTTCTTTCTTGTTGCCTTAACATAACCAACTGGTATTGTAGATTTAATTACAGTACATGCTTGAGGAGCATATTTTTTAATATCTTTTATAACCATTTCAATTAATGATGTATTAAAGTGCTTTGTTTCTGGATTATAATCTGTTGGTACTGCTATAATAATATAATCTGTACCAGAATACGCTTCAGCTTTATTAGTTGTAGCCTTCAAATTAAGTTTACCAGAATTTAACATTTCAGTGATTAATTTATCTTCTATTGGTGAGATTTTATTATTGATTTGGTCTACTTTTTCCTGTACAACATCAAGTAACACTACTTCATTATTTTGAGCTAATAATACAGCATTACTTGTCCCTACATATCCACTTCCTACTACAGTTATTTTCATATCTATCCTTTGTTTTTATAATATATTATACTATGTTTTTATTTAATTTTTGTCACAAACTCTTTTTCTTAAGTCACTTGAACTAAATCTGTGTTCTCTTTTATTGAAATACAGATGAATATTTCTTTTCTTACAAATATCTCGTCCTGTAAATTCTTTATTTTTGTACTCATCTCCAAGAATTCTCACATTGATATGATACATTTCAAGTATATCTTCTAAGTCCTTTTCAGTTGCATAAGGTATAATCTCATCAACATATTTCACACCAGCAAGTTGAGTATATCTTTCTACTACAGTTTGTATTGGCGCATTTTTTTCAGGTCTATCAATACTCGGATCTATTTGTAATCCGCATATTAGATAGTCACAATGATCTTTTGCTTCTCTTAGCATTTGAACATGTCCAGCATGTAATAAATCAAATGTACTACAAGTAAATCCTACTTCCATTTATTCTCCTTTTAAAGTATTTATGTATTGTACTAAATCTCTTGTTGGTTTCCATCCAAGTGCGATAGTTTTGTCAGAAATAACAGGTGCCGTCATTCTATTACCTTTTCGTGGAGGTAACATTTCTATAGGTGCTCCATAAAGTTCAGCAACTTCAAAAATTGAGAAACTCTGAGGATTTCCAATCCCGTATTCATCTCCGTATCCTTTTTCTCCTATGAGAACTAAAGCATCAATTGTATCATAAATGTGAGTAAAATTTCGTCTTTGAGTCCCGGGTAGAACAACTGTAAGAGGTTCTTTATCAATCATTTTTTGATTAAATTTAGCTATAAGTGTAGCATATTTTCCATGTTGAATTTCTCGAGGTCCGTATACATTATAGAAATAAGTGATAGCATAATCAACATCGAACCACTCACCATAATTTTTAACTAACTCGGTATTTGTAGCTTTGCTCCAAGAATATGGACATGCATTTTTTCCTAAATCAGCATATTTTGTTGAACTACCAGCATAAACAATTTTACATTTTCTATCTCTTACATAACTAAGTACTGCTTGAATACCTGTCATATTATAATCAAGAACAGTTTCAACATCCTCAAATGATTGTTCTACTCTGCTGTATTCTCCCAAGTGATACACAATATCCGGGTGGATATGCTTACACAAAGCATTAATCTGTTTAGTATTTCCTTCAATATAAGTTACATTTGGTACATGGTTATCTGTTGAACCAGTGAAGTAATTATCTAATCCAATAACTGTATTATCTTTTGCTAATCGTTCACATAAGTGACTACCAATGAAACCAGCTGCACCTGTCACAATTATAGTTTTATTCTTCATTTATATCCTTTTTATTATTATATTATATTTATGATTAAATTTTACCATCTATCTTTAAAAATTGAAATACTTCTATCAGTTATGTCTGTTGGTGTGTGAAATTTCATCTTGAAGTCAGAACCACTTCTTAAAAGTGAACCTTCTGAAGCTCCATCTTTTGAAATATTTGTTTTCTTTGAATGACAGTGAGGACACAGAACCATTAAATTATTAATGTAGTTATTTTTAGGATTGCCATCAATATGATCTACAGTCATTGAGATTAATTCCATTTTGACTTGATTAGCAATTTCTTTGTTACCCCAATATTCTTTTCTAAGTTTACCAGTGTTAGAATCTAAGTATTTAGTGAGTTCAAAATAAATGCTATTATCGGTACCACATCTAAACCCAAGAACCCTATTGTGATTTTCACAAACAGGAATATAATATTTAAGTCCTTGATAAAGCTCAATAGTACTTTTATGTGTATAGCTAATAAATCCTTCATTGATAGACTGAGTGTCTAGATACTGATAAAAACATTCACTACAAGCTGGTTCTTTATTAACTGTAAGAGGTTTTTGAGTACCATCAGTTCTTTCTGAACTAAAGGTATTTGCTGGTTTACCACATTTACAAGTATAAGTACTGAAGTCATTGTAAACATAAGTATTATTATAATTTTCCTTTATTGAATAAATACCTCTTCTAATATTTGTAAACGCCCGAGTTTCAAATCTCATTCTAGTGTCAAGAAAGAATTTCCACTTATTTTTATAACTCTCAGAATCTGTTTCTAAAAAGAATTTTCTAAGTTCTTTTAAAGTGAATTCTTGTGAGCTAAAGTTTTCTTGGATAATGGAATATAATTCCGAAGTTTGAGAGAGTTGCATATTAATCCTTCATTTTTTAAAGATAGTATATTATACCATAACTATCCTTAAAAGTAAATAAAAGATTATTTCATTTCTTGTATTTTTAAAAGTCCTGTAGGATTTTCAGCAGTTTTAACAATAATAAACTGAGGTAAAGACCCTTTAGATCTTAGTTGTAGTTTCATTTGCTTTTTATTGAATTTAAAATCTATAAGTGTATCAGTATCTCCATTCAATTTAATTCTTAATCTAATAATTTCAACAAGTTGCTGGCCACTTGGCATAATAGATAAATCACCACCTTGAAGTTTCCAGTGAGCACAACTTAGAGGGCTGATAGACATAGCAGAAAGAATAGCAGCTTTAGCTATTTCTTCAATTTTATCTGTATTATCTGCTAAGAATTCAAGTGCTACTGGAACTGATTTAAAATAGTTATTTGATTGTGGTTTAATTGCTGGAATTGTATGAGATAATCTAGCATCATCAGCATGCACAAAAACAGGAATTTTTGATTTTCTAAGTGCTTTAACATTTTTAGTCATATTTGCTTGACACTTATCATCTAGTTCAGTAAACCTAGCTGAATATTTAGGACCTTTGAATATTTCTGAAATAACATTTAAAGCAACTGCACCATGTAAAGCCTCTTTCTCTGATTTTTTCAAAGAAATACCTATAATATCACCCCCACTAAAAATATATTCGTTGTATTCTATTATATTATCAGTAGGTAATTTTAATCTTTTAATTAAATACACATCAGCTGGGTTCCATTTATCTTCATTGCTCAAGCCAGATAGTTTCTTTCCCATTTTTCTGATTTTATTAAATTCAGTTGTATCATGATGAAACTCATAGCTAGTTAACTGCTTAAAATTTCCAGCAACTTTTTCAGCACCATCAATAGAAGCCTTATACCAATCATCATTTTCAGCTAAGAAATTAACAACATCTTTATAACTTGCTTTTGTTTTTAGTTTTTTACTAGGGAGATAAGTAGCTAAATCAAGTGTCTTTTTAGAATTCACTAATGAGTCCAAAGCTAACAAAAAACCAACTTCTTGAAGTGATGTTTTATCACTACCTCCGGTGCTTTTTATTTTACTATATTTTGATTTATCAACTTTAGTCCATAGAAGTGTATTTTGACTTCTGATGTACTTATCTAACGGTTGTTCTTTACCTGCTTTAATGAGTTTTTCAATCTCTTTTATGTCAATATTATCAGGAAGAAGGACCATTTTGCCATCAACTTTAATTTTAGTTCCAGATTTTATATCTTGAAGAACTTCTCTAATATACTTAAAGTTATGTTTTGATAAATCAGCATATGTAAAATTAGCCATTCATAATATCCTTTAATTCATTATACATACTGTGAATTTCTTTAGGTGTTAATTTCTTGAATGTAGCTTCATCATCTTCTTTGATAGCATTACGAACTTTAGTAGCTGATATATCTTCATCAGTTCTTTTAAGTTCAACCATTTCAAGATCTAAATCTTTACCCATTCTTTCGTAACCTTTGATTCTATCACTACCAGCATATAATCTAATCTTACCTTGTGGTACATAATCAGGATAATAACCAGTTGGAATAATAGCAATTTTTACATTTTTAGGTGCTATAAGTTCTAACATTTTCATCTGAGTTTCAGCATCAAATGGATTAGCATCTGTATCTAAGCTTGATTTCTTACCTTTTACAAGAAGAACAACAGCATTTTTATTTTCTTTAGACATTTTTTGAATAATATCATAATGAGCTTTTGTCACTGGTTGAAATCTACCAAGAAATACTCCAGTCCCCTCAGATATCTCATTTAAATAGCCTCTGAATGTACTCTCACCAAATATTTTTTGTACTTTATCAAGTGCTTTTTGCTTATTGGCACCTTTGTCAGTTCCAACTTCACCACTTTTAATACTAATCATTGATTTAAATACACCACTAATTCTTCTTAGAGAACGAGCATTTTTTAGTTTAACTTTACTTTGATTAACTAAATCAGTAAAAGACACATCTAATTTGAATTGAAATAATAAATCTTCAAGTTTAGTGAAATCTCTACCAGTCCATTCAATTGTTCTAGACAGTTGTTTATATGTTCCTTTTGCTAAAAGGTCAGCATCGTATGTTACTAATCTTAATTGTATTTCCTTAGAACTTAGGTTGAACTCAAATTCTTGGTTCTTATCAATATCAGATTTAACATTAATACCTAATTTTTTGAATAATTTCTCAGGTTTACTTTCAAGTGTAGCTACTTTAACTAGTCCAAGAACTAGTCCTTGCTTTTCAGCTGGCATATCAAGAAAGTCTTTTTTGAATTTAGCTTCTACAGGATCCAGAGCAATGATGTTATCAATTTGAACAGTTTTAAGTCCCATTGAATCTTGAGGATAATTAACAGTTATAATTTCTCCACTGTTGTAGTACTTTTTACCTTTGTACTTATCTGAAGTAAATGGAACAATAGTCTTATCATCAAAAGAACTCATAAATTTAGCTAATTGTGATTTTAATGCTTTCTTATCAAGATCAGTTCTAATAGTTAGAATTAAATCCATATCACCAAAATCTGATTTAGTTTTATCACTATTATATGAGCCACTAGGTTCTAAAGATACAAAACCAGGAAATTTACTGATAACCTTTTCTTTATAATCTTTTAGAACCTTTTGAAATTCTTTACGTGATATTCTATCACTTCCACTTACACCTGACATTATATATCTCCTTAGTCTTTTTCGAAAATCTCGATAGTATCACTACCGTCGTTATTTCCTTTTATTTTTGGTTATCTCTTAATAATTTAAGAATGTTCTCTAATTCTGCTTGTTTAGCGTATAAATTTTTTTCATCACTCTCATTTAAATATTCTCTAAATTTCATTTCTCCAATTTTGTTATTTGTATCCTTAACTCATCAATTTCACTAGCTAGTTTCATTTCTTTTTGAGATTGAACATGTTCTTTTTTCATTTTTCTCTTCTCCTTTTCTAAACTTAAACTATCTAATTTCTTTGTTAATTTGTCTTCCAAAGATTTTAATGAATTTGCTTCTAATAATTCTCTAAATTTCATTTTATCTCCTTAAAAGTTATTTTTTAACTTAGCTTCTAACCACTTAATCTGTTCAAGTGTCTGTCTTTGTAAATCATCAGATTGTCTAAGTGCTAATTTTTTTAATCTATTTATTTCATTTCTTAATTCTTTAGTGTTTTCAAGCCCTGTTAAGTCTCTTCTATTTTCATCTAACTCATTAAGATAATTCCTAAACGTCTCATTTAACTTGCTTTCTGGTGGTAAAAATTTACCTGTTAAACCAAGTTCTGATTTTCTAGCTTTCCATTCTTTTTGTAAATCACTAGGAATATCAGCTCTTGTACTATCAAGAATTTTAAAGTAAATAGCTATAATATTATCTCTATCGGCTTTGCTTAGTTTATTCACTACTGTTATAAGACTGTGATAATTTGCCATTGTAGATTTACTTAACTTAACACCGTATCTGGTCTCAAGTATTTCAACAGCTCTTTTAGGATCTGTAGCAAGAACTTCACCTGATGCTTTATCTTTAACACCAGTTACATGATTGAAAGTTAAACCTAATTTAGTGAACATACTCAGCATTAATTGAGTTCTGTGTAAACCTTTTACATTATCTGTATAAACTTCAGAATAATAACTGAACTCTAACCATTGAAGATTACCAACCATCCAGTCCATCTGAACGCCATAATCTAGTTGAGTGCCTTTTTCATCAAATTGAGGGAATAAACCAAAGATATTACCATTTGTAATTTTCTTTTCATCACAATGGATATTAGTAGCTTCTGTATTGATTTTAAGAACAATTAACGTAAGTAATGACTTCATCATAATATCGCTATCAGTAGCAGTTCTTGCTCTTTTCTTTAATTTCTGAAATGTATCTCTTACTGCTTGTGGATCAACACCCCACTTTTTGATACTTTCATCACTGAAGTTCTTATCAATAATAGTACTAATATCTATAGCAAAATCAATATCTCCAGATACTGCTTTCTTACCTACTGAACCAATATATTTGAAATATTTTTTATTAAAAACACTTTTCTTACCGGGAAATACTCTCTGTAATTCACTTAAGTATCTTTCAACAGTTGGTTCAATATGTTCTTTTTTGATACCTTGTGTTTTGCCTTTGAATATATTCCCACCCATATTATTTCCTACTTACTGAATTTAGCTCTAATGTCAGCTATGATTTTTTCTTCATCTTCTTTTGATACTTTCTTATCAGTTTTGTAAACCTCATGACGTTTACCTTTGTCATCGGTATAATTAAAAATAGTTTCATTTCCTATTCTTGAAACACCAGGTATAATTCTACCTTTTGCTGAACTTGCTACTGAAGCACCTAGTTTTTCAACTGCTTTGTGAACCGCTTTGAAGTCTATACCTTCATTTAAAAAATCTCTAAATTTCATAACAGTTCCTTATATTATTGATTTTATCCAAGCTTGAGCTTCATTTTTATTGTCAAATAAAGAAACAACTTTAACACCAACTGTATTCACTACCATATATAGTTTACCTATTGGTTTAATGTCTCCACCCCAAATATCATACGAACCATTTCCACTTAAGCTATATACAGGAATTTCAAATAATTTATTATCTTTTCCTTTATTACTCATTAATGGTTTATTTGCATGTGCCCATTTAACAATCTTTGGAACTAATGAATCAAAGTTTTTATCATCAGTCTTATCATTAATTGACCTTTTAATATTTTGCATTTGAGCTGTTTGTCCTGAACCTTGTCCATAAGTTACCCAAAGTTCACCTGATTCTTTTACATAAATTACTTTATCTTCTGTTTTTTCATTTAAGAAATTTCTGAATTGACCCATAATATCCTCTTTTGTTTATATTTATATTATCTTAATACCGTAAGATATTCATTGTAATAATCACCATTTTCTACTTGTTGGATAATATCAGCAAATTCTTCAGAATAAGGAGATGCATCACATGCTAACACTTTATCATATCTGTTTTCGTCATTTACAAATAACTCAGTTAAAGTTTCATCACAGTCAGTGTGAGCAAAAACATAAAATTGGAATGGAGCCTCTGGTTCAGCAAGTTTAAGAGTTAAAATATTAGTTTTCATTTGGTATCCTTTTATTTGTTATAGTATATTATATCTAAATTATCCTTAAATCCAGATAAATGTTATGAATTAATCATAACATATTTAGCTGGTGTTTCCCATCCTTGTCCATTGTATTGGTCGTGAATTTTAAGCATAGTTTGGAAAGTTCTGATATTAAATGAGTCACTCATATCAATAAATTCTCTAACAAAATTTAGTACAGATAGTTTAATATCCATAGAGTATTCTGGAAGTATCTTTTCACTGATTTGCTCAATTCTATCAATTTTTTCTGGATTTGTCATTGATACATCAACCGCAATAGCTCTAGATTTAATGGCTTGGTCAATTTTTGAGATATTCATGTTTGAGATAAAAATAACTTGTCCACAAAAGTCAAAAGATGCTGGAAGTTCATCTTCGATGAATCCTCTTGTATTCCATGAGATTGTTCTTTTATCATATGTGTCAAGAGCACCTTTTAGAATGTTAAGAGCAATTGGATCTTTAAGAACTGAGTCACAGTCGTCAAAAATAACAAGTTTATGGCGATTTTCATATAAAGTAGCATATAATGCTTTTGGTGTTGAATAACCTTTTATAATTACATAATCCTCATCTTCTTGAAGATTAGCTCTGTCAAGTTCTTGAAGTACAGTATATGATTTACCTAAACCACCTTGTCCAGTGATAAGTGTAGAATTCATTAAGCCATTGATAGTCATTTTAACAAAGTTCTCAAGCATTTCAAATCTTTCATTAATGTGGAAAGCTGGAGCTTCAGGAGCACCTTTCATATCAGCAATTGAAAATTCTTCACCTTTGAATAAAACATAAGATGTGTTACCTCTGATGTGTAATTTTCTTTCTTTAACAGAACCATTAATTTCAACAGTTGCAGTTGTTTCAGTATTTGAGATAAGTTTAATTGAAGTTTTCATTTTTTGAACCTTTTATTTTTGATATGTAATATTATACCATAGGTTACCTTAAAAGCAGATTAATTTAGGAAATTATTGGAGGGATTATAATGGTGGAGAAGACGGGAGTCGAACCCGTGTCTTAGAACTTTCTTTATCTAGAATTGTTTCACATGTTTTATGTAGGTCGCTGCATATCTCGTCCGAAGAGAGTGTTGCGCATTGTACTTTTAAGGGATAGTACTAAACCTTTTAAAGTCCTTTCTAGCCTCATCTTAGATGCGGTTGGCCGAGTGGTGACTTAACCTACGCCGCAGTGACTTCCGTTTTGATATACCGATTAGAAGTTGTACCGGTTTAGGTGCCATTTTGGGTAATCAGGAATGGCTCCCCGACCAACTAAGCTACTAGAGCAGCTGGGAAATAAGAAATATTATTTGCGTTTAAGTTTAAAGTGATAAATTAAGGATTATCAATCCTACATGAATTCTATTAGGACAAGCTCCAATCGAAGCCAGGACTTCCCCATTCTTATGAGATAGGTTACCCTATCTCTATAAGTTTTCTTTGTGGTTCTTTCGGCTTAACATGAATGGTGAGGATACCATTTTTAATTTTAGCCTTCACTGTACCTTGTGCATATTCTTTCTTAAGAACCAAAATTCTTGAGAAATTCTCAGGGCTGATATGTTGTTGGAAGTATTCAACTAAGTTATTTTCTTTTTCAAATGACTCTGATTTTGTTCCACTGATAATCATCTCATTACCAACTACTTCAAGTTCAATATCATTCTCATCAAATCCTGCAACTGCAACTTCAATAAGTAATGTGTCATCTTCTAAAACACCTAAGTTTGTAAGCGGGTATCTCGCAACTTTGTTATGACCTCTAAGCGGTCTGAATAAACTCTGAATTTCTTTATCTGTTAAAAACATCTCGTTTTCTCCTATGCCATCTCGGCTTGATTGAATTTAGGCAACCACCCACAAAAGAATGGCTCCCACAATTCAATCAATTGATAAAATTATTTATATACTTATCTGATTTACTGTTTATTTACTTTTATCAGTTTTTTCTTTAATTACAAATCCTGTGCAAACATTCTTATCATTTGTGATAGTTAAAATAGCATCAACTTCAGATACTTTTAAATTATTTTTTGTTAGATAGTTATGTAAATCTTCTTCCGTTTCAATATGTGATAAATCATAATTGAATTCTATGTGTTTAATCATCTTCATTCTGATTCCTAAAATAATGAATCGAATATATCATCAACCGCATAAAATACATCATCAATAATTGTATCTTCAGTGAGTTCATGAACTAATCCTGCTGTAACAGTTCCTGCTACTGAACCACCAACAAAAGCAAGTACATTACAAAGAATGCCATCTCCTAGTTCATTTTCTATCATTTCTTCAGTGTAAGTTCCAGCAGCTAACCCGGCAGCCAATAAGGCTATATCTTTTGTCATTTTGTATCCTTTTTAATTATAGGTAAATTATATCAAAACATTTATTAAATATCTTGAGATAATTTACAAGACCGGAGTCTTGTAATTATTTCACGTTGAACATAGGTTGAGCATTGCCCATTATGATACTAACATTTGAACCTTTTTCAATAGCCAATTTCTGGTTATCTAATTGTTTCATTTGTAAATATTGTTCAGGATTTAAACCTAATGCTTTCATGTATGCTTTATCAGCATTAGCACTTGCAGTTTCTGCTTTCTCTCTTGATTCCTCAGCAAGAACACGTTCACGTTGTGTTTTAACATTTTGTTTCTGTACAGCTGTTTGAATTGTACTATCAATAACTGCTTGAGGAGGCATAACCTTACCAATAGTTGCTTTCACTAATTCAGTTGGAATTCCTTCAACTTTCAAGAATTCTCTAACTTCAAGTTGAACCTTATTTTCAAGCATTGTAGTTGTTTCAGCACTTGTAGTCATATCAAACATCATGTGAGATTTAGTGAAATCACGAACAGTATTTCTAAGTGGTTCACGAACTTTATTTAGATACCATTTACCATCAAGTCCAAATTTCTCAACAAGAATTGGTGATTGACCAGCTATATGTTTGAATGTTAAGTGAATTTTGAAATCAACTGGATTGTTATCTTTAGTTACAAGGTCATCAAATACTTCATCTACATTAAACGGTTTAACTGTAACTCTTTGAACCTCAGTGCTCCATACTGTCCAAGTAAGACCAGTTTTAATAGGTGTATTATCAACACCACCATGACCAAAAATCCACGGTTTATAGATTAATACACCTTCTTCACCTGCATCCACTGAACTTGGTGAAACACACCCACTAAAACCTAATGTCATTGCTACTAACAATGAACTACCAATTACGTTGTTTAACATTTTCATATACTTTTCCTTCGTTTTGTTGTTTTGAATCTGGGCCTTTAAGTTTTGGATAACCGATGGCAGCCAAAATACCTAAAATTAATATTACAAAAATTAATTCAATTAAAGTGAATCCTCTTTTCATTAATCACCTCCACCAGAACTTGAACTTGAACTTGAACTATCAGAGCTTGAACCTGAGTCATAACTTGAACTAGAACTAGAACTAGAACTTGAATAGCTTGAATCTGAGTCATAACTAGAACTAGAGCTTGATGAACTTGAATTATCTGAGCTTTCCATAACCATCATTGCTGCAGTTAAATACAACATCGTATTATCATCCTCATTCATTCTGTTATTAGCAGATATTGAATATCTATTTCTACATTTTGGACATTTTGCAAATGACCCAATACTTTCAAATTGGGTACCACAAGTACATTTAACTTTCATTTTTCAATCCTTTATTTTTTAGATACTATATTATACCATAATATTCCTTAAAGAAAAATTAATTTTTAGTACAAAATTATAAATAATTATAAAAGGTGTTAATTTGACAATAGATATTAAAAAATTTACAAAAGATCATATAAAATACTATAAAGAAAATCAACAAGATATTACTTCAGAATTACTTGAGACATTAAGAGCCAGTGGAAATAAAGGTAAACATATTGCTTTAGAAATATTAGATATTAATAAAGATCATGAGCAATTCTATCTTGATGCTTTTGGTAATCGTATTTCATTTATGGGAAATAGAAGACTCAAGAAACCGTTTACAAAACTTAATCTATTTCCTATACATATAGAAGAAATGGAGAAATGTGCTAATGATGTTCACTATTTTAAAGACAATTATGTAAAAATTAGAACTAAATCTGGTGTAGATTTTCCTGAGCTACGGGTTTATCAGAATGATTTTATTGAAACATTAGACGGTGATGATGAAGGTGTTATAGGACTTATGGGACGCCAAAGTGGGAAATCAATCTCGACATCAATTTATCTCGGACATTTATATGTTTTTGAAAAAGAGAAAAATATAGGAATTGTTGCTAATAAGGGTGCTATGGCACGTGAGTTCTTAAGTAATGTTAAAAATATACTTATAGAATTACCTATCTGGATGCAACCTGGTATGAAGTCTTGGAATAAATCTTATATTGAGTCAGAATCAGACATGAGAATTCTGACAGATGTTCCTTCACAAGATGCCTTCCGTGGATTTAGTATTCACGTTGCCGTAATGGATGAGACTGCCTTTATTCGTAGCACAATCTGGGAGGAGTTCATTGATGCATTCTTACCTTCTCAGGCTGCACTTTCTTGGAAGAAAAATATTATTCTGAGTACACCAAAAGGTATGAACCATTTCTATGAGATGGTTAATGGTGCTAGTCCGTATTATGATACAGATGGCTCAGGCGTTAAAGAACCCGGTGATAATCACAACGGGTACAAATTATTTAAAGTTGACTGGAGAGATGTTCCAAGATATGACTCAAAAGGGGAAAGAATGAAACCAGAAGATTTTCAAAGAAGTATTATTGCTAAACATGGTATTATGTACTGGAATCAGAACTTTGAATGTCAATTTCTAGGTTCATCTGCTACACTTATATCAAGTGCTAAATTAAAAGAATTCCAATCAAAAGAACCTCATGAAATAAGAGATGGGAAACTAAAAATATATCACTATCCAGAAAAAGGTCATAAGTATATAATGGCAGTTGATCCAGCAAAAGACGGGACTGATGCATTCGCTGTACAAATTATTGATATAACAGATTTTAAATTTATTCAAGCTGCTAGTGCTCAACTTCAAATTGATTATCTATTAATGCCAGAATTTATAAATGAGTGGTGTGAATACTATAATAATCCATATTTAATTATAGAAAATAATGAAGGAGCAGGACAGTCGATTGCTGACCAAATGTTTCAGACTTATGATTATGAAAATTTACATTTTGATAAAGATATAGGAAGAAATAAAAGGAAAAAATATCCTGGATTCAGAACTACTACTAAAAGTAGAAAACAAATTCTTCAGACACTTAAAACATTTATAGAGAATAATAATCTTGAAGTAAACGATGCCAGTACTATTAAAGAATTCTTTACATTTATTCTTAATAATAATAAGTACCAAGCTGATGATGGATGTCATGATGATATGATTATGTCACTCGCTTTAACTTTTGGATTATTCAATAATACTAAGAATTTTGCTGATATGCGTGAAGTTATTGATTTAATCTTCAAAGATCATGACCCTGAAAAAGAGGTAGATCTTGGAGATTTATTTGCAGTCGGTTCATTCGACGATGGAGTTGAAGAAGAATTTACCGGCAGAAGAACTATCAATATCGGTGGTTATATAGTTGAAGATGGTGGTTTTTATTGAGACTCTTTAAATAAATTTTTTCTCATGTATTTCACATAATGGAAACTTTTTACAAGAATAATAATTTGCTCGTCTTCAATATCTTTAGCTAAGACATTTTGATTTTTATACTGAGATAAGAGTTTCCACCCTTCCCATTTAGGATATTCTTTTCTGTTAATTCCAAGATAATTGTAGTATGATCTTTCATCTTTATCTAAGATTTTTTTGTAGTATTTTTCAAACAAGTTAACTCCATTTTTATTTTATTTATCCATGGAGTTAATTGTCTAAAATGATTAACCTGCTACTTTTCTAATTTTAACAGTATGTTTACCTTTTTTGATAGCAGCAGTTCTTGAGGCTTGATAAGATTTAATTTTCATTTTATTAGCTCTGTATTTTCTTTTTGTTTTAGCTAATTTTTTTCTATTTTCTTTCTTTCTTACTGATTTTGTTTTTCTCATTTCAGCAGCTGATTTAGTCATGAACTTTCTTTTCTTTTTGTTCATGTTAGACTTTTTCATAACTCTAGCCATACCTTCTTCAAGATCATCAGATTCTTCATCACATTCTTCATCTTCTATTAAATCAAGAATATATTCATACATTTCTGTACCAAGTGCTTCAATCATTTCTGTGATATCTTCAATGCCAAAATACTCTGACTCATCAATGCTATCATCTTCTTCGAAGAATTCATCATATAATACAGCACCAAGTTCATCAACTTCATCTACTGATAATTCATTTAATTCTTCAAGAATTTTTTGAAGCAAATCCTCATTTTCTGTTAGGAATTGTTTAAATCTACCCATTTGTCGCCTTCCTTTTTTATCTTATTTATAAAATCCCGTACATCAGAACTCTTTTTATAATCTATTGCATGTACACTTGGAAGTTCTGGAATTTTGATAATCAGAACATCATTTAAAAGATCAAAAATATAAAATATCTCATAATCCGTCTCAGACTTCATAAAATTATAGATTTCCGAGAAGTCTTCCACATTTGTGTTACTCTTGTCATATAACTCACCAAGAATTATATGGTCATCAAAAATTAATTTAATACTTTCATATGACTGAGAAGCAATTATTTCTGACATGAATTTATTTTTATCTGTCTTGAGAAAGTTGATAATACTCATTCCAGTATTACCAAATTCTCCATCTCGTTCAACTATATTATAAATTACTGTTTTGTTAAAAGCAACACCTACTAATGCGCTATCATCTTTCTCGTAGTCAAGTTCCATTATTAGCCTTTGATTTTAGTTAATCCCAAGTTCTGCATAAAGAGCATCTAAGTCTTCATTCATTGGGTCAGTACTTTTCTCATCTTTTTTCTTAATGGTTTCAATATCTTCATGTAAAATATCTTTAACAGTTTGATTAGCATAATTCTCAGCTTCAATTTGTTTTTCTTTTGTTACAATTCCAAAATCACTATTAACACCATTATCTTTATTTATTCTTTGTTGTTCTGATAAAGCATTATTTGTAGCATCTAAAGTTCCAGTACTAAAAGCATTACTACCCTGTACAGTTTGAACCAACATATCTGAGAAACGCATGTGCTCATAATCAATATTCATTAACCAAGTATCTGTTCTACCGGCAAATCTATTTTTAGTTACTTTACAGACAATTTCATTACGTTCTTTCATTTCTTCATTCTGAAGTAAAAACATCAAAAAGTCAGCAGTCATTACTGAACCCATACTATCAGAAACATTTGAATTATCAGCATCATCAATATTGTTAGTCGCAGATCTATTAAGTTGTGAAGCACTTACAATTGCTAAATCTAATTTTCTAGCAGTACCTCTAACTTCTTCAGCAATTGATTTAATATAACTGTATAACCCAGCCGATGGTGATACTCTATCGGACTTCATAATACCAATATAATCCACAAAGACTATATCAAATTTTATTTGTCTTTCAATTTCATAAGATTTAACTAATTGCTCAAGTTGTAAAGCACTGAACTCACCACTCGGATAATCTTTAACAAAGAATTTACCACATTTACCACTCATTTTCATTTTATTATAAGCAGCTAAAACCTGGGCTTTGTCAATAATAGATCTTTCTTTACTGATATGATTTAATTCGCCTTCGGTTTTATTCAAATCAAGTAAACTGTTAATAGGTAAGTCCATAGCATTTGCATGAACACGTTTCATAATTTCTTTATCTGACATTTCCAGAGAAACAAGAAGAATATTTTTACCATCTTTAATCATACCAGAAATTAAATCAGTCATCATAAGTGATTTACCAACACCGGAAGCAGCTAAAATAAGTGATAATGTTCCCGGTAAAAATCCAGGACCAAGTCTTCTATTTAGTTCTTTGTGTTGAGTTCTAATACCTAAGAGTTTTTCACTGTAGTACTCAATCATTAAATCAATGTCATCAAAATCTAAACCTAAATCACTATCAATTGTTACTTTAGATCTTTCATCAAGAATTTCTTGTGCTTTTAATTTAAGAGCATCATCTTTTTTCATTAACCCATCTGAACCGAGTTGAAGTGCTTCCAAATATAAAGCATCTTTAACGAACTTAACAGTCTCATCAAGCATAAAATCCAGATTTTGAACTTCTTCAGTCTTGGATATTGTTTGTAAAGAATTGATTATTTCTGTTCTGATCTCAGCATTACTAACATTTTTAACACTAGCAACTAATTCAATAAGTGATGGGATTTTACTATAGTTATTATAGTATTCTTTAACAAGTTTAAATAATTCTTGATTTCCAATTCCTTGGAAGTATTTGTGTTTCAGGAGAGGCATAGCCTTTCCGAAGTATTCATTGTGATGTGTAAGTTTTTTCAGTACAATATTTTCAAAGTTTGTTTCCATATCTATCCTTTAGTTTATTATTATACTATAATTTTGGTTAAAAATTAACACGGAACCCTATATTTTTATTTTGTATTTCGAGTTCTGTGCCTCTGATATTTTCTGATTTTGTTGCATTTCTAATATCCGTTAGTATTTCATTACTAACCTCTTCAATTTCTGCTTGATAAAGTTTTAGAAAATCACTTTTTAATAATATATCTCTATATCTTGTAATAAAATCAGCTCTTGCATATAGACTACTTGTACCTTCTTTCATAATTGAAAGAAAGAAACTTTCTTCATTTTTTGGGTCTACAATAATTTCAAAAACATAATCTTTATTATAATAACTGTTTTTTGAATATGACCAACCATTATATTCTTTATAGAGTTCATTAGCTCCACAAGTCATATTTTCTGAAATCATTTTATGTTCTGCAAGTGCTCTAAGTAATTTTTCAGCGTTTGATACTTTTCTTTCAAGAAGCTCACAACCAATTACTGAACCACCTCTATTTTTTAGCAATTTGAGCGACCCATCTACAGATAATTCTTGAAGATATTTTCTGAATTTGGTGTGTTTATATGAGTCATCTTCACGGATATCAAAGAAGTTTCTTTTAATATAAGCCAAGCTATATATTTCTCTTTTATTTTTACAAGATCTATCATCTTTTCCAGGATTATTGCTATTTAAAACAGTTCTTTCAGTACCATCTTGTAATAATTCTTTGATAACATAAAGTACATTTTCTTTATCTAAATCATAAGTTTCAGTAAAAAGATCCAATCTTCCCTTTTCAGCACTGACATTTAAATCCAGTAAATCAATAAAAGCATCTTCTATTGTTACAATTTGTATTTTTCTATATTGTACTTGTACATGATATGCTTGATTATACATACCACTTTCAATAAGTTCAGCAGTTTTTCTTGGTGTGAGTTTCATTTTCAGTCCTTTATTTTTGTTACTTATATTATACCATAATATTCCTTAAACCAATATTAAACAAATTGTTCTGGTGCAACCTCTTTGAGTATCTCATTAAGTTGTGAACCTGTTATTCCATATACTGTTATGAGATAGTTCTCAAAATATTTTTGAAAATTAAAAGCATCATAGAGATATCTATCTATCTCATTTTGTACATCTTGTGTCTCTAGTGATAAAATAGTTTGCATTATCTCTCCATTTTCAAATCTAAAGTTATAAACAATTCAGGATTAGTTTCTTTGAATATCTCTACTGAAAGAACTTCTGAAGAGTTCTTCCAATTTTGCATTTTAATCCCGTTCTCCAAGTTTCTGACTTGACATTGATAACCTTCTTTATGTTCATATTCTTTTATATCTAAAATTGCCCCATAGTATAAACCATTATCTTGCTGGCCACCTTTAGCAAATACAATCATATCACCTATTTTAAGTTCTATACCTAGTTTATCCTTCATCTCCCCATTCCTCTTTTGCTGACTCAATACTTTCAAAATACTCGACAATATCCTCAGCTTCAGCTAATAATGCTCTTCTAATAGGAACCAGATGGTATCCTTGAAGTTTCATTAAATCAACTATTTTTTCGATATAGTCTGATGTGTTTAAATCAGTTACATCCAATTTTACACTCAATACTTCTTGGTCATTCTCATAATCTGTATATGTTAATTCTGTTCTTCTATTCATTATTTTCCTTTTAAACTTTTATCAATTAATTTTAAATATTTTTCTGGTGTAGCAGATTTCATAGCTTTTGCTAAATTTCTGATTTGAAAATAAGCAGCTCCAGAATCTCTTAAGTCAAAATAATTTTTAAGACTTCTTAGATTAAATGTCACTACCATATCAACTTTCCAGTTATCAGTAACTACCCATTTGAAAGCATCGCCAACATTTCTTTTCTTTGGAAGCGCTTCTAGATTATTGAACATTTGTCTATGTGTATCGTGCTCACCATAATTAATAAGTAACTCTTGTTGCTTTTTTGTTGCAGATAATTCTAAGAACTCATCTGAACCTATTTCATTAAATTGAATCTGTAATTTTTCATACAAATGTCTTATTTCCATTAATTCCATATTACCACTAACAACAAACATATCCATCTTTTGTATTAACTCTATGAATTTTTTCAGAGAGTCACTAGCATTAAAAGCATTGATTACTGATGACATTGTGTATCTTGTGCTTCGTACTGAAATAGCTTGAATTCTATGTCTAGCATGTTCTTGAAGCACACCTCTTGATGTTCCTTTTACTAAGAAACTTAGATTAGTGTGTTCAAGTATACTGTGATGAAAATATGTCCAAGCTAAATCACCGAGTAATTCAGAACTCTCAATATTATTAACTAAATCAATATTCGTATCTACACCGCCGTTATGAAATGTTCTGATGCAATCATTTTCTGAGTTTTCAAAACTATCATAACAAGTTCTTGCTGCCAGTTCAGGAACACCTAAACCAGTATCTTGTAATAAAATCACTTCTGGTGCTTTATAAGTAATTCCTGCTTTATTCAATTCCATAATCGTTGAACTCCTTCGATATTAATGTTGTATAAACTTGTATTTCTTTCATTATATTATCAAAACCTTTGTTAATTTTTATAGTAAATGCATTTAAATGCCCAACTGGTGTAATTTGATCTTTGATTTTATGTTTCAATTCATCTGGAAAGTTATCCTGATTTAACCGGAATCTTAATAATCCGTAACTATTTGCTACCATGACAACCATAGAGTGTTTGTGTTCTTCAAAAACAATTTCTGGAATGAACTCATCTGAAAAAACTACACTGATGTGATTAGCTCTGAATACAAGTTGCTTATTTTGAAGCTTCTGATAATGTTCTTGAAATCTAGTATTATAATTTTGAACCCAAGACAAATAATTATCCGGTAATTTGTATCCTGAATTATAAAGCATTGTAGCAAATTGCTCAACACCGTATTGCATACTATAATTATTCAAATTGAAACCATGTTGAAATTCTGGAGTATCTTTTAACCAGATGTCATAAGCATTAATTAATCTAATAAGTTTCCCAAGTTTTACAGCTCTTTCATCTTGTCTTTCATTCAATTTGAAGTATTCATATGTGAGTAAACTTGCTGATTTTTTATGGTCGTAGACATATTTAAATGTTAAATCATCAAAAAATCCATCTGGATAATGGTGATGGTCAATCCATAAAAATTTTGGACAGTAAGTTGAAAGTTCAAGTAAAAGAGGTTTTGTGTCACTAAAAGAAACATCAGTTACAAATAGTACCTTAATCTGGTGCTGTTCAATATATCTTTTCATCTCATCAGCAACTTCATAGATATTTTGATAATTTGTTTCAAACATCGTTATTTTTATATCTGGGAGTGCCTCATATATTGAAGTTAGACAACCTATTGCATCGCTGTCATTATGATTCAGAAGTACTATTTCATTCATTAATTTCCTTTAGTTAGTTTAAGATAATATTTGTCATTATCTTTAAATAAGACATAGTCTTTATATAATTCATCAATCATTTTAAGTTCAGATTTTGAGATTATATTGGTGTATTCCTCAGCCTTATCAATATTTATCTTGAAATATTCTGCTAAACAATAAAGTTGTTTTATCCCTTCTGGTTTTAAGTTTTTAGGGTACGGTATATATTTGATTTTACCAGCAAAAACAGTCTTAATCATTTTGTACTGATTAACCATAGGAATTTTATGGTAGTAATTTATTTGATTACCTGCTAATACTGTTGCAGAATTACCAGATAACCATCTACAAAAAATAAAAGATGGGATTTTTTCAATATCCTCATCTGATGGATTAGTTCTTACATCAAGAACACCTGTTAAAATTTTAAACATTAGTTATCCTATTACCACATAATCTTTTAGATCGTCGTATTCATCATAATCTTCTTGAGCAATTATCTCAAAATCTTCATCAAATTTTTCAACACTACACCATCCATCGGGAATTCTTCTGAATCCATTCCCTTCATCATCTTTAGCCGTTAAAACTTCTAAATCTTGTGGAAATGTTTTAAGATAGTTTACTAAATCTGATACTTTCATTTCTGATCCTTAAAAGTTAACTTATATTCAGTACAAGATTTAACCCAGATAGCGTCACCCATTTTACCATTTTTAGGACATTGTTCTAATCCTGCTTTAGCCATCTCGGCATCACTTCCGAAAATTTTACCAGCATTCATACTAAGACCAACTGCTAATAAAAATACCGCAGCACCTACTAATAAACCAAATATATTATTCATTAAAATAACTCCCATTTAAAGAAAACAAATTCCTCTTTACCTTGACAAAGAACACCTGTTAAAATTTTAAACATGTCTTTCCTTTAGTATTTTGTTATAGCTTGATAAAAAGCACCAGACTTAATTATCATATCACCATGTAAATTCCAACCTCTGTTGAGATATTTTTTAATTTTATCTTCAAATGTTTTAACATGTTTTTCTTCAATAATCATAAATTCTTTTGTTAAGATATCATCTACAGTTTCCATTAGAATAATTCCCATTTAAAGAAAACAAATTTCTCTTTACCTTGACAAAGAACACCTGTAGGACCTACAGTTTCAATTTTGTGATAAACAATACCATTAGTAGTTTTTTCAACAACAAGCTCACCTTCAACTTTACAGATAGGTGTTTTAACAGATTTTTGAATTTTAGTTGGAATATACATTTTGTATCCTTTTATTTTTTAGATACTATATTATACCATAAGTTACCTTAAATCTTCATTAATTTGAAGATTTATTTGTGCTTTTTCCCATTAATGCTGCAATTGTTATAATTAAACCATAAATATAAAAATATGTTCTATCTGTAATATCACTAAATGATGTTATACTTGGATCGATTGAACCGGCTATTGTACTACTGAAATAAACTTTTGCTATACTGAATACAAGAACAAATATTGATATAAGCAGTCCTACACCAACACCAATACCTGCACCAGTTTTACCAAACTCTTGTCCAAAAGATACTCCAAGACCAAGTGTAATAGCAAGAGCAAGTACACTAAAAAAAGCCAATCCTATGTAATGCATTACATTTAACCATTCAAAAGCATTTATAAGCTGTTCTCCAAAGGTTCCATCCATTGATATAAATCCCAAGAACCCAATTAATGCTGTAATCACATAACTTAATAATAATCCTGCCATTTTCTTTCCTTTTTTGTTATATTATACCTAAAATATACTTAAGTTAGCATTAATTACCAATCATCTAACTCTTCTGTTTCTTTTTCTAAATTGTATCCTAGTGACTCAACCATCAATTGAAGTGGCTTCAAAAATGATTTTTCAAAGTTAGTATCAAAATCAACACAACAATCAAATTCTTGAGTGAATAAATCATTGGTATATGCTACAATATTACTATGAAATTTATTTGGTTCAACTAAGAACACGCGTTTACATTTATCTCCTGCTTGAATAGGAGCATATTTACCTTCTAGTTCATAATCTCTTATGTACATATTATGACATAAAGCAGCTCTAGAACCAATAGGAATTCCCTTATCAATACCGATAGTGTAATTCAGATTTGAAACACCACCAACCTGAGCAATGTCATTTAAATCTGCAGTGATAAAACTTTGTTTAATTGATTTAACCCAATTTCTTAAATCGTTTTCATCTTTATCTAATATATGGGGCATTGCTTCAGTAAGATGCTTTTGAGCCCACTTCGGTGTACTTGACCGGATTACTTCAAGACCCATTTTCTTCATATAAGGAGAGTCATCTGGATATCTAACACCTTCTGAATCTCTAACACGAGCAAAGTACTTTTTCTTAGCTACAAATACAGCACTATCAGCAATAATTTCACGGTCACAACCAATTACATCTTTATTGAAAGCGTTAAGTTCAGTTCCAAAATCTGTAATTGATTTTTGAATTTCTGGTTGAATTACTTTCTTTTCAAAGGCATCAGCCCAGTCAACATATTCATTTACAGACAATCCAGGATTTTTTTGTTGATAATGTTCCATAAAAGGCTCAATGTGAAAATAAAACGAGTCGGTGTCACCGTACACAATATATTCTTTTTCTTGTTTAAGCATTGACTGAAGTTTTTCTTCAATATAGTTAGCACTTTTTTGAATAAAAAATCTACCATTAGCAGTAATTGCAGCAGCTACAGCTTCATTGAAAAGAGGGAAATGTTTATTTGCTAAAGCACCATACAATGAGTTAATACTAAGTTTTTGTACCAACTGACTAGTATTATGCAATGATTCTTTTGACTCTGCTTCAACAGCAAGTTTTTGAAGTTCTTCAGTTGATAATGCTCTGAGTTCTTCTTCAGTATATTCTAAGACATCTTTCATATCATTCCTTTATTAATGGTGTTATTATACCTAAAATATTATTAAGTTCTCGTTGTTTTCTTTCTTGTGATGTATATGTTTCTCTACACTTTAAACAAAATTTATCAATCTTTTCTGAGTTCTTATTTTTATAAGTTAGTGATACTTTATTACAACAAGAACAAAAGCTATCAACCTTCATCTTCATCAGGTATTGTTATACCTAGAACCGTGAGTATTTCTTCACAAGCATCAAGTGCAGCTTCTGCAGCTATTTTCTGATGATTGTATTCTGCAAATTCTCCACTTGGAGCTTGTTCCCATTCTATGCTATCAAACCAGACTCTGTTACTCAGATAAACAGCTAGTACATCTGATTGTAATTTATCAAAATTTGTATCTAGTACTTCTGCTACTGTTGCAGCACTGAACCCATACTCTGTCTCTGCGTTCATAAAATCCTCTATCATTAAATCTTTATGTATCATAATCAATCCTTTATTTTTATAAGTTTTAAAACATTATCTCTTATTTCATCAAGTTCTTCTTGAAGCATATTTCTTTCTCGTACAACTTCTTCAAAATCCTCTTGAAGATCTTTGAATTTTTTATAAGCACTATAGATATCTTTGTTGTGTTCTTGAAGAACAGTTGACTTTAAATCAGCACCATAATAATTAGCTGTTAATTCAATTGCATCCAATAATCTAACGAGTTTAAATATTTCCTCATCAATATCAAAAGAATACATAGCTACAAAATCTTCACCACTTAGTGTTTGTTCTATAGTTTCTTCTAAAGATTCATGAGCCTCTTTTAGAGACTCCATAGTTACCTCTTCAGCAGTTTCTGGTGTTATATAAATTTTCATAATCTCTCCTTCAGTATTTGTTTAATAAGAACTTTTTGTGTCTCATATTTGAACATAGTTTTCTTAGCAATTTTTCTTGATTTATAGATTTCCTGTATCATTTCAGGGACCATTCCTTCTTTTTCTGCAGTAAAAACAGCACCATTTATTCCTAAAGAAAGTTTGTGTTCTTTAAGTAATTCAGTCGTTTTAGCCCATATTTCAGGAGGAATACTAAATCGTTTGAACTCATCTTGGTCATTGAAATATTGAAGCACAATATCTCTTAACTCAGGTGGTAATTTGTGTTTAGGAATATATGTTTCTGGTGACATATTAAACCCAACCATCCCAAGTAATGGGTACATTGAGTTAACATCGGCAGAAAGAACCCATTTGTGTTTTCCTTTTTGTGGGTCCCTTACATATCCTCCAACAACATGTGGATCATCATTCTCACCTTTGCTAGGCATAACTTTCATATCAAGCATTGATTTATTACTGATATATTGTGCCCACGGTTTAACTGTACCTAAAGAGTCCCCAAGTGTTACTCCCATTTTACTAGCAATCATCAACATTAAAGTAGTAAAATTTTGTTTATCATCAATCTTTTTGATAAGTAACGGATCTTTATAACCATAGAAACAGAACTCACTATGAGCAAGTTCTCTAGCTTCCTCAGTCAATCCATTCTTAAGAACTTCTTGATAAATATCTGAATTTAATTGTTCTTCAGTAGGGTCTTTGGGTAAAATATAATCACCAGTATAGAAAGCATCAAAGCCAGCATATTCAGAGTGCTCAACTTTACGTTCTCCAAGTTCAATTTGAGAAATAGTATCAAGTGAATAACTAGGTCTTGGAGCAAATACAAATTTCTTATAAACTTGCATTAAATCTATATAGAAATGACCATCTGTTTTAATACTAAATTCTAATTGATTTTGGAATTCTCTCTCTGAGTAATTCACATTACCATAATTTGACATCTGATTAGTATCCATGCCAAGATTTTTTAATCTGTTGTGAATATAAGGAAAGTCGAAGTTATTTCCATTCCAAGCATAGATAATTAATGGGTCTAATTTTTTGAATAATCCAAGATATGTTTCTATAAGATGAATTTCATCCTTGCATTTAACATATTTCACTGGATATTCAAATTGTTCTTTGTACCTAGCTTGATGTTTCCAATCTCTGAGACCCAACATAATAATCACATTTTCTTTATTATCATAGATTTGAATTAATGAGATAGGTTCTGCAGCCTTTTCTGGAACAGGAAATCCTGAACTACATGTGCCAACACGAGTTTCAATATCAAGATACCATATTTTAGGAATATTGTTATAACCATCTTCTTTATTCCAATAATTATCTCTGATATTTCTGTAATCTGGAGCAAGATAACCATAATTATCTCTTCCTTGTTTTGAACTTCCTTGTTTCTTTTCAAGTCTCACATTCTCATCAAGAATAGATGAGTATAATCCTCTTGAATTTTCCTCAAACCATTCATACGGTAAGTCTACTTTTCTTTTGATGGATCTTTGTAAATCAGTATCATATACTCTCTCAAAGAACTCAAATTTTTCACGCCATGTAGCTTCAAATTGTTTCATATCTTTCCTTTATTTGTTATTATACCATAAGTTACCTTAAATCCAGATTAACTACCAACAAATGTCTCAACATAGGTAGTCTTTGAAGAACCACTGTATCTGAAGAAGCGAGTCATTAAAGACCTACTTTCTTCTTTCTTTTAGCATTTAGTATTTTACTGATACCTTCTTCAAGAAGATAATCTTCACACGCAGTTTCAATTCTATCATTTAGTCTTTTAGATATTTCTGAACCTAAATCAGCTGGTAAAATATCATGTTGAGTGCTGTATAATTCATTGAACTCTTTTTCACTAAGCTTATTACTTAACCAGATAGCAAGTGCTTCAGCTTTATCTAGAGATCTTAGTTCTAAGATATTGAATAATCTTCCTTTTCTGAGTAATGCACTATCAATATCATCGTACCTTTGATTAGTTGTTATAATAAATTTAGTATGATTTTTCTCTACACCATCAGTAAATGATAAAAATTGATTAAGAAAATCATTCTTTGTTTTATCCTCTGCTGTTTGTAGTTCAGCATCTCTCTTAGTGAGCATATAATCCAAATCATCAATAATCACAAAATCATAGAGACCTTTTTCTAATTGTCTCCAGAATTTATCATCTGAAAGTACTTCAGTTGATTTTACATATCCAGCACTGATGTATTGTTCTTCTAAACCTGGGTTATCTTTCTGTTTATCATACGGTAAAAGTTGAGTATTTTGAAATGCAAATTTAAGTGCTAAAGAACTTAATTTTGATTTACCAATTCCAGGTTCACCAACTAATAATAGAATATTTTCATCACCAGTAAAAAATTGCTCAAACATTACATCTGTTTTGATATAAGGATAATACAACTCAGAAATATAATTAAAATCTTCAAGTGTTTTAACTTTTGAATTGCTATCAACTTGATTACCATTCATAAAATAACTAGTATAAAAACATTCAACACCTGAACTTGGTTCAGTGTATTTCATATAAATTTTAAATGCATCTTCAGAAACTTTTTCTGTCTTTGTGTAAAAATCCATTAATATATCAATTTTATTACCTCTAACATAGATAATCATATTTTCACTGATGTATTTGTAAAAGACATTATTCTTAGATCTGCTATAATCATATTTTGTAAAGTTCTCTGTTTGGTTTAAATCAGAAATAAAGCTATTTAGCTTTTCAGCTTTCATATCAAGATTTTCAATCGGAAAAACATATCCTTCTTTGAAATCGTTATAAATTATTATAGCATCATCAATACCCAATTCATCTTGATTGTGTTGAACCGTGAAATGAATATTATTTTCCATTTTTATCCTTTTTAAGCACTTTTTTATTTTGTGCTGATTTTTCTTTTAGAACTCTAATTATACCACCTATAAGAACCATAAGTTCAATAGGCCAAATTAATGAGCCATAAATGTCTTTCTTTGAAATATCAACTCCATTAAATCCTGAAATAAATGCATTCAATAATATGAAGATTGAAGCTATTATAAAATAACCTATTACATATACCATTTTAACTCCTTAATCTTATTAATTCAGTCAGACAAGCTGCCAAATTTAAATTTTTATCACGCACTGAATCTGACATATGTTGATACTTAGCTATAATTAAAATAACTTGTGGATAGTTCTCTTGATTGAAGTATTTACCAGCATTTTTATACAAATAACTATACATATTATCAGGTGCATTCAATTTATTTATTTCAAGTATCATATCATTAAATGTCTGAATAGAAACTAATTTCATAACTTTATCAAACACATTTACATCATCAAGTTCACTTTCAGAAACTTTAAACATTCCATCTTTACTGAACTTTTGAAGAGCACCAATCATAGATCTAATTCTTGGATAGTAAGTGTTAATTACAGGAATTAAGTCTTTAGGTTCATATGTAATTTTCTCATTATCTAAAATCCATCTCAATCTTTCAAAGATAGGTTTTACCATAACTTCTTTACTGAATGAATTAAAATCATACACTTCAAGTCTATCTAATAATGGCTGGATAATTTTTTCTTTGTAGTTACCCGTGAAGATAAATCTACAATTAGCACTGTATTCATCAATAAATCCACGGAATGCAGCCTGTCCATCTTTTGAAAAGTGGTCGAACTCATCCATTACAACTATTTTGATATTATCATCAAAAGAAGACTGAGAAGCAAAATTAGCAATCTTTCCTCTAAGAACATCAATACCTTTTTCCATACTGGCATTAATCCATAGTGCTTCACCACCAATTTCTTTGATAATAGCGTGAGCAGAACTTGATTTTCCTGTACCTGGAAGGTTAGAAAATAATCCAATATTTGGAATATCTTGTGTTTTTATATAAGTGGCTAATTTTGTTTTTATTTCTTCTGGGAGTACTAAATCATCAATACAAGATGGTTTATATCTTTCGTAAAATACAGATTTACTCATGTCAAACTGTTTCATTTCTTTCCTTTAGTTGTTTAAATGTATTATATCACTTTTGTTATTAATATTTAGAATGCATGTGATATTTAGATGTGTACCAGTTGTGAGCTGTTCGCATAGCACATTCAAGTGTAGTTTCTAAAACATCATTGAGTTCATCACTCCATTTAACAAATTTATAACCATTATCTTGAATTTCAGTTCTTAATAACTCAAATCTAGCCGAGTCTTCATAAATATAATTACTATCACATGGTTCTATATAATCTTTAGTGGGATTTTTCTCATAAGTTTTAATTTCGTTGAAAGCTTCTTTGAGCTCATCTGCAGTACATTGAATAGTTTGTCCGTTCAAAATTATTTCGTAAATATCATTTCCTATGTAAGTCATATCGGTTCCTTTTGTTGTTATAGTATATTATACCATAAGTAACCTTAAAGTAATATTTTTAATTAACACTTAAGTGTTAATTAATGCTTTTTTGAAGTCTGCTTTATACCAGTTAGCCTGTGCTTCAGGTGACATATCTTTAGTGAATTTACCATCAATAATACTACCAACTCTTGAGTCAATTTCTTCTTGAACTTCAGATTGAACAATATCAGGATTATAACCAGATTTTCTAATAGTACCTGTAGCAAATACTTTTATGTCTCCACAAGCATCAGCTACTCTTTCACCATCAAAAGGTGCTATTGGTTCACTGTAATCTTGAACTTTATTAAGACCTTCATCTTCAATTATTTGAGCAAGCATAGTAATATTACCATTATAAATTGCCTCACAAATCAATTTAGCAAATGGTCTAGCTTCTTTAGATTTTTTAAGAGTCATAGCTTCAATTACTTCTTCAACTATATAACTCATCTCATTTTCTATTTGAACCTCTTCAGGTTTACAAATCAATCCTCTTTCTTCATTCCATTTTACAATTTTTTGTGATTCAGTAAGTTCTTGCATATTTTCCCTTAGTAACTTTTACATTTATTTTGTCTTTCAGCTATATCAACATTATAGTAATATCCATCAGTGTATTTACTATTTGCTATATAATCCTCAAAACTTGGAGCATCTGCTTTCCATTTTAGATAAACATCTCCATTTACATCTAAAAAGCACAATATTATATAATCTATTTCATGGGAATTTTCTAAAAAGTACTCATAGTTTTTGAAATTCCACCACTTAGCATTAATTATAGTATGTTTGATTTCATATATTCCACCATTAGTTCCAATAGCATCATACTTAGCATTCTCAAATGGTGATTGTTCAAGCTTTAAAGCTTGACAAGCAATTCTTTCAACTGCTTCACCACTAACTGTTTGCTCAAGAATTTCAGCAAAAGATCTATTATTAGTTTTATATTGTTTAGCCATCTCAAAACACTCTTCATAAAAATCAGTGTTATTTTTAAGATGATTTATATTCCCAAGAAATAACATTATATTATCTCATCAATTAAGCCAAGTCTTTTAGCATCTTCAGCACCTAGATAGTAGTCTCTTTTAGCTCTTTCAATTTCTTCATCTGATAGTTTACCTTTTGAATATTCTTGCATCTGAGTCATCATAAGATTCTGAAGAAATTTTGTTTCCTCAAGGTCAATTATCTGATCATGAACTGTTCCGCCAGTGCCTGAAGATACTGAGTGTATCATTATTCTAGCATTTTTTGTAGCTTTTCTAGTTCCAGTTCCACAAGCTAATAGGTAAGCACCCATACTTGCACATAATCCTAGACCTATTGTATTTACTTTACATGGTAACTTATCAATGACATCTTTAATTGCTAAACCATCATATACAGAACCACCCGGTGATTTGATATATAAGTCTATCGGTTTTTCTTGATTATCACTTGACAACCATAATAATTGCATAATCACAACATCAGCACTGAAGTCATCTACATCACCACCAAAATAAACTAATCTATCTTGGAGTAATTTAGTTGGTAAATCAAATGCTCGTGAACTTCTGCCGGTTGTTTCTATAATACTAGGTATTAACATTATTTTTCCTTTGGAGTTTCGTAGTATTTTTTGTACTCATTAATAATTATTCTTTGAGAATTAGTGAAATTTCTTAGTTTCACTGCATTATTACTAAGATTTATGTAATTGTCATCATCCAACCCAAAAAGAACCGGGTCAATATTTGCTTTTTTCATAACTGCAAATATTTCTTTATAATTATCTTCAGTTATTAGAACCCATTTTACACCTTCCAGCTTTGGAATACTAGGTGTTTTAAGTGCTAAATGAACTTTTTCCTCACATTCAGTTTTGACTTTTACCGGTTCTGGATCATTCCAGAAACAACCACTAAGGAAGAATGGAATTGTTGATACTATCAATAAGGTCTTGACATTCATTATTCTTTTCTCCTTTTAGCATAGGTGAACCCATAGCAATTTCAGTACATCTAATTGAATTCTGAGTACCTCTGTTCACTAATCTTTCAACCAGAACTGGTTTTACAGTAGCAATACTTCCGATGTCTCTTGTAGTTCCCTTAGCAGTTACTTTAAATTTTTCATTTAATTTTCTAAGATCTTGTTTTTGTGAGTCAATCACTGATTGTAATCTTGAATTAGCAAGTCGAGTTAACTCAAATTCTTTTTTAACTGTAGTGATGGTGGATTGTTGTACTTGTATTTGTTCCTTAAGAACATCTGTATTTGCTTTATGAATGGCTATATCAGCTTTTAGTTCACTGATATACCACAAAGCACCCATTGTCATAGCAACTATTAAAGCAATTGCTATATATTTAATAAAACCAGTGCTTAAACCAAACATGATTTATTCTTTAGTTTCTTCTTGAACCTGCACTTGAACTTCTTCTAAGTTTTGAGTTTCAATAGATAATTCTTCATACAATCTCGTTTTTGCGATTTCACCAATACTTGCTTCAAGTTTGTGTCTGTTGATTGTATCTTCAACTTTTTTAATATCCTGAAACAGATTAATTGATTTTTCTGTTAGAGACCCAACTGAATAATGTTTCTCTCCAATCTTTATAACCTTTGGAGCTTCTTGTGTAGTTTCTGTTTTCTTTGACATGTTTTTCCTTTGTGTTTTAATTTAAATAATTATATCAAAACTTTAGTTAAAAAAACTAAAGTCTTTGTAGCTGTTTGATAATTCTTTTAAATAAGTTTTTGTTATTTAGTTCTTTATCAATTTTAACAAGTTTTGAGTAACCTTGTGTATTTGTTTCTTGAAAACCTTTGATAAAAGCAGCCGAGATTTCAAGTTCAAGACTGTAAAGAAAAGCAACCATTGGTAATGAGTCAGCTGGATCTTCATCAATATATTTTTTAACAATATTATCAGCCATATCTTTTTTCTGAATTGCTTCCATTTTTGATGTATAATCATTAATTAAGTCACCGAGTTCTTCAATTGTTTGAACTTTATCTTTGTTTTCTTCAACAAAAGTTTCAATGTTCTCAATAGTGATTACATTAGCATAATCTTTCATGAAGATAAGAAATTGGCCTGCTAATTCAGAACCAATTTTTCCTTTGAAAATATCAAAGTGAATTTCTTTTGGAATATCATCAATAATATTAATAAAATTAGATAATTTAGCCCAAGATCTTGGTGTAGCACCTCTACCACTTGTAGCACCATTATTTGGTGTACCACCTGTAGCACCATTATTTGGTGAGCCACCTGTACCACCATTTTTTGGTTGCCAAAATAATCTATCTGGGTATTCTTTGATGAAATCAAGAACCATTGGATTTAATTTTTCTTTTTTACCCCAGTTCAGCCAAGCATAAACATCAGCTTCAACATTAATGTGTAAAAATCTATCTAGAAGTGCCGGGTCAAGTTCATCAACTTGGTACTCATCAGCAGGATTGATAGCAGCCACAATCATAGTTCTGTTACCTTGAACTTCAGGTAATAAATGTTCATGGATTTGTTTTTCAAGAACTAGCTGAAGTGCTGATTGTCTAACATCAATTGGTGCTCTGTTTAGCTCATCAAGAAATAAAATTGTAGGAATTCCTTCCTCAGCTTTTTCATAAATTCTTTGTAACCAAACGGGTGTAGACCATGTAGTTAAACTTTTTCCATTTTTCTCAATCATATGTGGAATACCAATTAAATCTCCCACCTCTTGGTGAGATAAAAATAATTCTTCAAGATGATAGCCGTTCTCCTTAGCGAATTGCTTAACAATTGTTGATTTTCCAATACCGTGTTGTCCTTCCATGATAACAGTATCATCAGCCATTGTTGCAGCAAGTATCACTTTCTTTGCAGAGTTAATATCCATTTTAATCCATCCTTTAGTTGTTATATACTTATATTATACCATAAGTATCCTTTAAGCTACCTTAATATCTTAAATCTTTCTTTGTTATATTTAGCAAACATGTTCACTGAATCTCTGATACTTTCAGGTGCTCCTTCAGCAATAAGTGTAGTTATCAACTGATTCTTATTTTGCGGTTGTGGAATCTCTAGTTTTTCTTGTTGAACTTCTAAATCTTTCAGTTGAACATTCTCAGTCTTAGTAAAATTAGTTATGATATATGGTTTCTCATTAATAACAATTGCTGAAACTTCATTTATATCTAGAACTTTACTATATTCAGTTTCTCCAAAAACAATATAAAGAATTATTTCTCCGTGTTCATCTATGTAACTTTGTTCTAAAGTCCATTCTTTGAAATCCAGAGGTATTAAGTCTGGAAATCTTTTTAGAACTTCTGGAGGAAGATAAACATCCCAGTTATCATTATTGAATAACACTAGTTTAAATTCTTGTTGATTCTGAATTAGATTTGTGATGAGTTGCTTTGCAGCAATTCCCATAGTTGTATTAATTTCCATGACTAGTCCTCTATGTATAGATTATTTATTTCTCTGTAAATTAGCTCAGCGTTAAAAACATATCTGATAATATAATCTGGAATATGTGTTTGAGTTTTAATTATTGCTTCAATATGTTTATTACTCATATCTTTAAGTTTTACTTTGTGATAATCTTCATCTCCATTTTTACCATAAGTACCCCAGTCATAAACTTCTCTTATTTCTTCAATAGGAGTTTCAGTTGTTATGTTTACCTTTTCATCTGTTAAAAGTGAAAAATCACCAACGAGTCTTGTGTATTCAGACCCCCCATCTAAGCAAATTCTTTTGCCATCAATTTCATGACAGACCATGTCATGAACACCATTTGATGAAAGTATAGTTCCATCAATCAATTTAATTCTGGAGATTATTATTTGTTCTTCCATTATTTCATTCCTTTTTTGCGTTTACGGTTTTTCTTTTTTATTTCAAATCTAATTTCTTTCCTTATAAGAGCTATTAACTGGTGATGTGCATCGGTCCCATAATATGATATTAAACTATTATAAACATCTTTAGCGTATTGTATCTTAAGTTTTCTTTTAGAGTTAATCATTATTTCATTCCTATAATGTTTTGTATTTTTCAATAAATTCGTCTATGGTTATTGATGTAGTAAATGTATTATTTACGTTTTGCCATATATTACTAGAAAAAGCTAATTTGGTCCAAATTAATTCACTCTCAGTATCCCAGAGTGTATTCATCATAATACCACCAATATTACATTTACTTCTATATATCGGTTGCTCATTATCCTCAAGAACTCTTTTTAATTTTATTCTATCGGATAATGTAGAACCTCTCATTTCAATTACATGTTCTTGCATTATTTCTTTCCTTTTTTGTACTTGGATTTTTGTTATTGTGATTTTCATTATATTTCCTGTTCTACAAAAGTTCTATTAATAAGACTACTTGCATCTTTCCACTTCTTATAACCAGTTGTATTCTTTACAAATACTTTTGAGTTCAATGGAAATCTTTCATTTATTTTAATTGACTCAACAACACCATCCATAAATCCTGCTCCATTTGGAAAAGAAACTATATCACCAACATTTATAGGATTTCCATAATAATCAATAACTTCCATTATTTTCTCCAATTAACATTAATACCCATGGTATTAATCATTTGATTATTCCAATAACTACAGATATATCCATCAAATTTTAACTTTCTCATAGCAATCAAAACAATTTTCTCTGAATGTGCCATGTTCTCATAATTAAATGGTTCGTAGTCATAACAAATAAGTGTTTCAAACTTACCTCTTTTAGCAACACCTTCAATTATAGACAAAGATGTTTCATATAATTCTTGACTTTTATCTTGTATATCAGTTTGTAATGTATATGCATCAGATGTATTTTTGTTTTCACTGATTTCTCTAGCTTCATTTGGTGTCATTTTAATCTCCTTTAGATATTACCACAAGCTGCTTCTTCAGCATGGTAATCTCTAATATCTTGGCGTCTTTGAGCAGATATAGAATAAGGAACTTCATTTGAGTCACCAAATTCAACCTCTCTACCAACTTCAAGACGTGAAAATCTATCAATTTCATTAGATGGAAGTACCACAGTTCTTTCATTGTTTGAAAAAGTAACCTCAGTTTCAGTGATTTCAGTAATTTGTAAAAACATTTGTTATCCTTTATTTGTTATAGTATATTATACCATAAGTAATATTAAAGTAAGTTTAAATTACAGCTGAATTAAACAAAATCTTATATCTTTTATAAAATACCATGTAATTAAAAAAAGAGTTGCCAAGGATGGCCCATTAAGAACATAAAAGGAGTTTATTATGTCATTTCAAATTAACACAAACACTGCAGCGAATTTCGCTAACTACTACGGAAAATTAAATAACTTAGCTATAGACAAAGCTATGGAACAATTAAGTTCAGGACTTGCTATCAATCGTGCATCTGATAATGCTTCGGGTATGACTATTGCTAATCAATTAAGATCTCAGCACCACGGATTAGCTCAAGCTAATAAAAATGCAGGTGACGCAGTTGGACTAGTTAAAATTGCTGATGGTGCTATGGAAGAATATCAAAAAATTCTTGTAACTGCTAGAGATAAATCAGTTCAAGCTGCTTCAGATACACAAAATGCTGATTCAAGAGCTGCATTAGAAGAAGATGTTAAACAGTTGCTTCAACAAGCTGATGATATTGCCAAAACAACATCATTCAATGGTATCAAATTGCTGGATGGAACATTTACAGCTAAAAAGTTTCAAGTGGGTTCTGAGAGTGGGCAAACACTTTCTATGACTATTGCTAATACTGATATTGCTAGTCAAAGTATTGCTGATGGAGATATTGATTTAACTACACAAGCTGGTGCTGATGCTGCTGTTGTAAGTTTAGATGCTGCTATTAAAGCAATTGATAAAATTAGAAGTGGAATAGGTAGTACACAAAATGCACTTGAAAGTAGAATGAGAGTAAATGAAAATACTCAAATCAATGTTCAAGCAGCTGAGAGTAATATTAGAGATGTTGATTATGCTGCAGTTCAAACTGAACTAAGTAAAAATACAGTTAAATCACAAGCTAATGCTTTTGCATTAACACAAAGTATGCAAATACAACAAATGGTTTTACAACTTTTAAGATAACCTTTTGGTTATCTTAATCTACTTTATTTTTCTTATTTTAGTACTATTATAGATTAATTTTAGCAACACTTACTGTTGGTATTTTTCTATCCATTTCTCTTGAAAATGAATCCCATTCATCTTTACCCATATTAGCACTAGTAAGATATAATTCCATCTCAAATCCATTTCCATCTTTTTTAGATTTTGGATTTAAGTTAGGATCGAAAAATACACCTTTAGTATTATCTACAAAATCAAATATTTTCTTAGCGTCACCTTTCTGGTCGTATTTGATTGTAAATGTAGCGTTGCCTTTACTTTCATTCAAAAATTCTCTAAATTTCATTATAGTTCCTTAATTTTAGTGTATTTATATATCTAAAAAACCATCCAAAATATCAATAACATTTTGATATCTATCATCTGACATTTCAATATTAGCAAGTGATAATCTTCTACCTATTTCATTATATAATCCGGCAATTTCTTCAGAGTCAGGTTTAGTAAAATCAAGCATATTAATCATTTCACGAAGTGCTTCAAGTATCTGAGAAGTCATTTCTAATTTTGTTTTGAGGTCTGGAAGAGGTAATTTTCCCTTCTTTTGTTTGAGGTTCAAGTCTTTTATCTTACGTACTTTTTTACGCATTAAGATAAAAGCTTGTTCTAAAAAGGATAAAGTACTCATGTCATTATAAGTATTGTACATATTAATCCTTCCTGTCAAATCACTTAGGATTCTTTCTTAAATAAATGGAATTTCTCATTCTCAAGGTATTTTTCAATAATGCTTCCTGGAACTTCTTTAATATTCATCCAAACACCACTTGGCATTTTAGCCATAAGTTTACCTTTAGATCTGAGCTTGATAATTTTCTTAGGATCTAAAACCTTATCACTAGGTGTTAAATCAAGTGTAGCTAAATCAATATCAGTTTTATAAAATACTGTTTGAATATCTAAACTTCCCCAGCCAGGAATACCTGAACGACAATAAGGTACTTCATAACCGTTCTTATAAGTTACCATGAATTCATAGAAACCATCTATCATTATTTTTGATACTGTACCTGGACCATACACTAGTCCAAATACTGAATCTCCTATTTCTACTTTGTTAAAATATGCACTCATCTATTTCTCCAATATTGGTCAAGAAATTCTTTAATTTCTTTTATGTTTTCTGTTGTAGCTTCTTGTTCAAGTAACTGTGATGCTCTTTTATAAGCAGCACCTCCAGCAGCAAGAACCGCTTTTAATTCTATCAATAGTGATAATAAATCTTTAGTTATCATAACTTAATAGCCTCAATTTCTTTCACAAGTGCATCTTTATCAGAGTACTTGAACATTTTAGCTACAACATCCAGCATTTTATCACTGAAGCCTGAAACTTCAAGAATATCATGGTCTAATGTCATTGGTGTGCCACCACCATAACCTTGTAGATTCCAGAATAGAACTTTAACTTTTGGGTTAATTTTTCTATATTCTTTAACCATGTCTTTGAATTCTTTTCTATTATTACCCCAGCCTCTTCCAATATCGTACATTTGCATATCAGTGAAAATCACTAATTTATCAACTACAGTTTTTGAGTCTATTAAACCTTTGATTGCAGCCCATACATCAGTACCACCACCTTGAGTGTTAGTATTTTTGATAAATGACATTGGTTTTTCATCAACAGAAATTTCTCTAGCTCTATCAGCCCATAAATATCCAACAGTATTAGCTTTATCAAGACCACATAGCATTGAAGCCATTAAAGTCTTACCAATCATAAATGGTTGTGTGCTAGTCATATCACCTTCATTACCATAAAACCCACCCATTGAACCAGATTCATCAAGTAACAGTGCTACTCTTTCACCTTGTTCAACAATTGGAACATTTCTAGCTGAGATAATAAAACCATCTTCAATTGCTTGAAGTAATTTTTTGTTATCAATTCTATCCATATCTATTTTTTCAACCATAGAATATGCTTGAGTAAATCTGAATGGTAGAACTCTTGAGTTTAAACATGCTTTTTCATTTCTTAATAAAGAACATAACATATTAATTGTTTCTGAGTCTGCACCAGCTTCAATTATATTTTTCATATTTTTTAAAGCAGCCATGTAACCAAGTTTTCTATTTGCTAACATTACTTTGTAATTTTGAGCACGTGCTTCACCAGTACTTCCAGCATTAACAGTTTGAGCTGTAGCAATGTTTTCTAAAGTACCTTCAATAACTTTCTTGAAGATTTCTTGGTCTTCAAATCTTTTTGGTGATGGGTGAGTTAATTTCACAACATCTCTAAGTTTTACTTCAGAACGTTCACCAGCATATTTTTTCATTTGGTATGCATCGAACTTAGTTTCTAAAGCATCTTTGAATGCTCTACGAACTGAGTTAGGTAACATTTTACCTTTGTTTCTTGAGTTCCACAGTGATAAAATCTCTGTCATATCATCTGGTCTAACTAGAGTTTTTGTAATAGCAGATCTTAAGTAAGATGAACCTTTTACATTTTCTGCTAAGATACCAGCCATATAGTGAGAAATTGAACGTAAGTTACCTTCATTTCTTGTGTAAATCATTGCTTTAGCTACAAATTCTGAAACATCACTATTTGAAATAAGTGCTTCTACTCTAGCTAATCTATCAGTCTCTTTTTCGTAATAAGAGTCTCCATTAATCATAGAGTTCAATACAACTGTAGCAATTTCTTGCTTAATGTTATCTCTTGAGTAAGATACACCACCTGCCATGTTAACTGAGTCTGGTTTTCTACCAGCTGTTGTTGTGTTGTTAAATTTTGACATTTTTCAATCCTTTTTAGTTCTTAAAATTTAAGACAAATTCCTTCATTGTAATTTGCTTATTAATAACAGATGAGAAGCGCTAAAGATGTGATTAGTAAATTCCATTATTTGCGATGTAATCTTTAACTATAATGCTGTTATTAATAAACAAACTATTTGTTCACTTAGCAATATTAGATAGAAACGAATAAGAGTAGATAGGCAACCATGCTTCAATATCCGGAATCGAACCAGAACGTGTTTATTCAAATTAAGCGATGTAATCTTATTCTATAATTCTAACATTGATAAGTGAACTGTAAGATAAAACCAATAAAGATGTTTATTCAATATTAAGTTTGCGATGTAATCTTTATTTTTAATTCTTACTGTATGCATTAAATGCATATTACAATGTTTGATGAAATCACAAAAGGGTTCCTATAACGTTCTCTAAATCTCCGTGTCATTAGCCGTTTCAGATAAAGAGTAGGTACGGTTAGTGTAACGTCCTAACGACCGTCTTGGTTTCTTTTAACAATTCCTTACGATTAAGAATTATCACTTTTTACCTTGATTTAGCTTTAAAAGCAGTTAGGGTTTATTATGATAATTCAAAGGTTTTTTAAACCTGTTCGGCTGTCACCAAGCAGACCACAAAGCCGAGTTCATAGTATGATCTCATTTAATTATTTGCGATGTAATCTTTTGTTGTAATTCAAACATTGTAATATGAATTTAAATTATTTATAATTATATCATATTATTGGTTAATAAACAAAGGATGAGCGTCGATCCCACAACTTACGTTGCCATTGCCAACCACGGGTCATTTAACATCATAGAACTCTATCCTCGAGGTTTCAAGTTCAGTGATTCTGGACTTATACCAGTACCTTTGTTTGTTACAGTATAATTATACCATATTATTTATTAAAATATCCTTTAATTTCTTCAAAATTAACAAATTTGTAATCATTTACATCAAGATTAACGTTGAAGTATCTTGGATCTTCAGTGTTGACCACAGTAATAAATGGTCTCCAATTGTCATCATAATTCTGGAACTTCTTTTCAATTTGAACCTTTTCTAAGTGCAAATGCCCATGAACGTTCCCATATCTTTCTCTAAGTTCCTGCGGATGAATAGGAGCATGACTAAGCCAAGTATTTTTATAGCTGAATAATGGTAATTGAATTTCAAAGATATCTTCTTTATACAGTTTCATAGAGTCATGGTTTCCCATTACCAATTTAATTCGGCACTTTTTCTTTGATAATCTTTGGATATATTCATCGTAGTGGTCTCCGTCAAAAAGAAAATCACCCAAAATAAAAAGAATATCTCTCTTTCCAAGTTCAAGAATTTTATCAATAATATAGTCATCATGTGACTTCATATCTTTGAATGGTTCTCTGTATTTTGGAATAGCTCTGTGACCTAAATGCAGGTCAGATGTGAAGTAAACCATTTTCTATCCTCTGTATTGTGTTTCCTTGATATTTGAGATAATTTTATTATAAAATTTCTCATCAAATGTAGCAGTGAACCCAGCCATATCTCTTTGAAAAAATTGCCATTTTTCATGAATATAATCTGAGTTAGCATGTGGTACAGCAGCTAAAAGTGCTTCTTTAAATACATCATAATGTACACCATTATAAAGATATTTGTAAATAATTCGGTATTCGTTGTATTCAAACATATTAATCCTTTATTTGTTATAGTATATTATACCATAAGTAACATTAAAGTAAGTTTAATCTTCTCTTCTTCTTCTTAATTTGTTTTTCTTTTCAATTACTAATCTATCAACTGCTTTAAACATATCGTTGAAATTATCATAATCAGCACTACAAACACCAGCACAAGTTGCATTTTGAATTTCTATATCTTCAATTTTTTCAAAAAAGAGCGCGCAGAACTCATCACCACCAATTCTGTAAACTTCCCAAGTTCCGGAATAATGTTGTAAATCATATGCAACTTGTTTAACTAAAGAATCTCCAGCACTATAACCTTTTTTTCTATTTGTAGAATGTAAGCCATTAACATCAGCCATAACTAACCAAAATCTTTGTTTAGTCATTTTGTGCATAGTTTCTACTTCAAAATCATATCGTTGTTTCAATCCAGTTAAGTGGTCAAATTTGTATAATCTTACAATATTTTGCCAGTGATTAATTAAAGAACAAGTGTTAGCATCTTCACATTTATACATTTCATCTACAGTCATTAATTTCCTTTATTTTAATTCATAAACACCAAGTTCATCAGCTGTGCTAAATCTATCAAAGCCAAATTCACAGAAAATGGTATAATTTTTTCCTTTTACTTTAACATTAGTGTCTACTTCCAGATTATGACAGAATTTTTTGATTTTAACTATAACCTCTTTATCTGTTGTTTCAAAAGCTAAAATATCTCCACCTTTGTATCCATTGAATGTTTTTAAACTTTCAATATCAAGCTCGATAGCATATTTTATCAGTGATTTCATATCTGGATTATACATATCTTATCCCTTAATTAACTTAGCTTTCAACAGAAAATCTTTTCTATTTTTCTGTATTAAATTTTCAGCTATTTTTATTTGAGTTTCAGCTTTCTTACATTTTTCATAAGCTTCAAGCCGAGCATCTTTAATCATATTACTTGTTAATAGCAATATGATTATTCCACTAACTGCACTACCAAAAAGAAAAGAAACTAAAGCAGTATTGAACATCTTTTCTTTGATTATATTTTGAACAACCTCTGTGTGAGCCTCAGTACTAATTATCATTTTAGCCCTTTATTTGAACTAAAATAACATCAGTTATAGGAACACCGGCAAATCCAGTTTCAGTAACTAATTGAATATCAGTTTCATTCGCTGATTTGACTTCGTATCTTTCATTTTCTTTTAAAATAGGGTGTTTCCCTAAGTATAAAACTATATCACCTTCTTTCATATCAATCCTTTTAATTATAGTTATATTATATCAAGTTAACCTTAATATAAGATTAATGTTTTGGTCTAGATTTAGTTACTTCAGCAAACTCATCTTTGTTGATATACCAAAATGGTTTAGTACCATCATCAAACTTCATTTTACCGAAGTCACTAGGATGAGTGGTAATATGTGCTATCAATCTATACATATTTGTCATATTTGAAGTATCCCATGCATCATCTCTTCTTGCTCTCAAGAATAAAAGTAATGGTGTTAAAATTACACCAAGTAAAAAAGCTAATATAGCTATTATAACATATTCCATTTTATCTCCTTATTTACATTCTTTTCTAAATTTTTCAAATTCTGGATAATCAATTCCGCATTTATTTCGGCAGAATTTATTAACCTTTTCTTCAAATTCTTTATGGACTGCACTAACTGCAATATCAAGATCTAATAGTGAATTAAGATTATTTTGATGGGTAGTCTTGAGTTTACAAACTATCTCATCTAAACACTTAAGCATTTCTTCTATTGGAAATTCTTTTTTGATATGTTTGCATGTGTTACAGTCATTACATTCCATAATATTTCTTCAAATGTATATTGGGTATTTATATAAGTTTTGTGATGGAACCCCTGGAAGGAATCGAACCTTCTCTTTCGGCTTCGAAGGCCAAAGTCTAATCCTCTAGCAAGGGCATAAGGAGCTCTCTGTAGGAATCGAACCTATTGATAGTAACACCATCTTCCCAGTGAGTTCTGGATTATCCGGATAAACAAGAATTATTCATTATCTGGTGTAGTTACTTGCAGAAAGCATGAAGCTTGGAGACCAAAAACTCCAAGAAATTTTACGGTTGCTGCTTCTTCGGCTCAGGCTCCGATGGTTTTATACCTAATTTAAGCATTAGTGCTGTGACTGTTATTTTACAATAAGTCGCTGTGGTAAGATACTCATTTGTCTTGGGTTCCCGCTTTATTGAATCTTTGACCCGCTTATAAAAGCATTTTAAGATCTATCTCACAGTAGGCGCTGATTGCCTAATTGTATCTGAACCACTTTATTTTGAAAAATAAAGAAAACATTGTTGAACTATTATACAATAAATAGCTCAATTATATTTTCAAATAAGCAGAATTAATTCTGCTTAAATTGTTTATAATACATACAGTTACAATTTTTATTTAATAACTCATTAGTATGATATTTTATCTGAGATTTATTATAAGCCTCTTGACCTCTTTTTTCTTGAATAGCTTTTGCATAACTATTTCTTTCATCCCAATGAACCTTACAAGCTACAGATGGTTTTGTTGAATTTATTTCTGAATTCCCAAAAGCCACAGATGGTAATACAATAAATGCTGTTATCAGCATACCTACTAAATATCTTAATATATTTTTCATTTATAATCCTTTTTTATTTTATTTATAATTATATAATATAAAAGATTAATTATTTTGAGTAACGGTCGGCTGCACAACTAGCAGCCCAAGCGTTAGGTTTACAAACTGGTTCTACTCCAACCATTCCCCAGATCATACCTTTTGCAGCTCCGTGAGCAACATTTGAACCCGTTCCTTGAATTGGATTAACATCAATATGTATCTCGAACTCTCGTTCTAGTAAAATATCTTCAAGAGCATTATAAACTTCAGTTACCATTGTAACTTCTCTCATCATTCTTTGGAATGGTCTTGATAAGTTACTATCTTCAATTTTTTCATAAGAAACATCAGCAAATACTTTTGCTCCCTTTCCAACACCATTTTCGTCAATATAATGCACACAGATTACTGTAGCAAATTTAACTTTTTTCTTTCTTAATCTTTGTGAGTCGACACCAAGATAAACTACACATTCAGGTCTTTCTTGAATGAATTCTTTAATATATGTTAATTCTTTTTCTGAGTACATTATACCTCCTTTAAAATTGTATCGTAAACAGTATAATTCGGGCTATATCTAGTATGAGCAACAATATCCGAGCCATTTAAGCTATATTGATATTTATCTCCGTTGTGATTGACTAGACATTCAACTGCCATTCCTACACCTGCAGATCTGCTAACTCCAGCTGCACAGTGAATTAAGAATTGTTTGTCTTTATTTTTAAGGATAAAATCTCTAATTATATTTCCTTGTTCTTGAGAGATAACTTCTGTATCTCCCATGGTACTTTCAATATCCCAGAAATTAATCTGAAGAACATCACTGAACCCTTGAATTTTTGATTCTGGGTGAGGTAATTTATCTGGGTCACGAATACTAATCAATACAGTACCATCTTTTTCAAGAAGATCTTTATTGTAAAAATCAAGATATTCTGTTTCACCTATAATAGCATAGATAACTTTATTTTGAACTGTATTCATAAGTATTCCTTTTTATTTTTTGGAGCACAGTGTGAGAATCGAACTCACGAACGACGGGTTTGCAATCCGTGCCATTAGCCATTTTGGTAACTGTGCGTGGAGGAAACTATGGGAATCGAACCCATCAGGCTTTTACACCCCAAAGTTTAGCAAACTTCTTATGCACCTTGCATGCAGCTTCCACATTGGATTTTTTGGGGCGATTACTGGGGATTGAACCCAGATACCCGGCTTCACAGGCCAGGACTTTAACCAATTAAGATATAAACGCCATATATTTAGTTCCAACATTTTACCTCTAGTTGGAAATTGAGGTTTCTCTAGTTTTTGAAGAATCACTAATTATGACTTACAAGATGACTAATCTAGCAGTATCACGTTCACTATCTTCTTAGAGAGGACATTTAGAAAGCCGGTCAAGGAAAACATCAACCCCTATATAAAATCTCTTTGAAATCTTATATAGAAGTTAAGCACCGAGATAATTGATAAATCCTGCAGAATTCATATTTTATCTCTTGAGTTAAATCGCATTGGTTCCTGATTTAAAGGGTTTGCGCCCCATTTTTCTAGTTGGCGGATTTGCACCTCACCCTTTGATTAACTCCAAAAAACCTACTATGGAATTGAACCACTTTTAACATCACGAATGTTGTTGGCACCAAGCTACTTAAATCTTATCTAAGAAATAAGTTTGTAGGTTTTTTGGAATTAATATAGTTTTGTTTTTATTGGTTCATATGTGTATTTCTCACCGTTGAACATTTCCTCAGTGTATTTTGTATTTTTGATAAATTCTTTAGCATCTTTAAGTTTTTGAAAACATTTAACTTTTCTATCAGTTTTTACCATATAAACATACATAATCTATCCTTTGTGTTTCTCTTTACGAGAATATTTTGTTTTGTCTTTTATCACTTTAGTTCTGAGATTAATCTCACGTTTAAAGTTCTTTACAATGTTTAAATCTCTCATTTTATTTCCTGTATAATCTTTTTAACTATATAATCTAATTCATCTTCTGAAAATCCTTCATTTATCATTGTGTTTTCGTGAAGTTTTATCTCTTCAGCATTATCTTTAGTTCTGTTAGAATTATATTTTAGCCAAAAATCTTTATATTCTTTAATTAGTGTTGCCTTATTCATTTTATTTCCTTAATATTTCTAACACGTTCTTTAACTTGTTGAATTATCAAATACCAACCTGATAGCAAACCCATTACCGTAATACTAAATGGAAAAAGAACTAATTTGAATGAGTCAAAATATCCTATCCCAATAGAACATAATGTAATCAATAATATAGTAAATAATATTTTCTTTTTAGCCTCTTCATAAACCTCAACAGTTTCTTGAAGTAAATCAAGTTGAACTTTTGACATTTTCTTTATTTCAGTTTCAGTTATCATTTTGTATTCCTTTATTTGTTATAGTATATTATACCATAAGTAATATTAAATACAGATTAAATTTTTAAATTGGTACCCCCGGCAGGACTCGAACCTGCATAAGCTTTCGCCACGCATTAGAAGTGCGTTTTTCATCCAGTTGAAACACGAGGGCATATTGGTTGACAGACAGAGATTTGAACTCTGATTTGTACCCTTATGAGGGGCGGGCATTACCATTATGCTACCTGTCAATACGATTGTCTTTGTAAATTACTAAACTTGGACAGTTTAAAGAATACATGACTACTTTGTGTAATGGAAGAAGAGGTAGTGAAACTCTTTTACACATTTCATAGATATCTTTTGTCTAATCAAATATCTCGGATACTCTCCCTAATATTCTTTAAACTGTTCAAAAATGGTTGCTACGGTTCTAGACTTTTACTAGACGTTTCGAAGATAGTATTTAACATAGCAGCAAAACTATCACGTGTTTTCTTTTTATAAAAATTCTAAAAGCATTCAACAAGAAATTCACTGATTTTATTCATGAATTATTACAGTTTCATTCAATTTTTGATAAGCTTTCAACTTTCCTCGGGCTTGATCCGGGCAGCTACTACTAACTTAAAATTTAAATACTTTATAAAATCTTTATTCCAGTAACACAAAGAGCTACTTTGTGCTAATTTACAACTCGCTGGTCCAAGATACCCGAGTATTTGAGTGATTAACTCAATGAAATTGTCTTTCCAATTTCATAATAAGATGAATATCACGAGCTTTCCCTGGTAAGGTGCTTTGAGACTTCTTTCTTATACTACTTTATCGAGGGGATTATCAAGCTACCACACTTGATATCTTTCCTAACAACTTCATTGAATTAATCGTCCTATATAATTCCCATAAATGGGTATAGTCATAATTCAATTTCGTAAAGCCTAATCATTCACAAGCGTCCTAGGTCATTAATTAGTTGTTTGTTAGAATCAGTTTCTTTGACTACACCAGAGGCACAGGTTCATCGATAACTTAGATGGGCTCGAACCACCAACTTTTCGGCTCCTGCCGAACGCTCTATCCGTTTATAGCTATAAGTGCGTGACCTATCTAACAATCTTTACTAGGTTATTTGAGTTAATTACTCTCAGATAACTTTAAATAACTCAAAAAATTGAACTATTTAAAGATATCCTTTATTTGTTTGTTACTTATATTATACCAAAAGTAACCTTAATTCTTTATTAATTTTTTCATTTAATTATGGTACTGGCGGTGGGAGTCGAACCCACAGATTTCAAGTTTTAAGCCTGTTGCCTAGACCGTTCGGCTACGCCAGCATATTTTTTGGTGCCCCGTGAAGGAATCGAACCTTCGACCATAAGGAACGGGCCTAAACCGCATGACTTCACCAACTTGTCAAACAGGGCACATATTTTTGGTACTTGTGATAGGAATTGAACCTACAAATCCTTCCTTGTAAGGGAAGTGTCTTACCATTAGACGCTACACAAGCATATTGGTGGACCCACCAGGTATCGAACCTGGTTCTCTGAGTTAAAAGCTCAGTACTTCACCATTAAAGTTTTAGGTCCTTTTAATGGTGCATCCGGTGAGATTTGAACTCACATTTTTCCGGTTAAAAGCCGGGTACCATAACCGTTAGGTGACGGATGCGATTTTACATTTATCTTTGTTTTAAATCGCATCCTAGAAATGATTTTATCTAAGCAACGATTATGATTTTTCCAATCTTCATAATGTTTCTATTTCCTTTTTTAATTGGTCTTTTAGTTTCTTACGAGCTTTCTTATTCATAAGTTTTACTATTTTACCGTTCTTTCTCGAATCATTGCAACAAGGGCAATGAAAACCACCAGGTCCCATTTGTGAGTGTTGTTCTTTTCTGAACAAATCCATAATATTTCCAGGTAACTATAAATTTAACTTAGTTAGAAGTTACCTATACAAATTCATCATTTTTCATATTTTCTAAATGTTTTCTGATATATCTCATAAACATCATTGCCTTATCTTCAGCTTTGAAGGTACCATCACCAGTATCCTCAATTGGAACTGGAAATAAGAAACCATTTTCAGCTGAATACCATAATTCTTTCTTTCTGTAGTACTCAAATTTAACTCTTTTGTTATCTTTGACCATATCTTTAAGAATTGGTGTATTCATTGTTTATCCTTTTTTAGTTCTATATAAGCACATTTAAAGCCTGTGCTTATAATAAAAATAAATGGTGCGAATGACAGGAATTGAACCTGCGACCTCTTGTTCCCAAAACAAGCGACTTACCACTAGCCTACATTCACATGGTGCTCCCCAGAGGAATTGAACCTCTACCTCAGGATTTTCAGTCCAGCGAACAGTCACCAGATATTCGAGAGGAGCATGGAGGAGACAGTCGGACTTGAACCGACACACCGCCTTACTCAGACGATGACTAGTTTTCAAGACTAGGCCGATACGCAATTTCGGTTGATGTCTCCATAAATTTTGAAGTTTTGAAAGTATAGGAATTAAATAATCAGAGGAAGAATGATTAATTAAGAGATTCCTAAGGCTTTCAAAAATACTTCTGAAAAGCCTCAGGATTTGAGGTTTTTAAGAAATATTCTCTGGTAGTTTCAGGACTATACACGACGGTCTAAAACTAGGTGTAAGTGATAAATGTAAATGTTTTAAACTTTTCATAGTGTGTCCTTTTTATTTTTTAATTTTGGAGCGGATACCGAGAATCGAACTCGGGTATCTGGTTTGGAAGACCAGCACATAATGCCATTCTGTCATATCCGCGTTTGGCGGAACTGATGGGTTCTGACCCCACTACCTCTCCCTTGACAGGGGAGCGCTCTACCGATTGAGCTACAATTCCTTGGTCCTCCGTACAGGTAACGATCCTGTGTCTATCGCTTATCAAGCGATTGCTCTGCCTTTGAGCTAACGAAGATTAATGGTGCTGGATACAGGGGTCGAACCTGTAGTCTCTTGGTTACAAATCAAGTGCATTAGCCAATTTTGCTAATCCAGCATTGGTGATTCCTAGGGGAATTGAACCCCTCTCTGCGAATTGAAAGTACGCTGACCTTACCGATAGTCGAAGGAACCTTTTTTTATTATGGTGGAGCCTGGTGGATTCGAACCACTCCCGCTAAGACATGATTTACAGTCATGCTGCTATATCCTAATAGCTTTCAGTCTCCATTTTGGCACCGATATGAGGAATCGAACCCCAGTCAACGGGTTTGGAATCCGTTGTTCTACCATTGAACTATATCGATATATTGGTCGCGTAACCTGGAATCGAGCCAGGCTATTTCCGGATATGAACCAGAATTGTCACCTTAACTTACGCGATGGATGAGATATCAGGGCTCGAACCTGAAATAGCTGAGTCAAAGTCAGCTGTGTTGCCATTACACTATATCTCAATATTGGTTGCAGCGGGTTGGAATTGAACCAACAATGTCCGGGTTATGAGCCCAGATTGCGACCTTCGCTCCCTGCATATATGGTGGAGAATATGAGTAACGATCTCATTCTTCCGCGTTGCAAACGCAGAGTCCGACCCATCCGGATTCCCCATTGGCTGTAATAGTAGGATTCGAACCTACAGTATCATTTCTGATGACCGGTTAACAGCCGGCTGCCTTACCATTCGGCGCATATTACAATATAAAATTATAAAAATCAAGACAAAGACGAAAAAGAGTTGTGGGTTTCCCCGCAGGATTTGAACCTGATAATTTCATTAAAAGTGAAGTGCTTTATCATTAAGCGCGATGTAATCTTTTTCTATAGTTCTTAACAATTATAATTTAAATTTGATCTGTTAAACTTATTTTGAAGAATCAATTCTCCATAAGCTTAATTGATAAAATTTGAGCACACAGCTAAACTAAAAAAGGGGTTGAACAGCAATTTAGCCATCCAACCCCTTATGAGAAATATTTTAATTTCTATTTAGGTCAGATGACTTCCTCTCGCAAACCCTTGCTCAAGAATACTATTATCTTTTGGAGAATACGTAGGTACATTAATCGACGTAGTACACATATCTATATTACATGTATGCCATAAGTTAGCAGTGTTAATGTCTGTATAAGTTACAGTTGCCATAGTATTTCCTTTTATTTTATTTTTAATTTATTTATATTATTATATCCAAAGTTTGTTTAAGATAACCTTAAATTTCAAAAGAATTTCAAAATTTCTTACAAAGATTGGATATAATTTGTTTATGTATGTATTATACCATACAAAAGGTTAAAATAACCTTAATTTTTCAAAAGATTTAAAAATAAATCCTTTGAATTTGTTTATGTATGTATTATACCATAAAATTAGTTAATATTTTATGGATTTGTGATAGTTGTAGTTGTACCATCAGTTGTCACATCTGTTGGCTGCGTTGAAGTTGTAGTGGTAGTATTACTTGTATTATCAACACTTGTGTTATCAACACTTGTACTTGTTGTAGTTACTGTAGTATCTGTTACATCATTACTATCGTTTCTATAATTACTTGTATAAGCACCAACTTGAGCTGTATTTCCACTTGTTATGCTTTCAATCTGAGTTGATTGTGCTCTATTAGAACTATCAAGTGATTTGTAGTTATAGTGCATACCTGCTACCATACCGGCAACTGGAACTATAGTCTGAGCCCACTGTAAAGCAACTTCACTATTTGTTTTAGGTCTTTGAATCTGAGCTAATTCCGGTAATTTTTTAGGTTTAACTATCTTTATTTCACCCTTAAAATCTCCATTGAAAGTAACACTTTCATTCTCAACTCCAGAATAAGACTTCATATATGAGTCATTTTGTTGTTGAACTGCTTGATAATATAATGTATCGCTCTTAGAGCTACATCCAGTCAGTAATAAAAGTGCTACAGCACTTAAACTTAAAAATATTTTCATTTGTATCTCCGTATTAAATTTTTTTTTTGTTAGAAATTTAATACGCTGGGAGGAGAATTTTTATGAATATCTACATACTTCTTCATGAGATTTACAATAAAGAAATCTAAAACACTTAAAGAAAAATATGTTTTACTTAATATCTCAATATATGTTTCTATCTTTTTAAGAATAAAAATGCTAGCATTTTTATATCTTTTTGTAGCAATAATTTTATGTGTTCCAAAGAATTTAGCTAATGTGAATTCTTTAGGTTGTAAATTATTGTAAGTGCTATTAACAACTCCTTCACTTCTATCAATAGGATATAAGAGGGTGTTGTCACATTCTATAAGAACATAATTTTCAGGATTTTTTAATATATACTCATATGTTTCTTTAGAAATTGTATAATCATCATCAAAAATTATTTCTGTTGCATCTATTACAACTTCTGGATCTGATAGATAAAGTTCATAATCGTATATATTCATAACTGTCTCTTGTTTTAAGCCATAGATAAAGCTATAGCTTCTGTTTCTTTATTTCTGCGAGTCCATCCTCTACCAAATGTTTCAAATGTTTTTAGTGACTCATAAAAATCTTGTCTTTTTTTACAATAAACTTTAATAAGATTATCAGTACCTATTTTAGTATTTGCTTCTTGGATTGATTTTAACGTATTTGGCCCAATAGCACCATCTGCAGTACAATCAACTATTTCTTGAAGTTTTTTAGCTGCTCGTGATGGTCCTGAGTTTACAGCCCAGTCAAAAACACATAGGTCTAAACCATTAGGTAAGTCGTCACCTTTTATCTTATCCCAGTAGTTTTTTCTATAGATAGGTGCTACATCATCAAATGTAAGTCCTCTCATTTCTGCTTCAGTTGACTCTCTACCAATCCATTTGTCATAAACTTTCTTAGTAACACCTTTGTTAGTCATTCCACCTGGGTCTTTAGGGTGATTAACAAATCCGCCCTCATGCTCAAGAATAATGTCCAGACATTTATAGTAGTTTCCCGTCATTGATAAATCCTTTTTTATATATTTATCAAATGAGTCTCTCTGGAAAAGTTTCTTTAATAGCTTCAATAATTTCATCTTCTCTGAACTCCTTACCATTTACTTTAAATACAGTGCCTTCTAAGTTAACATAGTTAACTGAATTATTAACTACTCTAATACTTGCATTAAAAAGTGTTGAAAATTTATAAAGATCTTTTTGTTCTCTGAATTCAATTTTATTTTCTTTCAGTAACTCATCAGCTAATTCTCTGGCTAATTCTCTTTTAATCATGTGTTTATGGTCAACTGAACCTTCCATCACATCTTCAGAAACTTCTCTAGTAACATGTATTACCTCAACAGATTCCATTCTTGTTTCTCTGTTCCATCCATCTTCTTCTCTAAATGGATTTCCAGTCATATCATATGTCATTGAATACATTAGATAAAATCCTCCGGATAGTCTTCTTTTGCTAATTCAAAGAGTACTTTTAACATTGAGCTGAATTGCTTACCTGTTACTGTTATATCACCAACTTTCAAAGTTGAATCTTCATTGAGTTCTAAAGTTGCTGGTTCTAGTTTATCACTTAAAGATGCTTGCACAGTCCCTTGTGTAGATACAGTATTCCAATTACTTCCATTATAAACTGCTATATCACCAACATTACTTGTATTATATGCCTCTGCTATCATTTCTTTCCTTTTTAAATATATAAATCTGGAAAATTTTCCAGAGAATCTTGCATTAAGTCCTGTATATCTTGTATCTCAGACTCTAATTTTGCTAAATCTTTTTTAAGTTTTGAAAACTCAGAAAGTTTATGACTGAGAATGTTCTTAAAAAATTTAGCTTCTGCTTCTTCTGGTGTTTCAGAATATTCTTGTAGTCTTTTACTATCTATCTTTTGTGTAGAGCCTGTTTTTTCACTTCTGATTAGGTGATTACCATTTACTAAATTATCAATATAAGTAAATTCAGTACAACCTATACTAAAGTCAAAATACAGATATATTTTTTGATTGATTTTAAACATACAGTTCCTTTGATAAAATATTATATCAAAATGTTATTTAATGTTCTGAGGAATTCTAGGAGTAAATCCTAGAATTTGTAAGTCATAATGAGATTAGTAACGTTTATTCTGTTTATTTTTTCAGCTCTGAGTGATTGCTCAACAGGTACAGTTAAACCAGGATTACCGATTTTACCTTCTCGTTTCATTTCAACCATTTCATGTGATAATCTAAACCTTAGATTTTCATTAACTATCCATCCAACTTGTATATAATAACTATTATCTCTAATGTTATAGAATTGATTATTTTTACCTAAGTAAAAAGTTCCTTGATTACCAGAAATATAATTTCCATAAGTTCTCATCCATTCTGCATTTATAAAGAATTCTTTAGTACCAATATCAAAATCCTGTCTTACACCTAACATGTGAGCAGCACCATAAGATTTTTGATCTTCAAGAGCAAAATTATCTGGATATTTAGATTTAACTATTTCGCCATAATAACTTGCTGGTAAACCATAATCATTATCTGAGAAATAAGTATTATAAATCTCATCTTTTGAATCACTTTGTTTACCATCCCAGAAACAACCAGCAGCTGTTCCGTATAAACTTAAACCAGAATTTTCAGAGTCATCCCATGAAATAGTTGCACCTATTAGATGATCTTCTGCCAATCGTTTTTGATTATATCTAATATCATTATAAAGATATTCAGAAATAATTTCCCATTTTTCAATTTTATATGTGTTAATTAAAAAGATACTATAAGCATCTTTTCTCAGTGTAGAGTCAATATAATTTCCAGTATTAACAATTAGGTGGTAAGGAGTACCTGCACCAAATATTGTTTTTGAATTACCGTATCTGTGAACCACAAATACAGAAGTCAGAACTGAGTCATTAATTAATAGAACACCTTCTCCATCTTCGATGTAGTCGTCATTAAACTTCGTAGGACTTGAATTACTAAATGGTAGAACTCCAGCACCTATACTCCAGTTACCTACAGTATAAGTTGCATATAAACTTCTGAACCAAACATCATAGCTGTCAAAAGGTTCAGACCAATTTCTATATTTAATTGGTTCATTAGAATTAGTTCCGTACTTATAAGCAAAAGGTGTTGCTTGAAAGTGGAAATTTCCATTGTTATAGTCTATATTCAATTGTAAAGTCTGAGTATAAATTTGTTCAGACTTTTTACCTTTTACTATATCATTTGTTTCATAATTAGATAATATAGTAGTTGTTTTACCAGTAAAATCCCATTCGTTAGCCTGAATACCTGACATAAGCATAATTAAGAGTAATAAACTTTTCATTTGATACTCCTAGAACGATTGCTCTGAGTACTCAGATATTCTTTTAGAGTTCTGACTTCATCATCTGATAAATTATAACCGTGTTCTTTTAATTTATCTTTAGAATTCAAGAGTCTAATCCAACCTTTGTGAGATTTTGCATCCAAGTCAATATTGTGCTTTAAGATGACTAACTCACCATCTGATTGAAGACTTATAACAACAAAAATTGTTAAAATAAAGTTCTTCATTTATACCTTCTTTGACTTTATCGAGAGTTCAATAGTAGTTCCAATATTTGAAGTTTCAACAACTTTAACTGACCCACCACTATTTTCAAGGACATGTTTATTAAGATACATCCCATTCCCTCTTGTTGTATTTATACCCCGTTTTGTACTGAAGTTAGGTTTAAAAATATTCTCAATAGCATGTTTTGGTATTCCATTCCCATCATCTAAAATTCTAATAAAAACTTTATCAGATGTGGTTCTATCAAGAATGATATGTACAGCAGTAGCATTTGCTTCAATTGAATTTTTAATGTGATTAATTAGAATACTTAATAAATCTTCATTCTTTAATGTTCCGCATAATTTATAATCTTTTAATTTATCATCAATGAAACACATAAAATCTTGTGTACTTACTCTAACCATTCTGAAAGCACCTTTTACTATATCATATAGTGATTTATTTCCGTTACTGTATCTTAAGTGCTTAAAACCTTTCATTTTTTCAAGTACAGAATAAATTAACTGAGAAGATGCTTTTATTTGCAGAAAATCTTCATTGAGATTGATTAAATCTTGGTCTATTTGTCTATTTGAGGATCTATCCTCGAGATATTCTAGAACTTTATTATGTATTTTTTCAATACTATTATCTAGAACTTCAAGTGGAGTATTTAATTCATGATGAATATTTTCAGTAATTAATATCATTGACTTATTTTGAAGAAGTGCTTCTTCACCAGCCATTGATGTCATAATCATATTCTTTTCTTTTCTTAAACTTATCATAAGTGCTGACATATAAGTAAGTATCATTAGCGGTATAATTACTTCTGCTAAAATTAATGCTTGAGAAGTAAAGTTTGTAGTATCTAAAATATAATAACTTTTGCTTTGAGGTTCAAATGTAGCAAAGTGATATTCATCTTTATAATCTATTATGTAAATATTTGAGAATTTAAACACATCAAAATTTATTTTATTTGTATAAGTTTTCAGAATATTATTATTCATTTTATAAAGCTTAAATTTATTGTCAATCACATAAGTACATTCTGCTACTCTACATAATTGTTCTTTATCAAGTTCATCGTACTCATATATATTTTGAGTCTGTTGTTTATTAATATATCCAACATGTGTATTAAATGCTGAGAATGTAAAAATAATAGCTATTAATATAGTAGCTATTATATAAACAAAAAGTGAAATAGTATGTCTTTTTACAATTCCTAAGATCGGTGTTTTCAAAATTTACCCTTTAGTTAGTTTCCTGTAAATTTCTTTCCTTCTGTCTTTCATACCAAGTGATGTTTTATAAATGATATGTTGTTTTATATCAGTTCCGTGAATTGCATAGAACTCATCTATTATTTTCTTGTTTGAGTTGATATATGTATTTAAAGTATTTCCAGTATAGAAAATAAATTTTAGATCTTTATTATGATTATATAAAAGTTCAAATGCATCTACACCAGTGTATTTAATTGTTTTTTCACCATCAGTTTTGCTGCCACCAAATGTAATATCAATAATAGCATAATCAAACTTATAGTTATCAATAATACTTTCAAGATGAAAAACTGCATGTCTTCCACAAATAGAAACAATATTAACATCAAAATCTTTATCTTCTCTTAAAAATTTTATATCATCTTTAAGAAAATTTAATACACCTGGATTATCATCAATAATCAATAAAGTCTTTCTTTTAGGGTCATGCTCAGGGCATTCTTCTAATATAAAATCACATGGTTCATCATTTAAAGGAAAATATCTACATTCTTTACCTTCAGAACAATTGGAACAAGTTTCTGTCTTTTTCTTTTCCTTGAAAATGCTACTTGCTAAATTATTTGTTGGAAGTTCTTTTTTCTTAAAAATATCAAAAAAACTCATTTTTTATCCTTAGAAGGCCAAACTTTATCTATCACATAAGTTGATATTTGTGGTTGTACCATTGCTGTTAATGAAACAATTATTACTGCCAGAATAATCCCTATAAATTTATAATCACTTTTTATTATTTCAATCCATGATTTATTTTCTGTAGGCTTGTGAGCAGTAATAGTTATGTCATCTCTAGTAAGAAGTTCTTTTATCATTTCTTTCTTTAATTCAACTAAAGAATTAAAAGAATCTATCACTACCTCAGAAAAAATTGTTTGTCTTGTTTCTACTTTATCATTTACAAAGATAATGAATTCTAAAAGTTCTGCATGTTCGGGATATCTTGATGATAGTTTTATTATTTCTTTATTTAATGTTATTGTGTCTGTATTGAGATGCTGAAGTTGAGTATTGAAGTCAATTTGAAGTTTCTCTAGAGACTCTGAAATTTCCCGAATTGTTAAACTTTTCATTCATATTTCTCCTTTTGATTTATATGTTATTTATATAAACAGTTCAGGGTACTCATTCATGATATCTTCATAGAATTTTTGATTATCTTCAGCTAAGTAGAGTTTTCTATTTAAAGCATGTTCATCAGTTAATAACCATAAGTTATCTTTGATTACATTAAAGATATATTCTTTAGCTTTTTTGTAAGATTTGAACTTTTTGTACACATCTCCATTTTCAAGACTATAAGACGTTCTATAATCTATTTTCTTAAAGTTAGATCTTTGTGAAGGTGTTACATAGTGAGCATAATATTCCCAGTGAAAATTCTTCCCTTGATATTTATGAATTCCTTCACCGTATTTTGAGCCATAAAATAAAGATATGTACTTGTCTTTTCGCTTCATTCCTTTGAGTCCGTGGCCAAAGAAATTGACTATGTATGTATCATTCTTTTCAGTTTTTGTAGTTTTCATATAAAATACTCCGGAAATTGATCTAGTACATCTATATTGAAATTCCACTGAGTAAAAATTACTTTTGCAGCTTCAAGGGGAAAATTGGAACCATGAGAAGTAATTCTGATAATATCATTACATTCAGAATCATTTCCCATTTCTCCAGAAATGTAGCACTTAAGTTGGTTCATTATTTGGTCATAAACAAGAACAATTCCACAGTTATTGTACCATCTAATAGTAATAAATCTGATATGTGGAAAATTAATAGGTTCAAGAAATTTCATATTTTATCCTTTATTGATACATTATATCATAATATCCTTAAAGTCAGATAAATAACTCCGGGTACTCTTCTATAACATTATCATAATCTGTGTAAAACCTATCTAGTACTTCTAGACTTTTTAATTTTTGAGGAATTGAATATTCAAAAGGACCGATAATCTTAACACCAATAATACTAAGATCTTCATTGAAGTATCTAAGAACATAATTCAATATTCTAATATCGTAAAGATATGCTTTATTTTTTTCTGTGAGGATATTTATAGAACAATAATCAACTGTACATGTATGAAGTCCAAAATTTCTTAAATATTTTAGAGAACTTGGCTCCAAAGTCCAATTATTAATCAAAGAAAAAATAGTAGGTGTTTGAGCAGCTACAGGAAATTGATATGATATATATTCATCATTATGTGTCCAGTCGTTCTTGATATGGGTATAGAAGTTGTTTCCTTCATACAATCCTCCAGTTACAGTAATAACTTTAGTTTCAAAGTTGTATTCAATCATACAAATAACTCCGGATGGTCGTCCATTATTTGTTCTAAGCCTGGATTTTTATCATAAAGCAGTTCAAAAGTGATATTAAAACCTGATATTTCACCTAATGTCCAGATTTCTTGTGGTTCACTATTATCAATATCTTTAACAATCCAGATGTCTTTTATATTCCAAAAATCTTTTTTATCGTTTTGTTCAAGTAATTCACTAATACTTGTCCACTTTTCATCTGCTTCATCTAATTTAATTAGATATACTTCACCAACTTTCATACAAAATCCTCTGGATAGACATCAGCACATTCTTCAAGTGTAGCATATACCTCATCATCTTGACACTCAAATAAATTATCAATAACAGTATCATAGAACATTGTATCTGTTCTTTCATTTCCTCTTGTGCAACACAAAAATTCTGTATCATTCATTCTAACAACTCTGTAGATCTTTCTAGATAATTTACCATTATATGTACTTCTGAAAGTTATCCAGTGTCCTATTTTGACATCGTATCTATCATTAATCATAGGAACAACTCAGGATTGGAATCTTTAAGATCTTCAGAATTAAATCCATATAATTCCTGCATTAATTGGTCTAGAATATTTTCTTTAATTCCTAGTATCGTACTTCTATTTGATATAATTTCAACTGTCACTTTTTGAACAGCACCATCTCTTACTTCTGAAGAAATAGATAAAAAAGGTGCTAACTCTTCATTTGACATAATCATATGAACTCCTCTGGGTACTCATCTTTAAGTTCTTCATATTTTACCATGATAGGTGATATTACTATATAGAGATCTTTCATAAGTGAGAAATAGTATTCTTTAGCGTGATATTCTTTAACAAAATACTTAACATTATCTTGATTATCTGGGTGATGTGATAGCTGAGTATAAACTAGTTCAGTATTAATTTTAACATTATAATCCAAAAATGGAATATCATTCCTGAAATAAACTGCAAAAAATTTGAACTCAACACCAGCTGATAATAGATCCAGTATAGAACTTTCTTTCACTGAGTGAACCAGAAGTGATTTTGTTTTACCACTTGGTAACATATTAGCAGCATTTAGTTTTGTTCTATTTTGAGACCACTCTGTTTCCTTACGTATGTTGTGTGATGATATAAGTGCTGCCATTAAATGAAGTCCTCTGGATGAGTGTCCATTAGTCTTTCAATTCTAGTAATATGTTTTTCTATCTTTTTTGATTGATTCTTTTTTTGGAATCTTTCAATTAATCTTTCAGACTGTTGAACTTGTGCTTGTACTAAATTAAGTTCTCCAAATCGAGTAACAGTAAATGGAAAGTGATTATCACATTTCCATTTATCAGCTGCAGCTGCACCAGTCCTATATGAGTGAAGTTCTGAAAAATCAAATTGATAGTACACATTTGGACCTTTATCAAAATTTCCGATACTTGTTATATTTTGTACTGTTATCATAATTACTCCTTCAACTGAAAAGCTTTTGATAAGCCTGTATTCATAATATCTAGGATTTTTCCTTCTTTTTCTATCAACCAGATAACTTTTTTACCTGTATCTAAAAAACGTTGAGCATCACTATCAGAAATATATCCATCAGTAGTAACTACTATTGCTTGAAAATCAAGTTTATGTTTTTTAGCAGTTTCAAGTGCCGGAGATAATACAGTTCCACCTTGAGCTTTTCTTTCTATAAGTTTTGTTTTCTTTTCAAGTTTTTCAGGTGGAAACGGATTTGAGTCAACTTGGATTAAATCAACAGCAGTTTTAGTAATATCACAAATATGTTGAACTTCACCCCATAAAGCTAAAAGTGCTGTATCTGAAACTGAACCACTTACATCTGAAACAACAAGAAGATTGAACATTCTATCTTTAGTTTTCCCTCTTAAGTCAGTTCTTTGTGGAAATCTTCTATCACTTCTCATAATAGTACTTCGTTTACCAACTTTCTTGTTACCAACAATTCCTCTGAGAACTTTTTTCCAATTCAATTCAGATTTTCTTGAGTGAATTTCTAAGAAACCGGATATACCATTAGGTATTATACCTTGAGATTTTTGAGTTTCTGATATTGATTTTTCAATCATGTTTTTAGTAATATCTTTTTGAAGTTCCTCAGAACCTTCTGATTGTCCCCATAAACTATGGTCATCTAAAAGTTTACCTCTTCCTGAACCTTCTGGTGTTCCAGGTTCTTCACCTGAACCATTACATTCAGAACATTGGTGAGATTTTCCATCGGCATCTTGTTCTTCACCAGTTCCATTACATTTTTGGCATTTATTATCTTGATTTTCCATTTCATTTTTTATTAAATCATAATATTGTTCAGATGATTTATTTTCTGGAACTTTAGCACCTGGGATTAAAGTATCTGGAAAGATTCCATAGTCTGGTAAGTGAGATCTTTCAATTAGTTGATTAATAGCACAATCAGTAGCATAATTCCAAGGCTTGTGAACACGCTCTTTTTGTCTGTTTACATGTCCGTTAAGAATGTGAAGCATTTCATGTTTAAGTATACCTAATCTTTGTTCTAACGGCAAAATATCAAATTCATTAGGATTGATGAATAACTCATAGTGGTCATCTCTAAACAGTACACCAGCAGGAGAATTTATTGAAGTATTCATTTTAACACTACATTGCCCAATTAAGTGAGCATAAAATAAATATGTTCTTGAAAAATTAATATGACTGAACATATTAGCAATAGTGTTATCAAAACCTTTTCTAAGTTCTTTGTTAGTTAAATTAGACATTGTATTCCTTTATTTGTTATAGTATATTATATCATAAGTATCCTTAAAGTCAGATAAAAAATTCTGCATTCTCATCCATGAGTTTATCTAACTCTAGTCTAATTTCTTGTAATTTATTTTTACATATTTGAACTTCGTCTTGAATAGTTTTCTCATCAGTTACAATAGAACCATTTTTATAGCTAATAACATAGCTTTGCCAATATTCAATATCCCATCTGAGTGTTTCAGCCTTAAGTAAAATACTTTTTTTCTCTTCTGGCATAGCCAGAATTTTATCTAAATTCATACCAGAACCTAGATTTGAAGTTCTGGATGTTCTTCAGCAATATGTTGCCAAATTTGGTTACAGATTTTCACATGTTTAGCTTGTGATTTAACCAGTTGAGGTTTTCTTGTAGAGTGTTTTCTATTGAACTCACCCATTTTAAGAATAAGAATTAAACCTTGCATAAATTCAAAACAGTTTTCAGCATTAATATCTTGAACTTGAAAATCAGTTTCATCAATATTAATACTTCTAGCTTTGAAACCAACTCTAGCAATTTCTCTGTATTCATCTGCATCAAGTTGAAGATTTTTCATAGCATGTAAAGTTTGAATAGCGTTTGTATAGAACTCATTAATCTCACCTTCCATGTGAGCAAGTTCCTGAGCACTTTTACCAATGTGTACTTGACGAACTTTACCAAATAACACACCTTCATGTTCAAAGTAAATACTGAACGCTAAGCGTCTGTCATAAGAGTTCTCAATAACAATATTAGTTCCCTCTCCGCATGATAAAACAGCACTATGCATATTTGAACCTTTTACATATTTAGTAGCATATAAAAAATCAAAGTTGCTTAAAGCTTCAATAAAGTCAGAAGTTTTAATTGGAACATATTTGTCCGATACATTAGGAGAAACTTTCTCCAGTTGTTTTAATTCAGTGATTGATCTGATAAATTTAGTCATTGTGTATCCTTTTTATTTGTTATGTATATTATACCATAAGTATCCTTAAATCCAGATTAATTAAACCAGATATTCTACATTTTCTTCATAAATTTTATTCCAAAGAAATTTGTTTTTATCTTTGTGTTCATTTAAAAGATAGAAGAATTCAGATAAATCTATATATTCCTCACCGACAGAAATACTATCTCTCATAAACGACTTATATTCAACAAGAACTCTACCGTGTCCAAAATCAACTAAGTTGGAGTTCAAACAAGATTTTATTGCTGGGTGTAATAGATTAATCCCTGCTTCTAGTACTGCTTGCTTAATATCTTTGAACTTTGAGACATTATATCCAAGAACATCATTATAATCTTCTAGTACAGTATCAATATTAGAATTATAATTAATATCTTCTAGCATCTCAATATTTTTAAAATTTTCAATTATCTTACCTTTGTAAGATAATAAACATATTCTGTCGTTGCTTTGAAGCACATAAAAATATCCGTTTTTCTTTACTAATCTCATTTGAACTCCTAGTTAGATAATGTCACTTCATAATTAATTTCTTGTTCTGGAGAACCATCGTACTCATCAAGACAATCATAATAATCATCATTTGTTACTTCAAAGAATTCAAGAAATCCTGAATTGTCTATAAAGAAAGCAACGGCTCTAATGTTTCTCGGAAATTTGTGTTTAAGTTGTGATTTTCCAAGTGCTAACTCATAACCTATATTTGGATTTTTTAATAAAGCACTTTGTACAGCCATAGCATCGATTCTAGGTACCCACATTTTAGTATTTAGTACAGCAGATTCAGGGATTTGCATTTGTTTCCTTTTTGTTTTAATACTATATTATACCATAAGTATCCTTAAAAAGATATAAATACAATAAACTAAAGGAAAGAAATGTACTTCATAGAAACTCAAGAACTTCAACAAATAAAATCATCAGATATATCTAAATTAAGAGAACAAATATTAAAAGAACAAAATGGGTGTTGCAAGTTATGTAAAGAACCTATTACAGAAGCAAGTGGGACATCTCTAGATCATCAACATATGACTTCAAAAGAAACAATAGGTGAAGATGGTGCTGGATTAGTTCGAGGTGTATTATGTCGTGCATGTAATGTATGGGAAGGTAAGATTTGGAATAATACTCAGAGATACAGACAACCTAAATCAGTTCAAGACAGAATTGATATGTTGGAAGCATTAGTTGAGTACTACAAAAAAGATAATTATAATTTTATACACAGTAGTGAAAAACCTAAAGAACTTCAAGTATCAAAACGCAATTATAATAAATTGAAAAAGATTTATGATAAAAGAGCTAAATTTCCTGAGTTTCCAAAAAGTGGAAAAATCACAAAGAAATTAGCTGAATTATTTGAGGAATATGAAATTCCTCCTTTTAATTAATCTTCTTCAGGTGTTTCTGGTTCTTCAGGTGTTTCTGGTTCTTCAGGTGTTTCTGGTTCTTCAGGTGTTTCTGGAACTTGGTTCTCACCCTGCTTTAAAAAATCTCTAAAATCCATATTTTCTCCTTATTTGAATTTACCAATCTTCTGGTATTTCTGTTTTAATATATTTGTGAAATTCACAATCTTTTTTAATTAAATCCTTGAAGTACACATCTGTACTTATAGCATCACCTATCAACTCTTCTGGAATATCATATTTGTTACAATAATCAAGAATTCCATCTAAAATACTTATTGATTTATCTTCTTCTTTTATTTTAATAATATATTCAATTAGCTTTTGAACTTCAGAATGATAGTCTCTTTCCTCAAAAGGAATATTTGAAATCATCTCACTTATGGTCAACATCTCTAGCCCTTATAATACTTAATTTACCAGTTAAAAATGGTTTTAACTTATCATATTCTTCAAAGTTGATAGAATATGTTTTAGGATAGATTATAGTAACAATTTTATCTTTAATTTCATTTTGTAATTCAATTATTTTTTCAAGTAATGTTCCTTCTAATTTTTCAATTTCAATAGTCTCAGTGATTCTTATTTCACCGTATTCATCATTATTATATGAGCTCATTTTATTTGACTCATTAGTTTTTATTTTGTAGTCATGCCCTACATCTTGCATATTAACATGCTTTTTAAGATTAATATTTTCTTCTTTCTTTTTACCAATAATAAAAAGAATACTGTTATGAATAATTTGACTTATATAAGCAAAAGAATTAACATTTAACCCTGTTCTTTCTGAAATCATAGTGTGGTCAAAATTATGCAAATATTTAAGAATTTTGTGAATGCTATCACTATAAAAATCATCTCTATATGTATAACCACTGAATTGAGGTTTCTTTAAAATATTTTTAACCATTAGTAATAAAATCTTTCCGAATTGCTCATAACTTTCACTGTCTGTACATGTTTGTTCTGATAATTCAATAATCTTTTCTTTGATGTTACTTTTTATAATGTTTCTTTTAGTAGGAACTTTATATTTTTTATTGTTTATTGCAGTGTGCCATTTTATGTACTTATTTATTCTTGAATTTAATTTTTCATCAGTCATGCCTTTTCTTTTATTCTTAATTCTAATTAAGAGGGACTTCAATTCAAGTTCTGAAGTATAATTATGCTTCTGTCTTTTCTTTTGTTTTTGCATTATAATCCTTATTGCATAATTCCTTTATAAATATATTATATAACACATTTTATTAAAAAACAAAGGATACTTATGAATTATAATAACTTAGCTCAGAAAACCAATTTTACAGCAGGTTCAAAACAACTTGAGCTGCTACCATTTTATTTAACAACTGTAGCAATACCTGGTCTTAACTTCAACCTTCAAGAAGTTGGAGGAAGAAGTGGCTCACGTATGAGTTTATCTGGAGATAGTGTTGAGTTCAATTCACTATCTTTTGAAATATTAATAGATGAAGACTTTAAAGTTTATAATGAATTCATGGATATTGTTTTCGACCATATTAATGTTGAAAGTGGAACCTTTGCTGATTTTTCTTTTGACTTCTGGATTGAAATCAATAACAGCAAAAGTAAACTTCTTATGAAATATGAGTTCTATAACTGTAGAATTGAGAATATCGGCGATGTTCAGTTAGATACAACCGATGATCTTACTGAACATACAATGTCTGTAGAACTAAAATATGATTATTATAAAATAATTAAACTTGGTGAAGGTGTTCCTGAATTAAGAACTAACTAATATCACTCACATATTCATTAATTTTAGATAATAAATCTACTTTATATCTATTTTCAGTTATAAATTCAACAAATTCTTTAATCTGAGATGTTGTATCTGGATAACCAGTATTATCTATATAGTACTGGAATTCAAAATCATCTAACTCAGTTTCACTTGCATGTAAATCACCAGCATTATCATACTCGTCATTTTTAATTTTTAAAGTGATAGATTTTTCAATACATTCAACTTTAAATCTGAAATCCGGAACAAGAATATAATCAACAGATGCATCATTTACTCTTTTTAGAAGTAGTTCTAACCACACATCATCTCCGAACCATTTTTTCATAGCTTCAGTTCCAAACCTTTGAAGAATAGTTCTGAAATTGATATAATCAATAACTACGGATGGTTGATTATTAGGATAAGCTTTTATTTCTAATCCATAATCTAAAGATTCATTTTTGTATTTTTCTAAATCTTCTGGTGATATATCAAATGTTTCAGAAATTATATTCTTTAGTGGTTCAGCAAAACTCATTATTTGAGTTGAGAACCCTCTTTCATCTAGTTCTTGTTTGATTAAATTAGCGTTCCAATCTTTACCACTTCTTTTCTTTCCGTTAATTAAAATAATCTGTGCCATTATGATTTAAACCCGTCACTAGTTTTTATTCCAGAAGGACTAAATACCCTGATTGTACTTTCCTCACAGTCTGAACACTTAGGTAATTTTTCTTCACTATATTCTGACATTTGCATACTTACAGATTTCTCAACATTATATTCTTTACATTTCTCATTTTTACATTTATATGCATAAAAAGCCATTCTTTATCCTTGTATTTGATTTATTCTTGTTTGCACTATTTCTATACACTTTTGTATAGCAGTGACTTCAATAAACATTATATCTCTATAAGTTTTTAGTGCTTCCATTTCTTCCTTGAGTTTGTATAACTCTTCTAGTGTTTGAAAGCCCATTAATACACCTTGTACCAAGTTATGTACTTGTTTTTTGTTATTTTAATAGCACCATCAATACTTCCATCTTCAAGACATTCTTTTGTTTCAGCATCATCAAGTAAATATACAATTGAACCTTTTACTTTTTCAATAAAATCTTGTTTAAATATAAAGAATTTTTTATCAGTGATTTTAATATCACCAGTTATAATACCAGCTTTCCTTAAATCTGCAGCACTTAAATCGTATTCAGATCTTAAAAATGTCATTGGTAATTTATCTGAAACATCTGTAAATGTGTGTTTTGCTATACCATTTTTAATATTATTTGGTAAATTAATAGATTTTGTATTAATAAAAGAACAATTATTTAACTTAACAATATCAGTCATATTTCCAACATTCTCGAACTCATTTCTAAGCATTGAAATATTAGCTATATGGATTCCCATTTTTTCAACTAACTCATTAGCTAGTATATAATCTTTAGATAAAAACATTTATTCTCCTTGTATTTTTTTGAAAGACTCAATTGCTTCTTGAACAAATTTTTGAGCAATTTCAACTGCTTCTTGTTCAGTTAGTATCTTATCATCAAAATCAATGTCTAATTGTAATTCTTCTGAACCTGCTTCTTCAATTATTGTTACTTGTATTGCATCGTTAAGAACATAAGTCTTCTCTGCCACTTTTTTAACATCATATATCATCTTCAATCCTTTTTGTTTATTATATCATAAAGATCCTTTAAAGGACCTAAATGTTGCTCTCTAAGATACATTTTAGAACATTTCTGTTAGGTTTATTTGAACTTTTAACATACTGAACATATTTTGAACCCTTTTCAGTAATTTCAAAATAATTTCTTGTTGGTGTGATTTTATAATGAATTAAACCTGCTTCAGCCATACATTGAAATGTCATGTGATATCTGTGAATATCTTTCCAAGTATATCTGAAGTTGCTGTTAACTTTAACAAGAAGATTGAAAAAGTCAGATCTTCCAGATTTTGTAATTGGTCGAGTGAAAGTGAACCTAGTCATAATATGTACCCTTTTATTTTTTAGATACTATATTATACCATAAGTATCCTTAAAAGTAAATAAAAGTTGCACATTAAGTACAACTTTCACAAACATATTCTTCACCTTCTTTTTGTTGTTTGAGGTAGTAGAAAGTTTTCATCCCGTAATGAAACCCATATAAATGTAATCTTGATAACTCAAGTAAGCTATCAGGTCTGCTAATATAAACATTTACGGATTGAGCTTGGTCGATCCATTTTTGTCTGATAGCAGCATTTCTCAGTAATGCGTATTGATTACATTCAAAATTTCTTTTGTAGTACTGATTATTTTTTCTGAAGTTAGGCACAACAGTTGGAATAGTCATTGTTCCTTCCTCTTTATAAAAGAAGTCAGCAATTGGTTCAGTACTTTCAATAGCATTTATTGCTTTACCACTTGTAGCAGTCGGAGCAATAGCCATATATTGTGCATTTCTTACACCAAATGTTCTTACCTTTTCTCTAAGGATATTCCATTTTTCTTCATCGTGTTGATAATCTGTAAGTTCAAAAGCATATTTGTTAGCTTTATCAATTGGTAAAATTCCTTTAGCCCATTCAGTTTCGTGAAATTTAGGGAATTTACCTTTTTCAATTGATAATTCTACACCAACAGAAATAATCATATAAGATAATTCATCAAATAATCTATCAGTTTCTTCAGCAGCTTCTTTACTATCAATAACTATTTTATTCAAAGCTAAATAATTTGCATAATTCAGTACACCAATACCTAAGTATCTGTACATGAGATTTGAAAATTTACCCTCTTTTACCGGATAGTTAGCAACATCAACTGTATTATCTAATGCACGGACAATTGTTCTTATCAGTGCCCATTTTTCATCTTCAGTCATATAGAACCATTTTTCAAGATTAACAGAACTTAAGTTACATAGAGCAATTTCACCTGCTTTATATCTTTTAATAATTCTGTGGTCTCCATCTTCCATAGTAACAAGTTCTTCATCAATTGGTTTTGATGCTCTACTCGGTAAAGTGATTTCAGTACATAGATTTGAACTTCCAATATATCTATTAAGAAGTGTTTGATTATTAACATTCTCTTCATGAAACAGATAAATGTTACCGGTTTCAGATCTTTCTTTCATCAACTTTTCCCAAAGTGTTCTTGCTGGGATTTTCTTTTTCTTTATAGATGGTTTATGAATATAATCGGCATATAATTTATCAAATTCCTCACCGAACTTACCAATTAACTGTGGAACATCAACAGGATCAAATAAGTAAATATCTTCATCATTTTGAACACACTCTAAGAAATATTGATTTAATTTAAGTGCATACTGTAAACCACGAGCTCTATTTTCATCTGTACCACCATTACTTTTCAGCGATAATGTATCAAAAACATCTATATGCCACCACATTGAATAAATTGCTAAAGCACCTGGTCTTTTTCCACCTTGATTCCATGCTTTCATAATTGACTCATAGAACTTAGCAAATGGTGTGTTACCAGAACTAATTCCTTGAGTTCCTTCTATATAAGAACCTTTCCCTCTTAAAGCAGTTATATCAAGTGCAGTACCACCCTTATATTTACTATAAATACCTAAGTTTTTACCAGTATCAAGAATTGAATGTGAGTCATCATCAACTGTATTCAGTACACAAGAACTTAATTGCTGTCCTGGAGTTAAAGAATTTAACATAATAGGTGTTGCAACTGTATATTCATGTTTAGAAATAGCATTATATTCTTCTACTACTCTATTAACTCTGCCTTCTTCATTAATCATAAGTGCCATAGCAACACGCATATAAGCCATCTGAGGTAATTCTAATTTCTTTGTTTTTGTATAATTCAAACAGTACTTGTCAAAGAATGTAACTAGACCTTTGTAATTAAAAAGTTTATCTCTTTCAGGTTGAATGGCTTTATTTAGTACTTCAATTTCTTCTAAACTGTATTCAGCAACTGATACTTTATCATAAATTTTATGCTCAATACCTTTTGCAAGAAAATCAGCTAAATGTGGATAGTGAACATCACCTTTAATATTATAAGTATCACGGTAGTACTCTTTCAGTTGTAAATTGGCAGCAACATCTTCCCAAAATGGTTGTAACATACTGATTTTATTAACAGCTGTAACAATCAATTGCTTATACATATCTGTAATTTTAATTTCTTTATGTAATTTAATCTCTGTATCTTTAATCAGTTCCCTAGCAGCATCAACATTTCCATTTGTAGCTTCAAGACAATCTTTATAGAGTTTATCAGGATTGAATAGTTGCTTACTTCCATTTCTTTTAATAATAGTTATCTTATTAGCTTTGATAGCATCTTGGTTACTAATATCAATTTTTTCTTTATCTTGAACAGCACTTGAAAGATTATCAAGTGAAACTTTATTATATCTTTTTTGTTTATTTCTTCTTCTTGACATTACATATCCCCAAAATTTAATTTCATTTTACCATCTGGTATATCATTTTTCATAATACCAATTGAATACACAGCTAAATCACTTTCTTGAAGTGCAGCATTATCTTTATTTAAATCTTTATAATTCTCGAACCAAGTAACAACATCAGTCTTATTAACATTATATTGTTTTGGTGCTCCGAGCTGAGATCTTCTATAATCAACATAGTATTTTAAGAAACCTTCAAAAACACCAACGGTTAAAGATGGAATATCACCTATGCTTAATAGATATTCAGCAAATTCAAGTTCATCTTTATAGACTCTATTAAATGTTGTATCAATTAAATCTTTGTACCATTCAGAAGCCATAATCTCAGAGAAACCTTCTGTTCTTTCTTTTTTAAGAATATTTAATAAACCTGCACCCATAGCAGTATGAATATCTTCATCAAAATTAATTAACTTGATTATTCTTGTAGCACCTTGAATTTTATTATTATAAGAATTATTAATCACATAAGTTACAAGAAATGATACATAAAATTTAACACCTTCTAAGGCAAAAACATTTACTAGTAATTCAAGTACAAGTTTTTTCTTTTCTTCAAGTGTATCAAGTTTATGTATTTCTTTTACTTTAGAATATAATTCAACTTCTTTATCAATTCGGTGTTGGATTTCTGGATAGTCTTTAATTTTATCAAAAATTGCTGTACTGTCTGAGAATATTCCTCTTAATATATGACTATATGAAAGTGAGTGAATTAACTCGAAGTAACCCCAAGTTTTGAACATTGCTTCAAATTCTGGGTTTGTACATAATTCAGCAATAACTTCTTCAAGTCCTGAATTTTGAGCACTATCCATAAGAGTTTGAAACAGCCAAATTCTAATCATTACTTCTTGTATGAACTCTGGTAACTCAAAAAATTTCTGAGAGTCATTACTCATTGATATTTCATTAGGATTCCAAAAAGCATTTCTTTGTTTTTCTTCTTGTATTACTGCAAATTTGTATGTTGGATTATCGTATCGTTGGAAGCCACTATATTCGCCGAAAAAAATCTTTTCTTTACTCTTATCGGGGACCAGATTATCCGTCTGGACTATTTTGTAGGACATTTTTTTCCTTTAGTATTTTATTTGTATATTATATATAAAAGTTGATTAATAAAATTAAGATATAGGGCGGAGATGCCCTATATTAAGAATAGTTGATATGCATTTGAGTTACACAAATACTGGTAATAGTAGTTTAAAATCCTCTATACTTGCTGGTTTTTCTTTTATTCCCTCAGCTATATCAATTTGTAATTGTCTTGTGAATTCCCAAACTTCAACATTGAAGTTCCATGATTTAACACAAAAGTCATAATGAGAATAAGCTGGATTATTGATATAATTAGCACAGTTATGAGCATCTTTCAATTTGATTCCATTTAATTTATTGTATTCATCAATAGGTACTTGAATATGATTTTCAATTATGAATTCATATATACTAGTTAAAGCTAATTCTAATTGCTCAGCTGTAGGATCTGGATATACTCTTTCGGGTGTATAAGATACACCCGGTTGAACCTCAATATCAGCAGGTTGAGTAGATACAGGCTTTTGTTCAACTTCAAGAAACATCTCACCTTTATTAATATGAAATTCTATAATATCATTTGTAAGAGCATCGTATGTCACTCCCGTGAATTTATTATTATTAATTACTGTATATTTCATTTATTTTCCTTAGTTAGTATAAATCACACCTTCAGATGTGAGTGTATTTGCTGTTTGAACAAGTGTTCCTGTTGATGCCATTTGGTGCATTGTTATATATGAACCACGTTCAATTTGAACTGGTCCTGTACTTAAATTAGAATATGAAATATCTATCACTGAACCATCAGTACTTCTAAGTGTCTGTGTACCTAGTGTTGATGCAGTTGTCATATCTAGATCTCTTAGTTGAATACTAGAACATTGTTGGCATTTCACATAATATGATAAGCTTGTTCCAACTACAGTCATACTATAAACAAATAATTTAGAATTACTTAAACATTCTAACCCGAACCCAATTGCTCCATTTGCATTATTAAGATTAACCGAATAAGCATAAGCAACAGAAGCACTTTCTACCTTTACTCCTCCAGATACAGCACCTGAGTTCTCTGATGAATTAATAGCACCTGCGTAGCCTAAAGAATTTGAGGTTACAGAAAAAACTGCTCCAGATGATCCCGTATTTCTTGCTCCATCTATACTTCCAGCATACAATCTTGAGCCCTTCGTAACCTTAACGATCCCCCCAGAAGCACTACAATCTTGAGCATTTATTGCACCAGTGTTAGCAGTTGAGCCTTCTTGTACAGTAAACCCAGAATTATTCCAGTCCATATTAATCGTTCCGCAATTTAAAATACCAGCATTTGTTACTAAAATTCCGGAATTTCTTATAGTATTATTGTAACCATCCATATTGATTCCATCAACACTCATTCTTCCGCCGTCTATGCTCATAAAAGCACTATTAATATTAGTAGCATCTCTTTGCATAGTAATATAAGATGCATGTATAACTCCACCATCTTGTGCATATATTCCACCACCATCAGTAGAAACAATTGTTTGAGCTTCAATATTTGAATTGGATTGAGAATACATAGTTAATGTCTCTGCTGTAAATGTTGATTTAGGTATTAAGATTGTACTTCCCTGTTTAGCACTTAAATAACAAGTTCCTTGGTCACTATTGATATTAACAAAGCTATTCTCGATAATGTACATTGTTAAATTAGCAAAGTTAGCAGCTATTTGAGGAAGAGCAGAAACACCCTCTCCGTTTAACTGAAAGGTTCCAGCAACTTGAGCATCTATAGCAGAAATCTTCACCCATGCTAAATTAGTATTATATACAGTAATTGTTTCTGTAGCATCATAACCAGCTAAAATACTAATTTCACCTAAGATCTCAGTTGTTGGAGTTCCCTTAACTAAATTAGAGAAATAAGTAATTGCTTCTGAAATTGTAGCAAAATCACCACCTGTACCGACAGTTTTAGTATCAAGAACAGTTACTGGTTCTGTTCCACCCCCAGCAGGATCTTCAGCTTGCCATCCATTTGTTGTATCAAAAGTTAGTACTTGACCATCAACCGGAATCATTGTACTGAATACATCTGAAAGATCTTTGATAGATTCTGCAGAAATATCTGTGATACCTGCTGGTAAATCTTCTGATTGCCAACCGTTTGTAGTATCAAAAGTTAGTACTTGGCCATCAGTTGGTACCATTGTGTCAAACACATCTGATAATCCAGTTAATGCTGTAGCACCACCTGTAGAAACTCCAGAAATTGCCGTAGCAATGGCAGAATCTACTTCTGTAGCACTGTAAATTCCATCACCGAATTTTTTTGATTGAGAAATATTTGCCATTAAAAATTCCTTTTTTGTTTATTTATATCTGAATATATCATACTGGTTTTGTTGGCCAGATTATATCTACCGGAAAATTAGCTTGAGAAGTAATATCTCTTAGTTCTTGTCTATAAACAGTAACCTCTGGTGTCATTGTAACATCTGATAAAGCATAAAAATCTGTTTTCGTTAATAGCTCGTTTCGTTTATTTCTTTCTTCTATTTCAAGTTGAACTAAGTTTATTTCTTCGGGTAATTTAGCTTCAACTAAATATTCTGATCTTACATAAAAATCACTTCCGAGAATATAACCATTATCTGTTACTTTTAATGTTGCAGTTTCTTTAGGTTTATCTATCAATATAAATGGTGCATATCCAAGTATATCTAGTTCTTCTATAGTGAAACTTTCTTTATTGTGTATTTCTCTAAAATTTTCTATTTGTATAGGATAATCTGAAGGAACACCAGCTTCAATTTTTATAACATAATTCATTTATTTTTCCTTTTTATATAATTTGTCATATGCAGCGTAATTACGCTGCATTAGATGGGAATAATCTTCCCACACCCCAGATAATTCTGACAGCACCTGAACCACCTGACACGGAGTTACCTCCTCCGCCACCACCATAGTTACCAGCACCAGTTCCATTGTCTCCGTTTTCACCACCTGAACCACCAAATCCAGTTGCTCCATCATTTGTTGCAGCTGCACCGTTGGCTCCTTGACCGAAGATACCAACTCCACCACCAGAGTATGACCAACCACCTCCAGCGCCACCGCCAATACCAGCTGTTGGTGCATCAACACCTTCTCCGCCGTTTCCACCGTTCCCAGAATAACCGGCAGCTCCACCACCACCTTGCCATCTTTCAACACGACCAGTAGCAGCACCAGTTCCACCGTTTCCACCACCATCACATCCAGAATGTGTTCCACCAGCACCACCTACAGATGTAGTTCCGCCATTTCCACCAGTAGCAATATAAGTACCATTAAATGAAGATTGACCACCATTTTCACTAGGAGATCCAACTGATGTATGTGAAGCACCAGCTCCAACTACAACTGTATATGATTGACCAGGAACAACTGTGATATTATTTTTATAACCGAGACCACCGCCTCCTCCACCACCGGAAACACCACCGGATACACCTGCAACATTGAGACCACCACCTCCACCACCAATAACAAGTGCTGAAACAGAAGTTACTCCAATAGGACAAACCCAAGTAAAAGTACCAGCGGTAGTATAAACATTTTCATTAATAAAAGCACCAGTTGTGTAAGTTAACATAGTTGACCAACTAGAATCTAATGCAGCACCAACATATTTTACTCTAGCAAAATAAGTTGTAGTTTCAGAGGGATTCATATAAATGATATCTGTTAGTTGAGAATTAGTTGTAATTGTATCAATTATATTACTGAACCCACTATCAGAAGCAATTTCAATCACAGAAGATACAAAAGTATCTGTTCCTGAAAATGCTGATATTGTAAATGTCATACCCTCAAGAACACCTGAAGCATTATTACTTGGAGCAGAAAAACTTGGTGCATCAATAGATACATTCAATGTATCAAATGATATAACAGCTGACCAAGAAGATACAATATTAGATGAATTATATCTCACTCTAACATAATATGTTGTTCCTATTTCTAAAGGAGTTCCCACAGTATGAGATTCTAAATCTGTACTTGCTAAATCTTCATAAACAACTGTTGTAAAACCAGCATCTGTAGCAATTTGCCAATCAGATGAAGCATGAGCTTCAGTTCCATTATATGTACTACCTTGAATTAAAGGCGATAATCCAACATCTGTAGCTGTATCAATAGGTGAAGAAATAACCGGAGTATCAACACTTGAGTTAAATGCAGTGTATCTTGGATAAATTTGTAAATATTCTAATTCATCGCCGGCATCACTTAGAATAACTTTACTTTGTATAGTTCTTGCATTAGCCGGAGCAGTTAATACAGTCTCATAATTTCTTCTTAAAGTAATATCTGTAGATACATAACTCGCATAAAATGTTTCTTCAACTAATTGAGTATATACACCACCTTCAAATTTAATATAAGTTTCATCACCAGAACCATTCGCTATGAATACACCAGTTGGTGTTTCACCAGCAGTAACGCTTGTTGTATCAACAGTAAGAACTTCTGGAGCAATACTATAAACTGCAGAAACACCTGTAGCATGAGCATCAGTCATATGTAATGTTCTACCATCTGATGAAACATACATAAATTCAGCACCATTACTTCCTGGTATAATTTGAGTAACTAGTTCAGTACTAGTACTTAAATCCCAAGTTACACCTAAAGAATATGACTTAATTTCTCTATGCCATCCATTAGTTTCATCATAACAAAAAGCACTTAAGAAAAGTTTTGTTCCATCAGGAGAAATATCTATAGCACCCGTATTATGTGAAAAGAAAGTACTAGTATCGATCTCATTTAACTTAGTTGATATTGTAGTAGGATCATAAGCTGTTGTAACAGGATATATACCAAAGATATAATAAGAAACTTTATCTCTAATGATAATTTTAGTTCCACTATCTGCCCATTTAATTTGTTCCCAAGCACCATTATCAGCAATAGTAGTTGTACCATCTCCCATATATAGAGTTTGGTTTCCACCGAAGGTAATTGCAGATGCATCAGTACCCGGCACATTTAATATAGCACTTCTATCTAGCCATACCTTTGAACCATCACCCTTAACAAAGAATCTACCAGGAACTTGTCTCCAACCACTAATTAGGTTAATTATTTCTGGAGATACAGTAACTGAAGCTGCCGTTGAAAGATTATAAGATTCTGTTAATACGATTCTGAATAACCAAGCACTATAATCTGGTGTAGTAGATGTATCTTCATGCATATACCATGCAACTAAACCATTATTGCTAAATTGAGGATCATATAATGTATAAGGATTTCCAGCTCCATTAGTTGCTGGCAATGAAGCAAAGTCATTGATATTATATTTTTCATTAAGATATAAATTTGTCATATCAAAAGCAGTGCCTTGAGATACGGTTCCACCAGTTAAAGCTAATTCTTGAACTAAACCAGCTGTAGTTCCAGTACCAGTAACTATTCCGACTGTATCAGATGTTCCTAATTTAGATGTAAGTGCTTTAAATTCATTAACAGAGCTATCAGCTAAAAGATTTTGTTGTTTCTTAGAAATATATCCAGATACAAATTCATGATAATCTCCGAGTTCTGTGTCCTGAGTATAAACAGGACTTTCTGCAATTGCTCCGGCACTAGTAGCTAAAATGTCTCCATCAGTTTTTATTGTAGCATTAGTTAAAGTAAATGTATCAAAGTTAGTATTACTATAATTGATATATGAAGCACCATATTGTTCATCTTGAACATCCACCGACAATTCAGCTGCTACAGATATCAGCATTCCTGGTTCAATAGATCCTACTGAAATTGTATGTGTTCCCGGTACCCCTGGAACAAAAGGCAATTCCCATGAAATACTTCCATTAGTTCTTGTAGCTGTTCCATCTGTTACATCAATTTTGTACTCATTTGCAGCATCATAGTCTGAGATTGTTACAGTAATTGTAGATCTTTCAACTGGATCTACTGAAGAAGTTGTAATTGTAGGAGTATCAGATTGATAAGCAGATAAATCACCACTTCCACCACTAAATCCAGCTAATGATGCATCAATAGCATCTTGTATTGAACCAGTCAAAGCAGTACTTAATGATGCTGAAACAGTTGAAGCTATCTCACTTGAACTAGATATTCCATCACCAATTTTTTTGGCTTGATTAATGTTGTTCATATATTATTCCTTTTTATTGTTATTTATAAGGAATTAATTGTATATGAAACCTCTTGATTATATCTACTTTTAAGCATTCTATTTTGTGACCCATTTAGTGAGGTGTCATCACTATAGTTGGTTCCGGAGTCTGAAATAACTGATTTTGAGTCCTGTATTACTTTCTTTAAAAGATTTTCTGGAGATAAAGTTGGGTCACTTTCTAGATATAATGCTAAAACACCAGCAACTTGTGGTGATGCCATACTTGTTCCCGATTTAGTGCCTATAGCGGTTGAACTTCCATTAAGTGAACTAGTGATTGATGTTCCAGGTGCCCAGATATTTACTGCTGGGCCATTTGTTGATAAATATTCCCTTTTATCTAATAAACCATCTTGTGAATTACTGATATTCCCAACATTAAATGATCTATCACTATAAGGTGCTCCTGGTTTAAAATAAGGTAAAGCACCTATACCAGTTGTTATAGTATTTTCGTAGTCTGTAACATCATCTGCAAGAACTTTTAAGTTTCCATTATTTCCAGCAGCAATACAAATATGAACACCAGCATCTATCATCTCATCTAACTCAACTTCATAAACAATATTTGGTGCTCCTATCTGGTGAGCTGGTCCAGTCCAATAAGCAGGAACAACTCCATAAGTATCCCAAGCTTCTTGCTCAGTTGTTATTTCTGTTCCCCATGTCCAAGCAGTTCCTCTATAAGTTCCACCTGTGATAGTTCCCTGAGTTATATTCCAATTAGAACCCCAGCTCATATTAACTACAGTTGGTCTTCCATTAGTTTTATTTAAATGCCATAATCTTATTAAGTCAAACATTTCAGAACTTCCAATTCCTGTACTGGAAGAAATACTATCAAATTTCATAGAATAAACATGAGCACCCTTAGCCCAACCATAAGTCTTACCAGCTGCTATTCCTGCAACATGTGTTCCGTGTCCATCTGTATCAGTATAAAACTCAACTGGCATTGTTCCTGGTAACCCGGACTCAAGATACCAATCTATTTGTTTTAATCTAGAGTTACCATCTTCATCTAGAAATTCTTCATGATCTGGTTGTATTCCGGTGTCATTTATTACTATATCTACACCAGTTCCATCTAGACAGTGAGTATAATCACCAGTTACAGTAGCTGCACCGGCATAAATATTGGTATCTTCAATACATCTTCTTAATCCCCAGTTTACTTGAGTATAATCTTGATAGCCTCTATAAAAATTAGCACTTTGAGCAGCATTAATTCCAATAACTATATCATCTCTTTGCTCTGGTGGAATTTCAACAGAAAGAACTCTCGGGTCTTTCTTTATTAATTCAGCTTCTTCATCAGTTAACCACCAATGGGTCATCCTTAAAGAACCTTCTCTAGCATTAGCCTTTTTTACAGCTCTATCGGGAATGTTAGGATTTGATGTTTCAATTCCTAAATCATTATCAATATCTTCAACATTATAGCCTTTTTTGCTGATAACAATATATTCTTTTTCCATTATACAGTTCCATCTAAATTAATCCAAGTACCATCTTGAAAACCTTGAAATTTATCAAGTGTACTGTTATAAACAATATCACCATTACCAGCAATTAAAGCATCTCTTTGAGCTGTAGTTAATACAGTTGGTCTAAAAGCACCACCGTGAACTCTAGTTCCATCATCTGAAGTAAAATTTATAGTAGTATTACTTGTAATACTATAAGGACCAATAGGTGCTGTGAGTTCTGAAAAACTCAAAGTACCTGCAGCAATTAAACCATTTACAGTTAAAGAATTAAAATTTGGTTCTCCAGCTGTACTCAAATCTTGGTCTATTAAATCAAGTGCATTCTTATTTAAATGTGAATGCCTCAAAGCAGTATTAGCAGAAATCTCATCATTACTTGGAAGTTCTATGGCAATTATACTTGCTACAGTGCTATTAAAATCAGAAATAGTACTTGCTAGTTGAGTTCCAGTATGATTACCTCTATTTAATAGAGTATCGTTAGTATCTAAAGTATCAAGTTTTATTTTATCTTCTGAGGATAAAAGTCCATTTACACTCTGAGTTGCAACATTATATTTAGTATCTGTGAAAACAGCATTCTGAGGAACATTTGAAAGAACTGTAAATCCATTTACATTATAAACTGTTAATACATCCCAATAAGCATCTGTACCGTTTGTTTTTAAGAATTTACCATTTTGATTTTGTTGAATTGGTAAAGCAGCATTTGCTAAATCTATATTCCCAGCACCAAGCAATGTTTCATTATTAATTGATTTTATATTTACGGTGTTGATTAAAGTATTTTGTTTAGAACTTAAAGCAGAGTTAATCTCTGCTTTTGAATATATTTCATTACCTAAATCTTTTGCATTTTCAAGATTTCCCATAAAGAACTCCTATTAAGCTATATAATCAGGAATTAAAGCTAGAATATTCTCAACACTAATAGCTGCACCTTCTGCAATAATTCTATCTTGTTCAGCTTCAAGTGTGATCCAAGTTAAAGCCGTCCAAGCACCTAGTTTTTCAGCTTCAAGTCTGTACTGATTATCATAACCAAGATATTTAGCTATTGAGTTAATATCATCATAACCTAAAGAAACTGCTTGTGAATTTAATATTTCTTTAACTTTAAATTTAATTTCTAATATAATCTCATGATTGTGTTCTTTTAAATCTTGTTCTTTCTTTAAGTTAACTATCTCAATTGGTAAAGTTTCACAGAAAGTATAAACTGTGTCGGACTCATCTGGAAGATTCGGTGATTCTTTAACCACTAAATTTCCATTAGAGCATATTCTATATGCAAAATTATTCATTATTTCTCCTTTTAATAAACACCATATTGTGTAATTAGTCCCTTAGTTGTTTGTACATCTAATGTCTGATTCATTGTAGCAGTATCACCTTCTTGAGCTCTAGCACTTATTCTTGCTGCAGCATCAACAACCATAGCATGACCACTACTTGCCCATGTTTGTCCTGACATTCTTAAATCCCAAGAAACTCTTGAAGCATTCACATCAGCAAAAATTGCTTTTATACCAGCATTTAATAATGTAGTTCCTGTATGTAAGAATGTAATGTTACACTGTTTAATGCTTAAATATGAACCATTTGTGACTAGAATCATCTCTCCACTACCATTAGCATTTGATACAGTTTCTTTGAAGCTACAAGAGGTAGCATAAACAATCGAACCATCCAAAACTTGGAAGTTCTTCGGGTTATCTTGAATAGTACAAGTGAACATTCTAACGTTGGACTTTTCTTCTATTACCAATCCAGATCCAAAATTGTCTTCCACATAAGCATTATAAAGTTGAAGTTTAGAATTAACGCACTTAATACCACCACTCCCATTGCCAGAATAGTATGAAAGTGCCCTAGTCCAAGCAGTTGAAGAACTTAAATATAATCCATATGAATCATTGTCCCTTAAACGAAATTGGGTTGTTCCCCCACTATCTAGTACAGCGTCTTCATAAAGATATATACCCATAGACCAATTTTCAACCGTCAAACTCACATCTGCAAACAATTCAGAACCAGATGTTGCCACAATTCCATAACCAGTATTAATTCCATTTATACCTTTTATTATTATTGTTCCAGATGTTTGAATTTTTGAATTATTTGTAGCAATCATGAAAACTGGTTGAGACATTCCAGTCATATCTCCAACACAAGTAAAACTCTGCCCCACAATAGGAAACTTTGATTCATTTATTGCACCAAAGACACATTCATGATCATATCTTCCAACTACTAGTGATGTAGTCAGAGGTAAAGATACGTTTGTTACAGCATCCTCTCCAACAATTTTAACAAAAGATAAATCTTTTCCACCACTCACTATAGTTTGATAATTAATAACATGTCCAGCTAAAATATTCAAAGTAAGTATTTCACCATCACTTTCATAAGTTGCATAAATATCATCTAATGCTGTTTGTAGATCAGCATAATCACCACCGGTGCCAACTGTGAAAGTTAAACCAGCAGTTACTGCTTCTTTTCCACCACCTGATTGATTTCTCAATCCTTTTGCATAATCTAAAATCATCTATTAAACTCCTGGTTTTGGATAAGTATCTTTTACAGTTTTAATACTAGTATAAAAACTACTAGTTTTAGCAGATTCTCCAAATAAACCTGCTTCTATATCTTTAAATAAATTATCTAGTTGGTCCCCTAAACTCGAATAGTTAAGTTTTCGGTTAATTATATATTGTTGATCTACTGGCGTATTAGCCATTAATATATCTAAATCTTCTTGTTTCATTTTATTCTCCTATATAACTGATAGTAATATTTGTACCAGTAGTAAAAACACCACCATTAAATCCCGGTTCTGTCACTTTTATAATATCACCAATTGAAGCATCAATAACTACACTCATTGCCCAAAAAATAGTAGATCCTATTGCAGCCTCATGTGAAGCATTTGCATCTTTTACGATATTAGCGCCTTTATAAATTCTAAAAGATCCACTTGTTGCATTAAATAAAACATAATTTATTCCAACATGAACAAGATACTTACCTGCTGTTGCGATTGTAAATAGACCTGCACTATGGGCAATTCCTGAAGCTACCTCAAGATCTCCCCAAGGAAGAGTAGCTTGCACACCATCAGTTGAACCCTTAGACCCACCATTTAAACCACCACTGTAATAGATAGCAGTTGTTGAGCCACCTGCACCGGCTACAGCTGTATCAACTTCAGATTTAGTATAAGTTGTAGCCTGAGGAGCATATGTACCTAAATCAGAAATTTGACTTTCAGTAATTGAAATCTCAGCTTGAGTAAAATGTTTAGCTGTATCAGCAATATGAGTATCAATCTGAGCATGTGTATTTGTACCGATATTATTCATAGCAGTATGATCCAGTGAAATAGCACCAATACTTTGATAAGAAATCATCTCAACTATATCACCGTCGTTTGTTCCACCACCAATAGTAACAGAAGTACCATTGGTAGCAGTAAATTCAGCTGATGGTATCTTCAGACCATTTACATAAACATCTATATATCCAACTTCATAACTTTTTGTAAAAACTGTTTGACCAGCAGTAGCAGTAAAATTAGTTTTATCATAAGCAACAGCATCTGCTGAAACAGTTCCCCAACTTGATGTTGTTCCATCAGTTGTTAAAAATTTACCTGTATTTCCAGTTTGTGATGGAAGTTCTTCCGGATGTGTAATTGTTGACCAAAGAACAGATGTTCCATCAGTACTTAAATATTTACCTGTATTACCAGTTTGAGAAGGATATTCAGCACTTCCACCACCTACAGCTTGTTCAACCCAGCTTGTAACTGTTCCATTTGTACCAAGTACTTTTCCAGCATTTCCAGTTTGAGAAGGAAGTGTATCACCAGCAGTTACATCACCAACTGGTGTGAAATCTTGAGAAATAATTTCAACAACATCTCCACCTTCAACTGCAGTATTAAGAACAATTGAAGTTCCATTTGTAGCAGTATAAGATCCAGGAGTTAATCTTAAACCATTAACAAATATATTTAAAGTATCTGGATTATAAGCTACATTAAATGTAGTAGTACTCACAGTTGGTTCAAATACATTACTTCTGTATTCTCCAATTGAAGTTCCACCACTTCCCGAAAGATCTATATCACCAATATCAGTAAATGATTGAGAAATAACTTCAACAACATCAGTGGTATCCACACCTGAGTCTAAAGTGATGCTTGTACCATTTGTAGCAGTATAAGAATCTGCAGTTAATTTGATACCATTTACATATATAGATAAAGTATCTGGATTATAATTTGTAGTTAATAATGTAGTACCATCAGAAGATATAGTAATGGTCTCTCTGTTATCAACTCCTACTATATAGCTTCCAGTTCCTGTACCGCTAGTAGTACCACTTGCTATATTTTGAACTACTGCATCATTATCAAAAATATCTTCTATTGTAGTAGTACTTAATAATCCTGTATTAGAAATTTTTGTAAATGATTTAGTCTCACCATCAAAATTTTTAACCGTAATTATTCTTCCAACAGGAACTTTATCTATTCCAGTTGATGTTTTATCATTGAATATGTAGGTTGGTGTTCTTTGAAATCCCATTTAATTCTCCTTATTTATGTTTATATTTATATTAGACTGTATATGTAATATTATTACTTCTAAGAAACTCTTTAGCTTCAGCTCTTCTAGTAATTATATCAGTAGGAATATCTATATTTTCTTCATATTTTCTGATAACATAGAAATCTGTTTCATTGAGAAATTGCTGATTACTAGAAACATCTTTTAATAGTTGTACTGAATTTTCAAATTGTTCTTTTTCAGCAACAACTTCACTTATTTGTTTTTCTTGTAATATTACAGGATTTAATTCTAAGAATTTAATAATTTTTATATAATCAGGATTTTGAGTATCTACCGGAACATACATTTTTCCATTTACTCTATATGACTCTGGTGATACTCCTTGAACTTCTGGTAAGTATTCCAATGTTTGAATATCATCACATTCATTTCTATTCATTATTTCTAATTCTTCTGGTGTTAAAATCATTTGTGCTCCTTTATGCTTTTATATAAACAGCAGAGAATGGTACTCTTCCGTATGTTACTGCAGATCCACCTGCTATTAATTCAACATATAGTTTAGGTGTTGCTAATTGAGTAAAAACTGTTGCCTTTGCCTCCATAGATTGTATATTAGAACCATCCTCAGAAGCTGCTGCACCATTAACATACTGAGCTCCCGTTGCTGGTGGGAATGGTAATGAAAAACTTACTTGAAGAACTTGTTGTCCTATATATGTTGCTGTATTCCCTGACATAAATCCTGAAATTATAACTACATCTCCATACGTTTGGTACCCATAAAAATATGTGACTCCACCAACACCAACATGCCATGTGGTAGATGGTGACCATGTTCCAGATGTTTTTGTCGCACTTCCAGCAGGTATGGTAATACTTTCTTGAGAACCATTACCTTTATATAGATAAAGTGTTTGCCCACTTATTCTTAATGCATCACTAGAGTGGAGTGCTTGAGAACTTGTTGTACTCAAATAATCATGAGTGTGACTAGGTAATGAAGTTAAATAACCACTAGAAGCATGATTACCCCAACTGTAAGCAGTATTGCCATTATTAATATGTGATTGATATGTTGGGTCAACAAATATTTGTGTACCACTCATAGATAAACCTGTTCCAACAGTATAAGAGGTTCCATCTACACTAACATTTGTAGTTGTAAATCCCTGAACGTGTCCAAATTCATCAAAAGTCAAATTCTGAATAACTGTAGTACCACTATTATTAGTATTACTTACAGTAGAAGTATCTGTATGAGATAATGTACCTAAACTTTCTGTAAGACCTGTACCGATAGTATATCCACCACTTGAAAGCCCATCAAGAGGAACACCTAATGTTGTTCCATCACCTCTTCTAAGTTCCAATGTTGTTCCATTTAACACTAAAGGATCTGTAATTGTTGATAATGTTGCTGATGTGCCTTTTTGTTGATAACTTGTTAAAGCAGAACTGAGAAAACTTGTACTCACAAATCCTGAAATACTTGTTGAAATTAAATTATTAACTTGTGTACTATTATAATAAGGAACTAAATCTTCTTGAGTTAAAAATTCTCCTAATTCAGTATTTAATGCCGTTGTATCAAGAAAATTATAACTTCTAATTATTGTATCTAAACCAGCTGTTGTAGTATAATTTTGTATTAAAGAATTAACAGTTGCTATTGTTGCATAACTGTTAAGAATATTACTATTTGCTACAATATCATCTACTAAGTTATCTATTTCAGATTTTGTATAAAAATCCTCGAAGTTAGCACTTTCACCAAATGATTGAACCATAACAGTAGTATTTTCTTCAAGTGGTTCATTTAAAGTTATAGATGAACCTGTATCATCTGTAGTATATTCATCTAAACTTAATTTGATACCTTCAACAAACACATGCTCATAACCAGGAAGAAAATTTACCTCAAAAACTGTTTGTCCAGCAGTTGCTTTAACCTCAAAAGGTCTATTAACTTGATATATTGTTAATGGAGGAATAGAATTATAAATTACTGATACTGTAGTACCTATTTCTAAATCATAAATAAATGTAAAAATATTAGTATCTCTATCAATACTATAATCTTCTTCATTAATAAGAATACCTTCAACATAGATAATAACACTTTCAAAATCTATACTTTGATTTAATGAAATTGTATTTGTAGCTTCTTCAATTAAAATATCAGATCTAAAGACTTGCTGACTACCAATATCTGTACTTCCACCAGTTTGTAATTTAATTAATTCCCAAGAAGTATTAGAAATACTAGGTGTATTTTCATTATTATTTAAATTAGATCTCCAAACAACACTATTATAGAAAACATAGTCACCTTCATTATAAGGTATTTTTGCTTGAGACCAAGTTAATGGATTAATACCTTTTAGTATTCTCAATAGTTCTTCATGTTCTTCAATAATTCTTAAATTGCTTTCTACAGAGGTAAAATTTGAAGAGATTTCAGAATTTAAAATATCAATTTCTGTTTTCAATTGAAGAGGTAATCTATTTAGATTAACTGCAGTCCCTCTTTCACCATCTTGAAGTAATAAGCTATCGAATTCTTGTTCGGTTGTTATTGAATTTATTGGCATTCTTTAGTCCTATTTTTTGTTTTATTTATATTAACTTTGTACATTCCACTGTGTATTAACCACAGTGAAAAGTACAAGCAATAAGCTTACATTTAATATCATTTACCATATAACAACCATTTTCTCCAGGAATTTCATCTTCCCATTTAACAGAATCAAGTGCTTTAGCAACTGTATAATTAGCTAAATATTCTTCTTTTTGTTTTTGTCCTTTTCCTGGAACTAAAGAAGATGTGATATAATCACCATTTTCTATATCTCCACCAGCTTGACAAACATTCATAGCACCTTCACCAAGAGATATAACTGAACATATTTTATATTCTGGTTTGTATTTAGATAGCATTTCTGTATCTTCAATATCTGAAGTCTTTTCAAAAACACCAACTACAGATTTATCTTTAACTTTTGTCGATTTAGTAACACTAATCTTAGAGTTAATTAAATCCGTTATAAAAACATTATCAGTACATACAATATCACCTTCACGGTAATTATACTCAGCTTTAGTTAAGAATCTGTGAGTACCAGTAAAAGATGGACAATTTGCAGCTAAATAAGCACCTGCAACAGCTCTTGCAGAATCAGAAATTTCTTGTCCAAATGGCCCACCTTGAGCTATATATAAATTTCCATCATGAGAAGGATCCGTATGAGCGTAAGCACCCCTAGCAACAGTACAAATAAAATCAGTACCAGTTTGAGTTATTACTGAATTGTTTAACCATCCTTGAATTCCGTTGAATTGATTAACAACTTCATGAAGTTGAGTGAAATCCTTTCCAGTTGCTGTTTTATACGCATTTATTAATTTAACTAAATATGGATTAGCTGATCTAGGTAAAATATTAGTCATGCTCCATTTAGTTATACCATTTTGACTAGATATAACAGATGATATACTTCTAAAATAAATTTTATCTGAAAAAGTAGATAAAATACTTTTTACATGATAATAGTAAGGCCCAGAACTTTGATAAACCTTAACTCCTTCATCCCATATTTCTACAGTGTTTCCTCCAAGTGTATACCATCCATCTTCTCTTACGATTGGTACTGATGGTGCCGGTGTTGGTGCCGGTGTAGGTGCCGGTGTAGGTGCTGGGGTTGGAGCCGGTGTTGGAGCCGGGGTTGGTGCTGGTGTTGGTGTTGGTGTTGAGCCTGGATTAGTAACTGTACTGTTATCTGTATCACCTTCAATAATAGTAGTATTACCTTCCTGAATTATTGTATCACCTTGGTCTATTTCTTGTTGCCATACTGCACCATCATTTAAAATAATTCTTAAAACTCCGTTAATATAATCAATACTAGACACACCTCTATCTACAGGTTTAAGAACTCTATCAGATTGTCCATTACCTCTATTAAGAATATAATAAGTATTATCTTCTGTAAATGCAGTTCCTGAATTTAGTAATTGAGATTCTGAAATTTCATCAGGTACATCTGGAGTTAAAGACGATAAATTAACTTTATAAGAAATGCCAGTATCTCCAGTGAATAATACCAAATCACCACTTACTGCATTAAAAACTAATGGATTTGTATCTTCTAAAAGTTGTCTATCTTGAATTCCTAAATCAGTTTCAAGTACAATATCTCTAATATCTACTCTTGATGTACTTCCACTTCCTAGATTTAAAATAAGTTCACCATTTTCAACTTGAAGTGCTTCTTTAGTACTATGAAGTGCTTGTCTAGAAGATTTATCTACTGCTCCAATTAATGAGGCAGTTAATGGGGTTGTATCAATACTAGTGATAATACCTTGTTTTGCAGTCATTCCTACAATTACACCATCGGTACTGAAATCATAATCAAATGAATAACCGTCAATTGACTCTTCACCACCAAAAAGAAGAATTAAACTATCAAGATTATCATGTAACCAATCTAAATCCCCAGTTGTTACTGATGAACCCTCAAAACCATCTAACTCTGCTAATGCTATTGATAAACTTGTCTCAATTGTTGTAAGTCTATTTTCAATAGTACTTCCATCATAATTATATCCTCTAAGAGAACCAAAGTGTCCAGAATTAATTAAAGCGTTTGTATCAGTGTAGAAGTCAGTTAGCCAATTCATAATTAATGTAGCTTCTTCTTCTGTTTCAGAAACTCCTAAATCACCCCAAGTAGTTTTTGAAACACTAGAAAACATTTCTAAAAGTGTATCATATTCAGTCTGAGTATCTAAATCTACTAAATATTTTAATAAATGTGAATGGTTGTGTAGTTCAAAAAAATCAGAGTTAGAACAAAAATTTCCATCTTCAAAGTGTAATTGATTTAGTTCTTCTGCTGTTGTGGTAATATCAGTAATTCTAGCAAGAACTAGTGCCTCAGCGTCACCAATCAGTTCTTTTTTAATTAATTCAATTTCGTTCTTTAACTGCCAAGTGGGTCTATTAAGAGTTTCCTCATTAATAACCTCACCATTTTTGATAAGATAATTATTTTTAAAATTATCCAGAGTTGTAATTAAGCTCATCTGTGCACCTTTTTATTGTTATTTATAAAAGATTATCCACAGTGATATGTACAACCTATCATTTTGCATTTAATGCCATTAATTTCATAACAGCCATTTTGTCCTGGAACCTCTTTATCCCAGTTAACATCTTCAAGTGCTTTAGCAACTGTATAGTTGTGTAATAAGTCATCAGCTTGAAGCATTCCTTTTCCTGAAAGTTCAGAAGTTGTAATATAATCTCCGTTCTCAATATGTCCACCTAAAGAACAAACATTAATACCACCTTCACCTAAAGAATTCACTTTAGCATTTTTATATTCTTTATATTTAGCTACAAATAATTTACCAGCTTGTGTTATTTCTGGAAATTCTTGATTCATTTTATATAAAGCAGGGTATTCAGTGATAAAATCTTCCATTTTTTCATGTAATCCAATCGTCCCAACAACACCTAGTACTTTCTTATCATTTTTCTTTGAAGAAACAGAAATAAAAGGAATTGTATCCATTACATCTAAACTTTCTGAACCTATTGAAATAACAATATCACCAACAGAATAATTTTGTTCTTTAGCTAATACACCGTGAACTCCAGTAAAGTTACTAAATCCACCATCACCTGTAATAGGACCATGAAAGAAAGCACCATGTGTTTTAGTTGCTATTCTAGCATAAGTTTTCCATGAAGAATCCCATGTATCACTAGCCATTGCTAGAAGACCACTAGCAGCTCCACCTTTATTTGAGTCATATCCAACAGTTTGCCCAATAACTCCTGCACCATGCCAACTATGAGATCTTGCTGAAATCCCGTGTCCATAACCTCCAGCACTTGAAGAGACTGAACTTCCCACATAAACATTTTCTACGTGAAATGTATGGTGATTTCTATTAGAATTAATTTGATAAGAAGCACCCTGAAGTTCACTTTGTGCAAAGGTCCAGTAAGAATTAAATCCTGTTAATGGAACATAATTTCCAGAACCTCCTATATTCATACCAGCAATTACATCTTCAATAGTTTGTTGTATATCAAGTCCACTTCCGGTATCTAGTCCAGCAATTAAAGAAGATAAATTTACACTATCTTGCTCAACACCATTAACATTTAACTCAAGTGTAGTTCCACTTAAAGATAAATCATAATTATTAGATACAGTAACAGGGGTATTATTACTACCTGAAGTAAAACTACTCCCTATGTCAAAAGAATAATTTTGAGTATCTTCAAGACGAATATTTAATATTGAACCATTCCAAGAAGCACTTGAGATACCTCTAGAAGCACCTTGAGGTCCTGTTAGATCTAAAGTTGATAAATCAACCGTGTCGGGTATTCCAGCACCTCTCGATAGCGATAATATAGTTCCATTTAATGCTAAAGAAGTTCCTTCTGATAGTAATCGAGACTCATTTACAGCATCTGGAATTGTTTGATCTAAGGAAGATAAATCAACACTATGATAAACATAAGGATCATTTGTATATAAAGTTAATTCATTTGTTACAGAATCAAAAACCAATGGATTAGAATTACCAATAAGTTGATTTTGATTAACTCCACTTGTTTGTAATATATATTCTTGAATATCAACTCTCGATGTATCATTATTACCAAGATTAATTATAATTTCACCATTAATAAGTTCTATTGCTTCTTTTGTTGAGTGAAAAACTTGAGGACTAATTTTAGTTGTTGCCCCAATAGTGTCTGCAGTTATGGGTGATGTGCCTACACTAGTAATAATACCATTTACAGCACTTAAACTTGTGATTATTTCATGATTTGTTGAAAAATTATGCTCAAATGAATAACCATCTATTGACTCTCCACCAAATAAATTTATTAAATTTTCTCTATTACTATGTAACCAATTTAAGTCATTAACAGTAACATCTGAACCATCATAACCGTCTATTTCTGCTAGAAGAAGAGCAAGATCTCCTTCTATATTAGCAAATCTATTTTCTAAATTTCCATGACCAGCAAGATTATATCCTCTAAGAGCACCAAATTCATTGCTCCCAATATCTCCGTTAACATCAGAATATAAGTCAATTAACCAATTAATTATAATTGTAGCTTCACCGTTAGTTTCTGTTACACCTAACTCAGTCCAAGTTGTTAAGGATACATTATCAATTTGTTCTTGAATATCTGATGAAACATTACTTAAATAATGTAATTTAGTTGATACTGCATGAAGATTAAAGAAATCTTGATAATTACATTGTGCTTCATGTAAAGCATTTAGCTCATAAGCAGTTGTTGAGATATCAGTAAGATTAGATAATATCAGGTCATCACCATTATTGATGATATTTTCTCTAATAATATCTAGTTCTGATTTTAATTGCCATGCTGCTCTATTAAGATTTATATCGTTAATTATCTCACCATTTTTGATGAGATAAGTATCTTTAAAGATGTTTGCTGTTGTGATTGTACTCATTTAATGCACCTTTTTTAGTGTATTTATATTAGAATTTTAATGTAGATTCTATCTCTCTGATTTCAGCAACAGTTTTACAAGCACTTAATTGTTTTCTGAAAGTTTGATATTTAGAAAATAATTCAGCTTTTCTAGCTACATAAGTAGTTATTATATTCTGAAGATCTGTTTTTGTTAAACTAACCTCTGTTTCTTCTAAAATATTCAAAGAATAATTAGGAATTTTTACAGTCCATTCTACAAATCCATTCTTATTAATTGCATCGAAATATTCTAAAGCACCTTTGAGATTATCTAAATCCTCAGTATCTCTTACAGCAATAGTATCAATTTCTTTTGCTATTTCCATATTTCTTTCAGCTTTTAAACCATTTAATTTAAATTGAATAGCATCTTCAACTGAAAAATATTCTAGTTGGTATAGATTATTATTTTTAATATAGTCATTATAATATTCTAAAATTTCTATTTTATATTCATCCGGTAAATCTTTATTTGCATCTGTAAGAGTCTCAGCATATTGCCCTATACCCTTATCATTAACCAAAAACCAAGTGTATTCAAACGAAAATCTAGGTTTAAAGAAGATATCTATATCATCAATGTTACCTTTGTTTTTTCTATCTTCCCATGTAATTGTCATTTTTAATCCTTTTTATTTCTATTTATTTATGGTACAAATATAATCTGGTACTGATGTGTTGAGTAAAAAGTTGGAGTTAAAGTAGCACTAGCTATATTAACTACACCATAATATAATTGTTTATAGTTGGTACCAGCCATTGACATTGAGCCAAGATAGAATATTCCTGCACTTGTTGGAACTTGAGAAACTGTACTAACAATTACAGTTCCTTCAGTTACAGTCCTACTATCATGATTCATTGCTCTTTCAGGAAGAGTAACACCTGCAGGTATAGACATATAATCGTAATAGTTACTATAAGTTCCTGTCATAACATGAAATGAGGAAAAAGTTGCAGCACCATAAGTAAACGCACCAGAACCAGCTAAGCCGACATATGTTGGACTTGTTGAAACAACACCTGTTATAACTGGTATAACAGGCGAGGGCTCTGTACTATAATTATATGTAAATAACGCTGTTTTTTCTTGCCATGTCGGATTTTGAATTACCGTCCCTAAAATTACCCCATTAGAAGCAGAAGTTAAACCATTCATTTTGAACTCAATGAAAGCAAATGTCGCATAACTAGATGAATTTGGCCCACTTTGAGATGTAAAGTTGTGAATTGTTCCCCAAGAATCAAGATAAACATTTGAGCCACCACTACCTGTGCTCCATAAAGTAGGAGGAGTTGGTGCTGGAGGAGTATAAGACCAAACTACTGTTCCATTTAGTGTTACTTGTGAAGCACTATTTCCACCAACTGTTACATTACTAGGTACAGTGCCGCTTATTGTTAAATTCGCCATTGATTATCCTTTAGTTAATAGTAAGTGCCAATGTAGTACCATTCCAAGTACCTGTTACCATTCCAGAGTGACCATGATTTGTCAAAGAATAACTACTTAAAGATTGACTTGTTATAAAACCAGAATTGTTAGATAATTGACTTGTTAATGTAGGTACAGTTGTTCCACTATAAGAAATTGTAGTACCACTTACCGTGATACCAGTTCCACTTGTGTAAGTAACACCAGGAGCTGTATTTGTAATAACAGAACCACTAACTGAAATACCTGTTCCGGCTGTATATGTTGTACCAGGAGCTGTATTTGTAATAACAGAACCACTAACTGAAATACCTGTCCCGCCTGTATATGTTGTACCAGAAGATATTCCTGAAAATAAATTAGCTTTAGTAATTTTTTTAACTTCACCTGCACTAATATCACCAACAAAAATATAATCGGAATCATCAGCACCTGTCATTGTTAAAGTATTAACATAATCCAATGACATTACAGTACCAGATAAATCAAGTCCGGTTCCTGCAGTAATACCACCACTTCCAGCTACTAAACTATCAATTGAACTTTGAAGTCCTGCAATTTGAGTCTGAATAGGACTAGTAACACCATTTAAATATGATATCTCAGATCCAGTAACATCTTGGTCATATATATTTGTTAACCATGTTAATTTTGAAGTAGCATCAGCACTATTTGTAAATAGTGTACCACTTGAAAGAGCAGTTAAAACAGAAGATTCTGTAATTGTTACAGTCCCTCCACTTGAATTTTCAAGAGTTGTTAATCTATTTTCTACATTGCCAGATAAATTAAGTAAATGTGAAATTGTTTCACCGGTAATACCAGTATTAATATTTCCATTATTTGTATATAAAGCACCTGCCCAGTTTAAAGCACTAGTTGTTACTGTTAAACCATCTACACCAAGTCCACCATCATTTATTAATGAAACAATATCTTGGTCGAGATTTTCTAAGTATTGTAACTTTCTGTAGATAGGAACTAGAGCATTTAGTTCCGTTGCAGTACCAGTATAGTTACCAAGTACATTTATTTGTGCTGCAGTAGCAGTAATATTTAAAGAGTCAAGTGAAATAGCACCCTCTTCAATATTAACAATTGATCTTTTTAATTGATTAATTTCTGCTTTTAGTTTTGCTGGTGCTTTATTAATTGTTGTTTCATCAGCAACATCACCATTTTGTACTAAATAATCTCTTATAAAAGTATCTGATGAAATTATATCATCCATTGATTGTAATTCTAAAATTGAAGTACCCATTTATTATCCTCTTTTGTTTATATTTATATTAAAATTTGATGTCCCAAAAAATTAAAAATCTAACAGCACTATCTTTAATTTTACCTTTGAAGCATTTCATACTGAATATTTCATCGTTTGAATATAAAGCAGCTTCTGTAAAAATATTTATTCCACTTCCGTTAGCAGCTCCAGTTGGTATACTAAATCTGTATCTAATACCATCCTCAGTTTCTGAAACTGAAACTGAACTTCCTGAATTAATTTCACTATCAATAATACCAGTTCCAGTTGCTTCAGTTATTCTAAATAAAATAGGATATGTAAAATCATTATCTTCTTCTGAGAATAATTCTGTTCTTGTTGGTACAAATCCTTCTTCTTCTCCTTTTGGAGTAAGAATATCAGCATTAGATAATCCAGCATTTTTATGACCTTTTGTTCCGAGTACAAATTTATTCAAATATCTAGCGTTTAAACCTGCTAATCTGCGCCCCATAATACTTTGAGCACTACTCATAATCATATTTTTTTCTTCATATTTGTCAACTAAATTATCTTCAGCATCAAATGCCATAAGTGTGAAGTATCCGGTAACATTTTTAAAAATATCTTCCATTGACATTCCTTTTTTTTATTTATTTATATTAATCTATAATTTCAAGATTTAGTAAGACACCTAAAGAATTATATCTATAAAAGGAAATTATTTCTTCTTTAATTTCAACCAACTCGTTTTCAATTCCACCAATTATATATGAATCTGTTAATTCTGTTTCATATTCTACAATAAATGGAGTTCCATCAACTAAAGTCATGTTTATGATTTTTTCTTCTTGTATTTCATCATAAACACTTGTAGTTTTAATTACAATAAATGAAGAACTAACTTCAGATTTAGTACTATAAATCTCATTATAATTAGATAGTGAAGTACCATCTTTCGCTAAATATCTAACCTCTTTAAGTGAGATATTATATTCAAGAATTGTATCATCTTTAAATGTAAATATTTGATAAAGATAATTTCCCTGTACTTCTATTTTTACATTTTTAACTATTTGATTAAAGAATGTAAGTTTTTGTTTAGTAAAAGTATCTATAACATCTAAATATTCAAATTCATATCCAGATATATAATTAAACTCATCTTCTAATGTATGAGACACAACTTGATTATATTGTTCTATTATAAATCCCAACGGCTGAGAAATAGGTTTCACAACTGAGTCATATAAGTTTTTATCAAGAGGGCCTGTTAAGTTAAGTGTAAATGGTATCGATCTTAAATGAACAACATCAACTAGATTAAATAAAGATTTATTTTCTTCAGTTATACCTTTTTCTTTTAATATTTCTTTAGCTTCTGCTAATTTAGTATTAAAAGTTTCTGTTGAAATATTTTCATATTTATTTAGTCTTTCTAGATTAAATTCTAGTATTTCTCTTTCAAGAGCGTTTAAGTATTCTAAATCTTCAACATATTGACTATATTCAGAATAATCCTGAGATAAAATATTTGAATTAACACCATTTATTTTTAAATCTTTAAGTGTTATGTACCATTCTCTATCACTAAAATAATATTCACAATAGAACCAAATATCCTTTTTAGGCTCATATATACTGTATTTATTAGTATGTATTTCTTCATTATTTCTTGAAATAATTTCTTCTAATGCATATAATTTTTTATTATCACTGTATAAACTTATTTCATATAAATCTGTTCCATCTTTAGTGTATCTTTTTCCTCTAGCATCTTCAAATTGAGTACCACTTCTTATTTCAATATTATCATTTTTATCATAGTTAATACTGTCAGTATTTTCTAGTACAATATTATATGCATATTCTATACCTTGTAAAGTACCTTTTTTCTCTTTGAATTTTTTAATAGCTAAATAATCATCATCTGTAAGATTGTATATAAAGTTCTTTAGTCTTTCAAGATTAAGATAATTTGTTTTAACACTATCACCGATATTCTGAAATCTCTCGTGAAGAAGTTTATTTGTATCTACAGTAGTAATATAAGTAAATAAATCTTTCAGATATATTTTTGATAATTCATCTTTTATAGCTTTATTATCTATAGTATAAATTTTCTTAATATCTTGAGCAATTGGATTTGTCTCATCCAATAACTCAATAAAAAGTTCCATTACATCTTTAACAAGTTGTATATCTTTTATATTATCTGGAGTGATTGCTTGAAATATATTTCTTAACATTTTCTCTCCTTATTCAAATTTTACACTTTTTAGTCTTGGTAAAATGTTTCTCACAAAACTTATATTATTTGTAGGATATTTAACATTGAAAGTAAATCTATCAAAAATAGATAAGTTAATAGCATTCATTCCACCAACAATAGCAATATTAATTTCATCACCAGCTCTTAATCCATTATTCACAATATCTTCAGTAGTTGGTGTTTGAACGTTTGGCGAATAGTACCCGATGTAAGGTGTACTATCATTATCTAAGCCATTAATTCTATATCCACCATCTTCGATAGAACCTATTTTAAATGGTTCTTTATAATCATCATCAGTAATTTCCATTCCAAAAAATTGTAGAAAGATATAATTATCATCAGCAGTACTAATTATATGATATAAACCTATTGGCTTTTTATCAAGATATATAGGGAAAGATATTATTTCTCTTTTTGTTGTTTCTGTAAATATTACCTCTAAATCCATATTTTCATTGAAATTATCTTCATTTGTTTGAACATCAGTTGTATTGATATTTGGTAATTTATCAATTAGCAATATATTATTTTCATCAAATATTGGTTCATACGGATAAGCTAAAGGAACATAACATTTTTTAATTCCATAAGCAGTGTCATAATATGAATAGTTCTCAATTTGAAATTGATTTTTAGTTAAAGTTATTGTATTTTCTAAAGCAATATCAATACCAGAAACTTCTGATAAGTACTCACTTTTAGATACTCGTTGAATTAAAGCACTATGAAAATATTCAGCATTAAATCTTTCTATTGAATTATATTCATCCCCGATAAAATACTCATTTATTATATTAAAAATATCATTATTAATAGTTTGTCTTGGTGTAATCAAGTTATATTTTGAGATATTAATTCTGAAGTTAAAATCAAAATAAACAGGATGTCTATGTCTAAATGTTAAAGATGGTATTGAAAATTTTTCTAGATAATCAAAAACACCATCATCAAGATCTGAACTTGTTTTTCTTATAAGTGCTTCTTCTAAAAACCATTTTACTTCATTATAGTAATCACTTAAACTGAAATTATTTTTTTGAGCATCAATTATAAAATCTCTTTGTACTGTGTTTGGTAAAAAACTAAACCAAATATTACCAGCTAATTTATAAAAGTCATCATTTCCATCCCAGATAAATGAGTCTTTAACTGCTTGGTGTCTGTTACAAATAGCTTGATAGTCAGATTTTGTTACTGCTCTATTAGCACTATTATGAAATTTAGGAGCGTTTAATTTAATACTATCAATACTTTCTAAGTCTGTACCTTGAACAACAATCTGCTCTGAGTCTTCAATGATACTAGCACCAATTAATTCTTTACTTGTTGGAGTACCATCAATAAAACCTTCAGACCCTTTAGTTATAAGAACATTAACATTTACTATACTTCCTATAGGAAGTGTTTTTCCAACATCACCAATTTTTAAGTAAATTCTTGGTATATTGAACTCAATATTATCTATTTTAACAAACTGTTTATTACTGTATAAATCTAAATCATAATCAAGTGAACCAATATCAGCTTTTGTTCTTATTTCATTTATCAGAATAGAATCTTCACCATATTGAGTAAAAACTTCAATACCATTTTCTTCGATATCAGTATATGGAACATCAACATAAGTTATAGGATTATTATTTTCGTCAGGTGTTATCAATGTAACTAAATCTTCACTATCAGTATATTTAATTAAGTTACCTTGTTTAATATTAATTTTTATTTTATTTTTACCTTGAAGTACTTCATCTGCTGTAACATTTATTTCAAGTTCATCACCCATATAAACATATGAATTTCCATTTGACTCAAATTTAGTATACTTATTAAGAATAAAATCACCTTCTTCTAATTCAAGTTCTATACTATAAACATACGATATTTTTTGAGAAGATTGATAACCAAGTACTTTAGATGCTTGAAGAACATTATCTCTTTTAGTTGCTAAAGTAAGTAAAGTTTCATTAATATTTACTGCAGTATTCGCATTCAACATTGAAGTTAAATAAGTCATTGCTGTTATCAATTGTGAAGTATTTGAACCTTCAGAAGTATCATAACCAGCTGACGACAATTTTTCTTCAAGATTTAGATAAATCTCATCGAAGTTAAATGGTATTGTTTCAATAATATCTGCCATATTTAATCCTATTTTATTGTTATTTATATTAAAATTATTGTGCTAGATTGAATGAAACAGATTCTTCATAAACTATATTTTTATCTCTAAATGTATAAAATATTGTACATATAATTTTATTAAATTCTGGAGAACTTTGAATATCAATAATTCCTATATCTATTCTTGTTTCCCATTTTCTGAGAGCTTCTTTAATATATCTTTTTATTAATCCTTCACTGATGTGGTCCAGTTGACTAAAAATTATTTTATAAAGATTAGAACCAAACGTTGGCTTCCCAGGAAGAGAACCCATTGGTGTGAATAAGATATTTCTAATAGCATTATTAATAGCTTTAATATCAGTTACGGTTTTATCAAGTTTAGTTAAGTCTGTATAAATTGCCATAAGTGCTCCATTTAAAACTATTTATATTTTATTTGAATCCCAGTGGACTGTTACTCCAAGAATAATCACCCCATCTAATCATAGGATCAGTTATTTGCTGAGGACCAATAAGTGGAGTAGGTGCTCCTAGATTACCAGTATGTAAATGTGAATTATAAAAACTTACATTTTGGTCGTGTTGTTGTCTTAAAGAACTCAGATTTCCCAATGAATCTGCAACATCTGCTTTTGAACTAATATTACTATCAGCTGTAATTTCTTGAGATACTTCTAGATTTCCAGTTATCTTAACATCATTAATTATTTCTAAGTGTCCATCAGCTTGAATTTTGAAATATCCACCAATGTGTTGAAAATTATCCATTTTGACATTTCTTCGGATTCCACCATCAATAATTTCATCTATATTTTTCTCAATATAAGTCTTAACACCTTTAGCAATATGATTCTCTACATCTGACATATGAATATAGTGTGATTCAGCATCTTCATTTACACATTTTTGAACAAAGGTGCCATCTGGTCTGATTTCCATATATGAACCTGTTCTATGATATATTCTTATTCTTTCATTATCTGTAGTATCATCTAATTCTATTACATGTCCACTATGTGTTTCAAGAATTGAAACATTAGGATATTTTGAAGAATTATTAAGTGACTCCGGTTCAATTTGAGAAATATCAGCACCACTAACACTATCAGTTCCTTCAACATCATCTATGCTTTTATTAATTTCATTGTGAATAGTTGTATTCTTAGATGGTGGTTTTGACTCATAGTATTTTGAAGATAATTGTTCATTTCTTGCTAATCTATTAAAATCTGGTTCATCATTTCTACAAAGAAACGGATATTCTTCGTCTTTATCATTGAACCCTTGTCCTGAACTATAAAAATCTCTTGGAACAACATTACCGATAATAGTACCAACAATTATTGGCTTATTTGGATTATCATGATCTAAAATTACCCAGACCCAAGTTCCTTGTCTGAGAACAGTGCTCAGTCCAACACCACCTATTAATCCAAATTCTACACCACCCATAACTTCAGCCCACGGTAAATCATCTGTTTGAATAAACTCAAAAGACTCACCGCTGTTTTCATTATTTTCGGTATGCAGACCCCAGATTCTAACTTTAACCCGACCTAATTTTTCTGGATCAAGATTATCCTCAACTACACCTCTATAAAAATTCATATAAATCCTTTAAATATTATCAAAATCAATTCTGTTAAGAGTTAATCTTTGTATTAATTTATTACCAACAAATCTATCAGTAACTCTAGAAACAAAATAAACACCACTATTAAATTTATTACCTTTTTTAGATAAATCTGTTAATAATGGATTACCTTTGAAGTCAACATCAACAAGTTTTCCAATTTCATTATATTTAAAATTTCCAGGAACTACAATTTCGAGAGTATTATTATCTAAATATGCTTCTTCTAATTCATATTTATGAAGTTCTTTACCTAATAGTTCTTGAGTTCTTAATTTTAAACCAGTTGTGTGTTGGAGTGAACTCATGCTTTTTTTGTTCATTTTAATAGAATCATAAACATCCTCAAGTAAATCTGTCTCATAATCTTCTATTTTATTATAGTCAAATTTTAGTATTTTATCTTTTGGTTTGACTGTATTAGAAATATTTATAGGATTAAATGTAAGTGAATAATCATGAATTTTAAACCCATAAATATCATTTTCAGTATTATCAGTATATGTTTCTGAAAGTTTTTCTTTACTTCCAAAGTCTTCATTTGTGAGTCTCATCACATTTCGACCTTGATATAATCTATAACCTTTTAGACTAAAAGCATATTCAAAATACTCTAAAATATTTCTATCAGCAGGAACTATAAATGGCTCAACATCACCAGTATCTTCAAAAGTTTTTTTCAGTTGAGGTGAGTCATCTGATATTATATCATCCCATTTGAACTCATCAAAATATTTTTGGAAAGCAGCACTTTTAGAACTGTTAAAACTTTTGCTGATATATGTATTTTTAATTTCATAAGAAAATGTATCCATAAATTCTATATTATAAGCTTTAAATCTTTCATTATATAATTCTTGCTGTACATTTGTTACTCTAAAAAATCTAGTAAAAAATTCATCGTAAATATCTTGACCATAAACCATTATTCTAGTTTTTGCATCCCAGATATCCAGTTCAGAAATTTCAACTGAATCTTTAAAAATCATAGTACCAGTTACAATAAAACTAAAATAATCATATTTTATTTCAAGTGAAACCACATCTTCCAATGAGAGTTCATAATCATTAATAAATACTGTGTTATATTGAAGTATAGTACTTCTATTAAATAATTTTGAAGCTGCTGAACTCATCTAAAACATCCTTTATCTCTTCCCAATTTAATAAATTCTGAGATTTTTTCAGGTTTAACATATCTGATTTGTCTTAAAATATCATTTTCCTTTTCTAGTTCCTCAAGATAAAAATGATAAAGTTCTTTTTCTCTTTGTTTTGTTATTGGCTTTAAAACTTTCAATTTATCAATTTTATCTTGAATCATTGACTCAAGCAAGTCAAATCTATAAGGCATATCATATAGAGGATTTCTTTTATTAACAAGTATTAATAAATCCCAATACCTTGCTTCACCATAAATATCATAAGCGATTTTTTCAATTTTATCATCATCAAAACTATCATACCATCCAAAAAAGTCATGCTCACAGTTGTCAATATATTGTTCTATTTTTCTGAAATCAAATGATGAGTAATCTTCTAAATTATATTTGAAAAACTTTGAAGACTCATCATATAATCTCCAATAAACAACATTACCAGGAATAATGCTATCTATATTACTAATATGTGTTCTAATACACTTATAAAGAATATCATCTGAGAATCTTACAATTTTTCCACTTTCATAAACTGTATTTGTATTCCACTCAACCCAGTTTTTCTCTGTTTTGATATAAGGTAATTCTTTAGTCCAGTTATCAAAATCAATAATAGAATTAGTCATATATTTTGCCATTTTTTCTTCCTTATGAACGATAGTGGTTAGCAGTAACCATACTTCTTTCTTTAAATGTTAAACTCATCGAAATATACTTAGGAGTTCCATCAGCTGCAAATTGCATAGCACCATCAGCACCATAATTCACATTTATTGAACTAAGTACTACATTTTTGATATTTGCAGCGCCTGAAAGATATTCATTTGCTATTTCTAAATCAAAATAATTTGGTGCTAACAATGATATACCTCCAAGTGCCATTTCTGGTGAAGAATATTCTTTAAGTTTCATTATAATTTTAATAATTTTAGCTGCTTCAGCGGCATTTGCTGGCACTAAATCAAATGTAAATGAAAATGTTCTTGGCTCTGAACCACTATAATTTTGAAAATATCCAGGATCTGCAAGTGGTTTTCTTAAACCAGTAGCATCAGCCATAGCACCCATTGATTTGGATGCTGTAATATTACCTAATCCAGTTGCGTCCGAAAACTTTTTAGAGTACTCACCAAATTTTCCCAATTTTCCTGATTTCTTCCCTAAAACAGAACCAACAATATCGCTTAAAGATTTATTTTGGAGTGTTTGTGTCATAGTTCCAAGTACCCCTGATTCGTGATTCCAATCGTGATTTTGAGTATCAGAAAATGTATTAGGCAATGGTAATGTTATTACATACTCAGTAACACCAGGATATAATTTAGCATAATTATTTTCTAAATTTTTATTCATATCTTTTACACTATCGGCACTTTTACTTCCAAAAGATATTTTAGCTTTATTTTTAATTTTTTCAAGAGCATTTTCAACACCTTCTCCTAAAGATGGTGCCTTAATAATATTTATAGTGAATTTTCTAAATTTATAAGCATCATCTGTTAGATAATCTGGGAAAACTATATTTGCTTCTTTAGCCACTTTTTATCTCCTAAGTAAATAAATTTAATATTCTTGCTTCAGTTGGTTCTGCTTGTTGAATATTAGAACTATTTATACTGACATTATTACCGCCACTAATAGTAGTAGTGCTACCTGCAATATCATAATCTTTTTTCTTTTCAGTTAAGTTTCTACTAACTTCAAACGTTTGAATTTCTTTAGTTTCTTTATTAGGTTCAGTTTTACTAACTTCTTTTTCAGACTGTTCTTGTTTTTTCTCTTCTTGTTTTTCTTGAATTGAACTAACTGAAATACTATTAATTATTTTAGCACCTTTAGTAGTTTCTTTTGTAGTACCTACTGTTTTAATATGCTTTAATATTTCTTTAATTCTTTCAGTTTCTAATTTTAATTTAGGTTCACCTACTCTTTCCCATTCTTTAATTTTGTATTTGTCACCCTCTTTATAGATTATATTTTTTTGATCTTTAAGAGTTGTGAAATTAACAATACTTTTCTGGTACTCATTTTTAAGTTCTTTAATTTTTTCTATTTTTATAGATTTAAAATTCAAGTTACTCTCAGATGCTTTTTTAATATTTTTTGTATTAGTTACATTTTGAACATTTTGAACATTTGAATTATTTTGAACATTTGAATTATTTTGAATAATCTGAGTACTTTCTTTATTATCTTTCTTTTCGGTGCCTGTAGCTGCTTCACTTTCAGGCTTAACACTTCCTTGTGATGGTTCTTTAACCCCAGTTTCTGCTTCTTTCAGTTTAATAACTTCTGCTGGAGTTTTATTACTATAAGTAGGTGCTACCCCGCTATCTCTAATTTTCTTTCTGTCAATACCTATTGGTTCAACATGCCATGTTTCTCCAGAAACAGGTCTGTGAAAATGATATTTCTCAAATAAACCAGCACTTATAGCATTTTCCGCATTTGAACTATTCATATCAATTGCTACACCATAGTTGTGCATCGATCTTCCTGGTGCAGCAGCTTTATCTCCATATTTAGCTTTCATTTCTGCTTGGTCTTCAAAAGATCTAAAAGCATCGTTCAATTGCATCTTATGACCAAACGTATCATAATACTCAGCACCCATAGCTTTTAAATTATGAAGAACAGAAGGATGTAACTGTTTCACATCAATATCATCTATACTATGTAATTTAAATAAATCTTTTATCTTATAATTATTCGGGTCACCAGTTCCACCAGAATTATTTAGAATATCTATTTGATTTGTTATAGGTGTTGCACCTTCTGGTACATTTTTCATGGTATAATCTACAGGATTAACATCAGATAAAGACATAGCTCTGTATGATTGAACCTTTTCAACTGCTTCTATATTTTTTTGAGTATTTGCAGTTGGGCTTATCTGCGGCCCTTCAGTTTCTTTTTTATTTTCATCATTAGGTACCGATGCTTTTTCTGCTTCAATTTCCATTAATCTTTTATTAAATGACTCGAGCATTTTGGCATTATCTTCTTCAGACCAATCATCAATAGAAATTATTTCTTTCATTTCTTTAGGTGTTAATTTATTAAATTTATCCCAATCATCAATCTCTGAGTCACCTATCATATCATGGTCTATTATTCCAAGTTTTTCATACTTTTCTATAACTTCATTTCCACCGGTAAAATTATTAATACCCTTTGAAACATTTCCTTCATCTGCAAGTCCAAATGTCATACCAGAAATAACTGCTCCTGCGGCACTACTAGCTTTATTAGCAACTGTCAAATCTTCTTCAGCAATTCCTAGATTTTCTCCAGCATTTTGATAACCTTGAACTCCATCATATATTGCCATCCCAGCACCAACAACTAGTCCAACTCCAGGTATTAATGAAGCACCCTTTCCGAGTAGTTTTAGAGCACCTTTTCCTGCTGCTTTACCCATTTTACTACTTGGTTTAGTTTTTGGAGGTTTTGGTGGCTTTTTGTTTTTTGTTGATGACTTACCTTTGTCTTTAGGTTTATCTTTACCTTTGTCTTTAGGTTTATCTTTACCTTTTTTACCTTTGTCTTTAGGTTTTCTTTTATCTGGAAGACCTGTTCTTCTTTTAAATAAATCAAGACCTAAACCACCGCCTCCATCATCATCTTCCTCTCCCTCAATTGCTGTTCTTGCCCCGGCTCCATACATATCACAACCACAATTATTGTTCTGAGCTGATGCCATTTTAATTGATGTATCTTGTTCATCAATCATATTTTCTTCAATTTCTTTAAGAACTTGAAGTATTTTAGTATTTACTTGAAGTATCTGAGCAGTATAAGGATTAGGTTTTTCTTCTTCTTTATCGCCAGATTTTTGATTATTGATTAAATATTCGACTTGCTGAGAGGCTGTCTCTTCACCTGTTTCTTTAAGATATTCTAAAAGTTCTTCATTGGTTTCATGTATTTTTTCAGGTGAATCTGTATCAGGACTTATTTTTGCATCAAATGGTTGTTCAACTGGTTTCATTTACTGAGTTCCTCCCTAGTTTTATTTAATAGCCCTATTAAAATAGTTCTTTCAAAAGGATATAAAGAATCTATATCTTGTTTAGTATAGCTTCCATGAAAATTTAAATCATTATAAGTTTGATATATAGACATTAATGAATCTTCACTCATATTATCTAAAAGATTATCTGTAATATCTATATTATTAGATTTTGTACATTTTATACATGGAACTGATTTAATAAAATTAAATTGAGTAACAGAGTCTTTAATTTCTTGTACTAATATTTCATATTCATCAATATCCATTTCTGATATATCTTCAGTTAAAAAATCTTCAATTTCTTCTTCTTTAAATGGTTTAAAGGCATCTTTAATTAAAGTATTTTTAATATCATTATTTTTAATATTATTTTCAATATTAAGATTTATTTCATTTACTTGCTGACAATGCTTACATTTATATTTCAGTGGAATTTCTTCTCCTACTGAAATCTTTCTAAATTCATATAGCACTACAATTTTTTCATATTCAGTTAAAGAATTAATTGTTTCTTCGTCAAGACCTAAAATAGCAAGTACTGTATCATATTCAGGATTTTCATCTATACTAGTTATTATCAGAATATCTTTTTCTATAAGTGTAGTATATGGTACTATAGGAATTTTCTTTCCAGAGTACTCAAAAAATTTTTTAATCATAATCTCTGAACCAACTTGCTGGAAAGAAGTCTGGTAAATCATCAAATTGGATTAATTCAGTTGAGTCACAGAAAGGGCATTTTACTTCATGAGTGTCATTCAAAGAAAATTTCATTTTCTCCCACTGTAAAAATATATCTTCACCTTGTTGAACATCTAAATTATTGATTTTTTCTATTAGCATATCTAGTGTAAAAGCATCACTATCATCTATTTTCTTAATATGAAAAATAAAATCCATAATTTTTTCTTGTTCATAAGATTTACATCCTTCCATTACAGAGTCATAAACTTCTTTATTGATTATCTCACCCATCTCAATCTCTGTATCACCACTTATTATAGTACCGTAGCCATTAAAGTTAGGAACAAAAATCTCATTAATATTAGCTTTATAATCATAATCTTTTTCACACACATCACATTTAAACTTATATTCAATAAAAGGAGAGATAGAATTACTTCTTATTTGTAATAAGACATACTTATATTCTTCTGAAGTCAAAGGAATATTTCTATCTTCAAGACAATCATATACTAAAGCTTCTTCAATAATTTTTTTATTATCAATTTTTGTACCTTCAATAAATTTATTCTTATCTTTTATTTTCCATTTTCTAAAATTTATTTTCTTTCCGTGAATATCTAACATTTTTTTCCTTTATATTTTTTGAAGTAGTGGAGATATTGTTTTAAAGTTAACTGAAAATTCAGCAATTTGAGCCTCTGTGGTATTATTAAATTGTAATTGAGAAACTGCTTCAATCATTGTTTCTGAGAATTCAAATAGTAAAAGTTCACTTCCAGCAATCCCACCAGCATAATCTGCATCTTTAAAAATCTTAATTGACATTTTTATTTTATCAAAATATTCATCTCTAGAAGTCTGATACATTGTAAGAAATTTTCTATATAATGACATACTATCTCTATCTCTAAATGTGATAGTAAATCTATACAACTCATCTCGTCCATTATGAATTACCCATCTATTAGCTACAAAAACCTCAATCGGCGCATTAGTAAACTGTGGAGTATCAATGCTTATTATATTTAAATTGATATTCTTACCGTCTATTTCATCACTCCAATTTGATGCGGTTTTCAATTTTTCTGGTAAATTAAATTCTACCCTAAATGTGTTAATATAAGACCATTTAGTTTCATAAGCTTTAACTAAGCCATCGGCAAATTTCATATAAATCTCCAGTAGTTTTATTATATTTATATAAATAACCATAAAAAGGACTGCCGATGTCAACATATGTACAGAACTTATTAAACGGTGCTTTAGGTGATGGTGCTAGAGCTACAAAGTTTGATATTAATGTTGTATTTCCTAAAGACTTATTTACCGATGACCAAGGGTTATCAGTACTAGCAAAAGCTGCTTCTTTTCCTGGAAAATCATATGATACCATAGATTTTAAATATAAAGGAAGAAGTATTCCTATTAAAGGACAGGTTAAATATGAACAGAGATGGGATTGTACATTTTATTTAACGGAAGATCATAAGTTAAAGAATGCATTTGAAGTTTGGTTAGAGTCACTAGATCAAAAACATAATTATATTTTAGACATAGGTGTTGTGCCTGGTCTTGCTGCTCAACAAAAGAAAAATTATGAGAATTATACTACAAGTATTTTTCTATATCAGAAAAATTTTGATGGAGACCAAGATACAGCAGTATATGAGTTGTATAATGTTTTTCCGGTACAAATAAACAGTCTTCCTCTTTCAGCTGACTCTGTAGGCACAATATTAGAATTTACTGTTACTTTTGCTTATAGTTACTATAATTCTTTTGTACTAAAAGAAGAAGGAGGTAACTTTATTGATACTTTGGTTGACAAGTTTAAAGAAACTGCATCGGGATTAGTTAATACAGCTAAAAACGCATTTGGTGATTATTTAAATGATAGTGTTATAGTGAATCAAATCACATCAAAATCAAACGAAATTAAACAATTTGTATCTGGACCTGATGATATGGAAGAAACAATTGATAATTATATCTAAGGAGAATAAATGTCTTTTACAATAACAGACCTTAAGAAACATCTTGGTCCGGGGCTTGGTCTAAGAAAAAATAAATATTTAATAGAGATACCCGTTCCTGGGATAGAGGGAAGAACATTAAATATTTTATGTAGATCAGCTGGTTTGCCAGAAAGACAAATTACTACACAAACAGTTTGGCATAAAGGAAGAAGATTTAATGTTAGAGGAGAAACCGATTATATGGGAACATATGAAGTTTCAATTCTTGATGATTCCAGAATGAATGTTAGACAAGTTTTTGATAAATGGCTTAAAAAGGTTGATAATTCTAAACCTAAAAATGCAGGTATTCTTGGAAGTAGTAATGAAAGTGGTGTAGGTGCTATTCTTGATACCGTGAAAAGTGGGCTTGAAGTTGCTAATCAGATAAAAAATGTTATCGAGAACCCAGCTATAGCTACAGATTTTGCTTTAGGTCTTCTTGATGAAGGTAATGCATTATCTGCAGCAAAATACCAAACTGATATTAACATTTGGCAATTAAGTAAAAATAATGATAAGGTATATGGATATAAATTACAAAATGCCTTTCCTAGTAGTATAGGAATAGTAACACTTGATGATGAAGATGAAAATGGATTATCGGAGTTCAGTATTGTTTTTACATTTAGTGAGTTTACACCTCTTGAAAATAAATCTCTTATTGAGCAATTTGCTGGAGCAATTCTCGGAGATGATGCAAAAGATATCTATGATGGGGTAGAATCATTATTCGATTAATATAAATAAAATAAAAATACTATAGGTATAATTAAACATAGGAGATATAAAAAATGGCAAATAAATTAGCACAACTAAAATCAGCTATCGGAGCTGGTGCAAGAGCTAACAAATATAGAGTTAACTTTGCGGTTCCTGCAGCTGTAGCAACAACTTCAGATTTACAGAATGTTGATACGCTTTGTAAAGCAAGCAACTTTCCAAGTATGACAATAGGTCAGATTGAAGTATTTAATCAAGGAAGAAAACTAGTAATTCCTGGAGATACTACATATACAAATGTATGGACTTTAACATTCTATAATACTGAAGATCATGCATTAAGAAAAGATATGATTGAGTGGATGCGTGCAGCTGACCACTTCCAAAATAACTCACACAGTGGTAATCCTGCTGCTTTAATGGGTGAGCTTTCAGTTGAGCAATTAGATTCAGCTGGTAATCCAACTGCAAAATATACATTCCATAATGTATTTGTTCAAGAAGTTGGTGAACTTTCTATTGGTGATGACCAAATGGATACAATTCAAGAATTTGATGTGACTTTTAGCTTTACTGACTGGGTTGTTGGTGATGGTGATATGAATGTTCCATCTACAGGTAATGCTGCTACTAAAAACGATATAGCAGAGTAATTTTAACTTTGGGACCTTCGGGTCTCATTCTTAAGACTACAAAGGTTTAACATGAATTTAAAACAACTATTTAATAAAGCTAAAAAAACTGTCTCTATGACTGTTAAGCAAAGTATTGAATACATTAAAAAATTATTTAAAATCAAAACAACACTTACTAATAAAGACTTTAAACCTGGAACGATTTTAACTTTCAATTATAATGCAAAAGATAAAACTCAGACTTATGATAAAACACCTTTAGTTCTGGTTCTGAGAAGAAATAATATTCACACATTAGCTATTAACTTTCACTGGGCACCGACTTCAATGAGAGTATTTTTAGTAAATATAATTCTAGAAAAAAATAAAAAGAATATTGAAAAAGGTTTACCACTTGATTTTAGCTACAAAGAACTAAAGCCATTATTAAAGAGAATAGGATTTGCTCCAGTTATTAGATTATATATCAATAGTAGAATATCTAGTAAGGGAATTGTTATTCCAAGCTCTGATTTAATGCATGCGGCTAGATTAAAATCTGAAACATTCACTCAGGGTAAAATGAGTGCTGAACAACTTTATAAAAAAGCACTAAAAGCTTCTAAAAAGTAATATAAATAATATAAATTAAAAATAAAGGTTAAAAATGGATAATCAAGTTGTAAAAGATGCTGCTGAAGGTAGATATAGTGCTTTCTCTAAAGCTATCAAACAAGAACTACATAATAAAATGTCTAATTCCGATGCCGGAAAAGAATATAGTTCAGCGTTTGATAAAATTCAGCATATGAAGCAAATGTTCTCTAAAATTAATACAGAGAAACCTGAAACCGAGGAGTAATAATGATGAAACTAATGTACGAAATTGACTCTCAACCAGAATTTATAATTGAAGAGGAAATTAATGAGTCTACCGGATTAACATCTAAAAAATACAAGATAAAAGGTGTATTTAGCACGATGGGTGAAAAAAATCGTAATGGTAGAATTTATCCAAGAACACTTTGGGAAACTGAAGTTCAAAATTATCAAAGTAATTTTGACAGTGGTTCAATAAACACTTTAATGGAATATGAACATCCTGCTAGAAGTACAGTTGATCCAATGGAAGCTGTAGCAAAAATTACAAAACTTAATGTAAAAGATAAGTATGTAATGGGTGAAGCAGTTCTACTTGATAATCCAAAAGCTAATCAAATTAAAACTTTGATTGATAACGGAGTAAAAGTTTCTGTTAGTTCTAGAGGTGTTGGTTCTGTTAAAAATGGTGTTGTTGAGAACTTCAAATTAGTTACATATGATATTGTTGCTGCTCCTAGTGATTATAATGCTACAATGAATGGTCTGGTTGAAAGTCACCAACTAACAGAAGGTGTTATTCAAGATTTAAGTTTTGATGTTAATGAAAATGGTTCTATAGTTCAAATCTGTGGTGAGAATTCTTGTCATATGTTTGAAGCTTCTGATATTCAAAAAGCTACTGCTGAAAAATTCTCTAAATTAATGGAAGAATTAGCTGGTAAGAAAATTGAACTAAAACATGAAGTTAATGAAGCTGGCAAAGATGTTCAGTACTCATGGAATGATATTAATGCAGCTTTAACTAAAATTGGTATGAGCCCAAAAGATATTGTAAGAGTAGCATCAGCACTTAAAAATAAATAAATATAATTTTACAATATAGCCTTAGGGCAATGAAATAGTTTGAAACTGTAAAATTATATTTAAGAAATATAAATATAATAAATCTATTTAAGGAGTACAAATATGTTAGAAAAACTTTTCGAATCATTAGATGAAAAAGTATTTACTTCTGAGTTAAAAGAATCTCTAGAGACTAAATTTAACGAAGCTGTGGAAACAAAAGCTGAAATCATTGCTGAAGAAAAAATCAATGAAAAAATTGATGAGTTATCTGAAAAATCAGAACAACACATTGATATGCTTGAAGAAAAAGCAGAAGAATTTGTTGAAATGAAAGAAGCTGAGATGCTAAACAACATTGACAAATATCTTGAAAGAGTGGTTGAAGAATTTTTAGCTGAGGCTAAAGAAGCTTTAAGTGAGTCACTAAAATCAGAAAAAGCAGATGCTATTATTGAAGCATTTGATAGTATGATTATTGCTACAGGAACTAAGGTTGCTAAAATTGTTGAAGCAAAAGATAATTCAGCAGTTGAAAAAGAACTTGAAGAATCTATTGAAAAATACGATGAACTTGTAGAAGAAAACATTGCTTTAAAAGAAACTAATGAAACACTTATTAAAATGGGTGTTATAGCTGAATTGAAAGAAGGTCTTTCAATTGTTGAATCTCAAAAATTTGAGAAACTTGCTGGTTTAGTTGAGTTCACTAATGATGATAAATTTGTTGAAAAACTTGAGACAATTTTAGAGTCAATCAAAGGTACAGAAGATAAAAGTACTGAGAAATTAGAAGAATCTGATAAAAAAGATGAAAAAGCGCCTATATGGGCTCACCTAGTTTAAATTTTAAACTAGAAAATATAAATAAATTAAACTAAAATATAGGAGATTATAAAACATGGAAAATATCCAAACTTTAATTGAAAGTTCAAAGTATACTCCACTACGTGAGTCTGACTCAGCGATGATGAGACTTATGCTTGAGAATACTGAGAAAGAACACCAAAGACTGATTAATGAGGGAACTCTTTCAGGAGATGTTGCTCAATTTACACCAATCTTAATGCCAATGGTAAGAAGACTTTATCCAAACTTAATTGCTAATGAATTATTAGGTGTTCAGCCAATGTCAATGCCTACTGGATTTATCTATGCATTAACTAACCAATATACTGGTACTGATAATAACAAAGCTAATCCAAATGCTGGACAAATTATTGCTCTTGCTGCTGATGATCATGGTCTTGTTGAAGGTGACTTAATTGGTACTAATGATACTACTGGTGCTAGTAACACTATTAAAGTTCTTTATGTAGAAGGTGAATTAGTTCTTGTAACTGGTACAGGTCTTGTTGCTACTAATGTTCTTTATGATGATACTGCTACTCCGGTTGCTGTTACTTCAGGTGTTGTTGGTTCTGTATATACAAATGAAGCTTCATTTGGTAAAATCTTAAAAGGTTATACTGGTACTTATACAACTGCTCAGGCTGAACAACTTGGTAAAGACATGAGAGAAGTTGGTTTCTCAATTGCTAAAAAATCAGTTGAAGCGAAATCTAGAGCACTTAAAGGTCAATATACTGTTGAGATGTATCAAGATCTTAAAGCACAACATGGTATGTTAGCTGACGAAGAAATTATGTCACTTATGTCTTATGAAATGCAAGCTGAAATTGATCGTGAAGTTGTTGACTTTGTTAATGATAACGCTACTCAAGTTGCTAACTCATTTGGTTTCACTGCTGATAGTACTGATGGTACTGGTAGATGGGAAATTGAAAAATATAGAAGAGAAGTAATTAAAATTTCTCAAGAATCTAAACAAATTGGTCTTGACACTAAACGTGGTTCTGGTAATACACTTGTTGTATCTCCAAAAGTTGCTACAATGTTAGAGCAAGTAGGTTCATTCAAAACTGCTCCTCAAGCATCTGGTGTTATTTCACCTGTAAGTGGTGGTGTTGCTGGTACATTTGACGGAAAATATAAAGTAATTATTGACCAATATGCTACTTCTGATTACGCTACTGTACTTTACAAAGGTGCTGATAGAAGAGATGCTATGGGATTCTTTGCTCCATACGTTCCAATGTCATTCACAAAAGTTACTCACGCTGACTCAGGTCAACCTGCTGTAATTGCTAAAACTAGATATGCACTTGATACTATTCCTGGTATTTCATCTGCTACTTCTAATGATAGAGCTAAAACATATGCAAGAAGTTTCGGTGTTAACTTTGCTAACACTGCTTTAGCTTAATCGCTAAAGTTCTTCTTACTTAAGGTTATCTTCGGATAACCTTTTTTAGTTTAGTTAACTAAACTATACCAATCAAATACTTTTATTCCTTTTACTGCATCTTCAATTACACTAACTTTTTCATATACTAATTCATTTGTTATTTTTTCGTTATTAAGTGGTGATATTTCTGGTAATGTTTCTTCTAAATGAGTAATAAAATCTTGAATTTCAATTTCAAAATTATCCATAACTTTTTTATGTGTTACCCATCTATTTCTATAAAAGAATTCTTTATAGATATAACCTAGTACTTCATCACTGAAACCTCTTGGTTTTGTTTTTTTGATACCACTAAAAGGCAGAACTCTACCTATCTTACCACCATTTAAACCTGAACCTCTGTAAACAAATGCATATTTACCTTGAATTTCTAAAGCAAATAATTCCCTATTGTAGTAATGTACTTGTGCAAGAACTTTATATTCCATATTAATCCTTTGAATTCTTAAAGATAAATCTTTTTATTGTGTACCATAATGAGGGTTCAAAATTATTACAATTATTATTTTTATTTAACTCACTTGGAGATACTTTGAAACTATAGTAATAATCATCATATCCGATTATAGTTAATATATTTGATTGATGCTCACAGGCTGTATTAGTATCATTAGAATGTTTACAATTTGTACAGAAAATATTCATTTTACACCATCCCAATATTCTGAAAGTGTAATGTTAGGATTTTTCTCTATTTCACTGTGAGCGTTAAAATTAAAGAATATTGTTGTAAGAAAGAAAGACAATGCAGCAGTTAAAAGTATAGTTAAGAAAGTATTCATTTGGAACCCTTTATTTTTGATATCTTATATTATACCATAAGGTTCCTTAAAAGAAAATTAAGAGATGTCTTTTTCTATTATAATTTTATCTCTCATGTGAGTATAAGTAAAACCATCTTGAATTCTCTGTACATCATATTCAAATGTTCCAACTTTCTGAAAATCTTCTAATGATGGTTCAAAAATAGCAACTCCAGAAGTAGGGTCATCATATCTAGCAAGAATTGTTCTTACAATTGTTCCTTCTTTATAACTGAACTTTACATCAGCACCTGTTAAATCTACTTTTTGACCATTTAATTTTATTGTAGCACTAAATGGAAAATTATCGCCTCTGTATCTTCTCATCGTATATCTCCTATTATATTATCAGTTTTTATGTTTGAATCTACTCTTTCATCAAGAATTGAAGCTTGAAGGTTATCTTCATGAATATCAGCATCTAAAAGATCTTCATAAATGTTTGCTTGAATCTTATCTTCTATAATATCACCATCTATACTATTCATTATAGTCAAGGTACCCCAAGTTTTTATATTTCTAAAATGTTCTAAAGCACTAGCACCTGAAGCTAAAGTACTATAATTTAGTAATTTTTCTCCAGTTGTCATATAACTTTACTCCATAATAGCATCAGCTGTAGATTGTGATATGACACTTAGAGATACCATCAATCCCAACAACTGAGCGATTTCTGGAAGCCCCAAATCAATTGTATTAGTCCAATCTAGCTTTTGTTTAGCGATTTTCAGACCACCTAGTAATGGTTCAGTAACACCGAATACAGAGGGATCTAGCATGAATGCAGTAAATTTGTCAGCATCAGAGCCTAATGTTGTTAATAACTCACCTTTAGTCAAGTATTTCATTTTACAACCTTTATAAATATTAATATATTTATATTTATATACGGAGCACAGATGAAAATTAAAATAGCATTTTTTAAAGATAGAGATAATTTCTTTGATGACATAATAAAATGGTGGACAAAGTCAAAATATTCACACGTAGAAATGATTATTCAGGATAAATGGATTAGCTCAAGCCCACTTGACGGAGGTGTTCATATCCTTGATTTACATGAATTAGATCATAATAAGTATAATTATATTGAAGTTAATGTAGATGGAAGAAAAATTAAAAAAGTTCAAAAATATATTGAATCCCAAAAAGATGCAAAATATGATATATGGGGTATATTTTTTGGAGTTTTATTTAATAGTGGGTTAGAAGATAAAAATAAATTATTCTGCTCAGAGATGGTTACAAAAATACTTCAAATTTTTGAGGTTGAAGAAGTTTCTGGTTTAGCACCTCATAAAATAACACCTGGAGATTTAGCAAAAATATTTGGTTTAGAATAACCTATTTTTTGCTAATCCAAGCATCAACACCAAAGAATGCTGCTACAATTCCTGCCATACTCATAAAAAACATCGGTGACATTTCTCCAAGTACTGGAATAATAGTTTCTGGTGCTACAAAAAGTAATAATGGGAATATAACCATAGAAAGAATTGCAGTCCAAGACATTCTTCTTCTTGCATCAGCTTTTAAATCAGCATTTTCAAGTTCAATTTCTTCTTTTTTCATTTCTAATTCTTCTTTAGTCATAAGTACTCCTTTATAATATAGGAGTATTTATATTTTAGTTAGATATTTTAATCAATTTTTTGTATTCAGGAAAATAGCAATATTCAAGATCTGATTCATTAAGTGTCCAAAATGCATCTTCAAGTGTTTCAACCAGTGGCTCACCACCCAAATTAAATGATGTATTAAATAATAAAGGAACACCTGTTTCTTTTTTGAATTCAGATATTAAATTATAGTAATGTTCATTTTGTTCTTTAGTTACTGTTTGAATTCTACATGTATTATCAACATGAATTACTGATGGAACTTTCTCAGCTACACCATCAAGACAATTAACAGCATACATCATGTGAGGTGAATTATCTAAACCTCTTAAATCAAACCAATCTTTAGCATCTTCTTCAAGTACTGAAGCAGCAAAAGGTCTGAAATATTCTCTTCGTTTCACTTCATTAACAAAGTCTTTACCATCTTTAAATGTAGGGTCGAATAACACACTTCTATTACCTAAAGCACGAGGACCATTTTCTGAACGACCTTGATACATTGTAACAATATTTTTATCTCTAAGTAATTTAATTATATCACTGTATTCTACATTATCTGAAATTTCAGCATTATATTGTTTACTAAGAACTTCAAAATCACCATTCATATAAGAATATTTAGGTCCTAAATATAAAGAATCTTGTCTTTTACGAACTTTTGTATCACCGGATGTTTTATAGTACCAATATAAAGCTGCACCAGTTGCTGTTCCACCATCATTTGACTGAGGCTCAACATATAAGTTAATTCCAAGTTTATTCAATTCAGTTAAATAAAAGTAATTAGCAACACAATTTAATCCGTATCCACCACTTAAAACAACATTTTTATTTCCAGATTTTTCAACAGATCTAATAATCAAATCAAGTACAGCTTGTTGAGTTTCAGTTTGAATCCAATAAGCGGCATCTCTTCTGTTTTGCATCTTTGTCATATCTTCATCTTCAGTTTCGGGCCACTCAGATAATGATTCGTATAAAGCACTATTAAGTATTGCTCCAGATGGATATGTTGGAAGAATAAGATTTCTATCAACTAATGATACAACAGAATCTTTAGTCATTAATGGTGGTAATTCTGGTGATTTTCCATAAGGAAATAATCCCATAGTTTTACCTGCTTCAATAGCACTAAAGCCACAATATTCAGTTACTGCTTCATAAGATTTTGTAATACCTGCTTTGTCAGAAATAATAACTTCTGTTTTATCATGCTTAATATCATCAAAAGGCTGTTCACCTATACTATGTGAATTTGGAATAGCACTTCTACAACCTAAATGCTTATAAACCGTAGATAAGCCATTTTCGTAACTACAATCATAGATACTTTCAACTTCCCATAAGATTTCCCCATTACTAGGAAATGCTGTTCCAGCTCCATCAACTACAACACCAGTAGCACTTTCAAATCCTGAATTATAAAAAGCAATAGCTGCATGCATTTTATGATGCTGAGAACTCAAATCAATAACTTGTGGATGATTGAAGTTATTTTGTTTTCTATCAATTAAACCCAGCTTTCTAGCTAAACCAGTATACATATCATCACCAGAAAATTCTAATCTTCCACCAACACTATCCTTACCTCTCATTGGCTGAGTATGTGAAGCAATAATATAATCTACTTTATCAGTATATTCTAGTACTTTAGACAAACCTGCTAGAGGTGCTCCATCATATTTCTGTCTTGATAATCTTTCTTCCTCTAATGAGAAAACTATTTCACCATCTTTAAGAAGACAAACTCCAGCATTATGTCCTCTTGAAATTCCTAAAATGTAACCAGTATTTTCCATTATTTTCCTTTCTCTTTTGTTTCTGTAACTTCAACTTCAGCTTCAATTACTTTATCTTTCTTATGTGTTTTACAAGATCCAGTGCATTTATGTTCTGATGTACCTAGAACAGATTTAATATGTTGTACGATATTATCAATTTGTTCATCTTCCATATACATAAGATCTTCATTATTTAACTCAGCAACATAATCTCCGGTAATTCTAATAGGAGAATACATTCTTTTTTCTTTTCCTATATCAACAACATTAAAATTAGGATTTCCAGGATAAGAAATATTTTCTGGGAATGTAGATCCAACCATAACTGTACTCGGTTTATTTAAAGCATTGGCGATATGTTGACCTATGCTATCACATCCTAAGAAATAATCAGCACACTTAATAACACCATTCCATTGTAATAAACCTACATTATCAGGAATAATTGCATTTAGCGGTTCATTTACTGGTATTTGTGTCTGAGACATGATGATAATAGCATAATCTTTACTCAATTCTTTAATTAATTTAATAACATTTTGAATTTCAACTGATCTTCCTGTATCATCATAGACAATATTTTCTTCAGATTTTACACCACTACCGAATGGTTGAAAAACTATAACCTTTTCTTTTTGGAATATTTTTTTTGCTTCTTTACAAAGCTTATAGCCATTTACGTAATTAGATTTTGAGATATCTAAGTCAAATTCTGCAGTTTCAGGTATTTTAGTAAGACCATTGATTATCATATCAAACGCTTGAATAAGATTAACTTTTTGATTGAAGTATGCATTTAATCTATAAGGTTCAGGCGTAATACATTCTTTATCTTTAATAAGTTCAAAAAGATTCTTGTGTTCGTTTGAGAAAACTTTATCTCGTAGTATAGGTGAACTCATATATAGTTCTAAGAAGCTCTCAGCTACTATAATGGTATTTTTATTTTTTATAACGTATTTTTCGAGTGCTGGGATAGCACAAAGTACCCGGCCGGCACCACCATTTATAAAAATTGCTCTTTCCATCTAAATCCTTTATTTTTTATATTATTTATTATATCAAAATAAAGGTTAAAGAATAGAGAGAAATAGGAACTTAGATAGGTTCCTGTACTGAAAATGCCGCAACTAGTGCTGCAGCAACTTCAGGATTTAGAGTTAAATATTCTGTAACTTTTTGAATGCTCATAGTATCATCAGATGCTTGTACTATTTCCTTTACAACTAGTTTATCTGTTTCAGTATCGAAAGATATAACATAATTTGAAATGATCTCATCATAGTTAACATTTGTTGTTTCTGTACTCAATTTGTCAATATATTTCTTAAAAAGAGTAAATCCAATTAGTGGATTCTCAGTAGTATCTAGAGTTCTGTATTCGAATTCTCCTGGTACATCATTAGCAAATTCATCAGCACTATCAGAAACCATATTAATATCAAAAGAAAAAATATTTAATCTTACATAAAGTGTTGCAGGTAAATCTGCAATCACTGTAGAAATAGTTCCATTATTTTTATAAGTTATTTCCATTTCTTAATCCTTATTTGTATTTTACTAGAACTTTACCAGATCTAGATCTTCCACTGTAACAAGGTGATGAACTGTAGTTACACATGTGATTAAGTGCAGGACCACCAATTCCTGGTTTATTCCAAACAGAAGCAGTATTCCAACAACAACCTTCAAGATAAGCATTAAATCCACATGTAACTCTACATAGTGTGTGATCATCCATTACAGCCGGTCCTGATTGTTGCTTAACATATGAAGTATTACACTCTCCACATTTTGTATAAGAACCAGACATAGCAGGAACTTTTCCTGAACTCTTAATTTCATTACCAGATGTAAATGCACCAAATCCACACTCTCCACCCCATCTAGCACTAGGTTCAATGAAGTTATGACACATTGTTGTTGTACACATATAACTAATTAAAGTACAACATCTAGTATTTGGAAAAGATTTTGGATATAATCCATTTACTTGATTACTTGAAGACCAGATAGCATAACCTGTATCTCCACCACAACTCATTATACAAGTACTATTACTACCACAAACATAAGAACTGCATCCATTAGCTGCATCATAAGAATAACATGATCCAGTTGTTGTAGCAGCACCACCACCAGCACATAGAGTATAAACCTCTCCTGGATTTACAGCCATTCTAACATAAGTGTACTCACCGTTAGAACCCATAAGACCCATGTAACAACATGCTGAAGCATTACAGCCTGAACCATTACCACCAGCTCCCCAGACTTGAAATTGAGCCTCTGTTACACCTGCAGGAACAGTCCATGTACAACTATTACCAGATGCTGAACAGTAATTTGTAGTTTCACCAACTACTACACACCCAGTAGGATCATTAAGCATAGTTTCTTTTGATGGAAGTACTATTCCCCAGTCATTTGACTGAATCTTACCCGATGGATTTGATTTTGGTGGTGATTGAAAAGATAAATTTCCGGCACCATCTGTTCTCATTACATCTCCAGCTGAACCATCTGAAGTAGGTAAAACAAAGTTTTGTCCACTTAAATTCTCAATTTGATCTACTATTATTTTAGACATTAAGTTCTCCTAATATATTTCATATTTTTTAATTATTTATATTTAACTATTACAGAACCACTTCTTCCGCGCCCACCATAAACAGCATTAATATTACAAGCTTGTATTTCACCGGCACCACCAATACCCGGTTGATTCCATGCAGCAACAGTATCCATACAACATCCACCTGCATTACCAGTCCATCCAGTTCCGTAGTTACAAATAGTATGATCTGGAGTTACACTGTGTGAATATTGACACATATAACATATACTATTTCCACAAGCTTTGGTTCCACCAACAATAGAAGGAACTTTTGCTGACATCTTGATAGTATTAGCTGAAGTAATTTGACCCATAGCATGCCCAGAACATCTAAAACCAGGTTTTCCAAAGTGAGCACCTCTACACTGATCTCCATTTGTTTGGTGTAAATTACCACTGTTTGCACTAGAGTAAGGTGTAGCAAGTTCTGGATAGAAACTTCTAGCTGTGCTTCCACACATTTTAGCGTAACCGAAAGAACCACCACAACTCATTATACAAGTTGAATTACTACCACATACAAAAGAATTACAACCATCAAAACAAGTACTGGTGTAGCAAGAACCTTGTTCATAAGCACCACCAGCACATAGTGTGTATACTTCACCTGGTGAAACAGCCATTCTTACATAAGTGTATTCACCTGAGCCACCTGGCAACCCAAAAGAACAACAACTTCCACTACAACCAGTTCCAGTTCCACCGGCACCCCAGATTTGAAATTGAGCTTCGCTCACACCTGCGGGAACAGTCCATACGCAAGAAGCACCTGTTTGAAGACAATGAGCAGCATTAGTTTCAACTATAACTGTTCCTGTCTCATTGTTAAGCATTGATTGCTTTTCTGGTAATTGAATTCCTAAGATATTATTACCTAGAAGTGTTGGTGTAGACTCAGGTGGTGATTGAAAAGATAAATTTCCTGCACCATCTGTAGTTACAACCTGACCAGAAGAACCATCAGAAGTAGGCATAACAAAGTTCTGCCCACTTAAATTCTCAATTTGATCTACTATTATTTTAGACATATTAAACCGCCTCTGGTACTATTGGTGGAGTATAATCTTTTATTAACTTCTTAGAAAATGCATCATAGTCAATATCATAACAAATATCTATCTCAAAATAATGGTCTTGATTAAGTTCTTCAGTTGTTAAGAATCTTTTATAAAGACAAAATCCAATTAATGGGTCATGTGATGTTGTAAAAGTACTATAATTGTATTGATCTTTAGGATCGTTCTCAAAAGCTGTTTCATTTATAGAAGCATCAATAGGTAAAAAATTATTACCGTCTTGTCTTACATAAATTATCTCAGGTATTTCTGCGGAGAAAGTAATTGTTTCTCCTAATCTGTCTTTGTATGAAATTTCTGTCATAATTTTTCCTTATTTTTAATTATTTATATTTAACTAGCACAGCGCCACTTCGGCCTCTATCGCCATAAAGTGCTGCAATTGTACATGAATTAGTTGTTCCTGCTCCACCAACACCTGGATGATTAAAGCATGAAGCACCAGCGAAACAACAGCCTCCTCCAGCACCTTCCCATCCAGTTCCGTAGTTACAAATAGTATGGTCGCTTTTTACACTGTGAGAATATTGACACATATAGCAAATACTGTTACCACAAGCTTTGGTTCCACCAACAATAGAAGGAACTTTTGCAGAAACTTTAATTTTATTTCCAGAAGTAATTTGTCCTGTAGCATGACCAGAACATCTGAATCCCGGAGTTCCAAAGTGACGTCCTGAACATTGATCTGTATTTGTTTTGTGTATAATCCCTGAATTTGATGATGAATATGGATCTGAAATATCTGGATAAAAATTTCTGGATTCACCTCCACACAGTTTACCGTATCCAAATGAGCCACCACAGCTTAAAATACAGGTAGCATTACTTCCACAAACAAAAGAGTTACAACCATCAAAACAAGTATAAGAATAACATGAACCTTGCGGGTATGCGCCTCCGGCACATAGAGTATAAACCTCTCCTGGTGAAACAGCCATTCTTACATAAGTGTATTCTCCATTTCCTCCACCTACTGAAAAAGAACAGCAACCTGCTGAACAACCACTACCTGTTCCTCCAGCACCCCAGATTTGGAATTGAGCTTCAGATGTTCCTTCCGGAACAGTCCATACACATGAAGCACCACCAGCTCCACAATGTGAAGCATTTGTACAAACTGCAACAGACCCTGTCTCATTGTTAAGCATTTCAGATGCAGCTGGTAATTGAATACCTAATATATTATTTCCGGTAGCAGTTGGAATAGATGTAGGTGTTGGATAGAAACTTAAATTTCCTGAACCATCTGTTTTTATCATATCATTGGCTAAGCCATTTGTAGTGGGCAAAGTGAGAATATCACCGCCCATTGATTGAATTTGATCTACTATTATTTTAGACATTTAATATCCTTTATAAATCTATATTAGATGGATTTATTACTTTATGAAAAGATCCATCAGTAATAGTATAAACAGTTCCAGCTTCAATTGTAAGAGAATCCAAACTAAATCTTAATCTTCCAGCTTCAAGTTCTGAAGTTTCTGTAATTGTATTTTTGAAAATAATATCGCTAGAATTCTCAACAATTGCATTTTCAGAGGCAACTAATCTTTCTTCAGTATTTCCAACTAAATCAGAAACATTATTATATTGAACCTCATTTAAGTGATAATATTTATTTTGTTGAGAAGAACCACCATCAAGACCACCTAAATCATTGTGTAATGATACAGCAGAAGATACAAATTTTTCAAGGAATGGAGACTCAGCATTTTCAAAAGCTGTACCACCTTGACTAAATGTCATTTTACCAACTAAAGTACTATAAGCTCCAAGCATTCCCGGTAATGGTGAAGGCAAAGCAGCTTGATTAGCAAAATCTTTAGTGCTATATGTTTGTTGTCCGTAAACAACATGACATTTATTATCATGTACCATATAAATCCAAGCTACACCATATTCACCAACTGGAATATCTGATAATCTGTTATTACTAGTATCATTAAATCTATTTGGATCTACTTCTTCTTGATTATAAAATCTTAACCAACCTGATCTTTCAACATAACCATGAACTCTATTCCATCCAGAAATACCTTCAACACCTGAGTACTCAAAATATTTTCCATCATCAGTAGGAACAATGATATTAATAATTTCATTATATCCAGCTGGATATGTTGTATTCATTAATTCAACATCACCAATAAAGGCAACAACTATATTATCAACCGGGTCTTTAGAAGAAATTACCCATCTATCACCTAAAGTTCTTGCTCCATCATATTCATAAAAAGCATCAGTAGCTTGAAGCTGTAATAATACATAATCAATACCATCAATATTATTATGATAACCTGTTGGATAATGATCATCTAAATAAGCTAAATCTTGTTTACTCTCAGTATAGATTTTACTTGCAACATAATCAAGAACTTCTGCCCAAGTAGCATTATCATTTATTAACATATTATTATATAATGGTCTGATTTGTCCGTATTTAACTTCAGTTAAATCTAAAGCATCTATAATAGTATCACTTGCTACAGCAGTTGTAATTTCTATATAAACAGTGTCACCAGTTCCAATAAATCCTACACTAAAGTCACCAGTTCCTGAGATTGTAACAGTACCTAAATCATTTCCACCATCTGTTGTTCCAACATTAACTGTTGATGTTCCACCAAAAGTAGCACAATTTAGATTTAATTCATAAACTACATCAAGTTCAGTACTAATAGTTCTTTTTGCTGTAGTATCATTAATAGTTAAATCACCACCTGTAAGTGAACCTGTTCCAACATTCCATTCTTTAACATGATCTACTATTTCAATTACTCTATAATATTTTTCATCTACTGTTGAGTAAATAATACTATATAATTCATCAATATCAGCTGATGTTTTATATTCGATTGTACCTGCAGTTAAAGTATCTTCAACAAGTCCAGTAAAATCTCTTAGAACAACATAATCTTTAACATCAGTATCTACAGTATCTACAATATATGTAGCACCATCAATTTTAATTCTTGAGCCTGCAATTATACCTGTTCCAGTTAAGAAATCAAGAATATTATCTGAACTATCAGCAAATTGTACCCAACCATTTGTAGTATCATAAATATATTTTGCTACTGCAGTTGCTACATTATCTTCCATTGCATGTGAAGCAGCTACTTTACCATTAGGATATGTTATTGTTTGAATTGTATTTAATGAATCAGCTAATTCTTCTGCTTGGTGTTTATACCATGCTGTAAATTTATCTCCATTTTCCATATTAAATTCACGAACTGTAAATCTGTTAGCCATTTCTGCCCACATAACACCTTCAGTTACATTAAATTTAAGTGTATTTTGTACAGTTGAAATATCAAGACCACGTGCTCTAATTACTGGGAAGAATTCTTCACCAAATAATTGAATTCTTTTGTTAAAGTTCCATCCATTAGTACCACAAACACGAATAATAATTTCATTATCCATTTTATATACACGACCAACTGTGTGAGCATGTAACATTGCAGATCTTCCCTTTGGAACTCTATCAATATAATTCTCAGGATAATTTTGTGGATTAGCAATAACATCATCTCTAAAAGCTTTATAAGATGGATCTTGTTCCCAATCTTGCATATAGAAGTTTGTTGCAGCTACAATTTGAGTTCCACCAAAAGTACCATCACCATTATCTTTAGTATGATCCCATACAATAAAAATATAGTTATAAGCGTGATTTGTTAATTCAACAACTGGTTTAGCGTTCCATGTACTGTAAAATAATTTACCGCCTTGAGCACTATTAAGTCCCATTGGCTCACATTCTCCGGCAGGAACACCTTCAACAGAACCAGCTTCAACTTTATAGATACCACCACCGGCACCTACTCTAACTGTTCCGTTACCGTTATCTTGAATAATACCACCAAACAGTCTTACTGCTGAATTAATATTATCCCAGTATCTTTCTTTGTCAATTAAATTTTGGACTCTATCAAATTCACCATTTGCTATAGCTTTAAAAGATTCTAAACTTGTATCTACATCAGATATATCTGAATTTGATTGAAAAAATTCTTCTTGTACTATATTTTCAAATAATGTTTTTGCACCAACTCTTATTTCTCTACCCATAAATTACTCCTTAAGCTAAATCTTCTACACCAAATACCATAACATTTACAGCATCAGAAGTGTCTGATTTAGCAAATATTGTATCTCCTTCCCCTAAAACAATAGCAGTTCTTTCTAATGTTCCACTCACATCAAGTGTTACATCGTATTCAAAGGCATCATATTTTGAAACACTATCTGAAATCATTGCTGCAGTTAAAATAGCATTTCCTAATGGAGTAGTCCCATCCAGTGGATCAACCACAGTAACAGTTGGAGTAACTAAATAATCTGAACCCTGACCTGTTAATATTACAGATTTAATACTGTAAAGTAAAGCTGAACCATCAATAACAGGTGAAGTTCCACCAGTACCGCCAGTAAATTCTAAATCTTCATCACCGATTATATCAGCATATGTTCCAGCTTCTTCAATTGTCCATGTATTAACTTCACCACTAGCACCTACACCAGTAACTCTGATTTGTAATTCAACATCACCAGCTTGTGTATTACTAGCAGCATTTAATGTTAGAATATCATTAATTGAATATCCAAGTCCTGTACTTGCCAGTGTTACTTGAGAAATTTCAAGTGTTGTCACTTCAGCAGTTGCAGTAACTCCTTGGTCGCCTGTAGCATCTTCAATTAATATATCTGGTTTAACAGCATAATTATTACCTGCATTTGTTAAAGCAATACTGCCTAATTTATAATCTGTTTCTTTTCTAATACTTAAAGTAATTTTTGCCTCTGCATCTGATGTGTTTGTAGCATTAATTAAACAAACAGTTCTCTTTGCATTTGGAACTGTATAAACTTGTGTATCAGATGTTGTAGCTAAAACTTTTCCTAATATTCCCATAATATTTCTCCTATTTTATATCTATTTATTTATCTCATTGTACCATAAAAATACAAGTTGAAGAATGAGCCATTCATGGCTTGTTGATTAGCAACAGCAGCAGCATCACTTAAAGCATTTGCAGCAGCAGTTATTTCTGTTTCTGCAGTATCTACAGCAGTTTCAAATGTACTAATTTTAATATTAATATCATCAGTTTTTGTAGTAACTAAAGCATTATACTCAGCAGTTTTATCTAAAATTATACTATCAAGTGCATCATATGAAGTTTGAATTTTTGAATCTATTTGAGTTTGTAACCCAGCTATTTCATCATTAAAATCTACATTTAATTGAGAACTTAATGTTGTGTATAACTCATTTAATTCTGTTTTCTTTAATTCACCTTCATCCATCAAATCAAAAATAGTAGCTTGTCCACTTAATTTTTCTAATGATGTACTTAAATAAGCTAATTCCTCTGGTGAAGCACTTGAAACATCAGCTTGAACCTTGTTATATACGGCCTGTATTGCATCTTTAATAGCCATTGTTTATCTCCTTAAATTTTACCTAGTAAATCAATTCCGAAGAAGTAATTTTTCTTCATTTTAGCAATATCATCTTTAACAAACTGAAATTCTTCATTTGTGACATCACCTGAACTATAAAGATTAGCAGCATTTATAATTGCTTGATCCACAGTTCCTTTATCATAAACATCTAAATTAGTTCTTGCCAATGAAACATCACTTAAATCACTAAGATTTTCAGTTATTTTTAAATTTTCAGCATTTGTATTATTTATATATGTTTTAATTGCTTGTGAACTTGCTATATCTGTATCAGAAACATTATCCATATTATCTGTGATATTGAGTTCATCTCTTTGGATAACTTTATCTAAATCAATAGGAGAAGTAACAGTAATTCTACTAACTTTTAGTTGTTCTTCATCAGTAAAAGCATTTGTGTCAGGATTTGACTCATAAGTAGCTTTTAAAGCTTCTTTAGAATTAGCATTTAGATATGTATCTTCATCTGCTATTTTCTCAAAAGTAGAAGTTAGTCCAGTTCCATCAACAGTCCCAAGAACTGTATAGATAGCCCATTTTGTATCTCCGTCATTTTGAATAAAAATATTATCACCGATAGTTAAATCAGTTAAAGCATCTTTATATGCATGATTTAATACAGAATAATTAGTACCTAAATTTATCCCTGCTTGTTGAACTAAAGCATCAACCTCAGCTTGACTATAAACACCAAGATTTGTTCTTGCTGTAGTTAAATTAGCTATATCAGATAAATTACTATCTTTTGATAATTTTGTATCTCTTAGTTCATTAACTTCTGTGTGTAACTCATTAACAGCATCTGCAAGATCTGTACTTTCAGTGTTTAATACTTTATCAATTCCAACATAACTTTCAGCATTTGATATTCTATTAGTATTACTATCTACTTGAGCATGTATCTCATTAATAGAGTCTGCTAAATTTTGAGCATCTGTATCAAGAATAGTACCAACATTTGTATAAGTTTCTAATGATAGAGTTCTACCAGTATTACTATCAACTTGAGTATGTAATTCATTAATAGCACCACTTAATGTTTGAGAAATTGTAGCAAGTGTAGCGGTTATATCTGTAAAATTTTCAAGATTTATTATTTGCTGTTTAATTACATCTTGATTAAAATGTAAGGCATTTATGAACTGAATAATATTATCAACATCCATTCTAAAAGGTTCATCACCTACAGTATTTTCTAAAGATAGAGTTCTACTTGTATTACTATCAACTTGAGTATGTAATTCATTAATAGCACCAATAATTGAGTTTGATAATGTATGAAGAGAGATACCGTACCCAGTTAATATTTTAAGATTCTCAATTTCGGTGTCAGTTAAATCAAGTCTTTCTTTATTTTCGTTTATAGCATCGATTATTGTCTGGGCATCAGTTGTAAGTGAAATATCAATATTAGCAAGATCTTCAATACTTGTTAATCTTTCTTGAATAGAGTTACTATTTGTTTCTAATTCATTAATCGAGCTAACAACAGTACTTTTTTCTTCAGTGGATAAAAGTGATAAATTACCAATCTGAGATTGTAAAGAACTATCTGTATCAACTAGTGCTTGAAGATTTTGAACTAAATTTTCTATTCCACTTTGTTTTATTTGTATTTTAGCCACAATTTACCCCAGTTTTGTTATTATTTATAATTAATTTCTTATACCGAGATAAGTTATCTCAGCAAATTTTCCTGGAAGATTATCTGTAGCCTCAAAAACTATATTCTGTCCTGAAACCTCACAAGTATATTCTTCATAAACAGTACTATCTATTGTATCAAAAATTCTAGCAGTTCCATAAATTATATTACCGACAATAATATCAGTAAGTTGTATTATGTGTAAATCAGTAATTTCTTTTCTAACTTTCTTTATTTCTGTATTAAGTATAGTCCAGATTTCATCAATAGCATCCTGAACATTACTTGCGTCAGCAACTGTATTATCACTATCATAATATACTTGTGAAGATTTTTCAATACTAGCACTAAAATTAACTACAATAGCACCTCTAGTAGCATCACTTGATAGAACCACACCTATACTTTGTTCTAAACCGGTTGTTGGTTTATCACTTGTTAATTCACCATTTAATGGATTAAGAAAGAGAGTATCTCCCTTATTGAACATTGATGTATTAACTAAATGTTCATCATCAAAGTTCTCATAAACACCACCAGTTACAATAGTAGCAGTTTGTCCTATCTGAACATGATCTTTTACTATTCCAATTGCAGGTTTAGTACCATTTGCTTTAACTACAGATTGTACTGCAAGAAAAGCACTATCATCATTTACTTGAACTAAATCACCAGGATATAGTTCTGCATCAGCTCTAACTTTTGTATGTAGAGTATTAGCATGTATAAGATTTGAATTACTAGTGAGTGTCTTATTAAACCAGTCAACATTTTCAGTACTATAAATTTCATTGAAAATTCTTCTTAGATTTTGAGCACTGATTTTATAAGAAGTACTTTCTCTAGTTACAATGAGCCAATCGCCACTGATTTTACTTAAATTACTTGATGTAATTTCTTTTAATTCTGATATTGTTGCATATGCCATTTAAATTCTCCTAAGCTGTTATAGTGTTGCTCAAAACATCACTAATTGTATTTGTACCAATATTTTTCATTCTAAGTTGGATATATTCAGCAATTCCAACTGGTCTTACATAAACATCAATTACTATAGCGTGTGGATCCTTCTTATCTGGATGAACCTCAACTCTTCCCCATGTAATCCCTCTACTTGTTTTAACATCAATTAAAAATCTCTTTATCTCAAAAGCAATTCTACTTCTTAATTTAAGTGTATTTTCTTCAAAAATATAATATCTTAAAAAATATCTTGTTATCTTCTCTATTTTGTTGAATAGATATCTCATGTTTACTCTATTAAATGAGGATGGAACTGTTGTGAAAGTTCTCTGAGTCATTAATCTTTCATTTTCAACAAAGTTAAGACCTCGCTTATGATAATCTTTCTTTTGTTTGGTATTAAAGAAAAGATATGTTTTTTCCATATTCTTGATAAGACCCTTTTCCATACCAGCACCTGGATGCCATTGTTGTACATAACTTTGTCTGGATTTCAAACCAGCAATATCACCAGCTAAATTAACTCTTATCATTTTATTACTGAATTTATCAAACTGTACTTTTGAATTTAAAGTAAAGTGAACATACGGAGACTCTTGCATAGTATTAATGTATTCATCAATTTTTTTAATTAATTCTGAAGTATTTTTAATTCCCCAAAGTTCTTTAGTAATAGCAATAGTTCTTTGGTCTTCACTATGGAGAATATTTTTATTACCGAAGTGTAAAAATTCATAAAATGTTAAGTACACAGCAGGTATTGCTATATATGCTATACAATCTCTTCGGTGTTCTGCAAGTTCTACAGCTAACTCATTAGCAATATCGTTACCTATGAATAAATCAAAATTATAATCTTCTAAATGATAATATATTTCATGTGAAGCAGCAAATTCTCTTTTATCCGGGTAAGAATCTTCTCCACCGTATAATTTAATAATAGTTTCACCAAAATGAGGTCTAATGAGTTCTTGATATTCATTACCATCAATATAGTGATAATTTCCATCTACAAGATAGATTAAACCATCAGCACTGAAATCATAATTACCATCAATAAATCTTTTCTCACCTTCTATAAAATAAGTATTACCGTTGAAGCTATTATAATTTTCATCATACATAGCATTTCTAAGAGATTCAGTTCTTTTCTTGAGATAAATGTATCTTGATTCTGTATTGATTTCATCAATTTCATCCCAACTTTTATAGTAAATTTCAATAGGAATATTTTTTCTAAAAATAATAATACCAAAATATGAGTCTTCAAAGAAAGTGAATAAGTCTTTAGCTAAATGTCCTTTATATACTTCAACATTTAAATCGTACTCAAGTTTAGTGATAAATCCAACTGATAAAATATTTCCCCAAGAGCCAGGAGTTTTAGCTATGAACTCAAAATACTCATTATCTGGTATTTTAATATTAGCTATATTATTATAAAAATCATCTTTATTATTAATTAAAAAATTAAGTGAACCTGATGTACTAGCATTAAAAGTGAATTTTCCAGCACTTCTAGTTACCCAGATTTTGTTACTGTACTGTAAGTAGTTGTATACTTGGTACCAATCATTATAATTCCATTTTGTTGCTCTACCAAAAATTTCTTTGAATTGAATAGCACTATTAATAAAAATAGGTTTATCTATTGGTCCTTTTTCAAATACACCTACAAAAGCAGCTATATCTGTACTTGTGCTATCAAGAAAATTAGGTAGAACATTTTGATAAGTATTAGTAGTTACGCCAGCACTAAACAATTGTCACCTCTTTTGGTGTTATTTATATTATACTACTTCTTTAATAATTAGTTCTTTTATTCATTACATTATTCTCCAGTCATTATTAATATATATTAATTCGGTAGTGCCATTATTCACATCAAGAATTAAATTTTCAGCTAACCCTAAAATTGTTTCTCCGTTTCTATCTACAGTTAAGTTATTTGTAGCAAAATTTCCAGTAACATCATGAATAATTAATCTTGTTCCATCTGATGGTGTAGCAGGTAATGTAATTGTAAATGCTGCTGAAGTAGTATCAGCAAAATATCTATTTCCATTTACAGCAGTTAATGCGGTTGATACAACTGAATTAGATATATCAACTTCTAATTCACCAACTCCAAGAATAGGGACTCCATTTAAAGTCTTAAATTGAATAGTCTCAGAGCTATTATTTCCTTTGTGTAAAGTAATACTAGTTTCTGTAGCAGTAAAAGCATCTACTGGATTTAATACATATTTTGTAGTTTTTATAGCATCAACATCTGGTAAAGTTATATCACCACTTCCAAGAATTGTATTTCCACCTATTGTTTTTACTTGAATTCTATTAGCAAATCCATCACCTCTATTAAGAACAAGTTCATTAACTCCAGCCTCAAAAGGTGTAAATGGATCTAAGGCTTGTTCAGAAGTTGTACTTACATACGTACCGTAGTCAAGTTTATTATCTAAAGCATCTTGAAGCCCATCAATATTTGCTATAATATGATTATGGGAATCATCAGCTACAGTAACTGCTAAATCAACATTTGCTGATCCATCAAAAGATACAGTTCCAGAAGCATCACCACTTAAAGTAATATTTCTTGGTGTAGTTAGAGTTAAAGCTGAATTAACATTTTTATCAATATCAGCAGTATTATCAGCTAAACCTAATTGAACATCTGCTTTAGTTAAATCAACAGCACCTGTATAACCATTAATTGATGTTACTAAATTTGTATCATCAAAGAACATCGATGCATCAACACTAAATGTACTATTATTATCTCTAGTAAAGATTAAAGTTTGTGTGTTATTATCATAAACACCTTGAGTAATTCTTGCTAAATTTGAGTCATCAAGAAATAAAGTTAAATCAATCTCTTGTATTAAACCATCTGTATTAGTAAAATATAAAATATTATTGCTTAATGTTAAATCTGTTTGGAAAACAATATTTCCACTTCCAACAAGTGATTTACCATTAATTGTTTTAATATTACTTCCACTTACAAGTGTTGGTTGTTTACTATCAATATCTGCTTGAATAATAGCAATATCAGTTAAATCTGAAGAACTTAAAGTTACAGCACCATCTCTTCCAGCAATAGAAGATACAACAGGCACAGTTTGAACAGTTCCATCAATATTTGTGTATTCAATTGTATTTCCATTAAGTACAAAATTTGTACTTAAATCTATATCACCAGCACCCAATAATGATGTTCCATTAACTGATTTAATATTCACTTGATTTTGAAGATTAGGTTGTTTTGAGTCTAAATTTGCCTGAAGATCTGTAACATCAGAAATTCCTATAACTATATCACCAGTTCTTCCAGCTACAGTTGTAATAATATTAGTATCATCAAGTAATAAACTAACATCAATTTCTATAGTACTAGTATCATCTCTAGTTAATTTAATTACATTTTCACCACTAATGAAAGCACCACTTTCAATTCTAGAATAATTTGTATTATCTAAGTATTTTGAAAGGTCTATTGATAATACACTTCCATCTATATTTGTGTATCTTAATTCATTCTCATGAAGTGTTAAATGTGTATTTAAATCAACATTCCCAGCACCAACTATTGAATGTCCATTAACAGTTTTAATATTAACAGCACTTTCTAAAATATCTTGTTTTGAGTTAATTTGATCTTGAGCACCAAAAATATCATCAATAGTTAGTACTACATCACCAATTTTCCCATTTACACTTGAAGTATAATCAAAAGTATCTACAGTTCCATCAATATTAGTAAAGCTTGCAGTACCGTTACTTGAAGAAGATGAAGTACTTAGAGTTATATCACCAGCACCTAACAGACTATTTCCATTGATAGTTTTTAAATTTACTGAACTAATTAATGTATCTTGTTTACTATCAAAGTCAAATTCTAAATTATCAATCCTAGCATTTGTATTAGTTTTATTAACTTCTATTGATGCTCTTAATTGGTCTAGTTCTGTTCTAAGATTAGTAATATTTCCAATAGTATGTAAATGTGTATTATTTCTTACTGAAACATTCCCAAATTGGTCGATTGAAATATCTGTACCAGATTTTACACCACCAATATTAGCACTACCAACAGGCAGAATATAATTATTAGCATTTTCTTCAATATTGTTTAATTTTTCCATTTCTGAGCTGAATGTATAAAAATCTGTCCATATAATATTATAAGAACTGTTTATCATACCTAGCTCATAGGTGTCAATAGCAAATACTAGCTCACCTTGGATTGGAGGGTCTTGTAAGAAATTTTCTTTTGTGTCTTTACGAAGGATTATACCTGTTCCAGCCATTTTAAACCTCTATCTTTTTATTATTATTTATATGATACTAAAAGATAGAAATCCTGACTAGAAAGGTTCAAGCACAGAAGTGCTTGAGTATTATACGATTGCTATTTTAACTATTTTATAGTTTGTAGCGTTTGCAGTAGCTTGAGTACTAATAACTTCAAGTGTATCATTTCCACCATTAAATGATGTACTGAATACAGAAAGTGCTGAAGCACCACTATAAAGAATTTGACCTTCATAGATTGAAGCAGTTGTTCCATCAAAAATTACTAATAGTTCAACTAATTCAACTTCACCAGTAATTGTGTCTTTCATTTCAACAAATAACTTTCCAGTTTTTGTAGTTAAAGCATTAAATGTAGTTAAAACAGTAGCATCAGTTACACCAATAGCTGCTGTTTCAGTACTTTGAATAGCGTTTGGTAAAACAATTGAAGCACCACTTACTGAACCAGTAGCTTGAATATCAGCAGTTGCATTAACATTCGCTGCACCTAAATCACCAGTTAAAGTTCCATTAACAGCTGAAATATCACCAGTAAATGTACCACCTACAGCACCTAAATCACCAGTTAAAGTTCCATTAACAGCTGAAATATCACCAGTAACTGTAACAGTACCACCAGCAGTAATATTATTAACACCAGATATATTATTTGTATCATCAATAAAAATACCAGTATCCTGAACCTCACCAGTAACACCATCAAATTTAACAATAGCATTATCTGTACTTGTAACTAAAGATACTTTATTAGCATCAATACTTCCAATATCAAGTGTAAATGTTGTAGCATCTTGTCTTGTGAAAGTGATTGTGTCACCAACAATAGCAGCTGAGGCAACAGTATTTTGAGTATCATCTAAATAAGCACTTAAATCAATATTTGTAGTTGTTCCATTCTCATTAGTATAATCTAATGAGTTACCATTTAAAGCAATTGATGTAATTGTCTCAGCAGCAACAACAGTTATGTCTGAACTACCTAGTAAACTTTCACCATTAATTGTTTTAATATTTGTACCACTAACTAAGTTATCTTGCTTTGGAGCAAGACCTGCAGATAATTCAGCAGTTCCGATTTTTGTAGCAAGACCATCTGCTAAATTAGTTGTATTAACTAATTTTTCAAGACCACCTTGTGTAATACCATCGTGTAAGATTAATTGTTTGTTTTCTAAATCAACAAAAAATTCACCCTCAGCACCAGTAAAAGCATTAGCTTCTGCAGATGTACCTCTTCTGTGTTGTAATGTTGTAGCCATTTTTATCTCCTTTTTATGTTTGTAAATCTATAATATTATATCCGGTTAGTAAATCATAATAATTTACAATTCCAGTTAGTAAATCACTTGGTATAATATTCGGATCTAAATCAATACTATTTATCTTTATAGAATTTAAATCATAATAATTTACAATACCTTGTGATAGGTCCTCAGGAATATATTCTTGGCTGTCAAGCTCAATAATATCTCCACCATAATTCAAGTCAATATATCCACTTCCAGCCATTAAATCTTCATCTAATGTTTGAGGATCTAAATCAATTATATCAAATCCTAACATTAAGTCAAAGAATTGGTCTTCAGATATTTGAACATCTAAAGGTAATACTTGTGGATCTAAATCAATTGTATTAACTCTTGTTGAAGCTAAATCATAATAACCTTCTCCATTCTCAGCATCCGTAGGGAATATCTCTTGATCATCTAAATCATTTATAATATTTATATCATAATGTAAATCCAGATAATTACTTGTAGTATCACCAGAATTTAAATCAATTGGTAATAAATTAGGATCTAAATCAATTATACCTTCATCAATTTGTTCTAAGTCAATATATCCTGAACCAATCATTAAATCAGTAGGAATTAATGTACCACTTAAATCAATTGTTTCAGAGTCATTTAATAAATCAATTACAGTATCACCAAGCATTAAATCTTGAGGTATAACAACATCGTAGATTGCTATATTTGAAATATAAGATTTTATAAATTCAATTGTAACATCATTAACACTAGGACCAAATAATAATTTAAAAACACCTTCATCTATTATAGGAGTATAAGGACCAAAATTAGTACCTAAATCTGAATACATATCCATAAAAGGATTTTTATTATCATGCATTACTACTAGTTTAGAAGTTCTGTACCCTTCTCTTGAAGAAGCACTAATTAAATATTCAGCACTTCTAATATCATCTATATTAAAAGAATCCAAAATCTGAGTATCATTTCTATAAATGAATTTAGTTGTTTCTATTTGAGGTACTTTTTCTTCTATTTCATTTATACTAGCTTCAAATTCATTTAATTTTGTTTGCACATTTTGTACATTATTAGTCATTAATGTATCAATTTCGTCTCGTGTATATACTTCTTGTATATTACCCATCAAGTTCGTATCTACTTGAACAACATCACCAAAATTTAACCCTGAATTAAATGTAATACTAGTTCCATTTAAAGCAGTATAATCGTGAAGTTCTCCCTTAACCATCTTAATACCATTAACATAAACACTTAAGTCTTCAATATTATAGATACAGTAAAATTTATTTTGGGTATTATAAGAAATAAAATCATAATGAGTTTGATTACTTCCAATTAAATATTTGCCATCAAGAGGATTTACCCATTTAGTACTTGTTCCATCGGTACCAAGAACCATTCCATCTTTATTTGTTTGGTCAGGTATTAAAGCATCAATATCTAGAACAATATCACCACTTTGCCCATTTATTGAAGTAACAAATGCTGAGTTTAAATCAAGAGCATATGTATTACCTTCTTCATTTACATAGTAAAGAATACCATCATTAAATGATAGAAGTGTACTTGTTTCTTCTGTGAGAATATCAATATTTCCAGCACCAAGAATACTGTTTCCATTGATTGTTTTAATATTTGTATTATCTAAGGAATCTTGCTTTGTATCTAATACCGTATTCAAATTAACAATATCTTCAATTCCATGTTCATGAGAAGAATTATTAACAGAAACTATACCTTCAGAATTTACAGTAATATCACCACCAGATTTTACACCACCGAGTTCAGTTCCTGCTGAGGGAAGCACATAATTATTAGCACCTTCCTCAATTCCATCTAGTTTTGTTTGATCGTATGTATCAAAATAATTAAATGGCTGCCAGTGAAGGTTACCATTTCTTAGAAGCATTCCCAATTCATATGTATCAGTTGAAAATACTATCTCACCTTGTCTAGGTGGGTCTTGTATTAGTGAATCTTTTGAACCTCTTCTAAGAATTATACCAGTAAATGCCATAGATTACCTACCAATTTTTATTGTATTTATAATAACTAAACTAACACTTCAATATCATTTTCTAATATGTAATCAGTACTTGCAGCTTCACTAGTATTTGTGCTTGGGAATGATCTTCCTGTGCCCCAGATAATTCTAACAGCACCGCTACCACCCTTTCCTCCATTAGTAGGAACACCGGCATTCCAGCCTCCACCACCTCCGAAGTTACCACCGCGAGCAGATGCTATTCTATATCCTTGGCCATCTTCACCACCAGATCCACCTGTACCATTACTAGCTGTACTATCAGCAGCAATACCATTTGTACCAGTAGCACCCTCGCCAAAAATACCAACTCCACCACCGTGCCCTGCAGCGTTACCACCTGCATATCTTCCAGCACCTCCGGCACCACCACTTGGTAAAATTTCACCAGAACCATAACCTCCTCCGTTTCCAGAATAGCCTCCGGCACCACCAGACCAACCTTGAGTGTTGGTATGTAGCATATCACCACCATTTCCACCACCATCATAGACACCAGTCGGAACTCCACCATATCTCATTTCGCCACCACCGTGTTTCCCACCATCTCCACCAGTTGCAGAAGTAGTATGGAAAGAACTAGTTTCTCCGTGGTCTCCATCTGTGGTTGTACTGAAATTTCCACCATCACCTACTTGAACAGTGTATGTTTGCCCTGCTTGCACGGGTATGTCATTTTTATATGCGAGTCCACCACCACAGCCACCGTTTCCGCCTGTATTAGAACCACCTCCACCTGCACCAACTACTACTACAGAAACAGAAGTGACACCACTTGGAACTGTGAATATATATGTACCTGGACTAATATATCTTGCTTCACCAGAACCAAAACTGGCAAAAACTATTTTTCTTCTAAATGATCTACTTACATAATTTGAGCAACCTAATGTATTTAAAAATGGCATTAATTATCCTTTATGAGAAATCACTAATTGAAGCTAAAACCACAAATGTAGCATCTGCTATTTTAATAATACTAAATGAATATAAATCAATTCCACTAGCTGTGCCGGCAGTAGGTGCTGAGCCACCTTGCCATTTTGAGGTAATTAGAGTTCCATCTATAGAAATACTTTCTATATAATATGGTGTAGCACCATTTGTCAGAAGTACTGTACAAGAAATACTCTCATTATCTGATAGAACATCATTTAAATCAGTACTTCCATCTCCTATAAAATTTAAAGTTCTATTTCCTGTTTGAACTGAAGAAAGATATATTATAGATGAATCCATTAAAGAAATATTTTCATTTCCTGTAGTGTCTGTATTCATCTCAACTGTTTCGATAACTTCTTTTAATCTTGTTGTTCCTGAAATAGTAACCTCTGAAACAGTAAATGAATCAGTCCAAGAAGATACCGTACCGTTAGAAGTTAATAATTTACCAGAATTGTCTGTATGAGAAGGAATTACTTCGTTACCTTGAAGTGTTGAAATATTAGAATTTATAGTTGATATATCACTTGTGTTAGTTCCAACTGCTGTAGTAATAGTACCTATATCAGAAGTATTTGTGCTAATATAAGTTGCTAAAGTTGAAAGATCTAATGTATTAGTATTTAAAACAGTTTGAAGATTCCCTATATCGGTAGTATTAGTTACTAAACTCTCATTCAAAGAAACTAAAACTGTATTTATATCAGAAATTACAGTATCAATTCTGTTATTTAGAGTATTTGTTTCCTTTTGTACTTTTAATTCAACCTTTTTAGTTGAAACTTGTCCAGAAAGATTTCTGCTGTAATTTGTCATGGATTCTCCTTAATAACTTTGTAAGGGGTTCCCGAAGGAACCACCTAAAAATTATCCACCAATTACTTCAGAGAAGCTATTAGTACCAGCATTTGTAAATCTAAGTTGAATGAACTCAGCAACATATGTAGGTTTAATGTAAATATCAACCACTAATTGGTTTCTTGAAATTACATCAGGAGTATTATTTGACTCATCACAAATAACCAAGAAGTCTTGGATACCACGACCAGCTTGAACACTTGATAAGTAAGGTTTTACCATAGATACAATTCTATTTCTAGTAAAGTTATCATTGAATTCCATTACTTGGTATTTAGCCATTTTAGATAATGCACGTTCCATAGTATTAAATAGACCACGAACATTAACTCTATCAAAAGATGAAGGTTTACTTAGAAGAGTTTTTTGCCCCCACATAACAGTTCCTTGACCTGGGAATGAACAAATTGGATTAATACCATTTTTATATAGTAAATCTCTTTGACCTTGTGTTGGATTAAACGCAAGTTTTGTTACATTTTTGATTTGACCTCTTTCAAGACCAGCAGATGCCCACCAAGATGCTCTATTCATAGAAGTTTGAGCTCTAAGACCTGCAATATCACCAGCAATATTTACCCATCTGTATTTGTCAGCATATCTATCATATTGGTATTTGTAGTTACCACAAGCAACAACAAACATGTTATTATAATTGATAGAACCTTTTTTTCTCCAGTCAGTAAGTTTAGTTATAACTGTAGCAGATTTATGACCAACTGTATCAGCGTAATTAGCACCAATGAAAGCAATACAATCTTTTCTTGTTTCCACAAGATTTTTTGCAGATACACCAGCATCTAATTCATTACCAATTACAATATCAATATCTAATTCTTCTTTATTATCAAATACTTCATAAGCATTTAATAAATCATCAGCTTGAATTTCACTATCAGAAGCAAGTTCTAACATAAGAACACCTGTAGTAACACCACCAATTGCATGAACTTTATTATCAATCATTTTATCGCTTGTAGTATTATCTTTTATAAAGATATAATTACTTTGATTATTGATAACAGTTTCAATATATGTAGATTTATTGTTATAATCTCTAGCAGTTTCATCAAAATCAACTGTAAAAACTTCTTTAATCTCATCACCCATTTTAATCATAATACCTATTTCAGTACCACTTGGAGTATATTCATAAAGATCATCTAACATAATACCATCAAAAGCTTGTGTATACTCACCAGTAGCAACACCAGCAACAGTAGCACCGCCAGTATAAGTATCACCTACATCAGGTTCTTTATTACTAATAAATGTTGTACTATTAATGATTTTGATTACATCTTCTTCACCAATTACTAAATCAGTAGTGTCATCAACAGTAACTACGAAGTTTTCACCGAAAGCATCTGGTCTAGCAATAGCAATTTCTAAATCTTCTGACCATGCACCTGGACTTTTAGCAATAATTTTTACTTTTGTATCAGTTGAAGTAAATGCGATAGCAGTTTCTTTCATTTCAAAATCAGAAGCATTTTCAATTACCATCATAGTTTTAACATAATCATCTGGAGTAATACTTACAGTAGAATCAGCTTCAAGAACTTCAGCTACACCATTAACATCTTGTGACCATAAATTAACACCAACACCAGCAGCTAATGTACTAACATTTTGTCTATCTAAAGTAATTGCTGGAGTAATATCATCAACAGAAACGATTTGATAAACATCATCTTCAATTCCAAAAGTTATAAAATTACCTACTGCAAGTCCTACCACAGAATCTAATCCAATAACTTCAGTACTCAACGGAGTTGAGATTTCAGTAGTAACTAACGCACCATCAATTGCTGTAGTACTTCCACCAACATTTGCAGCTCTAGAAACTAATAACTTATTACCATATTGTAAGAAGTTGTATGCTTGATAGAAATCATTGTAATTTGTATCAGTTGGTTCACCGTAGTAAGATATTAAATCATCTACACTTGTTATTAAAGTATATTGACCAATTGGACCTTTTACGAATTTTCCACCATAAATTGCGATAGAATTTGAAACTGTAGGTACTATAGTACTAGCATCAATCTCAGTTACAAATACGCCTGGGCTTAACATTTCAGCCATGTTTTTCTCCTTTGTGTGCCTTTTAAAGCCTTTGTAATTTTTCTAGTTGCACAAACTAGTATCTAACTGGACAAACCTAGTTAGCAATACAAATAGCATTAAATTTAGCTAAATTTAATTTTAGTTTTTAAGGGATTTCGCCCTTTGGTTTATTTATATTTTCAGTAATATTTTACCATTGAGGTTGATCTTCTTCATCTGATTTATAGAATTTTGTGAATAATGGGTCTTTTTCTTCTTTTTGAATTTCTTTAAAATTCTCTTCAATTTCTTTATCATCCATTCTGAAAATATCTTTAAGTATTTTTTGAACTGGAAATAATTTCCCTTGATATTCTTGTGCTACAGCATAAATTTCTATTTTACTCATAAAGTTATCTAATTTCATTTTTTCAATAAATTTATTTTCATTACTGAAAGAAATTTCTATAAGTTCTTCTTTATCTTCCCACTCAGATTCTTTCATAATACCTTTAGCAATAACATCTCTTTTGAGGATTTCTTTAAATAAAGAACTATAAACTTGTCTAATTCTTGAGATAAACATAAAGAATTTCATATCTTCTTTAGTAACTCTTGTTGAGTCCCAGTCATATTCATTATCAGCATCTGGATCAAGACTAATTCTTGAACTAGGAATTTTAAGTGCTTTGTATAATTTTTTATAGAAATATAAAATATCATCAAGTTCACCTAAGTTACCAGTTTCATCAAGTAAATCAACTTGTGTTCCTTTTCCACCACTACGATTAGCAAACCAATAATCTTCAACCATACTTGTAAT